>Ga0182008_10000031_pt1 | contig 166109 bp, 152 predicted proteins | sample Sormic07211129_1_FD_120482 | JGI IMG/M metagenome (GOLD analysis project Ga0182008, IMG submission 120482) | Rhizosphere microbial communities from Sorghum bicolor, Mead, Nebraska, USA - 072115-129_1 metaG | ecosystem: Host-associated > Plants > Roots > Rhizosphere | place: USA: Nebraska... | reverse complement strand
TGGAGGCTCGTGGGCGCCTTGCTCGTTTGTGCAGTCCTGCACAAACGGCAAGACCGGGGTTGGGCGTCCTGCCCAACCCGTCCGGCGCATGCGCCGGACCCATGGCGCCCAACGGTCCCGCCACCCCACTCCCACCAGCCCAAGACACATTGCGGTTCTCACAGAAACATCTGGAGCAACAGCACGTTGTTTCCATGTGCGTTCTTGGCTGAAATTGTTGTGTGGCCAGGGCCTTCTTCGATGGGCAGCATGCGTTCGCCGCGCCGGCCAACGATATCGGCAGTCGTTTGGGAACCGACCCTACCTCGTATCAATTGCCTGTGCCTGGCCTGCTTGTGCCGCTTGCTTCGCTTGCCCATGGCTACCCATCAACCGTCGGGGGTGGGGCTGGGTGGGCTTGCGGGACCCTCCACCGCATGGATGCGGTGGCGGAGCCTACACGGACGTACTTGCGGCGTGTCCCGCGAGCCCACCCAGCCCCGCCCAGCCCGTCACGCGCGCCAACCAAGGCTTCGGCTCTACGCTCTGCGCTCTGCGCTCTGCGCTCTTCAAAGCTCCAAAAAAAACCTTACCCCCGCCGCGACCGCCACACACTGTCACCGATAAACAACAACAGCCCGATCCAGATCGCCGCAAAGCCAATCGCCTTGGCCGTATCGAACGGCTCGCGGAAGAAGAACACCCCCAGCAACAACCCCAGGCTCGGCGCGATGTACTGCAGGATCCCCACCAGCGACAGCGGAATCCGCTTCACCCCGTAGGCAAACCCGATCAACGGCAGCGCCGTCACCGCGCCACCCAGAATCAGCAGCGCATCGTTCTTCCAGCCCCACCCGCTGAAAAAGCCCCCGCCGTGCCCGTTCTCGCTCCACACCGCAAACCCGATCGCCGGCAGGAACAGATACAGACTCTCCACCCCCAACCCCGCCACCGGGTCCACCGAAATCAGCTTCCGCAACAACCCGTACAGCCCGAACGAACACGCCAGCCCCAACGCAATCCACGGCGGCGTGCCCGCATCGTAGGTCAGCCACGCCACCCCCAACGCCGCGCAGCCGACCGCCAGCCACTGCAACCCGCGCAGCCGCTCCTTCAGCACCACCACCCCCAGCACGACGCTTACCAGCGGATTGATGAAATATCCCAGGCTCGTCTCGATCACATGGCCCGCGTTGATCGCCCAGATGTACAGCCCCCAGTTGAACGCAATCGCCACACTGCTCAGCGCCAGCGTCGGCAGCGCCCGCTTCTGCGCCGCAATCTGCTTCCACCAGCCCGTCCCCGCGCTCAGCAGCAGCCAGGCCACCACCAGCACCGTGCTCCAGATGATCCGGTGCGCGATGATCTGCTGCGACGGCACCGCCTGCAGCAGGTGCCAGTAGACCGGCACCAACCCCCACAGCGTGAACGTAAACGCCGTGATCGCCAGACCGCGCCGTTGCTCCTGCAGACTGTGCTGCGACACCGCGCTCATTTCGCACGCGTCCGGGCCAGCGTCAGCACCAGCACGCCGACCAGAATCACCACCATCGCCGCGATGTCATGCAGCCCGAAACGCTCGTGGCCGATCAACGTGCCCAGCATCACCGCGATCACCGGATTCACGTAGGCATAGCTGGCCGCCAATGCCGGGCGCACGTTGTGCAGCAGCCACACATAGGCCGTGAACGCCACGATCGAACCGAACATGCACAGGTAGGCCACCGCCAACAGACCGTTCATGCTCGGCCACGTCGTCGGGCGTTCACCCGTGGCCACGCCCAGCGCCACCAGCATCAGCCCGCCGCACAGCATCTGCCCCGCGGCGGTCATGAACGGGTTGGGCAGGTCCAGCCCGCGCGCCCAGACCGAACCGAAGGCCCAGCCGATCGGCGCGATCAGCAGCAGGATCAGCCCCTGCGGCGAGGCCGTCAGGCTGCTGCCGGCGTTGAGCCAGACCACGCCCAGGAACCCGATCGCGATGCCCAGCCACTCGCCGCGGCTGGCGTGGGTACCGCGCATCGCCCCGAACAGCGCCATCCACAACGGCACCGAGGCCACCGCCGTGGCGGCCAGGCCCGACGACACCGTGCGCTCGGCCAGCACCACCATGCCGTTGCCCAGCACCAGCATGGTCAGGCCCATGATCGCCAGGTTGCGCCACTGGCGGCGGGTCGGCGCGGCCATCCCGCGCCAGCGCAGCACCGCGTACATCAGTGACCCGGCGATGATGAACCGGGCACCGGACACCATCGTCAGCGGCAGGGCGCCGCCCTCCAGCGCCAGCCGGATACCCAGGTAAGTGGACCCCCAGACCACGTACACCAGCAACAGGGCAAGTACGACAAGGCCACTCCGGGGAGCAGCCGCTGAGGGTTCGGGCGAAGACATGGCACACCACCATCCGGGGGAACCCGGATTCTAGGCCACTGCGCTGCCCGGTTCACGAAGGAAAACGGCAAGCTGTGTCTGCTTTGGCTTGCCGGGGCGCCGGTGTCGGGCACCTGTCGTTGACGTGCGGTAGGGTAACAAGGGTGACGCACCATCGTTTCCCAGCCAGGACACCCTCCCTGCATGAGTACTCCCTCCCCCGCCGCCGTGGCACACCCCGAGCGGGCCGCGCTGCGACGCTCGATCTCCAACACCCTCAAAGGCTCGGCCGGCAATCTCGTCGAGTGGTATGACGTCTACGTCTACTCCGTGTTCGCGGTGTATTTCGAATCGCAGTTCTTCTCGGCCGCCGACAAGAACTCCACCATGTACGTCTGGGCGATCTTCGCCGCCACCTTCCTGATGCGCCCCATCGGTGCCTGGTACTTCGGCCGCTTCGCCGACCGCTACGGCCGGCGCCTGGCGCTGACGGTCTCGGTCACGGTGATGGCCGGCTGTTCGTTCCTCATCGCCATCACCCCCACCGCCTCGCAGATCGGCATCTGGGCGGCGGTGATCCTGCTGTTCGCGCGCCTGCTGCAGGGCTTTGCCACCGGCGGTGAATACGGCACCAGCGCCACCTACATGTCCGAGGCGGCCATTCCCGGCCGGCGCGGGTTCCTGTCCTCGTTCCACTACGTCACCCTGGTAGGCGGCCACGTACTGGCGCAGCTGACCCTGCTGGGCATGCTCACCTTCTGGGACAAGCCGCAGATCTCCGAATGGGGCTGGCGCATCGCCTTCGGCATCGGCGGCATCGCCGCCATCGTGGTGTTCTGGCTGCGCCGCAGCATGGACGAATCGCTGGGTGAGGATTCCATCGAAGCGGCCAAGGAAGGGCGGGCCAAGGCGTCCGGCTCGATGTACGAGCTGTTCGTGCACCAGTGGCGTCCGCTGCTGCTGTGCTTCCTGATCACCGCCGGTGGCACCGTGGCCTTCTACACCTACTCGGTGAACGGGCCGAAGATGATCCAGAGCGCCTTCGCCGGCACCGACGTGATGACCGGTACGCTGATCAACCTGGGCGTACTGACCTTCCTGATGGTGCTGCAGCCCATTGGCGGCTGGTTGTCCGACATCGTCGGCCGCAAGAGCCTGCTGGTGTTTTTCGGCGTGGGCGGCGTGCTGTACAGCCACTACCTGATCACGGCCCTGCCCCAGCAGCAGGACCCGCTGATGGCCTTCGTGATCCTGGCGATCGGCTTTGTGATCCTGACCGGCTACACCTCGATCAACGCAGTGGTGAAGGCCGAGCTGTTCCCCACCCACGTGCGTGCACTGGGCGTGGGCTTCGGCTATGCGATGGCCAACTCGCTGTTCGGCGGGACCGCGCCCCTGCTGTACCAGGCGGCCAAGAGCAGCGATCGGGTAGGCCAGTTCGCCTGGTATGTCACCGCGATCATTGCGGTATCGCTGGTGGTGTACGTGTTCTTCCTGAAGAACAAGGGCCCCAACTGGTTGGACGGCACCCGCACCCACCCGTAAGCCGTCGTCCGTGGCGGGCCGCACACGCGGCCCGCGCTTCAATCACCGCCGGCCGATCGCGTACCCTTCTCCGTGACCCTGCGCCGATGGGCGGCGTGGGGCATTGGATGACGCAGCAGAGGGACGTGGCGGTGCGGGGATGGATCCTGTGGATGTTGATCGGGCTGGGGCTGTTGATCCCGGCCGTGGGCGGTGCCCGCGAATGCCGCGCCGGGCAGCCGGTGCCCGACCGCCACCCCAGCAGCGTGGCCCGCGCGCCTACCGCGCTGGAGCAGCAGGCGCACGCACTGGCCTGCCAACGATTGGAGCAGCGCGACCAGCCCCTGCGACCTTGGCTGAGACCGGTTCAACATGCGTTGACCGGGGTGCTCCTGGGCGCGGCCCTGCTGTGCGTGGTCACCCTGTTCCGGCAGTGGCGCTGGCGGTATCGCGGGCGCGCGGGCGGTTACGCCTTCGTTGCGGCGGTCGCGCTGAGTGCCGGGATGTTGCTCAAGATCGCGGTGGCGGTCTACCGTGGGGTGACCCTGGCCAACGTGCGTGGGCCGCCGCGCTGGCTCTGGTACGAACTCTCGCCGGTGGCCTTCACCGTGCAGCAGTGCATGGAGGCGTCCATCGCGCTGGGGATGGTCGGCTTCGGGTGGGCCCTGCTGCGATCGGGGCGACCCCTGCCGCCCCCGAACCCGCTGCCGCGGCGTGGTCCACGCCGTGGACCGCGCCGCCGCTGAGGTGCCTCAGCGGCGCGAGGCTTCGCTCTGCTCGCGTACCTTGCGGAACTCCGATCCCTGTTCCCAATGCGGCCAGCGGCGGCTGTTGGCCAGCTCGGCGCCCAGGTCGTACACCAGCAGGGTATCGGCGGCATGGCCGCTGGCGTCCCACGTGGGGGTCCACGCGTCGCAGGCCTGGTGGTAGCACGCGGCGAAGTAGGCATCGCGCAGTTCACGGCCCTTCTCCACGCCGCCGTCGGTCATGTCCAACCCCGGACCGATGGTGATCGCCGGCACGCCCAGGCGGGCGAAAGCGAAGTGGTCGGCACGGTAGAAGAAGCCGGCTTCCAGGTTCGGGTCCGGCGAATAGCTGCGGCCGCGGGCCTTGGCCACGCGCTCCAGGTCGCCTTCCAGCGACACCCGGCCCTTGCCCCAGGACGCGATGTCACGGGTCGGGCCATCCGGGCTGAACATCTCGATGTTCAACACCGCAGCGGTCTTGTCCAGCGGGGCGAGCGGGTGCGCGGCGTAGTAGCTGGCGCCGAGCAGGCCCTTCTCTTCAGCGGTCAGCGCCACGAAGTACAGCGTGCGCTGCGGCTGCGGGCCGGCGGCGAACACCCGGCCCAGCTCCAGCACAGTGGCCACGCCGGTGGCGTTGTCGATCGCACCGCGGCGGATGCGGTCGCCCTTGGCATCGGGCTGGCCGATGCCGAACGCGTCCCAATGCGCGGAGAAGATCACCGCTTCATCGGCATGCGCGCCACCGGGCAGCTTGGCCACCACGTTGCGGGTGATGACCTGCTCGCGCTTGAGCTTGAAGTCCACCGACAGGCGCGCATCGCCCAGTGCCACCGGCTTGAACGCCGGGGTCATGGCCTTGCGCTTTTCGGCGTCGAAATCCAGGCCGGCGTCGCGGAACAACTGCTCGGCCAGGCTGCGCTGCATCCAGCCGCGCACCGGCACGTGCTGGGCCAGCGCCTGCTCGGGGGTGCGCTCGATATCGAACAGCGGCGAGGTACCCGAGCTCTTCACCGTGGCCCAGCCATACGCGGCCGGCGCGGTCTCATGCACGATCAGCACGCCCTGCGCGCCGCGGCGGGCGGCCTCTTCGAACTTGTAGGTCCAGCGGCCGTAGTAGGTCACCGCCTTGCCATCGAACGCGCCCGGCTGATCGGCCTCGAAGTCGGCATCGTTGATCAGCACCACGGCGATCTTGCCGTGCAGGTCCACGTCCTTGTAGTCGTTCCACTGCCGCTCGGGTGCGTCGATGCCGTAGCCGACGAACACCAGAGGTGCGTCCTTGATAGCCACCGCCTGCTGCGGGCGCAGGCTCTGCAGGGTCACGTCCTCGCCATTGGCCAGGGTGCGGGTGCTGCCCTTCTGGCGCAGCTGCGCGCGCACCGGCCCGTCAACCTGGGCGCGCACCATCGGCACCGGCTGCACCCAGCTGCCGTCCACGCCGCCGGGCTGCAGGCCGTACTTCTTGAATTCTTCGATCAGGTACTGAACCGTGCGCTCTTCGCCCGGCGTGGCCGGGGCGCGACCTTCGAAGTCGTCCGAGGCCAGGATGCGCACGTGCCGCGACAGTGCCTGCGGGTCGATGCCGCCGCCGGGCAGGTCATTGGCCGCGTGGGCCAAGCCACCCACGAACAGGCAGGACGACAGCAGCAACATGCGCATCGGATTCACGGCAGGCACCAGCACGGAAAGCAAGGGCCTGCGAGTGTAACGTGACACCTGCATGACCGTGCAGCGGATGCCGTGGCGGCGATGCCGGGAGCACCACGACCAACGGTCATGGCCTACCGGCGGTCGCGGTCCAGCCAGCAGGCCAGGCCCTGCGCATTGAGTTCGATGTCCATCGCCAGCACCTGCGTCACCGCCGCGTCGTCAAGCCTGCACCCGTGCGCCTGCGCGCGCTCCAGGTACAGCGCGGTCAGCGCCGCCACCAGGCAGCGGTGGCGGTCGGGGCGCGCATCGCACTGGTGCCCGATGTGGACCATGGCATCGATCTGCTCGACCAGGTCGGCGCCCAGTCTGGCCACGTCCTCGACGCGGCCGTAATGGGTCAGGAACATCGCCTGCGGCGCGACCGCCAGCAGGCGCGCGATCGACTGCTTCAGCGGTTCCGGGTCGAACTGCACCGGCGAGGAGGTGGGCACGATGAACGCGCCGCGGTCGCTGTCCAACTCGCGGTAGGACAGCCCGAAGGTGTCGCCGGTGAACCATGCGCGGCTGCGCGCGTCCCACACGCACAGGTGGTGGCGCGCGTGGCCGGGGGTGTCGATGCAGAGCAGGCTGCGCCCGGCCAGGTCCACGCGATGGCCGTCGTCGGCGATGACCACGCGGTGGGGGCTGACCGGCAGGATCGGGCCGTAGCTGTGCTCGATCTGCGTCTGCCCGTACACCTCGGTCGCCCCGGCGATCAGCCGGGTTGGATCGACCATGTGCGGCGCACCGCGCGGATGCACCACCAGCCGGGCGTGCGGCAGCTGCTGCATCAGCAGCCCGGCACCGCCGGCGTGGTCCAAATGCACGTGGGTGAGGATCAGCCAGTCCACCGCGTCCACGGCCAGCCCGGCGCGTTGCAGCGCGGCCAGCATCGCCGGCACGGCCAGGCCGGTGCCGCAGTCGATGAACGCACCGCGGCCGTTCTCCACGACCAGGTAGGCCGCGTCGAAACTGCCGCGTTGCATGAAGCCGGTATCGATGGTGTGGATGCTGGGGTCGAACGACATCGGATCATCCCGGGCGGATTACGCCGCCATCTTAGGACGATCCACCGGCCCGCTTCGATGCGGCTTTGGTCGCACGCTGGGCCAGCCACGGGGTGCGCAGCAGGATCGCGCCGACCAGCACCGCCAGGAACGCGCCATAGGCGTACAGCACCGCCAGCACCTGGCGCCAGATCGGCCCGGCATCGGATTGCACCACGCCGATATGGTGGCCCCACAGCATCGCCGCGATGCTCAGCACGAAGGCCAGCAGCAGCGCGATGGCATCGAACGCGCGCCGCGCCGCATCACGCGGTTGCCGCGGGAACAGCCAGTACAGCGCACCCAGCAGCACGAACCAGGGCAGAAACAACAACAACGACAACCAGGCCATCGCAGTCTCCCCTTCAGGATGCCCGCATCATGCCACGTGGGGCGGTTGGGGTTGATGGGGGCGGTGCAGGCGATGACCGTCATCGCCATGCGACCGCCCCTTCCGTAGGTACCGACCGTTGGTCGGTACCCGCGTCAATCATGCCAAGCCGCGCAGTTCCTGCAATGCGGCCAGCACCACGTCCACTTCGGCATCCAGCTTGAACAGCTCGCTCTGCAGGCCATCGCCGTGTTCGGTCTGCTTGAGCACGCCGATCAACTGGCCGGCATCGCGCGGCGAATCGAAGCCTTCACTCTGGATCAGCAGGCTGCCGTCACCGGCCAGCAGCTTGAAGTAGAAGCGGCCGTCCTGCTCGCGGTACTGCTTGAACAGCGGCGGTGCCGCGCGCGCTTCGGTGGCATCGTCACCGGCGATGTCGCCGGCGCCGGACAGGTCACGCAGGCCCACCGCATGGCGCAGTTCCTTCAGCAGCGGCACGGCGTACTGCTCGCGCAGCTGCTGGCCACGGCGACGCAGCAGCGCCTCGATCTTTTCCGGCTCGGCCATCAGCGCCTCGTAGCGCTCGCGCAGCGGGGTGAGCTCGGCGTCGATGCGCTCGAACAGCTGCTGCTTGGCATCGCCCCAGCTGATGCCGTCGGCGAAGGCCTGCGCAAACGCGGCGGTCTGTTCGGCGCTGGCGAAGGCCTGGTACATCTGGAACAGCGCCGAGCCGTCGGTGCTCTTCGGTTCGCCCGGTGCGCGCGAATCGGTGAGGATGGAGAACACCAGCTTCTTCAGCTCCGCGCGCGGGGCGAACAGCGGAATGGTGTTGTGGTAACTCTTGCTCATCTTGCGCCCGTCCAGGCCGGCCAGGGTGGCCACCTGTTCGTCGATCACCACCTCCGGCAGCGGGAAGTACGCCTTGCCGTACACGTGGTTGAAGCGCTGGGCGAAGTCGCGCGCCATCTCGATGTGCTGGATCTGGTCGCGGCCCACCGGCACGCGGTTGGCCTTGAAGATCAGGATGTCGGCGGCCATCAGCACCGGGTACATGAACAGCCCGGCGCTGATCCCGGCGTCCTCGTCCAGCTGCTCCTCGCGGTTCTTGTCCACCGCTGCCTTGTAGGCATGGGCGCGGTTGAGGATGCCCTTGCTGGCGATCACGGTGAGGAACCACATCAGCTCGGTGGTTTCGGGAATGTCGCTCTGCCGGTAGAACCACACCTTGTCCGGGTCCAGCCCGCAGGCCAGCCAGCTGGCCGCGATCTCCAGGGTCGAGCGCTGGGTGCGCTCGGGTTCCTGCGCCTTGATCAGGCTGTGCAGGTCGGCAAGGAAGAAGAAGCTCTCGATCTCCGACGCCTGGCTGGCCGCGATGGCCGGGCGGATGGCGCCCACATAGTTGCCCAGGTGGGGGGTGCCGGAGGGGGTGATGCCGGTAAGAACGCGGGTGGTCATAGGGGGATCATTACGGACAGGTGAACCACGCCAGTTTACCTGCCCCGGCCCAACCCCGTTGGCAACGGTGAGCCGTTCAATCCATCACCCCAACGTGGAGCCGTGCCATGAAACGCCTGTTGCTGCCCCTGCTCGCCGTGCTGGCCCTGTGCGGCTTCCGCCCGGCTCCGCTGCCCCCGCGTCTGGACCCGGGCCCGGTCTACCTGACCGTGCTGGACCGCGATGCGGGCACCACGCTGCCACAGTACCGCGACGGCAGCCAGCGCTGGATCGCCGGGGAAAAGGGCCACCGCTACAGCGTGCGGCTGCGCAACCACAGCGCCGAGCGGGTGCTGGTGGTGGTGTCGGTGGATGGCCTGAACGCCATCAGCGGCGAGGTGGCCGCGCCCGGCCAGACCGGCTACGTGCTCAACCCCTGGCAGACCGCCGACATCAGCGGCTGGCGCAAGTCGCAGGACGAGGTGGCGCAGTTCGTGTTCACCTCGCCCGGCAAGAGCTACGCCGGGCGCACCGGCCGCCCGGATAACATCGGGGTGATCGGCATCGCGGTGTTCCGCGAAGCCGGCGCGGTGCTGACCACGCCCGCGCTCAAGCCCGTGCCGGGGCGCCGCCGGTTGTCCACGCAGGACGCCGGCGCGCAGGCCGAGGCCATGGCCGACAGCGCGCGCGGTTCGGCCGCCGCGGCGCCTGCACCGGCCCAGCGGCTGGGCACCGGGCATGGCGCGCGCGAAACCTCGCAGGTACGCGACACCACATTCGAGCGCGCCACCGACTACCCCATACAGCAGACCGAGCTGCGCTATGACAGCGCCCGCAACCTGCGCGCACGCGGCATCCTGCCGGTGCAGCAGCCGCGCCAGGACGGACCCCGTGCGTTCCCGTCGCAGTATGTGCCCGACCCGCCGGGCGACGATGGCCGCCGTTGAGGGCGGCGCATGCACAAACGAAACGGGCCGCGCGATGCGGCCCGTTTCGTTTCATACACCCGGTGAAGCTGTCACTGGCACGTGCGTGCCGGCGTCATTTGTAATCTGGGTAGTCCTTGCGAATGGCGGTTTCGAAGTCGCGGACCTCGGTTTCGGCGCGGTCGCGGGCCCAGCCATAGCGTTCCTGGAGGCGACCGGCCAAGTACTCGGCGTTGCCTTCGGCTACCTTGAAATCGTCGTCGGTGAGGTCGCCCCACTTGGCCTGGGCCTTACCCTTGAGCTGCGTCCACTTGCCGGAAATGATGTCTTTGTTCATGGGTTCGCTTCCTTGATTGCAACGGCACCTTCGCCGCACGGACAGAATGCGATGGACGACGTTCGGTGGCGGTCAAGCGTGGATGAAACGCATGCTCACGTGGTTGAATGGCCGGTGCACGCAGGGGCGTGCCGTGGCGAGCGCGCGCATTGAATCGCGCGCATACAAAAAAGGCCGGGAGATCCCGGCCTTTCTTGTTGACGCATGATCGGTTGAATCAGTTGCCCTTGGCAGCGTCTTCGACCGTCTCGCCTGCCTTCTGCACGTCCTTGCCAGCACCGGCAACGGTGTTGCAGCCGGACAGCATGGCCACCGAGAACATCGACAACAGCATCAGTGCAATAACACGCTTCATGGGGTTCTCCTGTTTAATCTACGTCGACACCGGCAATCCGGTCCCACCTGTCAGATGAACCGGCCACCGCACGGCGGCAATGGCAGATCCTCTTCCCGATCGCGGTGACGTCGTGGCTGTTTCCAGCACCGCCGCCGCGTGAAGTGCAATCTGGCGGGAGGGGCGTGCAGTGAATGTGAACGCACCTTGGCAGCGTTCAGCAAATTTCAGGAAAACCCCGGCGGGCGGGCCCTCAGTCGCGCATCAGGGTGGATTTTCCGAACAGGCTTTCCACCAGGTCCACGGCCAGCACGGCGGTGCTGTTGCGGTTGTCCAGCAACGGATTGAGTTCCACGATGTCCAGCGAGCCCATGCGGCCGGTGTCGGCAATCATCTCCATCACCAACTGCGCCTCGCGGTAGTTCACCCCGCCCGGCACCGTGGTGCCCACGCCCGGGGCGATGCTGGGGTCCAGGAAGTCCACATCGAAGCTGACATGCAGGTGGGTGTTGGCGTCGATGCCATCCAGTGCAGCTTCCATGGTGCGCTTCATGCCGGCTTCGTCGATGTAACGCATGTCATACACATCCACCTGGTGTTGCTTGATCAGCCGCTTTTCTTCCTGGTCCACCGAGCGGATGCCGATCTGGTGCACCTGCTGCGGGCGGATCGCCGGAGCATCGCCGCCCAACCGGGTCAGTGCGTCCGGGCCCAGCCCACACAGGCAGGCCACCGGCATGCCGTGCACGTTGCCCGACGGGGTGACCTCGCTGGTGTTGAAATCCGAATGGGCATCCAGCCACAGCACGCGCAGGGTCTTGCCCTGCTCGCGGCACCAGCGCGCCACCGCGGTGATCGAGCCGATGCCCAGGCAATGGTCGCCGCCCAGCATGATCGGCATGCGGCCGGCCTGCAGTTCGGCGTAGGTGGCGTCCATCAGCGCGCGGTTCCACGCCACCACCTCGTCCAGGTGGCGATAGCCCTCCACCGGCGCGGTCCACGGATTGCGCGGGCCGTCCAGGTTGCCCAGGTCGCGCACGTCCACGCCACGCGCGGCCAGCGCGTCGCCGAGGCCTGCGATGCGCAGTGCATCCGGGCCCAGACCGGCGCCGCGATGGCCCGCGCCGATGTCGGTGGGAACGCCGATCAGGGAAACCGGGGGATACGTGGCCATGGGATGCCTCCTGCAAATGCGAAAAAAGAGCCACAGTCTAGCCAGCCGGATGCAGGCTCACTCGCGGCGGTGCAGCAGGCCGGTCCCAATGACCCTCCTCGACGCTGCGTGACCCGGTGCGTCGCATCCGGACACGGTGGGGATGGCGGCGTCCGTCAGCGGTTTGACACCGCCGAAAACGATCCTGCGATTCATCTTGCGTTTGCCGTGAAGGCAAAATTTCCGTGCTACATTTCACACTTCGTCGCAGTACTGATTGACTAATCCCTCGCGGGTTGGTCGTTTTTGTTGTGTGCCAGGGGGCAGTACGTGCAGCGCAGTACCATCCATCAGATCGTCCGCAATGCCAGCGGCGAGAGCCAACCGGCCCGCCAGCTGTATGACATCGACGGCATCGAAGCGGCCTTCCGCCAGGCGCGCGACCGCGAATCCAGCCTCACCCTGCTGATGCTCTCCACCGCCGATGGCCGTGCCGTCGCCGAGAGCTCCGCGCTTGGCGTGGATGGCCGCCGGCTGGCCGCCATGGCCAACTCGTTCCTGACCCTGGGCGAGACCGTCTCGCGCGAACTGGCGCTGAGCGAAGCCGACTACGCCACCATCTGCACCCGCCAGGGCAACGTGGTGCTGATCCGCATCCAGGGCGACAAACCGCTGACCCTGACCGCGGTGGGCAGCCACGACCTGAACATGGCCGTGCTGCTGTTCCATGCGCGCGAATGCGCCACCCGTCTTGACGCCGTGCTGCGCCCGCGCGCGGCCTGATCGCCTTCCGCTTTCCTGCAGTGCCTTCAGACAGGCCGTCGGCCTGTCTTCCCCTTTGCCTGACTCACAAGGATTTCCGTGTCCAACCTCAATCTGGAAAAGCTCAATTCGGTCGCTGGTTTCGTCGGCGCCGCCCTGGTCGACAGTGACAGCGGCATGGCGCTGGCTACCCTCGGTGGTGGCAACATCAACCTGGAACTGGCCGCCGCCGGCAACACCGACGTGGTGCGCACCAAGCGCCGCGTGGCCGAGCAGCTGGGCCTGGCCGACAGTATCGAAGACATCCTGATCAGCCTGGGCACGCAGTACCACCTGATCCGCCCGCTGGAGAGCAACCCGGTGCTGTTCCTGTACGTGATCATGGACCGCGCCAAGGCCAACCTGGCGATGTCGCGGCATGAGCTGAAGGCCTTCGAGAAGACCCTGGATTTCAGCTGATTGATGCATGTCCCGCGCGGCGCAGGCCGCGCGGGACGTTCGCGCCGACGCGTCCGGCGTGCACGCCGCCATCGGCCGCAGGGACACCCCCATGAATACCCCCATTCGTTCCTTCCAGATCGCCGCGCTCGGCCTGGACCTGCTGCACCAGACCCGGCTCAAGCTGGCCAGTTCCCTGCTGCTCGCCGAGCGCATGGACGTGACCCTGGCTGCGTGGTCCGGACAACGCGTGGACCTGCTGGTGCTCAGCCTGGACCATGCGGCCAGTACCGCCGCGCTGGCCGATGCCCGTGCACTGGGCGTGCCGACGCTGCTGATCGCACGACGCTTCAGCGCCAGTGCGCCTGGCGAGCTTCCGCACGGCGCCACCGTGCGCGACATCAACGAACAGCTGTCCACCTTGCTGCTGCGCGCACCGGAAACCGCCGATGTCGTGCAAGGCACGCCGCTGCTGATGCAGCTGGCGCGTCACGACGCGCAACCGGCGGGTCTGCACCTGCTGCAGCGTGGCGGCATGACGCTGCTGGTCGACCCGGCCACGCGCAGCATCGCGCTGCCCGTCGCCACCACGCTGGCCGAGGTCGCCGCGCAGCTGGACGATGCGACTTGGTCGCTGACCGCGATCGATGCGGAAACCTTCCGGCACCAGTACGCCTACCGTCTGCCGCAGCGGCATTCGTTCGAAGCGCTGTTCTTCTGCATCGCACGGCATCGGCCGGAGCTGATGCCCGCGCCCGCCGCGCAGGCGTCGCTGCAGCTGCGCCAATGGCCCGACCTGAGTGCCGATGACGTACCCGGCACCTGGCTGTTGGCGATCGCCCGGCTGCACGCGCGTCCGTGGCGTGCCACCGCGCTGGCCAGCGCCTGCCGCATGCCGCAGGACACCGTACAGTCGCTGTTCTCCGCCGCGCTCGCCAGCGGCCTCGCCTTGACCCAGGACGCTCCCGTGCCGCCTTCGCCGCCCCGCGCTGAAAACAACGATTCGCGTTTCTTCTCGTGGGTGGCGCGGCGTTTCGGCCTCACCCTGTTCCAGGGGGCCGCGTCATGAGTCAGCCGGCCAACAAGCTGGTGTTCGTCGGTGGCATGGGCGCCGGCAAGACCACCGCGGTGCGTGCGATCTCGGATGTCGAACCGGTCAGCACCGAAATGCCGCTCAGCGAAGACGCGTATGGCGACAAGGTTGAAACCACCGTTGCGCTGGACTACAGCTCGATCGAGCTGGACGACGGCGAGCTGCTGCACGTCTACGGCGTGCCCGGGCAGCGCTACCTGGATTTCATGTGGCCGATGGTCTGCGAAGGCGCACTGGGCGTGATCGTACTGGTCAGCGCGCGCCATCCCGACCCGATCGCCTCCACGGTGGAACTGCTGCAGGAGTTCTCGCGGATCGCGCCGCAGGCCAGCCTGGCGGTGGGCATCACCCGCACCGATGAGTACCCGGAGCTGCTGGTGCCCGACGTGCGCCAGGCGCTGCTGGATGCCGGCTTCCGCCTGCCGGTGATGCGCGTGGACGCGCGCTCGGCCACCCAGGTGACGTTCCTGGTGAAATCCTTGTTGTCGTATCGGTTTGCCGAAACCAGCTGATCGGAGCCGATCGCTGAGGGGCGCAGAAGTTGGTGCCGCTTATCCGAATCGAACGGATGACCTACTGTTTACAAGACAGTTGCTCTACCAACTGAGCTAAAGCGGCATGGCGCGCGGCGATTCTAACGCACCCGCGCGCAGTCGAGCGAGCGTTGCTGGGCCGCACCGCTGCGCTGGCGGGCGGCGCTGGCATCGGCCGGGGGCGCCAGGGTCGCGTCCAGCCACCATTGCGCGCTGCCGTCGCCCCCGCTGGCGATCAGCCGGGCGTTGAAGCCGGCCGCACTCAGCGCGGCCATGCGGCGTTCGGCGCCCTCGCGGTTGCGGTACTGGCCCAGAGCAATGGCGTTGGTCTCTTCACCGTTGGCGATGATGTAGTAGTCGCTCAGCCCGGCGGCGACGATGCGCTTGACCGTGGCCTGGGCGTCCTCGCGGCTGGCGGCCGCGGGCAGGACCACCCGGTAGCGGGTAGCCCCGGCATCGGCTACCTCGCGCAGGCGCGCGCCACGCAGCGTGCCGCCGGCCTTGGCCTGCGCAGCCTGGGCCGCGGCACGGTCGGTGAACGGCCCCAGACTCACGCACTGCGCAGGCGCGGCGGGCACGGGCGCAGGAGCTTGGGCTACGGCCGGTGCGGGCGCAGGCGGCGCAGCGACGGGCGCAGGCGCCACCGCGGTGGCGGCGGGAGATTCGGCGGCCGGTGCCTGCACCTGAGCAGCGGCCGGCGGTGGCGGCACGGGGGCCGGCGTCACGTCATCCAGCGCCGCGGCGGGCGTGCTGGCAATGCTGGCGCCTGTGGGCGCACTCGCAGTGGCAGGCAGCAGCTGCAGCTGGGCCACCCCGGTGGTCGGTGGCGGCGGCGCAGGCGCCGGTTCGCCCCGCAGCATCCACCACAACGCCACCCCCAGGTTGAGGATGGCCAGCACGACGATCAGGGCACGGGTCAGCATGCGGCGATCCTACCGTGTGCCTGCCGGCTGATGCACGGCCCAGCGCGCCAGGCCGTCGAGCACCAGCGCGGGCTGGTAATGCGCATCCTCCAGCAGCGGCATCAGCGCGGGCGCGCCGCCACCATGCACCAACAGCGCCGGCAGGTGTCCCAGCAGCCGGGCCGCCTGCGCGCGGCTGCGTTCGATCAGGGCAACCGCGGCACCGTCGCAACCGGAGGCAAGCGCGTCGGCCGTGTCATTGGCGAACTCGCTGTAGTCACCGCCGGTGGGCGGCAACTGCACCGCGCGCGCATGCAGCGCTTCGCGCATGGTCGTTGGCGATGCCGCGATGCGGCCGCCGTGGTGCAGGCCATCGGCGTCCAGCAGGTCGATGGTCAATGCGGTGCCCACCCCGGCCACCACCACCGCTTCGCCGCGCTCGGCGACGGCCAGCAGCGCCAGGAAGCGGTCCACGCCGAACTTGTCCGGGTCGGCATAGGCCACCTGCACACCCGCACACCGGGCCTGCGTACGGGCCACCCGCACCTCGCGGAAGCGGCCCTGCAGGATCGCCAGCATGCTGCGGGTGAGGGTGGGCGCGGCAACGCTGGCCACGTAGGCCACATCGCCACTGGGCAGGGCCTGCAGCTGCTCGGCGGGCATGGTTTCGGCACCGTGCGGCCAGGCCTGCACGTCGCCGGCGCGCACACCCTGCAGCGGCGCGAACTTGAACCGGGAATTGCCGAGGTCGAACAACCAGTCGCTCATTGCGCCCTCACGCTGACTTCGCCCGCATGCACGTGCTGCTCCACGCCGTCGATGCACACGCGCAGCGCGCCATCGTCGGCCAATCCGAGCGCGGTGCCTTCGCGCCATTGCCCGCCCTGTTCCACGCGCACGGTCTGGCCGCGCAGCAGGTCCAGTTCGGCATAGCGCGGCAGGAACGGTGCCAAGCCCTCGGCGTCGAACGTCTCCAGCGCGGGCAACAGCCGCGCCAGCACCGCCGCGACCACGGCATTGCGGTCCACCGGCGCACCGGCCAGCGTGTCCAGGTCGATCCAGGGCTGGGTGATCTGGTCGGCGAAGGCAGCCGGCATGTGCACGTTGATACCGATACCGATCACCGCACGCGCCGGCCCGGCATATTCGCCGCCGCCCTCGGCGAGCAGCCCCACCAGCTTGCGCCCGTCGACCATCAGGTCGTTGGGCCACTTCAGCCGCGCCTGCACATAGCCCAGGTCGTGCAGCGCTTCGGCCACCGCGATGCCGGCCACCAGGCTCAGGCCGCTCAGGCGCACCAGCCCACCGGAGAACAGCCGCAGCACCGACAGGTACACATGCGCGGTCAACGGCGAGGCCCAGGTGCGGCCGCGTCGGCCCCGACCGCCGGTCTGGCGCTCGGTCAACAGGACGCGAACGCCCTGTTCAGGCGCGCTGCACCGCAGCAATTCGGCATTGGTCGAGTCCACCGTCCACGCCACCTGCAGGTCGCGCACCAGGGCCTGGGCGGCGTCTGGCAGGCGGGTGAAGATGGCATCGGCGTCCAGCAGGTCCAGCGGTCGGGTCAGGCCGTAGCCTTCGCCCGCGCGCCCGTCCACCTCGACCCCGGCAGCTCTAAGTCCTTGAATCCGCTTCCAAATCGCGGCGCGGGTCACGCCCAGCTCGTGGGCCAGGGCGTCGCCGGACAGGCGCCCGGCGCCCAGTTTGGCCAGCAGTTGGCGGTCGTCCACAGCAGCTTCCATCAGGTGATCGGCAAAAGTATGCGGGAAAGCCCCGCTGCTTGCCTGCCGGGCGGGGTTCCAATCACGGCCCTGAATCGGGCTAAAATCGAAGACTGACCCGCCCTTCCGGATGTCGACGATGCGCTCGTTCGCCCATTGCCTGATCCTGCTGATGGCCCCCTTGGCCGCGCATGCTTCCGATGCGCTGACCAGCCCGGGGCGGGGTGGCTGCGTGTATTCCCCGGCCGAAAGCGAGCGCACCGCACCGGCGGCGGCACCTGCTGCACGCGCACCGGCCGCGAAGCCGAGCGCGGCCAGCGGCACCAGCAGCGGGGGTGGCGGCGACGACGACGTCCTGCCGCGTCTGCGCGCGCCGAAATGGCACAGCTTCCTGCCGGGCATGTTCCGCTGATCGAACGTATGTGGGGTTGGCTGCGGCGCACGCCGCGCGCGATTGATCCGGGCCTGTGGCAGCGCAGCTGCCAGCGTGGACCGTGGCTGCGGGGACTGGACGCGCAACGCCGTGATCGGCTGGCCGATCTTTCCGCGCGCTTCCTGCATGAGAAAACCATCAGCCCGGTCGGTGGCCTGGTCCTGGATGACAGCGATGCGGTGCTGCTGGCGGCGCTGTGCTGCCTGCCCCTGCTTGAGCTGGGCGAGGTAGGCCTGCGCGGCTGGTCGCAGTTGATCGTGTATCCGGACGCGTTCCGCGTCCAGCGCAGCCACGTGGACGCGGCCGGCGTACTGCACCAATGGGACGATGAACTGATTGGCGAATCGTGGGACAGCGGTCCGCTGATTCTGTCCTGGGCCGATATCCAGGCCGACATCGCCGACCCGCATGCCGGCTACTGCGTGGCCGTGCATGAGATGGCGCACAAGATCGATGCGCTCGACGGTGCGATCGACGGCACCCCGCCGCTCCCGCGCGACTGGCAGCGCGAATGGGCGAAGGATTTCCAGGCGGCATATGACACGTTCTGCGCCCAGGTGGACCGTGGCCGGGACACGCTGATCGACGCGTATGCGGCCGAGGCGCCGGAAGAGTTCTTCGCGGTGGTCACCGAGTACCACTTCTCCGCGCCGGACCTGCTGGCCCAGGAGATGCCGGGCGTGGCTGCGCATCTGCGGCGGTTCTATGGGGCATCGCCGGGGTTGCCGGGTACCGACCAACAGTCGGTACCTACCATTGCGCGGTGATTGTTTTGCGTACCGACCGACGGTCGGCACGTACCGTTGGGTTCATACCGACCTGAGGATTGGCGCGTTGGCCACGCCCGGTAGGCATCGACCATTGGTCGATGCGGTGCCGGCACCGCGCGGCGATCACGGCCCCGGCGGCAGCTTCACTTCGAACCGCGCGCCGCCCAGCTCGGGCGAACGCTTGACCTGCAGTTCGCCACGGTAATCCTTGATCAGATCCTGCACGATCGACAGGCCGATGCCATGGCCCTGCACGCGCTCATCGCCGCGCACGCCACGCTGCAGCACCTTGGCGATGTCTTCCGGCGCGATGCCCGGGCCATCGTCGTCCACCGACAACACCAGCCCGGCGCGGCGTGCGCCCTGCGCCGGCAACGGCTTGGCGGTGAGCAGCACGCGGCGCTTGGCCCACTTGAAGGCGTTTTCCAGCAGGTTGCCGAGCAGTTCCTGCAGGTCGCCCGGTTCACCGTGGAAGCGCGCGCCTTCGTCGATATCGAACTCGCACAGCACGCCCTTGCCGGCGTACACCTTCTCCAGCCCGCGCACGATTTCCTCGGCGTTGGACTCGATCGGCAGCGGCGCCGAAAACAGCTTGTGCCCCGACGATGCCGCGCGCGCCAGCTGGTAGGACACCAGGTTGTTCATGCGCCGCAGCTGCACATCGAACTCCTGCCGCAGGTCCTGGTCCTGCGCACCGCTGTCGAGCTGCGTACGCAGCACCGCCAAGGGCGTTTTCAGGCTGTGCGCAAGATCGGCCAGGGTGTTGCGCTGGCGCTCGAGATTCTCGCGCTCACTTTCAATGAAGGCGTTGATGCTGTCGGTCAGCGGTTCCAGCTCGCGCGGGTGGCGCTCGCTCATGCGCTCGCTCTCGCCGCGCTGCACCTTGGTCAACTCGGTGATCACGCGCCGCATCGGGCGCAGGCTCCACTGCAGGATCACGGTCTGCAGCATCAGCAGGATCAGGCCGGCGCCGCCCATCCAGAACCAGACACGACCGCGGAACACGCGCAGCTGCGCACCAAGCGCGCGCGAGTCCTCCATCACGTAGATGGTGTACGGGAATTCGGTGGCCGGGTCGGCGTCGGCGTCCCACACCAGGCCCAGCCCGTAGCGGTACACGGATGCCTGGCTGCCGTCGATGTCAATCATCGGCAGGGGTCCCTCGAATACCTCCTGACGGGGTGCCAGAAGGCCTCGCACGGGGGGTAGCATCGGTCCTTCGGCAGACAGCGAATTTGCCGTGGTGCCATTGCCCATGACCAACTGCATGTAAAGGCCGCTACCGGGCCCTGCGAAGCGCGAATCCGGCGGCTGCTCCCGAATGTACACCGAGCGATCGCGCGTGAAGTCGATGCCGTCCGCGTAGGCGCGCGCGTAGCTTTTCAGTCGATCCTGCATGTTGGCACGCGCCGTATCGGCGAACGCCGCATCCAGCGCATAGCCGGCGATGGCCAGGAACGCGACCAGGCCGACCGAGGCGGCCAGCAGCTGGCGCGCCTGCAATGAGCGCGGCCGCCAGCGTTTAAAGAACCACAGACGGCCTGACATCATCCCTTCGCCCGACTAGCGGCTCAGCCCTCGTTGCGCGGAATGGCGAAGCGGTAGCCCCGGCCACGCACGGTTTCGATCGGCTTGAGTTCGCCGTCGGCATCGAGCTTCTTGCGCAGGCGACCGATGAACACTTCCAGCACGTTGGAGTCGCGGTCGAAATCCTGCTGGTAGATGTGTTCGGTGAGGTCGGCCTTGGAGACCAGCTCACCGGCATGCATCATCAGGTATTCCAGCACCTTGTACTCGTAGCTGGTGAGGTCCACGTTGCTGCCGCTGACGCTGACCGTCTGCGCGGCAAGATCCAGTGCAACCGGCCCGCATTCCAGCGTTGGCTTGCTCCAGCCAGCGGCACGGCGCAGCAGCGCATTGACGCGGGCCAGCAGCTCTTCGACATGGAACGGCTTGACCAGGTAATCGTCGGCGCCCTGCTTGAGCCCTTCGACCTTGTCCTGCCGGCTCGAGCGTGCCGTAAGGATCAGCACGGGGAATTTCTTGCCCTCATCGCGCAGCGCCTTGATCAGCTCCATGCCCGACATCTTGGGCAGGCCCAGATCGATGATGCCGACGTCGAACGGCACTTCGCGGCCCATGTACAGACCTTCCTCACCGTCCTGCGCAGCGTCGACGGCAAAACCTTCGCGCTTGAGCCGGGCGGCGAGGGTTTCCCGCAGCGGGGCTTCGTCTTCGACCAGAAGGATACGCATGAACTCTCCCTAGTGTCCTGGGTATGGCCGGAGGCCAGTGGAATACAGTTGATTGCGACAACTATCCCTGTTCAGGGGTTATCGCCGCGTAGTGAAGACATATCCGATCGCGGTGCGCGGGGCTGTGAACGCGCCGGTGCGGGGTCATCCATGTAGCGGACCCGACCACGATCGTCCATGTACTTGACCCGGTTGATGTCGCGACCGTCGTAGGGCACCCGTTCGGCGCCCAGGATGTGGCCGCCGGTGGTGCGCTGGACGCGGCGGACCGCGTCGGACAGCGAACGTTCCGGCGGTGCCCCACGTGCGGCGCGCATCATGGCCTCACTGCGGGCGGGATCCGGGGTCGGTTCCTGCGCCGACACACTGCCGATGGCGGCAGCGGCGCCCGTCGCCAGCAGGGCGAGGACAGCAAGACGGCGTTGGCGGGTCACGGAGAGCATCGGTTTGATCCTAGCGGAGCGCAGCGAAACGTTCAAAAGTTGTGAATCGAAGCGGCCGACCCGGGTCGGCGCTTTACGAATCTTTAGCGAATTCTTGGTTTTACGCAGTGAATCCGGTCTGAACTTTTCAGGTCGCACCTCGGCGCCGTTCATCTAAGTGAACATTGGCGGCTAAAGTGGGTGCCTTGTCAAGCCGACAAGGTGACGCCCCTCACGCGGCGACGCGTTCGGCCTGGGCGCGGGTGACCGCCAGCGCCTGCTCGATCACCGCCCAATCGGCGCCTGCGTGGTGCGCACCCTCGCTCAGCACCTGCCGGAACGCGCGGCCGCCGGGCTGGCCGTGGAACAGGCCAAGCAGGTGCCGGGTGATGTGCTTCAGGGCCAGGCCGCGGCCCAGTTGCGCCTCGATGTACGGGCGCATGGCGCGCAGCAGTGCCTCGCGCGGCTGCACGGACGCACCGGTCTGGGCGGCCTCCAGCTGATGCAGCACGTAGGGGTCGTGGTAAGCCGCACGGCCCAGCATCACCCCGTCCAGCGCCGGCAGCTGCGCCTGCGCCGCCTCCACCGTGGCCAGGCCGCCGTTGAGCACGACCTGCAGCGCCGGGCGGTCGGCCTTGAGCCGGTGGGCCCAGTCGTAGCGCAGCGGCGGCACGTCCCGGTTTTCCTTCGGCGACAGGCCTTTCAGCCACGCATTGCGGGCGTGCACGATGAACATCGCACTGCCCGCGTTGGCAGGCTGATCGACGAAATTACGGAAGGTTTCGTAGTCGTTGTCCTCATCCACGCCCAGCCGGCACTTCACCGTAACCGGGATGTCCACCGCCGCGACCATGGCCGCCACGCACTCGGCCACCAAGGTCGGCTCGCGCATCAGGCAGGCGCCGAAGCGCCCGGCCTGGACCCGGTCGGACGGGCAGCCGCAGTTGAGGTTGACCTCGTCATAGCCCCAGTCCTGGGCGATGCGCGCAGCCTGCGCGAGCAGGGCCGGGTCGCTGCCCCCCAGCTGCAGGGCCAGCGGATGTTCGCTGCCGTCATACCCGAGCAGGCGCTCACGGTCGCCGTGGATCACCGCATTGGCGTGCACCATCTCGGTGTACAGCCGCGCACCCGGGGCCAGCAGCCGGTGGAAGTACCGGCAATGGCGGTCCGTCCAGTCCATCATCGGAGCGACGGACAGGCGCAGGGAGGCGGCGTAACGCGCGGTGGCGTCGGTGGCGGGCAGGGTCATCGGGCGGAGCGTCGGATACTGCTGGCATTGCCAGCGCAATCAATAGTTTACCTGCTTGGAATGAACGCTGCCCGAGGGCAGGCCCGTGCGCTGGGACCGAATCCCGCCCTGGCAGTACCCGTGCGACCGGCGCCTCGGGGGAGAATGTACGCTCCTGCACTGCCAGATACCCGATGACCCTGCCCCGCCCCCGCGCGTTCGACCCCACCACCGAGCAAGGCGTGCTGCGCCTGTCCATCGCCGCCTCGCTGGCGATGGCGGCGGCCGCCGTGGTGTTCGGCTTCCTGGCCAACTCCTCGCTGATCATCTTCGACGGCATCTACGGGTTGATCGACGTGGTGATGACCTGGCTGTCGCTGCTGGTGGTGCGGCTGATCAGCATGTCGACCCACGTGGATACCCTGCAGTCGCGCTTGAACCAGCGGTTCACCATGGGCTTCTGGCACCTGGAACCGATCGTGCTGGGCGTCAGCGGCACGCTGATGATCGGCGCGGCGTTGTATGCGGCAGTCAATGCGGTGGACGCGTTGATGTCGGGCGGGCGCGAGATCGCACTGGGGCCGGCCATCCTGTTCGCGGTGCTGTCGATCATTGCCGAGATCGGGCTGGCGGTGTTCATCCGGCGGGTCAACCGCAGCATCGGCTCGGAGTTCATCGCGCTGGACGGCAAGAACTGGGTGGTGTCGGCCAGCATGTCGGCGGCCTACCTGGTCGCCTTCATCGGCGGCTGGTTGCTGGGCGGCACGCACTGGGCCTGGCTGGTGCCCTACATCGATCCGGCGATCCTGCTGGTGGTGTGCCTGTTCGTGATGGTGGCGCCGCTGAGCACGGTGCGCCAGGCGCTGTCGGACATTCTGCTGATCGCCCCGGTGGACCTGCAGGCGCACGTGGATGCCGTGGCGCGCGACATCGTGGCCCGGCACAGCTTCCTGGAATACCGCAGCTACGTGGCCAAGGTCGGGCGTGGCGAGCAGATCGAGTTGTTCTTCGTGGTGCGCGCCGACGATCCGCCGCGTGCGCTGGTGGAGTGGGACCGGCTGCGCGATGAGATCGGCGAAGCGCTGGGCGAGGAATCCACCGACCGGTGGCTGACGATCATGTTCACCACCGATCGGGAGTGGGCGATCTGACATGGCCGGCCCTGCACGTGGATGCGGAGAGACGCCGCTTCCTGTCGAGGCATAGTCGCGGACGTACTGACTACCCGTTCCCATCCAGACATTGGATTGGCAGGCCGGGCAAGCGCTCACTAGGCTCCTCGATACCGTTCACGTCGGACGGTTGAAACGCGCGATGGAGTCGCGCAACACACGAGGAGAAGAACAATATGCTGAACCATGGAACGGGTAGCGTGCTTGCCCTGTGCCTAGCCGTCGCAGGAGGATTTGCGATGCCATTGAATGTCGATGCCACCCCGCATACCACCGTCGTCACCCGTCATACGTATGCATCTGGCGATCCTGCAGCTGGGAGCATTCTGGACTGGATCGCAGCGCGGTCGCCGGACAGACGACCGCTGGCGCGCAATGGTGTAGTCAGTGTGGAGAGAATGCAGCACTTCCGGGGACTATCCGCGAGGTCCTCCGATTCCCCCACGCCACCGGGCGGCTTGCCGGACAAAGGATCTCCGGGCGAAGAATACAACGTCGAAAACAACCTTCCTGACGGAACCGCACAAACTTGGAGCTATCGCTGGGTAGAACCGTCAACCGGCCATGGGGGAGGCTGGGACTTGGTGGGCTATTCGTTTCGAAAGGGAAACGATCCCGTCGATATCCAGTAGACCTGCGGGTTGACTGAAGCGTGGGGTGGCTGGAGACAACCGAGCTCTGAGCCGCCCCACGATGCGATAACGCGGCATCACGCGCCAGGTGCAACCCCCTGCTTCCACTGCCGCGGCGACTGCCCGGTCTGCGCCTTGAAGGCGCGCGACAGCGCCGCTTCGCTGCCATACCCCACATCGATGGCAATGCGCTTGAGCGGCTGCCCCTTGCGCAATGCCTGCTGCACCAGCCGCGTGCGCCAGCCCTGCAGGTAATGGCCGGGGGTGCTGCCGATGGTGTCGCGGAAGCTGTCGGCGAACGCGCTGCGTGACATGCCGGCACGCTGGGCCAGCGACTCCAGCGTCCATTCGTCGGCCGGTGCTTCGTGCATGGCCACCAGCGCGTGGCGCAGGCGCGGATGGGCCATGCCGGCGAGCAGGCCCACGCGCAACTGGCCGCTTTCCATCAGCGCGCGCAGGATCTGGATCAGCACCACTTCAAACAGACGGTCGAGCAGCGCCTGGCGGCCGCAGCGCTGGGCGAAGGCTTCCTCGAACAACACCGACAGGATGGGCTGGCCGCCGTAAAGCTGGTCCAGCGGCAGGCAGATGACCGGCGGCAGCGCCGCGGCGACCGGGTTGTTGCCGGCTCCTTCGAACTGCAGGTGGGCACAGGCGAAGTCGGCGCCGCGCTGGGGATCGGTGACGAAGCGATGTGCCAGCGGACGTGGGTACAGCAGCACGCTGGGCTGGTCGATCTGCAGCACGCTGCCGTCGGCGTGCTCCACGCGCACCTGGCCCTCGCGGATGAGGTGCAGCTGGCCGCGTTCGCCATCGGCGGGCAGGTCGTTGATACCGCACAGCGGACCGGCGTGGAAAACTTCGGCGCTGACCGCAAAACGGCTCAGCAGGGACTGCAGGCGATCGACCATTCTGGACTCCTGGTCAAGTTTGACAGACGAAATGTAACCCAACGTACCCTTGGACCGGTCAAAGTACACCTGCCATCTGGCCCACCCCATTCACGCCACAGGAGATTCCCATGTCCATCGAAAAGGTTCTGTACACCGCCACCGCCACTGCCACCGGCGGGCGCGAAGGCCACGCCACCTCGTCCGACAACGTGCTGGACGTGCAGCTGTCGACCCCGCGCGAGCTGGGCGGCGCGGGCGGCCCCGGCACCAACCCGGAACAGCTGTTCGCCGCCGGCTACTCGGCCTGCTTCCTGGGCGCGCTGAAGTTCGTGGCCGGCCAGGCCAAGGTTGCGCTGCCGGCCGATACCGCGATCACCGGCAAGGTGGGCATCGGCCAGATCCCGACCGGCTTCGGCATCGAGGTGGCGCTGGAGATCTCGGTCCCGGGCCTGCCGCGCGAGCAGGTGGAAGAGCTGGTGCAGAAGGCGCACATCGTGTGCCCGTACTCCAACGCGACCCGCGGCAACATCGACGTGACGCTGACCGTTGTCTGATGCCGCAGGTGCCGTACCGGCCTACGGGCGGCACCTGACGCACGGGTAAAAAAATGGGCGGCTGCCTGGCTCGATAGCCTGGCAACCGCCCATCCCACCGCGGTGGCTCCCGTGGGTGTGCCCGCGGGATGCGTCTGGTCTGGCAGCCACGACCAACGGTCGTTGCCTACCCGGTCGTGTCTGGATTCATGAGGTTGCCGGGCAGAGCCCGGCAGCGCCCGGTCGTGTCCGGGTTCGTGAGGTTGCCGGGCAGAGCCCGGCACTACGCGTTACTTTTCGTTGGCGATCAGCTGGACGACGCTGGAGAAATCCAGTTTGCCGCGGCCGGCCTGGTGGTTCATCGAATACAGGTTGCGCGCCAGTTCGCCGAGCGGGATCGAGGCGCCGACGCTCATCGCCGCTTCCACCGCCAGGCCCATGTCCTTGAGCATCAGGTCGCTGCCGAAGCCGCCGCTGTAGCCGCGCGAGGCGGGGGCATTGTCCAGCACGCCCGGCCACGGGTTGCATACCTCGGTAGCCCAACTGCGGCCGGTGCTGACCGCCATCATCTGCGACAGCACCTTGGGGTCCAGCCCGTGCGCGACACCCAGGGCGATCGATTCGCCGGTGACGGCCATGATCACGCCCAGCGCCATGTTGTTGCACAGCTTGGCCACCTGGCCCGCACCGCTGGCACCCACGTGGAAGATGTTCTTGCCCATCGCCTGCAGGATCGGGCGCGCACGTTCGAGCGCGTCTTCCTCGCCGCCAACGATGAAGGTCAGCGTGCCGGCCTGCGCACCGGCAGTGCCACCGGACACCGGTGCGTCGAGCATCTGCAGGCCACGCGCTGCGGCCGCTTCGGCCACCTTGCGCGCGGTGGCCGGGGCGATCGTGCTGCAGTCGATGACCAGCGCGCCGCCCGGGATGTCGCCGAGCAGGCCGTCATCGCCCAGGTACACGCCTTCGACGTGGCGGCTGGCCGGCAGCATCGAGATCACGATTTCGGCGTCGGCCAGGGTGTCCAGCGCCGAATGTGCGGCGGTGGCACCGGCATCCACGGCGGCCTGCACGGCGGCAGGCACCAGGTCGAACACGCACACGGCGTGGCCGGCCTTGGCCAGGTTGGCGGCCATCGGGCCACCCATGTTGCCCAACCCGATGAATGCAATACGGCTCATGCGTGGCTCCTTTCAGGGACGGGGGTGCCGAGGTCGGCCAGCGGATGCGCGGCATCCGACCACGGCGAAACGAAGAAGGTGTGGGCCCATTCGGCCGTGGCGTCCGCCAGCGTGCGTGGCTGCCACCGCGGCGTGCGGTCCTTGTCGATCAGCAGCGCGCGGATGCCCTCGGCGAAATCGCCATGGGCGGCCGCGTGCAGCGCAGCGATGTATTCGATGCGGTAGACCTCGGCCAGCGTTGCGCCGGCGGCCAGTCGCTGCAGTTCGAACGCCAGCCGCGCCGAGCCGGGTGCGCCGGCGGCCAGCGTGGCCTGCGCGGTCTTCAACCAGGCGTCCTCGGTCTCCAAGGCACGAATCGCCTCGACGATCGCACCAACGTCGTCACCGGCGCACAGCGCATCCACGGCGGCGGCATTGCGCAGCAGCGGGCCGGTGGCCGCATCGCTGGCGTGCTGCTGCAGCAGCGCGGTCAGTTGTTCGTGATTGCGCTTGGCCTCGCGGCTCCAGTGCACGTCCGCCAGCGCGTTGAACACGGTCTCGCGCTGCGTCTCGGCGATGTGGATGTCGGCCAGGCCGGCATAGATCGCATCGCCTGCGTTGAGCGGCGCACCGGTCAACGCCAGGAACAGGCCGCCCTTGCCCGGTACGCGCGGCAGCAACCAGCTGCCGCCCACGTCGGGAAACAGGCCCACGGTGATTTCCGGGAACGCCAGCTTGGAGCGCTCGCTGACCACGCGGTGGCTGGCGCCGGACATCAGCCCGATGCCGCCGCCCATCACGATGCCGTGGCCCCAGCACAGGATCGGCTTGGGATAGGTATGGATGGCGTAGTCGACGCGGTATTCGACGTCGAAGAATTCAGCCGCGTAGGCGTTGTCGCGGATGTCGGTCTTTCCGGCCTCGCGATAGTCGACCATGCTGCGATACAGGCTGTGCAGGTCGCCGCCGGCGCAGAACGCCTTTTCGCCTGCGCCCTGCAGCACCACCAGCGCCATGCCGTCATCGTTGGCCCACGCATCCAGACGCTCGCGCAGCAGGTGGGCCATCGGCAGCGAGAACCCATTGAGGGTGCGCGGTGCGTTGAGCGTGGCGATACCGATGCGCGTGCCGTTGGCGGCCGCGCGCTCTTCGAACAGCACCGGGGCTTCGTCGCTGGCGGTCGGCGTGCTCATGCGTTCTTCCACTGTGGGGCGCGCTTTTCCAGGAAGGCGTTGACGCCCTCGGCCTGGTCGGCACGGTCGAACAGGTCCACGAAGGCCTCGCGCTCGGCCACCAGCGCCGAGGCGTGGGTGCCGCTGCGGGTGGCCTGCACCAGGGTCTTGCAGGCGGAAATGCTGGACGGGCTCTGCTTGCCGGCCTTGTGCGCCCATTCCAGCGCCAGGGCCTTGGCTTCGCCCTTGCCCACCTTTTCTTCGGCCAGGCCGATGCGCACGGCGGTATCGGCATCGATACGTTCGCCCAGCAGGATCATCCGCTTGGCCCAGCCCTCGCCCACCAGGCGCGGCAGGTTCTGGGTGCCACCGGCGCACGGCAGCAGGCCCACGGTGGCCTCCGGCAGCGCCACCTGGGCGTGTTCTTCGATGATGCGCAGGTCGCAGGCCAGCGCGCACTCCAGGCCACCGCCCATCGCATAACCGTTGATCGCGGCGATGGACACGCCACGGAAGCCGGACAGCGCTTCGAACGCTTCACCGAACCGGCGCGCCGCTTCGCGGGCGGCGGCCTTGTCGCCGGAGGCGAATTGCTTGAGGTCGGCACCGGCCGAGAAGAACTTCTCGCCGCCGCCGGTGATGACCAGCGCATAGATGCCGTTGTCCGCATTGAGCGCGCCCACCAGGTCGCGCAGCGCCGACAGGCTGTGCACGGTCCAGGTGTGGGCCGGCGGGTTGTCCAGCGTGACCACGGCAACATGGCCGTCGGCCTCGACCTTCAGGCCGGTGTGATCATGCGTGCGCCAGTCGATCATCGCAGTTCCTCGTCGGTATTGAGCAGGTGGCGGGCCACGATCACACGCATGATCTCGTTGGTGCCCTCCAGGATCTGGTGCACGCGCGAATCGCGCAGCAACCGTTCAATGGGGTATTCGCGGATATAGCCGTAGCCGCCGTGGATCTGCAGCGCGTCGTTGCAGATGTTGAAACCGGCATCGGTGGCGAAGCGCTTGGCCATTGCGCACCACACCGTGGCATCGCTGGCACCGGCATCGAGCTTGCGCGCGGCGCCGTGCACCATCTGCCGGGCGGCGACCAGCTGGGTGGCCATGTCGGCCAGCTTGAACTGCAGCGCCTGGAATTCGGACAGCGCCTTGCCGAACTGGCGGCGCTCGCCCATGTAGCGGCGCGCGGCGTCCAGCGCACCCTGGGCCGCGCCCAGCGAGCACGCGGCGATGTTGATGCGGCCGCCGTCCAGGCCCTTCATGGCCAGCTTGAAGCCGCTGCCTTCCTCGCCCAGCAGGTGGCTGACCGGCACGCGCACGTTCTCGAAGGTGATACCGCGCGTGGGCTGGCTGTTCCAGCCCATCTTCTCTTCTTTGCGGCCGTAGCTGATACCCGGCAGGTCGGCCGGCACCGCGATCGCACTGATGCCACCGGCGCCGGGACCGCCAGTGCGCGCCATCACCACCAGCAGCTCGGTGGCACCGGCGCCGGAGATGAAGGCCTTGGAGCCGTTGAGTACGTAATCGTCGCCGTCACGCACCGCGCTGGTCTTCAGCGAGGCCGCGTCCGAACCGGCGCCCGGTTCGGTCAGGCAGTACGAGGCCAGCCTGGTGCCGGAGGAGAGATCTGCGCCCCATGCGGCACGCAGGCTCTCCTGGCCCCACGTGGCCACCATCCATGAGGCCATGTTGTGGATGCTGACATAGGCCGCCGTGGACGGATCCACGTTGGCGAGCTCCTCGATGACGACGGCGGCGTCCAGACGGCTCAGGCCGCTGCCACCGACCTCGGGGTCCATGTACAGGCCACAGAACCCGAGTTCCCCTGCCTTGGCGATCGCCTCGCGCGGAAAGATGCCCTCCGCATCCCATCGCGCGGCGTGCGGCGCCAGTTCGGCCTGGGCGAAGTCACGCGCAGCCTCTCTATAGGCCTGCTGCGCTTCGTCGAGTTCCGTCGTCATCGAGTGGCTCATGGTCGAACTCCGTTGGTGCTTACTTCAGGCTGATGGTGGTGTTGACGCCATGACCCAGGGTCTCGTCGTCGAACCAACGCGAGGTGATGGTCTTGGTCTGGGTGTAGAACATCACCACCTGCTTGCCGTACGGACCCAGGTCGCCGAGCTTGGAGGCGCGCGAACCGGTGAAGGAGAACAGCGGCACCGGCACCGGGATCGGCACGTTGATGCCCACCTGGCCCACGTCAATGTCTTCCTGGAACTTGCGGGCCGCCGCGCCGGACTGGGTGAACAGTGCGGTGCCGTTGCCGTTCGGGTTGGCGTTGATGAGTGCGATGGCGTCTTCCAGCGTGTCCGCTTCCAGGATCACCAGCACCGGCCCGAAGATTTCCTCGTCGTAGATGCGCATGCCCGGGGTGACGCCGTCGAAGATGGTCGGGCCCACGAAGTTGCCCTTCTCGAAGCCGTCCACCTGCGGGTTGCGACCATCCAGCACCAGCTTGGCGCCCTGCTCCACGCCCGAGGCGATCAGCGCTTCGACACGCTCGCGCGCGGCGCAGGAGATCACCGGGCCGACGTCGGTGCCGGCAACGCTGCCACCGCTCACCTTCAGCGTCTTGGCCTTGGCCACCAGGTCCGGCACCCACTCGCGTGCTTCGCCGACCAGCACCAGGGTGGAGGCGGCCATGCAGCGCTGACCGGCCGCGCCGAAGGCGGCACCGACCATAGCATTGAGGGTCTGTTCCTTGTTGGCGTCCGGCAGCACCACGGCGTGGTTCTTGGCACCCATCATGCACTGCACGCGCTTGCCGGCCAGCGAGGCGCGGTTGTACACGTGGGTGCCGACACGCGTGGAGCCGACGAAGGACACGGCCTTGATATCGGGGTGGTCGCAGATCGCGTTGACCACCTCTTCGCCGCCGTGCACGACATTCAGCACGCCCTTGGGAATGCCGGCTTCCAGCGCCAGTTCGATCAGGCGCATGGTGACCATCGGGTCCTGCTCGGACGGCTTGAGGATGAAGGTGTTGCCGGTGGCGATGGCCATCGGGAACATCCACAGCGGAATCATCGCCGGGAAGTTGAACGGGGTGATGCCCGCGCACACGCCCAGCGGCTGCAGCAGGGTGTAGGTGTCCACGCCGTTGGCCACGTTGTTGGCCAGCTCGCCCAGCTGCAGGTTGCCGATGGCGGCCGCATGCTCGACCACTTCCAGGCCGCGGAACACATCGCCTTCAGCGTCGGGCACGGTCTTGCCCTGCTCGGCGCTGAGGATGTGGGCCAGCTCGCTCATGTGCTCGCGGATCAGCTGCTGGTACTTCAGGAAGATGCGCGCACGGGTGCCGATCGGGGTCTTGCGCCAGGTCTTGAACGCTTCCTTGGCCGAGGCGACGGCGGCGTCGACTTCGCTGGGGGTGGCGAACGGAACCTGGGCCAGGACGTCCTGGGTGGCCGGATTGACCACGTTCTGCCAGTGCGAGCTGGCCGATTCGATGAACTGGCCATCGATCAACATGCGGATACGGGGCGCTGCAACAGTCATGGACAATCCCGGGGGCTCGAAAGTTGTTGGCATTATTCACAAGGCCCTGCTCGATTTCCGGGCTGTATACGCTTAATCTGGCCAATGCCCGCTACGATTCTTGTGAATTTTGTGAATAGCCAGCCCATCCACCGCCAGATCGGCCTGCGCCTGCTCAAGCTGCGCGAGCAGCGCGGCTACAGCCAGGTGGAGCTGGCCCGGGCGCTGGGGCTGTCGGCAAGCTACTTGAACCAGATGGAGCGCAACAAGCGCCCGCTGACGCCGGCAGTGCAGCAGAAGCTGCGCGAGGTGTTGGGCGACGTTTCCGGGCTGTTCGACGTGGATGAGCCTGGCGCGTTGCAGGAAGCGTTGAGCGAGACCCTGCGCGACCTGGGGCTGGACGATGTGAGCAGCACCGAGCTGCGCGCCATGGCCGGCAACCTGCCGCAGGTGAGCCAGGCCCTGCTGGACCTGCACCGCCGCCACCTGGCGCTGCGCGAACATGCCGCCGCGCTGGAGTTCCAGCTGGGCGACGTGCATGCCGGGCAGGCGCTGCCCGCCGGCGACCAGGTGCGCGATTTCTTCAACCGCATGCACAACCACATTCCCGAGCTGGACGATCTGGCCGAGCAGCTGTTCGGCGAGTGGGGGCTGGTGGCCGGTCACGTGGCGCCCCGGCTGCGCCAGCTGCTGGCCGACCGCCACGGGGTGCTGGTGGAGGTGGCGCCGCTGCAGGCCGGGCGCGAGAAGCGGGTCTACGACGGTGGCAGCCGCACGCTGTGGCTGCCCGATTACCTCGAGCCGGGCCAGCAGGCATTCCAGATGGCGGCCGAGCTGGCGCTGCTGGGCTATGCGGCGCAGATCGATGCGGTGATCGCACGTGCCGGTTTCCGCGAGCCGGAGCAGGTCGCGCAGGCGCGGATCGGCATGTCCAACTATTTTGCCGGCGCGCTGGTGATGCCGTATGCGCAGTTCCTGCGGGCGGCCGAGCACAGCAGCTATGACATCGATGCGCTGGCGCACCGCTTCGGGGTGGGCTTCGAAGCGGTGTGCCATCGGCTGAGTACGCTGGCGCGGCGCAGTGCGCCGGGCCTGCCGTTCTTCTTCATCCGCGTGGACCGGGCCGGCAATGTGTCCAAGCGGCATTCGGCCACCGACTTCCACTTCTCGCAGGTGGGCGGGTCGTGCCCGCTGTGGATCGTGTACGAGGCGTTCAACCAGCCCGGACGCGTGCTCACCCAGACCGCGCGCATGCCCGACGGACGCCGCCACTTCTGGCTGGCGCGGCAGGTGAGCAGCGGCCCGATCGGACATGGGCAACCGCGCAAGACCTTCGCGGTGGCGCTGGGCTGCGACCTGCAGCATGCCGAACGGCTGATCTACACGCGCGGGCTGGACATCCAGAGCCCGGGCAACTCGGTCTCCATCGGCCCGGGCTGCCGCGTATGCCCGCGCGAAGACTGCATGCAACGCGCATTCGCGCAGCTGCCAGGCCGCGGGTAGAGTCGACCGTTGGTCGACGTGCATCCGGCGCCAGGAATGTTCGACCCCACGGAGGTAGAGTCGACCGTTGGTCGACTTCCGTCCGACGCCAGGAATGTTCGACTCCGACGCGAAGGGCAGCCGACCAACGGTCGGCTCTACCTCCGGTGCCGGGAATGTTCGACTCCAATGCGAAGGGCAGCCGACCAACGGTCGGCTCTACCTCCGGTGCCGGGAATGTTCGACTCCAATGCGAAGGGCAGCCGACCAACGGTCGGCTCTACCTCCGGTGCCGGGAATGTTCGACTCCGACGCGAAGGGCAGCCGACCAACGGTCGGCTCTACCTCCGACGCCGGGAATGTTCGACTCCGACGCGAAGGGCAGCCGACCCACGGTCGGCTCTACCTCCGGTGCCGGGAATGTTCGACTCCGACGCGAAGGGCAGCCGACCAACGGTCGGCTCTACCTCCGGTGCCGGGAATGTTCGACTCCGACGCGAAGGGCAGCCGACCCACGGTCGGTTCTACCGGTGGCTCACGTTTCATTAGCGGTCGGTAATACCGGAAGGAGACGTTCCATGCGTTGCCGTCGCGGGCCCCTTGCGGCTCAGTAAATCGGCGTGACCTTCATCTGCGGCAGCGGGCGCGGTGCGCCATCGGTGAGGTCGGGGCCGAGGTCTTCCCAGGCTTGGCCCTGTTCCACCATCCGCCGCCATAGTTGCCGGGAGGCGCGCCGCTTGTCTTCCGAACCCAGCCGGTAGGACGGCGGTGGCGGGTCGCCGGTGGCCACGCTCTGGTAGGCGTCATGCCAGGCGGCCACGCGCTGTGCGGGATCGTCGGTGCGTGCAATCTCCAGCGTGTAGCGCTGGTAGGCCGAAGCCAGGTTGCGCCAGCGGATCCAGTAGTGGTTCTGGAAGGAGAACCCGCAGAAGCGCTCGCCGGCCACGCTGCCCTTGGCGGCGATGCGGCTCAGCACGTCCTGCGGCATGTCCAGGTTCATGCCGCCTTCGTCGCCCTGCAGCGACACGTGCACGATACGGTCGCGGTAGCCCGGCGCACGCGCCTGCAGCACGTCGCGCCAGTTCTGCATGGTCGATACGATCGAGAACAGGAAACCGGACATCTCCGCGGCCGCCAGCGGCCGCGCAATGGCGTGGTAGCTGCGCTGCCAGCCCTGGCGGTTCTCGGTGGGCAGGAACACCGCCTGTTCAAGCTGGGCCTGTGCGCCATGCCTGCCGGCGTCCAGCACGCTCACGGCATCGGCGTGGCGCGGATACACCAGATTGATGCCGAAGGTGGGCCAGCGCGGCAACGCGGCGTCGAACAGGTGGATGGGGAAGTTGCTGCTGATGCCGCCATCGGAAAACCAGCACACGCGGAAGGCGGTGATCACCGGACCACAACTCTGGCCGCCGCTGGTCAGGCCTTCCATGCTGTCGGCGACGTGACGGGTGTCGTGCGGGCCTGGCGCATCAGGCTGCGGTTCACACCGACGCTCGCGACGCGCCGGCTCGTGTAGCGGCACCGCGCTGATCAACAGCGGGAAACTCAGGCTCATGCGCGTGGCCACCAGCACCGGCAACTGCTCGCCGTCGACCAGGCGGTAATACGCGCGGCCATCGACCTGCTCGGGCGCGCCGGCCTGGGCCACCAGCCACTCCACCACGCTGGCCGGGAACAACTGCGCGAATTCTTCGCGCAGGAACCAGAAATGCGCCCCGCTGAACGGCAACGTGCGCGGCTCGGTATGCGACACGCAGGTGGTGATCATCTGCAGGCTGATGGCCTTCGCGTCGGCCGGCTCGCCGGCGTAGCGGGGGGCCTGGTGCAGGTCGCCGAAGGTAAGCGGCTGGCCCGGCGGCTTGCCCGACAGCGCCTGCAGGCGGTCATGCAGCCAGTCGGTCAGGGCCGGGGTGGCGGCATCGGCCTGGGTGCTGCCGTTGCACAGCCCGAGCAGGTTGCGCCGCGCCACCCGCGCCACCCGCAGCGCCGACGCCAGCACGCCCGCGCCATAGGCACACAGCAGTGACGGCAGCAGCGTCGCCCAGACCCCGGCCACGCCGCCGGCCAGCCAGCCGATGCCGAGCAGGCCGATCAACGCGGCCAGCAGCTCCAGCGGCGCGATGGCGAATACGGCGGCCAGCAGGCAGGCGATCTTGCGCGGCAGGCTGGATTTGCCGGTGAGCATGACCAGCAGGCGGTAGGCGGTGCGCGCACCATGCGCGGGCTGGAAGAGGCCGTAGATGAAGCCGCGCGTGGACAGTTGCGCCGACACCGCCGACAGGCCGGGGAACCCCACCTGTGCCGCCACCGCCTCACCGGCGTGGCGGCGGCGATCCCCCAATGCCGCTGCGGCGGCCACCGCAGCGGCAATCGCTCCGGCCGAGGTGCCGCCGATGTTCTTGAAGCGGTACTCGCGTGCCAGCGACAGCACCGCGTTGGGATACACGATGCCGCTGGTGATGCCGCCCTTCATGACCAGATCGCAGTACTTGTCCGCCACGCCCGACTCCTCCCGTCCGCCTGCCCATGCGCGGCCGATCCGCGCAGGCCCCGCAGGCATCCCGGCCAGGGGCCGGCACCAAACGGGCTGATAACGACAGTATCGCCCGGGGCCTTCTCACGGCCTGAGAAGCACGGCACGGAACGCCTTACTCGGGTTTGGTACCCGACTGCGGCACGCGACGCACCTTCGACAGGTCGTAGCCCAGCGCGGCCAGCCGGGTCATCGCGGCCTTGTAGTCCGCCTCCGGAATGGTCGGGGTACGCGCCATCAGCCACATGTAGTCACGCTTGCTGCGCCCCACGATGGTCTGCTGGTACTCCGCATCCAGGTACACGATCACGTACTCGGCCTGGATCGGCCAGATGAACTGCATGCCCCACTCGGCGCCGTTGGTGCCGGGCTTCACCGTGCCGATCGGGTGCATGGTCTTCACCGGCGCATCGAAGCTGCCCTTGCGGTAACGGAAGGTGGTCTGGATGCGCCCGTCCGGGCGCAGCGCATAGGACTCCAGCGCATCGAACGCCTCGCGCTCGGGGCGGCTGGGGATATGCGCGATCACATACCAGTCGCCCATGAAGCGCGGCACATCCACGTGTGCCACGGGCGGAATGGGACGGGTGTTGCCGCTGCAGCCGAGCATCATGCTGGCCAGCAATAGTGGAACGAGAGCGCGGTAGGACATGGCAGATTCCTCATGGCAGACGGGGTCACGGGCGGTCGAACAGGTAGTGGGCCACCTGCCATTGCTGGCCATCCTGGTAGCCGAACAGCTCGGCGCAGGCCATCCAGAACATGCGCCAACGCTGCGCCCACAACGCTGCCGAGGGCGCGCCGTAGCACTGGCGCATGATCTCCAGCACCGCGTCGCGGTGCTGGTCCTGGTTGGCCAGCCAATGGTTGGCGGTGCGCTGGTAATGGGTGCCGTCGAGCAGCCAACGCTGCTGCAGCTGCAGGTGCTGCTGGAAGCACAGCAGCGTGTCGGCGGCGGGCATCAGGCCACCGGTGAAGAAGTGCCGGCCCATCCAGTTGTCGTCCCCTTCGGTCTCGAACGGGTACATCAGCGTGCGGTGCACGAAGATGTGCACGAACAACTTGCCCTGCGGGCGCAGCCAGCCGTGGATGCGCTGCAGCAGCTGCTGGTAGTTGCGCATGTGCTCGAACATCTCGATGGACACGCAACGGTCGAACGCGGCCGCATCCAGCACCAGCGTATTGGCATCGCGGGTCAGCACGGTAACGTTGTTCAGCCCGCGCAGGCGGCACTGCGCCTGGATGTGTTCGCGCTGGCTGTTGGAGTTGGACACGGCGGTGATGCGCGCATTCGGATAATGCTCGGCCATCCACAAGGTCAGCGAGCCCCAGCCGCAGCCCAGTTCCAGGATGTCCTGGCCATCGGCCAGCTGGGCGCGCTGGCCGTACAGGGCCAGCATGGCCTCTTCGGCCTGGTCCAGTGTCTCGGTGCCGGTGGGGTAGTAGCAGCTGCTGTATTTCAGGCGCTTGCCCAGACACAGCTCAAAGAAGCCGGCCGGCACTTCGTAGTGCTGGCGGTTGGCCGCATCCACGTGCAGCGCCACGGCGCTGTGTGAGAGCTCGGCGATGCGCGCGGCGAAGCGCTGCGACTGCGCCTGCTGGCCCCCCGCCAGTTCCTCGCGCAGGCGTGCCTCGCATTGGCGGCGGATGCCCAGGCGCAGCAACGCGTCGGGCAGCAGGCCGCGCTCGGCCAGGCCGGTCAGGCCCGGGGCGTGGTCGGGCGCGGGCAGGTAGTCACTGGCGACATTCACGGGGACGGCTCCTTGCGGGTATTCGATGAGCGGGAGGGAAACCACGGGAACAGCATCGGCGTGGTGCGCTGGTAGTCGCGGTAGTCCTCGCCACGGCTGCGCAGTGCCTGGGCCTCGGTGAAGGGAATGCCGCTGACCCAGCGTAGGAACACGTACATCACCACCGGGCCGGACCAGGCCAGCCACCACAGCGGCGAATGCACGGCGAGCAGCACGTAGGTGAACCAGTGCAGCCATTCAAAGAAGTAGTTGGGGTGCCGCGAGTAACGCCACAGCCCGTCGCGGCAGGTTTTGCCCTTGTTGCTGGGGTCGGCGCGAAAACGTGCCAGCTGGCGGTCGGCCAGCGCTTCGCCGCCCACGCTGAGCAGCCAGACCGCGATGGCGGCCAGGATCCAGCGCAGGTCATCGGGCTGGGGGTTGTGCGCGACCGCAACGAACGGCAACGCGAACAGCACGATCAGCCCCGCCTGGAACTGGAAGAAGCCGAAGATCTTGCCCTGGTGCCCGTTCCAGTGGGCACGCAGGTGCTGGTAGCGGCCATCCTCGGGTTCGCTGCGCACGCGGTGCCACAGATGCAGCGCCAGCCGCGATCCCCACAGCCCGCCGAGCACCGCCAGGGCGATGCGCGGTGCCGGTGCGCCGCTGCCCAGCACGGCCAGCAGCAGGGCCGACGCGCCCACGCCCTTGGCCCACAGCACATCGACCACGCCGATGTTCTGGTGACGGCGCTGCCACCACCAGCCCCAGCTCATGATCAACGCGGCATACAGCCATACCCACCACAGTAGCTTCATGCGTGTTCTCCCGCCGTATCAGAAAGGGGGGGCGACGTGCGCTGCCAGTGGCGCGCGCACGCGGCCAGCACCGGCAGCGCCAATGACCAACCCAGGCCCAGCAACAGCACGCCCTGCCAGCGCGGCGCAGCGAAAACCACCGCTGACCAGCCACGTGCCGCCGACAGATAGGCCAGCGGTGCCAGCAGCAGCCCGACCAGGGCGGCGATGCGCAGGTGCTTCTGCAGCACCGCAAACGAGACCGGCAAGGTCATGGCGAACGCACCCCACAAGGCCAGAATCCACACCGGGGCCACCCACGCCGGCCCATTGTCGGCCGCGTAGTGCACCCAGCCCGAACCACCGGCCACGCCATCCACCAGCAGACCGCACAGCAGCGCCACGCCCAGCAGGCGCAGTTCAACACCGGGGTGCGGCGACAGCGCAAGCTGGCTGGCCACGTACACACCAGCGGCCAGCAACGCGGGCCAGCGCAGGCCGTGCCCGGCGCCGACCACCGCGCACAGCCACACCAGCTGGTTGCCGATCACGTTGGCCCAGAAGCGCACCATCTCAGCCGCCTTCGCCAGGCGCGGCAGGCCGGTAGCCCGGGCGCGCCATCAGCAGGTGCGACACGCCGATGGAGCGTTCCAGGAAACCGCCTTCGCAGTAGGCCAGGTAGAACTCCCACAGGCGGATGAAACGTTCGTCGAAGCCCTGCGCGCGCACCGCCGGCAGCTGCGCCAGGAAGCGCTGCCGCCAGGCGCGCAGGGTGAGCGCGTAGGACGTACCGAAATCCTGCTGGCCGATCAGCTGCAGGTCGCTGCTGCGGGTCTTGGCCGCCATGATCGCGTTGATCGAGGGAATGAAGCTGCCGGGAAACACGAAGCGCTTGATGTAGTCCACGCTGCGCCGCGCCTGTTCGTAGCGCCGGTCTTCGATGGTGATGGCCTGCAGCAGCGCCAGGCCCTCGGGCTTGAGCAGGCGGGTGAGCGTGTCGAAATAGGTGTCCAGGTACTGCGCACCGATGGCCTCGATCATCTCGATGGAGACCAGCTTGTCGTACTGGCCGTCCAGGTCGCGGTAGTCCTTCAGCAGCAGCGTGACCTTGTCCTGCAGGCCGGCCGCTTCCACGCGCGCCTTGGCCAGGGTGTACTGTTCCACCGAGATGGTGGTGGTGGTGACGTGGCAGCCGATCTCGCCGGCTGCGTACAACGCGAACCCACCCCAACCGGTGCCGATCTCCACCACGTGGTCGCCCGGCTGCAGCTGCAGCTGCGCGCAGATGCGTGCCAGCTTGCGCCGCGAGGCGTCTTCCAGCGAGTCGGCCGGGCTGGCATACAGCGCCGAGGAGTACATCAGGTCCGGCGACAGGAACAGCGAGAAGAACGGATTGCCCAGGTCGTAATGCGCGGCGATGTTGCGGCGGCTGCCTTCGCGGGTATTGCGGCGCAGCCGGTTCCAGCCCTTCAGCAGCCAGCCGCCGACGCGCGCCACGCCACGCTCCATGCCGTCGAGCAGGTCGCGGTTGCGCACCAGCAGCTGCACCAGCGCCACCAGGTCGCTGCAGTGCCAGTCGCCGCGGATGTAGGACTCGCCCGCGCCCACGCTGCCCTGCGCCGCCACGGCCCGGTAGAAGGCGGGGTCATCCACCCACACGCTGACGCGCAGGGTGGCCGCCGGATCGCCCAGCAGCACATCGCCGGCAGCATCGCGCAGCTGCAGGCAGCCGCCGCTCAGGGGCGCCAGCTGGGCCAGCAGGCGATCGCGCAGGAAGCGCTCCAGCGCCGTGGGCGTCAGCAGCGCAACCGGGCGGGTCATGTCGTTCATGGGCGTTTTCCTGCAAGCGATGGGTGGTCGTGGACGGGAGTGCGCTTGAGCCACAGGCGCAGTGCCTGCCAATGGATGGCGGCCACCACCTGGACGGTCATCAGCGGGAAGCGCAGCAGCACGCCGGCCAGGCTGCGCGCGGTGATCGGGTGGCGTTGCAGTATCAAATCGGCATCGAACTGGCGTACGCCGGCGCGCCACACCTGCATGTGCACATGCAGGTCGTCACCGGGCGCGGTGAAGCGCCAGCGGTAGTGGCAGTCCATGGCCATGAAGGGCGATACATGGAACTGCTTGTCGAATTCCCAGGCCAGCGCGCGGCCGCTGGCATCGGCGGCGGCTACCGGCAGCACGTAGGCGTGCCGCTCCTTCCAAGGGGTGTTGGTGATCTCGGCCACGATGCAGTCCAGCGTGCGGCCATCGTCGGCGTAGCAGTAGTAGAAGCTGACCGGGTTGAACACGTGGCCGGCATAACGCAGGTGGGTGAGCAGGCGGATCGGTCCGTGCGGTGCGCGGCCCAATGCCGCCGTGATGCGCGCGCGTACCGCGTCGGCCAGCGGTTGCTCCGGGTCGCCGAGGTAGTCGCTGCGGCGGAATTCGGCCAGGTTGCGGCGTCCCACCGACCACAGCCAGCGCTGCGCGAACAGCGTGTCGATCTCATCCAGGTCCAGCAGCAGCTGCGCCACTGGGTAACCGAACGCATGCGGGTGCGGGGCGTGGCGGCGGTGGCGCATGCGGCCACGGTAAAGGGCGCTGGCACTCATGCCGGTTGCGCCTCGGCCAGCGGCCAGTACGACTCGGCGTCCAGCGCCTGCAGCGCATCGACCACGCGCCGTGCACTGCGGATACCGTCTTCGTGGAAGCCCCAGCCCCAGTACGCGCCGGCAAACCAGGTGCGGCGATGGCCCTGGATCTCGGCCCAGCGCTGCTGCGCCGCCACCATCGCGTGGTCATGCACCGGGTGCGCGTAGTGCAGCGTGCGCAGCACCTTGGCCGGGTCGATGGCGGCTGTGCGGTTCAAGGTGACCACCAGCGGCGTGGGCGTGTCGATGCCCTGCAGTTGGTTCATCAGGTAGCTGACCGTGCACGGCGCCAGCGGGCTGGCCGGTACGTGTGCGTTCCAGGCGGCCCAGGCCTTGCGGTTGCGCGGCAGCAGACGCGCGTCGGTATGCAGCACCACCTCGTTGGGCTGGTAGCGGATCGCGCCGAGCACGCTGCGCTCGCTCCGGTCGGCATCGGACAGCAGCGCCAGGGCCTGGTCGCTGTGGCAGGCCAGCACCAGCTGGTCGAAGCCCTCCAGCCCGGCTGCGCTGTGCACGCGCACCCCATGCTCGTGGCGCTCCACGCCGAACACGCGGCAATCCAGCCGTTCGCGAACGTGCCAACGCCGTCGCATCGCGTCGATGTAGCGCGCCGAGCCGCCCTGCACCACCCGCCACGGTGCGCGACCACTCACCTGCAGCATCTGGTGGTTGGCCATGAACTGCACCAGGTAGCGCGCCGGGAAGGCTTCGAGGCTGGCGGTAGGCGAGGACCACAACGCCGAGGCCATGGGCAGAAGGTGCTCGTCGATGAAGGTGCGCCCATAGTGGCCGGCGCGCAGGTAGTCCCCCAGTGAAGGCCCCGCATCGTCGCCGTGCAGCAACGCCGGCGCCTCGCGGTAGAAGCGACGCAGGTCGCCGAGCATGCCCCAGAAGCGCGGGGAAACGAGGTTGCGACGCTGGCAGAACAGCCCGTCCAGCGAAGTGGCGTTGTACTCCAGCCCGCTGCGCTCGCTGTGCACCGAAAAGCTCATGGTGGTGGGCTGGGAGGCCACGTTGAGTTCGTCGAACAGCGCGGTGAGCAGCGGGTAGTGCAGCGGGTTGAACACGATGAAGCCGGTGTCCACCGCGTGGCTGGCGCCGTCCACCTGCACCTGGTGGGTGTGGGTGTGGCCGCCCAGGTAGTCGTTGGCCTCGAACAGCGTCACCTCGTGCTGCTGGCCCAGCCACCAGGCGCTGGCCAGGCCGGCGATGCCCGATCCGATCACGGCGATGCGCATGTCAGTGCTCCGCCTTGGCCAGCACCCAGGCCGGCACGGGTTTGAGGTCGCGCACCAGGCCCAGCGCCGCCATCAGCCGCAGGCCGTACCAGGTCACATCGATCTCCCACCAGTAGAAGCCCTGGCGCGCGGCGCCCGGGAAGAAGTGGTGGTTGTTGTGCCAGCCCTCGCCGAAGGTGAGCAGCGCCAGCCACAGGTTGTTGCGGCTGTCGTCACCGGTGGCGAACCGCTGGCGGCCGAAACGGTGCGCCAGTGAGTTGATGGTGACCGTGGCGTGGAACAGCACCACGGTGGAGATGAAGAAGCCCCACACCAGCATCTGCCCGCCGGTGGTGCCCCAGGACGGCGCCACGTGTTCGAGCAATACGCCCAAACCGAACAGGGCGGCGGCCAGCGCGATCGGCACCAGCGTGTCGAAGCGGTCCAGCCAGCGCAGTTCCGGGTACTTGGCCAGGTCGGGGATGCGGTCCCACTGGGTGCGGAAGCCGTGGGTGGTGAGGAACCAGCCCATGTGGCTCCACCAGAAGCCATGCACGCCGGGCGAGTGCGGATCGGCGGGGGTGTCGGTGTGGCGGTGGTGGGTGCGGTGATGGGCGGCCCACCACAGCGGGCCGCGCTGTACGCTGGCCGCGCCGATCACCGCGAACACGAACTGCACCGCGCGCGAGGTGCGGAAGGTGCGGTGCGAGAAGTAGCGGTGGTAGAAGGCGGTGATGGCGAACATCCGCACGGCATACAACGCCACCGCAACGCCGACGGCCACCCAGGAGACCCCCACCCAGATCACCGCCAGGCAGGCCAGGTGCATGGCCGCGAACGGGATTGCGCGCAGCCAGTCCACGCGCTGCGCCGCGTCGTCGGCCACCGCCGCCTCGGCGCTGGTATCGAACCAGCGCCGCACGGTGGCCATCAGGCCACGGCGGGCCGTGCGGGGTGCTGCAGTGGCGGGTCCGGCCGACATATCGCGAATCTCCTGGCGTGCTTGTCAGGAGATACGGGAACCAGGGCCATCCGGATGCACGGATCCGGAAAAAAAGGTTCTTCTCCCATCTGAGGGCAGCGTCTTGTTGCAAGGGTCGTCGCAGCGTGAGCACGACGCTACCCGGATAGCCGTGTGTGCGGGCGCCGTTTGGAGCCGCTGGCGTCTCCGATGGGGCCGGTCGCGAGCGTCAGGGCCCCGTAGCGGCCGGTAGGCCCCTGGCGCAAATGTCCCCCGGCCGCGTGGCGGCCTCCTCCTTTATTTTGCCCAGGAGCCTACCGGCCGCTAAGGGGCTCGGCTTGCGGTGGGGGGGCGGGGAGCCGGGCTTTTTGGTGGCCGTTGGCGGGTCGGGCGCTGGGCCCCCATGCGCTTGGAGGCGAAATAAAGGAGGAGGTGGCGGCCGCAGGCCGACGCCGGGGGACATTCGCCGGAAAGGGCATGGGGGCCCAGCGCCCGACCCGCCAACAACCGTGCCTGTAAAAGGTTAAAGCACGCTTCTGCTCACCCCGCAAAGGGGCGAACAACCAAAAAAGCGCGTTACAGGGTGGCGATGTCGCCCTTGGCGATGATCGGCCCGGTCGGGATGCCCTGCGGCGCGCCGCTGGACGGTTCCAGCGTGATGGCCAGCACGGAGCCGTTCACCAGCGCATCACGCAGTGCGTCCGGCACGGTCACCGTATGGGCGCGGTTGATGGACACCAGGCCCAGCGAACGCGGCGTGCCGCCGGCCGGGATCAGCCACAGTTCCGGGGCGCGCCCGGCCGCATCGGCAGCAGCCGGCACCGGCACCATCAGCACCTTGCCCTGGGCCTTGTCCACCGAGGCCAACCAGCCTGGCGTGCCGTCGTCGTGCACCAGCGGGGTGACCGGCTTGGTCGCCTGCTCCGGTTCGGACGGGGTGGGCGGCGGTGTCGGGGTGACCGCCACCGGGGGGGCAACCGGGGCCACCGGTTCCAGCTGGCCTCGGCTGAACACCGCCACCAGTGCGACCACGGCAGCCAGGGCGGTCATGCCCTGCCAGAACCCGGTGCGCTGCCACGCGCGGGGCGCACTGGCACCGACCGCCGGCCAGCCCAGCGCGGTACGGATGCGCGGCCACACGTGTGCAGGCACCGCTTCACTGCCCAGCGTGTCCAGCATGGGCGCCAGGCGGTTTTCCCACTGGCTCACCAGCCGGGCGAAGCCGGGGTCCTTGGCGATGCGCTGCTCGGCCTCGCTGCGTTGGGCGGCATCGAGCACGCCCAGCACGTATTCGCCGGCCAGGATGTCGGCGCTCGGCGGTTGGCCGTCGTCATGCAGGTCATGGAGGTCGCGGATGTTCATCGTTCCAGGCACACCCGTAGTTGGCCCAGGCCGCGCCGGATCCAGCTTTTCACCGAACCCAGGGGCGAGCCGATCCGGCGCGCCAGTTCCTCATAGCTGGCCCCGTCCAGGAACGCCAACCGGATCAGCGAACGGCGGCGCGGTTCCAGGGTGTCCAGGCAGTCGTCCAGGCGCTGCCGGTCGTTGGCCTGTTCGGCCACCTGGGCCGGTTGCGGGGCGAAATCGGGGATTTCATCGGCCACCGACACGTCCTCCAGCGGGCGCGGCGGCGACGCGCGCAGACGGTCGATCGCGCGGTTGCGCGCCATCATCGACAGCCAGGTCATGGCCGCCGCCTTGGCGCGGTCGAACTGCGCCGCCTTGTGCCAGACGCTGGTGAAGACATCCTGCAGCACCTCTTCGGCGTCGCTGCGGTCGCGCAGGACATGCAGGCAGATCGCAAACAGGCGTCCGGACGCCAGCTGATACACCGACTCGAAGGCCTGGCGATCGCCGCTGGCAACCCGGACCAGCAGGTCGTCGAGGCGCCGTGCGGCACCCGTATCGGCAAGCTCCAGCTCAGGCATCGCAGGCTCAACATCGGCAGGAAGACAGCCCGCATCGTCGTCGCTGCGCGCGCAGGGCGCAAGGGGGGCGTCATCCGGCGCATGTGGCCACCAGCGGCTGCTTCCGTGCCGCGGCCAGTTCGGCGGCGCTCGCCGCGACCGGCTCGGCCGGGAATTCGACGCGCACCTGCGGGTAGCGCCCCTGCGCATCACGCACGTTGCCGGTGCCGCTGAACTGCAGCAGGCGCGGGCGGTTGCGCGCATACACCAGGGTCACCGCCGGGACCGCGAAGCCGAACCAGGCATCCAGCCGCATCTGCAGTTGTTCGGCCGGTTGGCCCTGCCAGGTGACCGACGCGTTGCGTTGAAGTTTCAACGGCACCAGCCGCTGACGGCTGGGCAGCAGGAACTGGAACGCCACCGGGCGGCCGGCCTGCAGGGCGTCCCAGTGGCCCAGCACGGCGGCATCGAAGCCGGCATCGACCACTGCATCGGGCGGGATCGCGATGGCACGGCTGACCCGGTCGGCGCGCGCGTCTTCACGCACGTACACGGTCCGCCCCGTGGCGCTGCCCTGGAGGCCTTCCTGGTAGCCGTTGCGGGCATCTTCGAAGGCGAAATCGGGGGTCTGCGGGCTGCCCTGCGGGGTCATCCACTTGCGCGCGAACGCGCGGCCGTCGGCACAGCGGTACAGCACCAGCCGGGAACGCGCCGTGGGCGGGCCCTGCAGCCAGTGGGTTTCGCGGTACAGCAGGCGGCCATCGGCCGGCGCATAGGCGCGGCCTTCCTGGCGCAGCACCTGCTGGGCCGCGGCCGGCAGCACCGGGCACAGCAGCAGCACCAAGGACAGTAAGAGGGATCGGCGCATGCCCGGCTCCACGTGGGGGTCACCAGCAGATACGCAGCCAGCGCCGCGGCGGATGCACTGCGGGCGGCGGGTAAACTGGGCGGCTTGTCACCGCTGCCGCTGAAGAACCCGATGCCGACGCCCACCCTGCGTTCCCCGCCCGCCGGCGCAGCCGCATGACCAGCGCTTTGGAAATTGCCGCCAACCTCACCGTGGCCGCCTCGATCCTGCTGGCCGGGCGCAACAGCGTGCATACCTGGTGGACCGGCATCATCGGCTGCACCTTGTTCGGCCTGGTGTTCTACGAGGCCCGGCTCTATGCCGATGTGGTGCTGCAGGGCGTATTCGTGCTCACCAGCGTGATCGGCTGGTGGCAGTGGCTACGCGGCGACCACGGGCATGCATTGTCGATCAGCCGGGTACAGCTGCGCACGCTGGGCTGGATGCTGCCGTCGGCGGTGCTGGCCAGCATTGGCTACGGCCTGCTGCTGCACACCTGGACCGACGCCTACGCGCCGTTCCTGGATTCGGCGGTGCTGGTGCTGAGCGTGGTGGCGCAGCTGCTGATGATGCGCCGCAAGCTGGATTCCTGGTGGTTCTGGCTGCTGGTCAACAGCATCGCCATTCCGCTGTACGCCAGCCGCGGATTGCACCTCACTGCGGTGCTCTACGGGGTGTTCTGGATCAACGCGCTGGTTTCGCTGCGGCATTGGCGGCACTTGATGCGCGACCAGACCGGTGCCGCGCATGGTTGAACGTTTCGCCACCGGCCTGGTGGTGGGCAAGTTCAGCCCGCTGCACCGGGGCCACCAGGCCCTGATCGACCACGCGCTGCGCCGCTGCGACAGCGTGCTGCTGCTCAGCTGGAGCCAGCCGGAACTGCCCGGCTGTGAGGCCGACCGGCGTGAGGCGTGGCTGCAGGCGCTGTACCCGCAGGTCACCCGGCTGGTACTCGACGAAGCGCGGCTGGCGGCCTGCTGCGCGGAACTGGGCGTGCCGATGCGGCCGCTGCCGGACAACAGCGATGACGAAGCCACGCAGCGCGCGTTCGTGGCCTGGGTGTGCAGCACGCTGTGGCAGCGCCGGGTGGACGCGGTATTCACCAGCGAGGCCTACGGCGATGGATTCGCGGCCGCACTGCAGCGCCATTTCAGTGCGCAGGCCGGCACGCACTGGCCAGTGACGCATGTGTGCCTGGACCCGGCCCGCAGCACGGTGACGGTGTCGGGCACGGCGGTGCGGCGTGACCCGCACGCACTGCGCGGCTTCCTCGATCCGCGCGTGTACGCAGGTTTCGTCGGCCGCATTGGCCTGCTCGGCGGCGAGTCCAGCGGCAAGACCACGCTCGCCGCCGCGCTGGCCGCTCGGCTGCAGACCGCGTGGGCGGCCGAGTTCGGACGCGAACATTGGGTGGCACGTGGCGGCGCGCTCGACTACGACGACCTGCTGCACATCGCACAAGTGCAGGTAGCGCGCGAAGAGACACTGGCCGAACAGGCCCATCGCTGGCTGGTCTGCGATACCACGCCACTGACCACGCTGCTGTACTGCCTGTCCATGTTCGGTCGCGCCGAACCGGCACTGCATGCATTGGCGCAACGGCGCTACACCCACCTGTTCCTGTGCGCGCCGGATTTCCCGTTCGTACAGGACGGCACCCGGCGCGATGACGCGTTCCGGCACGCGCAGCACCGCGCGTATCTGCAGGCGCTGGACGCTCACGGGATGCCGTTCACCGTGCTGGTCGGCCCGCTGCAGCAGCGCGTGGCGCAGGTGGTTGCCGTGCTCGACGGCACGCGCGACCGCTGTTGACGGCGCAGGACAGAGGAGTAGCATTGGCACCAGCCAAGGGATAGACCCACGGCACCTGCAACGACATGGGGGATTCTCATGGAATATGACTATCTGGTGTTCATCGGGCGTTTCGAGCCCTTCCATAACGGCCATGCCGCCGTTGCCCGCCTCGCACTGAGCCGGGCCAAGAAGCTGATCTTCCTGGTCGGCTCTGCCGATACCCCCCGCAGCCTCCGCAACCCCTGGACCGTGGCCGAACGCGCCGTGATGATCCAGGCCGCGCTTGAAGGTGCGGGCGAGCGCCTGCTGATCCGTCCGCTCAAGGACCACCTCTACAACGAAGCGCAGTGGATCGCCGGCGTGCAACGCACGGTGGCCGAGGCGATACGCGCCGATGGTCATGCGGGCGAAGCGAAGATCGGCCTGGTCGGGATGGACAAGGACGATTCGAGCTACTACCTGCGCGAATTCCCGCAGTGGCCGCTGGTGGATGTGCAGCACACCGAGACGTTGTCGGCCACCGAGCTGCGCCGCTATCTGTTTGAAGCCGGCAGCGTGGATTTCCACGGTGCGCTGCTGATGCTGCGCGGCAACGTGCCGGCGCCGGTGTATGCCATGCTCGAGGCGTTCCGCAAGAGCGGCCCGGCCTACGCCCAGCTGGTGGCCGAGTACCAGTTCATCGAGCAGTACAAGGCCGCCTGGAAAGACGCACCGTATGCGCCCACGTTCGTCACCACCGACGCGGTGGTGGTGCATTCGGGCCACGTGCTGCTGGTGCGTCGCCGTGCCGAACCCGGCAAGGGCCTGTGGGCGTTGCCCGGTGGCTTCGTCGGCCAGCAGCAGGGCCTGCTCGACAGCTGCCTGCGCGAACTGCGCGAGGAAACCCGGTTGAAGATCCCGGCGCCGGTCCTCAAGGGCTCGCTCAAGGGCCAGCATGTGTTCGACCACCCCGAACGCAGCCAGCGCGGCCGCACCATCACCCACGCCTTCCACTTCGATTTTCCCGCCGGCGAACTGCCGGCCGTGCGCGGCGGCGACGATGCCGACAAGGCGCGCTGGATCCCGGTCAGCGAAGCGCTGGACATGGGTCCCAAACTGTACGAAGACCACCTGCACATCCTGGAGTTCTTCCTGGGCCGGGGCTGATCCCGGCTTTTCCCGCCGGCGGATAGACCGCCGGTGTCACCCGACGCGAAGGAGCTTCCCGTCATGCATTACCTCGACAATCTTCTCCTCAACACCGACAGCTACAAGGCCAGCCACTGGCTGCAGTATCCGCCGGGCACCGACGCCACCTTCTTTTACGTGGAGTCGCGCGGTGGCCACTACGACCGCACGCTGTTTTTCGGCCTGCAGGCGCTGCTGAAGGACTACCTGGCCAAGCCCATCACCCACGCCGACATCGACGTGGCGCGCGATCTCTTCGCCGCCCACGGCGAGCCCTTCAACGAGGCCGGCTGGCGCTACATCGTCGATACGCACGGCGGCCTGCTGCCGATCCGCATCCGCGCCGTGCCCGAGGGCACCGTGGTGCCGGTGCACAATGCGCTGATGACGATCGAATCGACCGACCCGCAGGCGTTCTGGGTGCCGTCGTATCTGGAAACGATGCTGCTGCGCGTGTGGTACCCGGTCACGGTGGCCACCACCAGCTGGCACGCCAAGCAGACGATTCGCCAGTACCTGGAACGCACCAGCGATGACCCGGAAGGCCAGTTGCCGTTCAAGCTGCACGACTTCAGCAGCCGTGGCGTGTCGAGCCTGGAATCGGCCGCCATCGGTGGCGCGGCGCACCTGGTCAACTTCCTCGGCACCGATACCGTCTCGGCCCTGCTGTTCGCTCGCGCCTTTTACCACGAGGCCATGGCCGGTTGTTCGATCCCGGCCGCCGAACATAGCACCATCACCAGCTGGGGCCGCGACAACGAAGTGGAGGCCTACCGCAACATGCTCGCCCGCTTCGCCACCCCGGGCGCACTGGTGGCGGTGGTGTCGGACAGCTACGACATCTTCCACGCGATCACCCGGCACTGGGGCACCACCCTGCGCCAGCAGGTGATCGACTCGGGCGCCACCGTGGTGATCCGCCCGGATTCGGGCGACCCGGTGGCGGTGGTGCTGCAGTGCCTGCAGCTGCTCGATGAGGCCTTCGGCCACGTGGTCAACGGCAAGGGCTACAAGGTGCTCAACCACGTGCGCGTGATCCAGGGTGACGGCGTCAACCCGACCAGCATCGGCCAGATCCTGGCCAGCATCACCACCGCCGGCTACGCCGCCGACAACGTCGCCTTCGGCATGGGGGGTGCATTGCTGCAGCGGCTGGACCGCGACACCCAGAAGTTCGCGCTGAAGTGCTCGGCCGCGCGCGTGGACGGGAAGTGGATCGACGTCTACAAGGACCCGGTGACCGATAGCGGCAAGCAGAGCAAGCGCGGCCGCATGCGCCTGCTGCGCCATCGCGAGTACGGCCAGTTCCGGACGGTGTCGGTGCCGGCCGACGCGGAATCGCTGACATCCGCCGCGCTGCCGCTGGGCTACGAGGACGCGATGGTCACGGTATGGGAGAACGGCCGGTTGCTGCAGGACGATACGTTGGCTGAGATCCGCAGCCGGGCCGATGATGCGCGATTGAGCGATACATCGAATCGATGACCACCGTCCCGCGGGCGTGACCGCGTCCGCTTTCGCCTGCGCGAAATTCAGCGAGCATCACAGGCGAGACCCGCTGATCGACTGCCCAGTGCGTCAGCGGGCCGGATTGGTCCCGTTTGACGATACTACCGCCACGCGGTATTATCGTCATTATAGGAAGCTGTCATGTCCATCGTGTCGTTGCGATGCATTACTACCAAGAGCTTGTTCATGGGTAGGCGCATCCGAAGGTTTCAGGATATCCAGCGCGTTGCGATACGGAAGCTCGCCATGCTGGATGCGGCCGTCCGGCTGGAAGACCTGCGCATTCCGCCGGCCAACCGTCTGGAACCACTGCGCGCCGATCGTGCGGGGCAGCACAGCATCCGCGTCAACGACCAGTACCGATTGTGCTTCACATGGACCGATGCAGGTCCTGCAGACGTAGAGCTTTGCGACTATCACTGAGGGCTGCCTACATGCGTTCGATTCCTTATCCGCACCCCGGTGAAATCCTGCAGGAGGAGTTCCTGACCCCTTTCGGGATGACGGCTTACCGCTTGGCCAAGTCCATCGACGTGAAGCAGACGCGTATCGGCGAGATCATCGCGGGCAGGCGCAGCATCACCGCCGACACGGCGTTGCGACTGGCGCGCTTCTTCGGTACCAGCGAGGCCTTCTGGCTCAACCTGCAGATGGCCCACGACGCGGCCAAGGCCAGGGACGAACTGGCCGACGTCCTGGCGCGCATCGCGCCGTACCACCACGCCGCCTGAGCGGCGCTGTTTCCCCTCCCCCTCCTTCACGCAAGCGCGTGGATCGCCTCCGGCACCCGTCGGGACAGGCAACTCGGGCAAGTGCGTTGGATCGTCCATGACCTTCGTCTTCCACCGCTGCTGTCTGACGCCCCCTTGACCACCGCCCGCCTTCGGCCTACCTTGTGCGGGCCGAAGGTATCCATCTCTTCATGCAGATGAAGGGATGGGTTTAAACGGGAATCCGGTGAAGGCGCCTCGCGCGCCCATTCCGGAGCTGCCCCGCAGCGGTGAATGGAAACGAATCCTGCCAACAGCACTGGGCCCCGGCCTGGGAAGCGGCAGGTAGTAGGTGGGCGTTCGCGCCCGTGTCCATCAGCCCGAATACCGGCCCCGGCCGGGGGACACGACCGTCCCCTGATTCGACCTGGAACGTCCGCGGGGAGGTTGCCGGGGCCTGCCGCCATGCCGCCCGCGTGGCGCTGCCCCCGTGCGTCCGCTCCACGACATCCGGTTCGCCCGCGGGGGCGAAGGTCGCTGGCGGGGCGGACACGGCAGCCATGTCGTGCGCGGCGCGCGGTTCCTTCGTTCCTCAATGCCGCTACTGCAATGAGGACACGTTCCATGACCACTGTTACCAACCTGGGGTTTCCCCGCATCGGCGCCAAGCGCGAACTCAAGCGTGCGCTGGAAGCGTTCTGGTCCGGCCAAAGCAGCGCTGCGTCGCTGCAGGACACCGCCAGCGGCCTGCGCGAGCGCCATTGGCAGCTGCAGCGCGAGGCCGGCGTCGATGTGCCGCCGAGCAACGACTTCAGCTTTTACGATCAGGTGCTCGATGCGGCTTTCCTGTTCGACGCGATCCCCGCGCGCTACCGCGCCCTGGCCGACGCCGAGCCGCTGGCCGGCTATTTCGCCATGGCCCGGGGCGTGCAGCGCGACGGCTATGACCTGCATGCGCTGGAAATGACCAAGTGGTTCGATACCAACTACCACTACCTGGTGCCCGAACTGCAGGCCGGCCAGGGCTTCGCGCTGCGCGGCGACAAGCCGCTGGCCGAATACCGCCAGGCCAAGGCACTGGGCATCGAGACCCGCCCGGTGCTCCTCGGCCCGGTGACGTTCCTGCTGCTGTCCAAGACCACCGACGGCAGCCGTGCGCTGGACCTGCTCGACGCCCTGCTGCCGGTGTACGTGCAGCTGCTGGGCCAGCTGAAGGAGGCCGGCGCGCAGTGGGTGCAGCTGGATGAGCCGGCACTGGTGCAGGACCTGGACGAGGCCACCCGCGCCGCGTTCACCCACGCCTACGCGGTGCTGGCCGCAGCGGCGCGGCCGAAGGTGCTGGTGGCCACCTACTTCGGTGCGCTGGACGACAACCTGCCGCTGGCCGCCGCGCTGCCGGTGGATGGGCTGCACGTGGACCTGGTGCGCGCGCCCGAGCAGCTGGACGCGGTGATCAAGGCGCTGCCACCGGGCCGCGTGCTGTCGGCCGGTCTGGTCAACGGTCGCAATATCTGGCGCACCCACCTGGACAACGCACTGGTGCTGGCCCGCTACGCGCACGGCCACGTGGGCGGCGGCCTGCTGTGGCTGGCCCCGTCGTGTTCACTGCTGCACAGCCCGGTCGACCTGGACCTGGAAAAGAAGCTGGATGAGGAACTGCACAGCTGGCTGGCGTTCTCCAAGCAGAAGCTGCAGGAGCTGCGCGCGCTGGCCGATGCGATTGACGCCCCGGCCCGCGCCGAGGATGCACTGGCGCACTCCCGCGCGTGCATCGAATCGCGCCGGCGCTCGCCGCGCGTGCACAAGGCCGAGGTGGCCGCGCGCCTGGCCGCCCTGACCGCTGCCGACGCGCAGCGTCACAGCCCCTACCCGCAGCGGCACCTGGCCCAGGCCGGCGCGCTGCAGCTGCCACGTTTCCCCACTACCACGATCGGTTCCTTCCCGCAGACCCTGGAAGTGCGCGAGGCACGTGCCAGCAACAAGTCCGGCAAGCTGTCCGACGCCGACTACGATGCGTTCCTGGCCACCCAGACCGAGCACTGCGTGCGCGTGCAGGAGCAGATCGGGCTGGACGTGCTGGTGCACGGCGAGTTCGAGCGCAACGACATGGTGGAGTACTTCGGCGAGCAGCTCGACGGCTTCGCGTTCACCAAGAACGGCTGGGTGCAGAGTTATGGCTCGCGCTGCGTGAAGCCGCCGGTGATCTTCGGCGACGTGACCCGCCCGCAGCCGATGACGGTGCGCTGGTCGCAGTACGCGCAGTCGCTGACCGACCGCCCGATGAAAGGCATGCTCACCGGCCCGGTGACCGTACTGCAGTGGTCGTTCGTGCGTGACGACCAGTCGCGTGCGGACACCTGCCGGCAGATCGCGTTGGCCCTGCGCGACGAGGTGCTGGACCTGGAGGCGGCCGGCATCGGCGTGATCCAGATCGACGAGCCGGCCATCCGCGAAGGCCTGCCGCTGCGCCGCGCGCAGTGGCGCGAGTACCTGGACTGGGCGGTGGAAGCGTTCCGGATCAGTGCCAGTGGCGTGCGCGATGCCACCCAGATCCACACGCACATGTGCTATTCCGAGTTCAACGACATCATCCACTCGGTGGCGGCGATGGATGCCGACGTGATCTCGATCGAGACCTCGCGTTCGCGCATGGAGCTGCTGGATGCGTTCGTGCGCTTCCAGTATCCCAACGAGATCGGCCCGGGCGTATATGACATCCACTCCCCGCGCGTGCCCGACAAGGAAGAGATGCTGGCGCTGCTGCGCAAGGCCGCCGACGTCCTCCGGCCCGAGCAGATCTGGGTCAACCCCGACTGCGGCCTGAAGACCCGCGGCTGGAAGGAAACCCGCGCCGCGCTGGAAGCACTGGTGGCGGCCGCGCGCCAGCTGCGCGAGGAAACCGCCGACGCCAGCGCCGCCTGACCCGCCCTGTATAGATGACCCAAGGACCGCACCGCCGCCGTTGCCGGCGGTGCGGTCGACGAGACGTACATGACCCCGCCCACCGTTACCCCGATCGACCGCCCCACCCTGTCCCTGCCCGACGGCCATACCCGGCTGCTGCTGCATTCGTGCTGCGCGCCGTGCTCGGGCGAAGTGATGGAGGCCATCACCGCCTCCGGCATCGACTACACGATCTTCTTCTACAACCCCAATATCCACCCGGCCAGGGAATACGAACTGCGCAAGCAGGAGAACATCCGCTTTGCCGAAAAGCACGGCGTGCCGTTCGTCGACGCCGACTACGACACCGACAACTGGTTCGCACGCGCCCGCGGCATGGAGGCCGAGCCCGAGCGTGGCATCCGCTGCACGATGTGCTTTGACATGCGCTTCGTGCGCACCGCGCTGTATGCGCACGAACATGGCTTTCCGGTGATCAGCAGTTCGCTGGGCATCTCGCGCTGGAAGGACATGAACCAGATCAACGACTGCGGCCACCGCGCCGCCGCGCACTACCCGGGCATCCAGTACTGGGACTACAACTGGCGCAAGGGCGGCGGCGCCGCGCGCATGGTGGAGATCAGCAAGCGCGAGCAGTTCTACCAGCAGGAGTACTGCGGCTGCGTGTACTCGCTGCGCGACGCCAACCGGCACCGCCGCGAAACCGGCCGCGAGCGCATCAAGATCGGCCTGCTCTATTACGGGCAGGACAACGACGCGCCCACGGGCGATTGACGTTCGCACGCGGGGCCGCCACGCTGGTTGCCCCGCTTCTGTTGTGTTGGACCTGCCATGACTGCCGCCCTATCCGCCGATGTGGCCCTGCTGGTGATCGACCTGCAGCCGGACTTCATGCCCGGTGGCGCGCTGGCCTGCGAACAGGGCGATGCGCTGGTGGCCCCGATGGCCGCCCTGCTCGCGCAGCGCCGCTACCGCACGGTGGTGGCCACCCAGGACTGGCACCCGGCCGACCATGCCTCCTTCGCCAGCCAGCACCCGGGGCACCTGCCGTTCGAGGCGATCCTGCTGCATGCGCAGCCGCAGACGCTGTGGCCGGACCACTGCGTGCAGGGCAGTGACGGCGCAGCGCTGCACCCGGGCGTGGACTGGACCGTGGCCGACCTGATCCTGCGCAAGGGCACCCGGCAGCAGGTGGACTCCTACAGCGCCTTCCGCGAGAACCACGGCCCCGATGGCACCCGCCCGGCCACCGGCCTGGCCGGTTGGCTGCACGAGCGCGGCATCCGCGAAGTGCACGTATGCGGGCTGGCACGCGACTACTGCGTGCTGTGGAGCGCACAGGACGCGGTCAAATCCGGGTTCCGGGTGAAGTTCCTGTGGGACCTGACCCGGCCGGTGACCGAGGCCAACGACGGCATGGTGCGCGAGGCGTTGGCAAAGGCGAAGATCGCGGTTGTCTGACGGGCGTCGGCCGGAAAGACGTACCGACCAACGGTGGGTACCTACCGCTCAGCGGAACACCACCGTGCGATGCCCGTTGCGCAGGATGCGGTGCTCCACATGCCGGCGCACGGCGCGCGCCAGCACCTGCGATTCGGTGTCACTGCCCAGCCGCACCAGGTCGCGCGGGGTCATGGCATGGTCCACGCGGGCCACGTCCTGTTCGATGATCGGGCCTTCGTCCAGGTCTTCGGTGACGTAGTGCGCGGTGGCGCCGATGATCTTGACCCCGCGCGCGTGCGCCTGGTGGTACGGCTGCGCGCCCTTGAAGCTGGGCAGGAAGCTGTGGTGGATGTTGATCGCCCGCCCCGCCAATGCCTTGCACAGGCGCGGCGACAGGATCTGCATGTAGCGCGCCAGCACCACCAGGTCGATCTGTTCGCGCTCGACCAGGTCGATGATCTGCTGCTCCTGCACGGCGCGGTTGTCGGCGTTGACCGGCAGGTGGTGGAACGGCACCCCATACGAACCCGCCAGCGCGGCGAAGTCCTCGTGGTTGGAGGCGACCGCGGCGATATCCACCTGCAGCTGGCGGCTGTGTGCACGGAACAGCAGGTCGTTCAGGCAATGCCCCTGCTTGCTCACCAGCACCAGCAGCCGCGCGCGGCGGCGCGCATCGTGCAGTTGCCAGTCCATCTGGAACTCGGCCGCCAGCGTGCCCATGCGCGCTTCGATATCGGCCAGCGCCTGGCTGGCGGCGCGATCGAAGTGCACGCGCAGGAAGAACCGGCCGCTCTCTTCGTCGCCGAACTGCTGGGCGTCCAGGATGTTGCAGCCCAGCTCGAACAGCAGGCCGGACACGCGGTAGACAATCCCGGTACGGTCCGGGCATGACAGGGTAAGAATGGAATCAGGGCGCATCCAGCCAGTTTAAGCGAGCACCGCCCGTGCGGGAACGATGCTCTCAGATGCAACCAAGCCGGCGCGAAGTCCCTCTCCCGTTACACCGCCGCCGGATCCACCTTGTCCACGTGGATGCCGTATTTTTCGATCGCCACCTGCAGCTGGCTGCGCGCGATGCGCCCGTCATCGGCCAGCGCCTTCAACGCGGCCAGCACGATGAAGTGGCGGTCCACTTCAAAGAACGTACGCAGTGACTCGCGCGTGTCCGAGCGACCGAAGCCGTCGGTACCCAGTGCGGTGAAGCGGCGGCCGTCGACGAACGGGCGGATCTGGTCGGCGACGATCTTCATGTAGTCGGTGGCCACCACCAGTGGCCCGGCGTGTGCGGCCAAGCGCTGCTGCACGTAGGGCACGCGCGGTTCGTCGGCCGGGTGCAGCAGGTTCCAGCGCTCGGCGGCCAGGCCGTCGCGGCGCAGTTCGGTCAGGCTGGTGGCGCTCCAGACGTCGCTGGCGATGCCGAAATCCTGCTGCAGCAGCGCGGCGGCCGCTTCCACTTCGCGCAGGATCGCGCCGCTGCCCATCAGCTGCACGCGCAAGCCGGGGTCGCTGTCGGTCGCGGCCGGGTGCAGCAGGTACATGCCCTTGAGGATGCCGTCCTCGGCGCCCTCGGGCATGGCCGGGTGCAGGTAGTTCTCGTTGAGCACGGTGATGTAGTAGTAGATGTCTTCCTGGTCCACATACATGCGGCGCAGGCCGTCCTGGATGATCACCGCCAGTTCGAAGTTGTACGTGGGGTCATAGGAGATGCAGCTGGGAATCACCGAGGACAGCACGTGGCTGTGGCCGTCGTCGTGCTGCAGGCCCTCGCCCATCAGGGTGGTGCGGCCGGAGGTGGCGCCCAGCAGGAAGCCGCGGGTGCGCGCATCGGCCGCCGCCCAGGCCAGGTCGCCGACGCGCTGCAGGCCGAACATCGAGTAGAAGATGTAGTACGGAATCGTGGCCAGGCCATGGTTGCTGTAGGCGGTGCCGGCGGCGATCCACGAACAGATCGCGCCGGATTCGTTGATGCCTTCCTGCAGGATCTGGCCGTCCTTGGCCTCCTTGTAATAGCTCAGCTGGCCGGCATCCTGCGGGGTGTAGAGCTGGCCCAGGTAGGAGTGGATGCCGATCTGGCGGAACAGGCCTTCCATGCCGAACGTGCGCGACTCGTCGGGCACGATCGGAATGACCCGCTTGCCCAGCGCCGGGTCCTTGAGCAGCGTGCCCAGGATGCGCACGAAGCCCATCGTGGTGGACTGGCCACGCTCGCCACTGCCCTGCAGCTGGGTGGCAAACGCCGACAGCGGCGGCACCGGCAGCGGCGCGACGTGGGTGACGCGCGCCGGCAACTGGCCGCCCTGGGCCTGGCGACGCTGGGCGAAGTAACGCGCCTCCGCGCTGCCCGGCGCGGGACGCAGGTAGGGCATGTCCTCCAGCTCTGCGTCGCTTACCGGCAGGTCGAAGCGGTCGCGGAAGGCGCGCACCGCATCCAGGCTCATCTTCTTGAGTTGGTGGTTGATGTTCTGCCCCTCGCCGGCCTCGCCCATGCCGAAGCCCTTGACCGTCTTGGCCAGGATCACGCTCGGGCGGCCATTGCCGGCCACCGCCTGCGCGTAGGCGGCATACACCTTCTGCGGGTCGTGGCCGCCGCGGGCCAGCGCCCAGATGTCGTCATCGCTCATGTCTGCGACCAGGGCGAGCAGTTCCGGCGAGGTGCCGAAGAAGTGCTCGCGCACGTACGCGCCGCTCTGCGACTTGAAGGTCTGGTAGTCGCCGTCCACGCATTCCATCATGCGCTGGCGCAGCAGGCCGCTGTGGTCCCTGGCCAGCAGTGCGTCCCAGCCGCCGCCCCAGATCACCTTGATGACGTTCCAGCCGGCGGCACGGAAGGTGCCTTCCAGTTCCTGGATGACCTTTGCATTGCCGCGCACGGGGCCGTCCAGGCGCTGCAGGTTGCAGTTCACCACGAACACCAGGTTGTCCAGGCGCTCGCGCCCGGCCACGGAAATGGCGGCCAGCGATTCGGGCTGGTCCATTTCGCCATCGCCCAGGAACGCCCACACCTTGCGGCCCTGATGTTCCTTCAGGCCGCGGTATTCCAGGTAGCGCATGTAGCGCGCCTGGTAGGCGGCGGTCAGCGGGCCCAGGCCCATCGACACCGTAGGGAACTGCCAGAAATCGGGCATCAGCCGTGGGTGCGGGTAGGACGACAGGCCGTCGCGATCGGATTCGCGGCGGAAGTTGTCCATGCGCTCGGGCGCGATGCGGCCTTCGACGAAGGCACGGCCGTAGATCCCCGGCGCCGAATGGCCCTGGATGTAGATCATGTCGCCGTCGAAGGTGTCGGTGCGGCCACGGAAGAAGTGGTCGAAGCCCACGTCGTACAGCACGGCGGCCGACTGGTAGGTGGCGATGTGGCCGCCCACGTTGGAGTGCTTGCCGGCGCGCAGCACCATCACCATCGCGTTCCAGCGGATCATCGCGTTGAGGCGGCGCTCGATCGCCAGGTCACCCGGGTAGGCCGGCTGGCGCTCCACCGGGATGCTGTTGACGTAGGCGGTCCAGGCGCGCGCATGCAGGTCGCCGTGGTGGGCCACGTCCTGGTCGCTGAGCTGGTCCAGCAGGTAGTGCGCACGCGGCCGCCCGGCCACCTGGGTGACCGCCTGCAGCGCTTCACGCCATTCCTGCGTTTCCTGGGGGTCGGTGTCGAGGGGGGCGAGCGCAGGGTTCATGGTCCATCTCCGGCAAAGGCGGCCAGACCCGGGGCGCTGCGCACGCCGGAGGGGGCGGCGCTGCCCCGGGGCTGGCGGGGACAATCACCTTAGGAGCGGGCCGGGGCTGCCGGTAGATCGGGCCCTGTTGGCTCTTTAGAAAGACAAACTTTGCAATCACAGGCGAGAATGGCGGTCACCATGAATATTCTCCAGTCAATCCGCAGCTTCATCCGCACCGCCGACGCCGGCAGCCTGGCCGCGGCGGCGCGCACGCTGGGCATCAGCGCGGCGGCGGTCGGGCAGAACATCGCCCGGCTGGAGGCGCACCTGGGCGTGCGCCTGTTCAACCGCACCACCCGCCAGCTGGCGCTGACCGAGCGCGGCGCGCTGTACCTGGCCCAGGTGCGCTACATCGAACGCGACCTGCAACGCGCGCAGGCAGCGGTGACCGACCTGGACGCCACCCCCGAGGGCCGGCTGCGGATCGCCTGCAGCACCTCGTTCGGGCGGCACAAGCTGGCCCCGCTGCTGCCGTCGCTGAAGGCACGCTACCCGCGGCTGGCGATCGAACTGCTGCTGGCCGACCGGGCGGTGGACCATGCGCGCGAAGACGTGGACGTGAGCATCCGCATCGAACCGCAGCTGGAAGAAGGGCTCGTGGCGCGGCCGATCGCGCAGGTGCCGTTCGTGTTCTGTGCGGCGCCGTCGTACCTGGCGCGCACCGGCGTGCCGCGCACGCCCGAGGCGTTGCGTGAGCACCGCTGCCTGTTGTTCCGGCACCCCAAGGACGGTCGGCACCTTCGCTGGGGGTTCGTGCGCGACGGGCTGCGCTTTGATGCCGAGGTGAGTCCGGCGCTGGTCAGCGACGATATCGATGCGCTGGCCGCGATGGCGCTGGCCGGCGGCGGCATCACCCGCCTGGCGGCGTTCGTGGCCGCGCCCTATTTGGCGCGCGGTGAACTGCAGGCCCTGTTCGAAGGCAATGAAGCCGGCGATGCGCAGGCGTTGCCCGAGCCGATGCGGCTGTTTTTGTGTGTCAGCGACCGCCGCGACCTGACCCCGAAGGTGCGCGCGTTGATGACGCACATCGTCGAGGGGCTGCCGGCCGAGTGGCGGGTGGACGTGGCCTGACCGCACGCAGGCGATGGCACAGGGCCACCGCCTGCGGTTGGGGTCAGCGCGGCGGTGCGATGAACACGCCGCGTGCTTCGCGCGGTTCGCAGCGCAGGTACTGCGGCGCCGGTTCCAGCGAATCGCCCAGGGCGGCGGCGGCGTGCCACGGCCAGCGCGGGTCGTAGAGGATGCCGCGGGCCAGCGCGATGGCATCGGCATGGCTGTGGCGCAGGATCGACTCGGCCTGGGCCGGGTCGGTGATCAGGCCCACCGCAATCACCGGCATGCGCAGCTTCTGCGCCTTGATCGCCTCGGCGAACGGCACCTGGTAGCCCGGCGACAGCGGAATCTGCTGGCGCGGGTCGTTGCCGCCGCTGGACACGTGCAGGAACTGGCAGCCACGGCCATCGAGCACGTGCGCCAGGGTGGTGGTCTGTTCAATATCCCAGCCGCCGGCCACCCAGTCGCCGGCCGAGATCCGTACGCCCACCGCGATGCGGTCGCTGACCGCTTCGCGTACTGCGTCGAACACGCGCACCAGCAGGCGCATGCGGTTCTGCAGCGAGCCGCCGTATTCGTCATCGCGCTTGTTGCTCAGCGGCGACAGGAATTGGTGCAGCAGGTAGCCATGCGCGGCGTGCAGTTCGATCAGGTCCAGGCCGATGCGTTCGGCGCGCTGGGCGGCCGCCACGAAGGCGTCCACGATCGCATCGATGCCGGCCGCGTCCAGCGCCTGCGGGGTCGGGTCGGTGGGGTGGAACGGAATCGCCGACGGCGCCAGCGTGGTCCAGGCGCGCGGGTCGGTGGCCGGCAGTGCGCCGCCGCCGTCCCACGGCCGGGCCGAGGATGCCTTGCGCCCGGCATGGCCCAGCTGGATGCCGATCGGCATGGGCGACCAGCGCTTCACCGCGTCGATCACCTTCTTGAGCGCCGCTTCGGTGTCATCGTTCCACAAGCCCAGGTCGGCCCAGCTGATGCGGCCTTCAGGCAGCACGGCGGTGGCTTCCAGGATCAGCAGGCCGGCGCCGGACTGCGACAGCTGGCCCAGGTGGATCTGGTGCCAGTCGTTGGCCAGGCCATCGGTGGAGGAGTACTGGCACATCGGGGCGATGACGATGCGGTTGGCCAGCGACAGCGGGCCAAAGGAAACGGAAGAAAAGAGCTGGCTCAAGTGGGGGACTCTGGCGGAAACGGGAAAACCGGGCGTTATTGCACTCCTGCTGCGCGCGCAAGGCAACCGCATCGGTGGATCAGTGTTTCGCGACGGCGCTCAGGCGGTGCTGGCCGACGGCAGCAGGAAGGCCAGTGCGGCCGCGCACGGCTGCTCGATCTTCAGGCTGAGCAGGTCGTCGGCGCGCGTGCGGCCGAGGTTGAGCGCGGCCACCGGGACCCCGGCGTTGGCCGCGGCCTGGACGAAGCGGAAGCCCGAATAGACCATGAGCGAGGAGCCCACCACCAGCACGGCGTCGGCCCGGGCAAGGTGCGCGTGGACGGTGGCAACCCGCTCGCGGGGGACGTTTTCGCCGAAGAAGACCACATCCGGCTTGAGGATGCCGCCGCAGTGCGGGCATGCCGGCACCTGGAAGGGGCTGAAGTCCATCCCGTCCAGGTCGGCGTCGCCGTCCGGGGCCAGGGCCGCGTCGAGCTGGTCCCAGCCGGGGTTGTGGGCCAGCAGCACGTGCTGGAAATCCTCACGCGGGGTGCGGGCTTCGCAGCCCATGCAGCGCACCTGGTCGAGCCGGCCGTGCAGGTCGATGACCGCACGGCTGCCGGCCCGCTGGTGCAGGCGGTCCACGTTCTGGGTGAGCAGTACTTCCAGCTGGCCGCGGGCTTCCAGGGCCGCCAGCGCGGCGTGGGTGCCGTTCGGGCGGGCATGGCCGAAGCGCGGCCAGCCCAGCAGGCTACGCGCCCAGTAGCGCTGGCGGGTCGCCAGCTCGCCCATGAAGGCCTGGTAGGTCACCGGCGGGGTGCGCTTCCACTGGCCGTCCGCATCACGGTAGTCCGGGATGCCCGAGTCGGTGCTGCAGCCGGCCCCGGTGAGCACGAACAGGCGCTGGGCGCGGTCGATGAAGTCGGCGAGCGGGCGGGTCATGGTCTACAGGTGGGGGCGCGCGGCGGGCAACGCAATCGCGGTTACGGGCCGGGAATGGCGTCGGGCAGCGGCGGCACGGCAATGGGATGGCCATCGGCGTCCAGCGCGATCATCACGAAGTGCCCGCGGGTGCAGAGCTTGCGCTCGCCGCTGTGCAGGTCTTCGGCGATCAGTTCCACTTCCACCTTCATCGAGCTGCGACCCACTTCGACGATGCGACCGATGGTTTCCACCATCTGGCCGATGCGGATCGGCAGCTTGAAATCGACCTGGTCCGAGCGCGCGGTGACCACGGTGCGGCGCGAGTAGCGGGCCGCGGCGAGGAAAGCGGCCTTGTCCATCCAGGCCAGCGCCTGGCCACCGAACAGGGTGCCCAGGTGGTTGGTGTGGTTGGGGAAGACGATCTCGGCCATGCTGATTTCAGTCGGCGGGATGGGGTCTGGGGTGGTGGACATGGGGGTGGCCGGTTGGGGTGTGGCGCGATGGTACGGCAGCGGCGCGAACAAGGTCGTGGATGATCGGCCACGCGTTCAGGCTGTGCCCATTTCGTGAACTACGGCGTTGACCCCGTTTCCAACCCCCGTCATCCCAGCGCATCGGCCCGGTGACGCGAGCGCGATTCGTGTGCGGTTGACCCGCGTGCGGCTCCTAGCCGCCCACTTTGCCCGTTACGGAATACAGAGGCTCGAGTATCCACTCGTACAAGCGGCGCCGCTCGCCCATGATGTCAGCTTCCAATCGCATTCCAGGCCGTAACGGCTCGTGTGATCCGTACGCCAGGACACTTTGCTGATTCAGCGAAACAAGCACCCGATACATCGGCTCGTTCGGGCTGCCGTGCTCGGTATAGGTTTCCGCGATGGCGCTTCTGGATATACGAATCACGGTCCCTTCGTGGCTGCCGAACTTCTGATACGGATACGCTTGGTACCGCAGCAAGACCCGATCACCGGGCTTGATGAAACCGATCGCGGCGCTGGGAACCCTCAGTTGAGCACGCAACATTGAGCCGTCGGGCAACAAGCTGAGAATGGGCTGTCCAATCTGTACGGCTTGTCCCACTTCGACCAATCGACTTGCAACAAGCCCCGCGACCGGCGCGCGCAGCAGCAACTCACCGTTGGCCTCCATCTGCACCGCTTCCTGAGTCAGTGCCGCGCGATCACGCTCAGCAGTCGCCCGTGCTGCACGACGCTGCTGGGGAACTTCATCGAGGGCCTGCTCCACCTGTGCCAGCGTGCGTCGCAGCGAAGTTGCTTGGCGCTGCAGCGCCTGTTGCGCATTGAGGATTTCCAGCACCGACTGTTCCTGCTGGTTGAGCTGCACCAGGCTGACGTAGCGCTGGTCGGCGACCTGGCGATAGCGATGCACAGTCTCACGACCGATACGTACCTGCTCACGGCGGGTGTGAATCTCGCCTTCAATCTGGGCCAGCTCGCGGCGCAGTGCATCGCGCTGTTGCTGAGTCCCACGTTGCTGGACCTGGAGTTTCCGGTCCTGCGCCTCCTGCAAGGAGTCAATGCTCTTCAGTCGAGCCTCATGCCCTTCACGCAGCACTTTCAGCGCATCATCGCCGGAGGCAGTGACCCGAGGCACGTTGATCAGTAGCAGCGCTGCGTCTTGCCGCATCCGTTCACCTTCTTCGGCGTGCAACGCAGAGATCACCCCTGCCGATGGCGCTACCACTGTGGAGAGACCAAGATCGGGGACCAGCACACCCGCCACCCGGGAGCGACGGGTGTACTCTCCAAACACGAGAAAGCCCAACACCGTGACGGCCGCAGCTCCGCCAACGATGGCAAGCACCCAGAGCCTCACCGGCTGAGCCAGGGAAATACTCCCAAGCCAAGTGGCGCGCTTTGCCTCGAGGACTTCCCGACGAAACAGTCCGCTCATGCAAGGATCTCACCTACGACATGCCGACCTTCGTCCTGAGGTGCTGAGGACCGAAGTTCGCGCATGATTGCCCCTTCATGCATCACCAGCACCCTGTCGGCGCTGGCAATTGTCTCCGGCCGATGAGCAATGATGATGCGTGTCAGATCCAATTGACGTACTGCATCATTGACCAGGCGCTCGCGCTCCACATCAAGGTGGCTGGTAGCCTCATCCAGAAACAGCAGGCGAGGCTGCCGATACAGTGCCCGCGCCAGAATCACGCGCTGCTTCTGGCCGCCAGAGAGCGTGGTTCCCATGTCACCAATCAAACTGTGGTAGCCCATCGGCATGGCTGCAATATCATCGTGTACTGCCGCCAGTCTCGCTGCTGCGTGCACACGCTCCTCGTCCACGCCCTCATCCTCGAAAGAGATGTTGTCGCTAATGCTCCCTGCAAACAGCTGATCGTCTTGCATCACCGCACCAACGATGCGCCGATAGCGCTCCATTCCAATCTTGTCCAAAGGCTCGCCGCCCACGCGGATCTGCCCCTCGGTGGGGGTGAGCAAGCCAAGGAGCAGCTTGACCAGTGTGGTCTTTCCGCAGCCAGACGCCCCAACGATTGCCACCGATTCGCCTGGCTCGATGGTCATGCTGAAATTGCGCAGTACCCAAGGCTCTCCGGACGCATAGCGAAACCCCAAACCATCTACCTCGATACGAATATCTGGCGGCAAACCCTGCGCCCCTGCGCCTGCATCGCAGGCCTCAGGTTCGGCAAGCACGATATCGGAGAGTCGTTCGCCATGAAGCCTCAGCATCCGGAACTCCACCCACTTGTCTACCAATCCGCCAATGCGTTGGGCAAACTGATCTTTGTACGCAAGGTAAGCAATGAGCATGCCCACTGAGAACACATTCTGCATCGCCAGGACTGCGCCGATCCAGATCACTGCGATGCGCTCCAAACCGAAGATCACCTGGCTGGTACTACCGAAGGCCAGACCGAAGCGTGCAAGCCAGATGTCACGGTTGATCGTCTCATTCATCAGGTTGTAATAGCCTGAACGACGTAGGCTCTCCCGGCCGGCAACCTTGATCGACTGTATGCCACGGATGGACTCCAGCAGATGGCTTTGTTGGTGTGCGGCGGCCATCAGTTGCTGTTCGGTCCCGTTTCGCAACGCGCGAAATGCAAGCGCACGTGTGATGGCGTACAACGCCACCGCAAGCAATGTCACCAACGCCAACTTCCAGCTGTAAAGCACCATCATGCCAAGTGTGACCATAGCCATCAGACCGTCGATCAGCGCCTCTACAAAACTGGTCGTCAAGGTGCGCTGGATCGCCTGCACGCTGCCCATGCGGGAGGTGATATCCCCGAGGTGTCGCTTTTCGTAGAACTCCAATGGCAGTCGGATGAGGTGGCTGAATACGTTGCCTGTCCATTGCAGCCCCAGCCTGCTGGACAGATGGATGACAGCCCATCCGCGCACCATGCCGATCCCTACCTGCAGCAGCAACGCGAACCCGAAGCCCACGCCCAATACGGTAAGCAGATCACGATCCGCCGCGATCAGTACGTGGTCCACAACCCATTGCATGAAGAACGGCGCCAAGAGCACGAAGACCTGCAGTGCCAGCGACAAGAGCAGGACCAAGCTCAACGCACGCCACAGTCCAGTGACCTTCCCAGTCAGTTGCGAGACCGTGACGGCTGCCGGCGGTGAAGATGGGCGCATGTCTGCGCCGGGACTGAGTTCTAGGGCGACGCCTGTGAAGTGCCGTGAGAACTCCGCCAGTGGCAACACTCGCTTGCCGAGTGACGGATCAAAGACGATGACATCACGCCGGCGAACGCGGCTCAAGACAACGAAGTGATTCAGATTCCAGTGCAAGATGCAAGGAAGCTGCAATTCCTTCAGGTGCTCCAGATCCAATCGCAACGGACGGCACATGAAGCCCATCTTCCCTGCAATATCCATCACTTGAGCAAGGCTGGCCCCTTTGAGCGACAGGGAGTGACGACGCCGCAGTTCGCGCAGCCCGATTCGGTTGCCGTGGTGGGCTGCAACCATAGCTAAACATGCAAGCCCGCACTCAGCAGCTTCGGATTGGACTATCGCTTCCATGCGTGCTCCTCCCTTTAGAGCTTCATCGCATTCAAGAGTAATTGTGACCGCGCGATTTAATCGCAGTGCGCCGTTTTTGAAGTGGGTTACCGCCGGCCGGCACACGCCCGTGCCTGACACACATCAAAACCGCTTTCAGGAAGACGGTAACTGCATGGGACGCTCACCCTTTGGAAGCTGTTTTCGCCTTGGCAAACCAGGACAAACGGACCAAACAAGACGACCAAGGCCGCATACGCGATACCAGCGCTGGAATTCATGAAGATTCCAAGGTGCATTCGATCTGATATGGCCTCCAATGAGGCCTATAGCGCGCGCCACCATCTGACCTATCCAATGCGATCCGAGGCTATCAATCGGAACATGCGCTGTACATGGCACGTGTCGGAAGCAGCACGAACAATGGGGACTTTTCGGTGCCTCGTGGCTATCAGTTGCCGTGCTGTCACGAACGAGCAGGACAGACGACGGTAAGCAATTTGCGGCAAGCTGATGGTGACGTGGGTAGTCAAGAAGGAATTGTGCTGATTTTGGTCGAGCCAAGAAAGCCGGACCATAGTGATTACGTCGAGTCCTTCCACGCGTGTTTACGCCATGAATGCACCAGCGAGCAATGGTTCCCGGCATTGCTTCACGCCCATAGCAGCGCCGAAAGCCGGCGGCGCGAGTGCAGCGAAGAAGTAGCCAGAAGAGCGTTTGGCGGGCTAACACCCGTCCAGTAAGCCGCGCAATTGGCGGCGCAGAAAGATGAGATCGGCAGTGGAATCTAAACCCGCCCGCCACTCAGGTCTGGGAGGGCGACAGAAAAGAGAAGCTTCACGAATGCTCTGAAGAAGTGCGTCCCCCTCCTATTTCTTCTTGAACGCACACCGCTTTTTTCGGCGAAGCCCATAGTGCTGACCGTCCAGTATGGCAAGGCGGCCGGGCCACTGTTGCATATTGAGTTTCTTGGACATCCTGGACGCTAATCGGACTGAGGCATCGCGCAATGCATCGGATGCTGGCACCGTTGCTGACCTCGATCTGCAACACGACGCTTTCCCCGGAACTCAAATGACTGCGATGATCTCCCATGCAGACACACTAATCGGTTGCGGTGCGTTCCGTTTGGAGGTTAATGCTGAGGACGGCCAGGTCATAGTCTCTGGCGCTCAGCCAGCCACTCGCGAAGAGCAACGTTGATAGACATGTCGCTATTGGCCTTGCCAGCCCTTCGATTGCCCTGATATACGTTGCGTGCGCCGTGGCGATACCAAGCGCCCTCGAACCTACAAGATTATGGGGCTTGAAGGTTCGCGGACTGACCACTCCCCTGCAACTGATGCAGAAGGAATTTTCCGTGAAGGAACTGAGTCTCGACCAAATTAATGACGTGTCTGGCGGCGTACTGCCGCTCCTCGGCGCTTTGGCGTTCGTCTACTACGAACGCAACGAGATTGCTGATTTCGTAGGTGGTGCAATGGACGGCTTCAACGGCACTGACCACATGGCACCGAACTAATAGGAGGATGGTAATGAAGGAACTGAGCACGATGGAGGTTGCACAGGTTTCTGGCGGAGACGCTCAGACTTATAGCTGGGGTAAAATGGTCGGCGAGGCCACTCGCGCGGCTTGGGATGCGATGAAGGATTACGCAGCTTCCAGCGAATCGTCTACTGACGTGATCGCTTGATAGTTTTTTTTTCTATTGGGGCGCTAGGCGAAAGCTTGGCGCCTTCTTTTGCAGTTCTATCAGAGCAAACTCATGAAGCAGATCAGCGCAAAGCGTTCGGCCCCTCTGGCAACGGCCTACTACACATTTCGAATCAGAAAGCGTGAAGCACATCTCACCGCAGGCGTTCTATTTTTCTGGTTCCTTTGGAGTCAGGGAAGCGAATTGACTGAGATGCTTGGGAAGTTATTTGATGCGATCGCTTTATCAGGTGGCATTGGGCGGGATCTGGCGACACTCGCCGACGCCGTTGGCAAGCTATGTGGGTGAGACATGATGTACGCACATCGGCAACTCTGACGCTGTGCTGACGCTGCTGGGCCAGTCCGTCGCGCGTGGCAAGGCGCTGCACCGATTCTGTTCACCCCTGCCCTCCTACACCACGGCCTTCCCATGACGATGCATGACTGTTTCGTGTTTCCGGCCGCACCGCATTTGCCTGCGCCGGACATGCCGGCGGTGGAACGGTGGATGTTGCAGGAAAGGATCATCCTGCCGGCGGTGGGCGCGGACGTGCCCGCCAAAGCGTTGTACGCACTCAGCCATGCCATTTCATGCCTGCCGGGCGCCAACGTCCCGCTCGTAGACGCTGACTGGCGGACGGCGGCGGACGTGGTTGCCACCCATGTCCAGGCCGGCAACCTGCCGGACGCGCTGCGCGTAAACGGCGACGGAAGCGTGGAAGACTGCGTCAAGGCGATCCGGGACCACGGCATCGCGCTGGATGATGCGTGGTTGTTCGGCGAGCATGCGGCCTGCACGTGGTTCAGCCCACGCTACCGCGCGGGACCCGGAATGGTGCGCCTGTACGATCCCGACCGCATCGGTGAGATCGACCACCTGAGCATCGTGCTGTTCCAGATCGACGCGGGCGAACCGCCCTTTGTCGTGTTCGGCGCAGGAACCAGCGCGCCAACGGTGCCCGGGGAAGACACCGAACGGGAGGATTTCCCGCCCTTTGGCGACTACATGGACTTCGTCGGCGCCGTATACGAGGACATCCACGTGGACTGGGTCCATCCGGACAGTGGCCGCCGCTATGCCCTGCTGGATCTGGACTGGGAATACAGCCTGGGTATCGGCAGGTGCTTCATCCAGTTTGAGGATGGAAGCGGTTATGACCTTGAGCGGTTTGTGCAGGACCTTGGCGACGCATGCGGACAGCGCATGACGTATGCACACCGCCTGTTCTAGCGACGGATGGAATCACCGCTAGAGCCACCCCATGGGTGGCTGCGCCTGGCACCGGCACCGTGCGCAGCCACCCATCGGGTGGCTCTACCGTCGCGCGGGAACGAAAAACCCCGGCGCGGGGCCGGGGTTTTCGTTGATGCGTGTGGCGCGGGAATCAGAACGACATGTCGAACGAGACTTCGCCCTTCACGCCCACCTGGTAGGCCGAGGAGCGGCGTTCGAAGAAGTTGGTCAGTTCCTGCACGTCCTGCAGTTCCATGAAGCTCAGCGGGTTGCGCACGTTGTACTTGCGCTCCATGCCCAGGCGGTGGAAATGGTTGTCGGCGCAGTGCTGCAGGTACTGGCGCATGTCGCGGGTGGAAATGCCCGCCACGCCGCCGGACAGCACGTCCTCGGCGAACTGCACTTCGCACTCGATCGCTTCGGCCAGCATGTCATACACCTGCTGCTTCATCGCATCGTCGAACAGGTCCGGCTCTTCCTCGCGGATCACGTCCACGCACTCGAAGGCGAACTCCATGTGCGCGCTTTCGTCGCGGAACACCCAGTTGGTGCCCGAGGCCAGGCCGTTGAGCAGGCCGCGCGAACGGAAGTAGTACACGTAGGCGAAGGCCGCGAAGAAGAACAGGCCTTCGATGCACGCGGCAAAGCAGATCTGGTTGAGCAGGAACTGGCGGCGCTCCTCGCGGGTTTCGATGCGGCGCAGGTCCTGGATCGAGTCGATCCACTTGAAGCAGAAATCGGCCTTCTTCTTGATCGAGTCGATGTTCTCCACCGCGGCGAACGCTTTGACGCGCTCATCCGGATCGGGCAGATAGTTGTCGAGCAGGGTCAGGTAGAACTGCACGTGCAGCGCTTCTTCGTACAGCTGGCGCGACAGGTACATGCGGGCTTCGGGCGCGTTCAAGTGCTGGTACAGGTTCAGCACCAGGTTGTTGGACACGATCGAATCGCCGGTGGCGAAGAATGCGACCAGACGGTGGATCAGGTGGCGTTCGCCCGGCGACATCTTGCTGTGCAGGTCGCTGATGTCGATCTGGAAATTGATTTCCTCGACAGTCCAGGTGTTCTTGATCGCGTTGCGATACATGTCATAGAACTGCGGGTAGCGCATCGGGCGCAGGGTCAGTTCAAAACCTGGGTCGAGCAACATCTGGCGCGGCGTGTCTGCCATGGGGGGTTCCTTGGTTCGGTTGGCGGCTTCCGGGGAGGGAAGCGTCGAAAGACCCGCGCGTGTGCGCGGCGGGCTTCCGGCACCGCGGGCAGTCTGTGCCCGCCGGTGTCAGCGTGTTTGGGGTGGAGCGGTGAAGCCGCCGGGCTGGGCCCGGCGTTCAAGCGGTGTCGATCATTTTCCGTACCCACCAACGGTGGGTACCGAGCGGGGCACGCCTTTTACTGGCAGGCTTCGCAGCTTTCCGGGTTCTCCAGCGAGCACGCCACGGCTTCGTCCGGGGTGAACACCTTTTCCGGCGCGGCATGCGAGCCCTGGCTGATCGTGGTCTTGGCGATCTTGGTGGCCGGACGCGAACGCAGGTAGTAGGTGGTCTTGATGCCCTGCTTCCAGGCGTACATGTACATGGAGGACATCGCGCCGATGCTCGGGCTTTCCATGAACAGGTTGAGCGAGGCGGACTGGTCGATGAACGCGCCGCGGTCGGCGGCCATGTCGATCAGCGAACGCATCGGCAGTTCCCACGCGGTGCGGTAGATGTGACGCAGGGTCTCCGGGATCTGGGCGATGCCCTGGATGGAGCCTTCGGCCATCTTGATCGCGTCGCGCATTTCCGGCGTCCAGTGGCCCAGCTTCTTCAGCTCGTTCACCAGGTAGCGGTTGACCTGCAGGAAGTCGCCGGACAGGGTTTCGCGCTTGAACAGGTTGGACACCTGCGGCTCGACGCACTCGTAGCAACCGGCGATCGAGGCGATGGTCGCGGTCGGGGCGATGGCGATCAGCAGCGAGTTGCGCAGGCCATGTTCCTTGATGCGCTCACGCAGGGCATCCCAACGGGCGGTGTCTTCGGGCACCACGTTCCAGGCGTCGAACTGCAGCTCGCCGCTGGCCGCACGGGTGTCGGCGAAGGACGGGTGCTTGCCGCGTTCCTGGGCCAGTTCGCACGAGGTTTCCAGGGCGTGGAAGTAGATCGCTTCGGCGATCTTCTTCGACAGCGCGCGGGCTTCGGCACTGTCGAAGGCCAGGCGCTTGCGGAAGAACACGTCCTGCAGGCCCATGCAGCCCAGGCCGACCGGACGCCAGCGCAGGTTGCCGCGGCGGGCGGTTTCGATCGGGTAGAAGTTCAGGTCGATCACGCGGTCGAGCTGGCGCACGGCCAGGCGCACGGTGTTGGCGAGCTTGTCGAAATCGAACTCGCCGTGGGCGTCGAAATGGTTGCCCAGGTTGATCGAGCCCAGGTTGCACACCGCGGTCTCTTCGGCCGAGGTGATTTCCAGGATTTCGGTGCACAGGTTGGACAGGTGGATCACGTTGCCCGGACGCAGGGTCTGGTTGCTGGCGCGGTTGCACTTGTCCTTGAAGGTCATCCAGCCGTTGCCGGTCTCGGCCAGGGTGCGCATCATCCGCGAGTACAGCTTGCGCGCGGGAATGGTGCGCTGGGCCTTGCCCTGGGCTTCGGCCTGCAGGTAGGCCTGCTCGAAGGCTTCGCCGAACAGGTCGGTGAACTCGGGCACCACGCTGGGATCGAACAGCGACCATTCCTGGTCGGTCTCAACGCGCTGCATGAACAGGTCGGGGATCCAGTTGGCCAGGTTCAGGTTGTGCGCACGGCGCGACTCGTCACCGGTGTTGTCACGCAGTTCGAGGAAGTCCTCGATGTCGGCGTGCCAGGTTTCCAGGTACACGCAGGCCGCGCCCTCGCGCTTGCCCCCCTGGTTGACCGCAGCCACCGACGAATCCATGGTCTTCAGCCACGGCACGATGCCGTTGGAATGGCCGTTGGTCGACTTGATCAGCGAGCCACGCGAACGCACGCGGCTGTAGCTGACGCCGATGCCGCCACTGAACTTGGACAGCTGGGCGATGTCGCCGTACTTGGCGTAGATCGACTCCAGCGAATCCTGCGGGGAGTCCAGCAGGAAGCACGAGGACAGCTGCTCGTGGGTGGTGCCCGAATTGAACAGCGTCGGCGAGGACGGCAGGTAGTCCAGGTTGCCCATGCGCTTGTACAGCGCCAGGGTCTCGGCGACGTCTTCGCTCAATGCACTGGCAATGCGCAGGAAGAACTGCTGCGGGGTCTCGATCACCTTGCGGGTGTGCGGATGGCGCAGCAGGTAGCGGTCGTACAGGGTGCGCAGGCCGAAGTAATCGAAATGCAGGTCCAGCGACGGATCGATGGCGTCGTTGAGCTTGCGTGCGTTGATCTGCACGAAGTCCAGCAGGCGCGCGTTGATCAGGCCCACTTCGTGGCCACGGCCCACCGACTGCGAGAACGCGTGGATTTCCTGGCCGGACACTTCCTTGGCGATGAAGTTGGCCAGCAGGCGCGCGGCCAGGCGGCCGTACTCGGGCTCTTCACCGATCAGCAGGGCGGCGGTGCGGATGGACAGCTCGTCCAGCTCCTGCGTGGTGGCGCCGTTGTACAGGCCGGAGATGGTGCGGGTGGCCACGCGCATCGGGTCCACCGCGTGCAGGCCCTCGCAGCAACGCTGCACCGCGCGCACGATCTTGTTCAGATCCACCAGTTCGGTAGTGCCGTTGCGCTTGGTGACACTCATGGCGTTGGCCGTGGGCGGCGAGGTCAGAAGGAACTCGCTTTCCTGCTCGGTGGCTGCGCTGGTTTCGGTGCTCACGGCGTTTTCCTCTTGGCGTGATTTGGGGTGGCACAACGTTGCCTGCTGGGCAGGTGCTGGACCGGCGCTCGGACTCTCAGAGTGGACCTGGGGCGTCGCATGGGCCGCGACTGCGCAGGCTGGCCTGCGGGCGGTTCCCCTGCGTCACCGGTCCTCTCCCCTCAGAGTGGTGCGACCGATACCTCAACGCTGTACGTGTCGTGCGGTTGTCAGTAGGTTTTCAGGCCATCGGCGTGAAGGCGATTCACCCGTCGACTTGTGGTCGACGGGACCGACGGCCACAAGATAGTGGGGGTACCGGGGATCGTCAACGCCAAATCTGGGGAAAATGAGCAATCCCTTGCGGCGCAACGATCCGCCTGGAAGGCCGTCCGACGAACGGTCCGGACCCGTCGAAACCGAGTGCGCAGTCAAGGCCGGAACAGCCGCATCGGGTGAGAAACAGGAACCCGAAAACAGAACAGCGACTCTCACATCAACGTAACAAACTCGACGCATCGCCGCCGGTCGGGGTGACTTCCGACCCGCGCCGGCAAGGGCGAGGGGTGCGAGCCTGCAGGGGTCCCCTTTGCCGAGCCCGCCCCATGCGCCTGCCCCTGACTGGATGTCTGCTGCTGGGCCTGGCCGTGGCCGCGCCCGCCCACGCCGACGAAAAGGATGCGGTGCCGGCGCTGTCGTCGCGCCAATGCGGGGTAAGCACGCCCTACAACGTGCTGGTGGACAGCGGCGGGATCTGGCTGCGCCACCCCGATCAGGTGCCGGCGGAGATCTTCTTTCACGACGGCGAGCTCAACATCGACCGCACCCCGGTGCCGGTGAGCGCCGCCGACGCCCAGCGCCTGCGCCAGCTGGAATGGGGCACCCGGCAGCTGGTGCCTGCCGTGGCCGGACTGGCCAGCGAGGTGGTGGACATCACCTTCGATGCATTCGGTGCCACGGTGGAGATCCTCAGTGGCAGCAAGGGCAAGGCGCGCCAGGTGGCCCGGCTGCGCGGCGACGCGCACCAGTACGTGGACCGCACCCTCGGCCGCGGGATCTGGGAGCAGGCCGATTTCGGCGACGGCTTCGAGCAGCGCGTGGAGCAGGCCGCCGAATCCATGGCCGATTCCCTGGCCCGGGGCGTGATGTGGTCGATGTTCACCGGCGGTGCGCAGCGCATGGAGGCGCGTGCGGACAAGGTGGAGGCGCAGCTGGAGCGGACCATGGAAACCCGCGCCCAGGCGCTGGAGGCCCATGCGCAGTCGCTGTGCACCCAGGTGCTGGCGCTGGACCAGCTGCAGCAGGCGCTGGAGGTGCGCTACCAGGGCAAGCCGCTGGGAATGCTGGTGGTGGACCGCGACGAGGACGCCCCGCCCCCGCGCGAACAGCCGCGCGCCAAGGCGATCGCCCTGCCCACCCCGTAGCGGCGGGCAGGCCCCGGCACCCTCACGCCTTGTGCGGGGTGCCCAGGTACTCGGCGCTCTGCATTTCGATCAGGCGCGAGGCGGTGCGCTCGAACGCGCCCTGCAGGCGCACGCCCGAGTACAGCGCCACCGGGGTATCGGTGGCGGTGCAGACCAGGTTGACGTGGCGGTCGTACAGCTCGTCGATCAGGTTGACGAAGCGGCGCGCGGCATCTTCGTTGAGGGTGTCGAAGTGCGGGATGTCGCCCAGCAGCACCGTGTTGAACTCGTGCGCGATCTCGATGTAGTCCGACGGGCCGCGTGGACCTTCGCACAGCGCCTTGAAATCGAACCAGGCGATGCTCTTGCCGCGCGCCCGCACCGGGATCTTGCGGCCCTCGATCTCGATGTTGCCCGGCTTGGCCGGCTGGCCACCGCTCAGCTCGGCCCAGCGCGTGCCCAGCCAGGCATCGCTGCCGGGGTCGCGCGGGGACTGGTACACCGGCGAGCGGGTCAGCGCGCGCATCCGGTAGTCTTCGGTGCCTTCGGCGTACAGCTCCACGCAGTAGGTCTGCAGCAGGCTGATGGCCGGCAGGAAGCTGTCGCGCTGCAGGCCGTTGAGGTAGAGGTTCTCCACCGCGGTGTTGGAGGTGGTCACCAGGGTCACGCCCTCGGCGAACAGCCGCTCCAGCAGCCGCGCCAGCAGCATGGCATCGCCGATGTCGGTGACGAAGAACTCGTCCAGCACCAGCACCCGCAGCTTGGCCCGCCATTCCTGGGCGATGCGCGCCAGCGGGTCGCTCTGGCCCTGGTGCTCGCGCAGGCGCTCGTGGATGCCGCGCATGAAGCGGTGGAAGTGGGTGCGGTACTTCTGCTCGATCGGCAGCCCGTCATAGAACAGGTCCACCAGGAAGGTCTTGCCGCGCCCCACCCCGCCCCAGAAATACAGGCCCTTGACCGGCTCGGGCTTCTTCCAGAATGCCGACAGGCGGTCCAGCCAGCCGTCCTGGGCGCTGTCCACCAGCGCCACATGGATGCGATCCAGCTCGGCCAGCGCGGCATGCTGGGCCGGGTCGTTCTGCCATTCGCCCCGGGCCACGCCCTCGGCGTAGCGCTGCGACGGGGTCAGTGCGCTGTCACTCATGCGCCTGCGGTGCCTGCATCGGGCAGCCAGTGCTTGACGCCGTGGGTGATGGCCCCGCGCAGGTCGATCAGCTTGCGGTGGAAGAAATGGCTGGTGTCGGGCATGCGCACCAGTTCGTGCGGCGCCTGCAGGCTGCCGAGCCAGTCATAGACCGCCTGCGGGTCGACGATTTCGTCTTCTTCGCCCTGGATCACCAACCACTGCGTCGGCGGCTGGATGCCGTCGAAGTCCCAGCGGCCGGCGGGCGGCGCGATCGAGATCTGCGCGTCCGGCTGCAGGGCGGCAGCCGCCTTGAGCGACACAAAGGCACCGAAGCTGAAGCCGGCCAGCCACAGGCGCTCGCCCGGGCGCTGCGCACGGACCCAGGCCACCACGGCCGCCAGGTCGTCCTGCTCGCCGTTGCCGTGGTCGAAGCTGCCGGCCGAGGTGCCGACGCTGCGGAAGTTGAAGCGCACCGTGGTGATGCCCAGCGCGCGCAGACTGGTGGCGACCATGGTCACCACCTTGTTGTGCATGGTGCCACCCTCGGTGGACAGCGGGTGGCAGATCACCGCCACGATCGGCTGGGCCGGCGCGTCACCGGTGGGCAGGTCGACGGCAACGTCCAGCGGCCCGACCGGGCCGTCCAGCACCAGGGCAGCGCTGGCTTGGGGGAAAGGGGGATTGTGCATGGCGTCATAATACCGCTCCTCCGCGGGCTGCACCGCCGCGCTTGCCGGGTTCGTCATGCTCTATCTGGTTTTCAGTGTGTGCTGCAGTGTGCTGGTGTCGGTGCTGCTGAAGCTGGCGCCGCGCCAGCGCCTGGACATGGCCCAGGTAGTCACCTGGAATTACCTGCTGGCCAGCGTGCTCAGCCTGGTACTGCTGCGGCCGTCGCTGGCGTCGTTGCAGACCGCGCATGCGCCGTGGCTGGCCCTGTTGGGCCTGGCGGTGACGCTGCCCACCATCTTCCTGGTGATGGCCCGTGCGGTCACCCGCGCCGGCATCGTGCGCAGCGACGTGGCCCAGCGGTTGTCACTGCTGCTGTCGCTGCTGGCGGCCTTCCTGGTGTTCGGCGAGACCGCCAACGGCTGGAAGCTGGCCGGGCTGGCGCTGGGCCTGCTGGCGATCGTGGGCATCAGCGCGCGCCCACGCGCCACCGCTACCGCCGCCGCGCCCGGCGGCGAGCGTGCCTGGCCGTGGCTGCTGGCGGTGTGGGTGGGCTACGCGCTGGTGGACATCATGCTCAAGCAGGTGGCGCTGTCGGGCACGCCGTCGATGGCCGCACTGACGGCCAGCTTCGGCCTGGCCTTCGTGCTGATGCTGGCGCTGCAGCTGTGGCGGCATGCCAGCGGCGCGTCTCCGCTGCAGTGGCGCAACGCGGGGGCCGGCGCGCTGCTCGGGCTGCTCAACTTCGGCAACATCCTGTTCTACGTGCGCGCGCACCAGCACCTGCCGGACAGCCCGGCGGTGGTGTTTGCCGGCATGAACATCGGCGTGGTGGTGGTGGGCGCCCTGGTGGGCGTGCTCGCGTTCGGCGAACGCACCAGTGTGTGGAACCGCGTTGGCCTTGGGCTGGCGGTGGTGGCGATCGGGTTGATCGCGTGGGGCACCGCCGGGTAGGTATCGACCGTTGGTCGATACCTACCCGGCGCCGTTGATCAGCGATCGAAGCCCAGCAGCAGCGGGTCGTGGTCCGAACTGCGCCATGGGCCCGGTTCGTTGCGGCCCTGGTAGCCCACGTCCTCGGCCTCGTCGGCATTGATGTGCCATTCGGCGGCGCCCTCCAGGCGCTGGGCCATGGACGGGCTGAGCAACGCATGGTCGAGGCGGCCACTCAGCCCGTTGTAGACATAGCTGTAGGGGCGCTCGACCTTGGCTGCGGCGAAGGCGTCGCGCCAGCCGGCGTCGTGCAGCGTGCGGATCGGGTCTTCCATCGCGTAGGCGTTGAAGTCGCCGAGCAGCACCACGTCCTTTACCTTCAGGCGGGCCGATTGGCCCTGCACCCAGGCGTTCAACTGCCGGGCAGATTCGACCCGGGTGGCATTCCAGCAGCCCTGGCCATCGTTCTGGTCGGCGTCGGCACCGGTGGTGTCGCGGCAGCCTTTGGACTTGAAGTGGTTGGCCACCACCATGAACGGCTGGCCCATGCCCTGGAAGGCCTGCGCCAGCGGCGCGCGGCTGTGTTCGGCGAACGGGCCGTCGAGCTTGGTTACCGGCCGGCCCAGCGGCTTGAACTTGCCTTTGCGATAGATGATGCCCACCCGGATCGGATTGGTGCCGGGGCCCTGGCCGGCATCCACGAAGGCCCAGGCATCCTTGGGGTCGAGCGGGGCGTTGAGGGCGTCCACCAGTTCGGCGATGGCCGAGTGCGGCCCATAGCCGTCGTTCTCCAGTTCCATCAGCGCGGCGATATGCGCATCCAGCCCGTTGATGGTGGCCACCAGCTTGGCGGTCTGCGCCTGGTGTTCGGCCAGCGTGCGCGCGCCGCGCAACGTGGGGTACCCACCCCCCTGGCCATCGCCGTTGAAGTAGTTTTCCAGGTTGAAGGCGGCGATATGCAGCGACCCGGCCACCTTCGGCACGGTCGGGCGCTCCACCGCCGGCACCTGCAGCGGCGCGGTCACCTGCAGGCGCGGGGTGCCCTTGGCATCGATGCGCACGATGCCTTCCACGTTGCGCAGGACCATGCCGGTGCGCAGGTCGACATTGGCCGGCAGGTAGGCCACCGCGCCGGGATCGCGTGCGTCGCTGCCGTCATCGAGCAGCAGGCGGCGGTGTGCGTTGTCGGCAGTGACCTGGGCATGGCCGGCGCTGTGCGGTGCGGCCACTTCGCTGGGCTGCCAGAGGCGGCCGTCGAAGGCCACGCTGAGTTCGCCGAAGCGGGCCAGCCCGTCGGTGCCGGCCAGGGTCAGCGGCGCAGCGATGCGCACCTTCTGGCCGTCCAGGGTGCGCCAGTCGGTGGGCGGTGCGGTCAGGGTGATGCTGGCCGACGCGGTGGCTGCGGCCGGGCGCGCCTGGGGCGCGGTAGCAGGCTGCGGCTGGGCGGCGTGGGCTACGCCGGACAAGGCCAGCGCAAGGGCGAACACAAGCGGGGAACGACGCATCGGTGGGGCGACTCCGGAAAAGGGCGATACAAGTGTGGGGGCGAAAGATGACCCGCCAGCGACCGGCGACGATGGTAGCAACGCAACGCCGCCACCGCCCGGGGGCGGTGTGGTGGGGTGGATGCGTGGGTTGGCGGATGCCGGGGATTGATGGACGCCGGTAGAGCCGACCGTTGGTCGGCTGCTCCAGGTGGCCGACCAACGACGGGGTCCACGGGGCGTTACGGGCAGCCGACCAACGGTCGGCTCTACCGGAGGTTGGCGAGCATCCAGTCGACGGTGGCGTGGATCTGCTCTTCGGTGAGCGCCGGGTTGCCGCCCTTGGGCGGCATGATGCCGCCGTCCGGACCGGTGTAGCCCTCCAGCGCGTGCTTGTAGAGGGTGTCCTTGCCCTGGGCGATGCGCGCATCCCAGTGGCTGTGGTCCAGGGTGGGGGCGTTGCCCACGCCGTTGGTGTGGCAGGCGGTGCAGAGGTTGTCGAAGATCACCTTGCCGTCGGTGGTGCCGCCGTAGGCGACCTGCGAGGCCGCCTTGGCCAGCGCCGCGGCCTTGGCGGCCGCCTGGGCTGCCGCGCCGGTGCTGCCAGCGTAGACCGCGCCAGCCGGGGCAATGCGCTGTTCGGTGCGCTTGGCCGCCATGGGCGAGACCTCAGCGGGAATGCTGGTGTGCAGGTATGCGGCGAAGACGATCAGGCCGAGCGTGATGGCCACCAGTAAGGCAATGACCATGGAAAAGCGTTTCAGGAACTCGAGGTCGTAATTCCGCACTCTCTTTACCCCTGGCTGGTAGTCGTTGGACCACGGCTTGTCGGCCGAGTATGACCAGCGTCAGCGGCGCTCTGCAAGCCGCCGCGTTCTATCGCAATGCAGCATGGGCACGGCTCAGGCGCCGGCGGCACGCAGGCAGAAAACGCAGATCGACTCCACCAGCAGGTCTTCGTCGCCGTGCGCGTCGCGGCTGGGCGCGGTCGGCCCGACCAGCGCCTCGGTGAACGCACCGACGATGCAGGCCGCCGCCACGTGGGTGTCCTGCGGCGGGAACGTCCCCGCTTCGATGCCCTCGGCGACGATGCGACGGAACACCTCGCCGAATAACCGGCGGCAGCGGATGCGCTCGGCCTCCACCTCCGGGTCCACCGGCTCGGCGATGAACGCATAGGCCAGCCCGGGGCCGGCCAGCGCGCGCCGTACGAAGGCGGTGATGGCCCGACGCAAGCGCTCCGGCGCCGGCAGCGGCTCGGCGGCAATCGCCTCGAAGATGCGCAGCTCGTGCTCGACCGCGGCGGTGAGCACTTCCACGAACAGCTCGGCCTTGGACGGGAAGTGGCGGTAGATCAGCCCGGTGGACACCCCGGCCTCGGCAGCCACGGCGGTCACCGGCGCATTGCGGTAGCCGCCGGCGGCCACCAGCGCACGGGTGGCCAGCAGGATCCGTTCACGGGCGCCTGCCAGGCGTTCTTCCATCAGTGCTGAGCGTTTGTAGGCCATTTGTTGATTCTATGTTCAATTTTTGAATTTGTGTTCACTTCTTCCACGAACCCCGCTACGCTGGGCCATATCGCCCGCGGGACGGCTGGTGCCGTCCACCCCAACCGGCGCGCCCATCCAGCAGTTGCGGAGTCGCCCCATGCACGTCCCCACCATGAATTTCGATCTCGGCGAAGAGATCGACCTGCTGCGCCAGAGCGTGGCCCATTTTGCCTCGGTCGAGATCGCACCGTTGGCCGCCCAGGCCGATGAAGAGAATCTGTTCCCGCATGCGCTGTGGCGTAAGCTCGGCGAGCAGGGCCTGCTCGGGCTGACCGTGGAAGAGGAGTACGGCGGCAGCGGCATGGGCTACCTGGCCCACGTGGTGGCGATGGAAGAGATTTCGCGCGCCTCCGGCGGCATCGGCCTGTCCTACGGCGCGCACTCCAACCTGTGCGTGAACCAGCTGCGCAAGAACGGCAACGAAGCGCAGAAGCAGCGTTTCCTGCCCGGCCTGTGCAGCGGCGAGAAGGTCGGCGCACTGGCCATGAGCGAACCGGGCGCGGGCTCGGACGTGGTGTCGATGAAGCTGCGCGCCGACAAGCGCGGCGACCACTACGTGCTCAACGGCAACAAGATGTGGATCACCAACGGCCCCGACGCCGACGTGCTGGTGGTCTACGCCAAGACCGACGTGGAGGCCGGCGCCAAGGGCATTACCGCGTTCCTGGTCGAGAAGGGCATGAAGGGCTTCTCCACCGCGCAGAAGCTGGACAAGCTGGGCATGCGCGGCTCCAACACCTGCGAACTGGTGTTCGAGGACTGCGAAGTGCCGGAAGAAAACGTGCTGGGCGCGGTCGGCGGCGGCGTCAACGTGCTGATGTCCGGCCTGGACTTCGAACGCGTGGTGCTGTCCGGTGGGCCGCTTGGCCTGATGGCCGCGGCCATGGACGTGGTGATGCCCTACGTGCACGAGCGCAAGCAGTTCGGCCAGGCCATCGGCACCTTCCAGCTGATGCAGGCCAAGCTGGCCGACATGTACGTGGGCCTCAACGCCTGCCGCGCCTATGTATATGCGGTGGCACGCGCCTGCGACCAGGGCCGCACCACCCGCCAGGACGCCGCCGGTGCGATCCTGTATTCGGCCGAGAAGGCCACCTGGCTGACCGGCCAGGCGATCCAGGTACTGGGCGGCAACGGCTACATCAACGAGTACCCGACCGGGCGGCTGTGGCGCGATGCCAAGCTGTATGAAATCGGCGCGGGCACCTCGGAAATCCGCCGCATGCTGATCGGTCGCGAACTGTTCCAGCGCACCAAGTAAGGGCCTTGCCATGACCGTATTGAGCACCCAGCTGCAACCGGGCAGCGACACCTTCGAGGCCAACCGCGCTGCGTTGCAGGCGGTGGTGGACGACCTGCGCGCCACCCTGGCGCAGACCGCGCTGGGCGGCAGCGAGGCGGCCCGTGCCAAGCACACCGCGCGCGGCAAGCTGCTGGTGCGCGATCGCATCGATGCGCTGCTCGATGCGGGCAGCGCGTTCCTGGAGATCGCGCCGCTGGCCGCACACGGCATGTACGGCGATCCGATCCCCAGTGCCGGCGTGGTCGCCGGCATCGGCCGGGTTTCCGGGGTGGAATGCGTGATCGTGGCCAACGACGCCACCGTCAAGGGCGGCACCTACTACCCGATGACGGTCAAGAAGCACCTGCGCGCGCAGGAAGTGGCCGAACAGAACCGCCTGCCCTGCATCTACCTGGTGGATTCGGGCGGTGCGTTCCTGCCGCTGCAGGACGAGGTGTTCCCCGACCGCGACCATTTCGGCCGGATCTTCTACAACCAGGCGAACCTGTCCGCGCAGGGCATCCCGCAGATCGCCTGCGTGATGGGCAGCTGCACCGCCGGCGGCGCGTATGTGCCGGCCATGAGCGATGAAACGGTGATCGTGCGCGAGCAGGGCACCATCTTCCTCGGTGGTCCGCCGCTGGTGAAGGCCGCCACCGGCGAAGTGGTGACCGCCGAAGAACTGGGCGGTGCCGACGTGCACACGCGCATTTCCGGCGTGGCCGACCACATGGCCGACAACGACCTGCAGGCGCTGGCCCGGGTCCGCGCGATCATCGCCCAGCTCAACTGGCGCAAGCCCGAGCCGGCCCTGGCCGTGCAGGCCGCGATGGAACCGCGCTACCCGGCCAACGAGCTGTATGGCGTGATCCCCGCCGACACGCGCAAGCCGTACGACGTGCGCGAGGTAATCATGCGCATCGTCGACGACTCGCGGTTCGACGAATTCAAGCCGCGCTACGGCAACACCCTGGTCACCGGCTTCGCGCACCTGCACGGCTACCCGGTGGGCATCATCGCCAACAACGGCATCCTGTTCTCCGAGTCCGCGCTGAAGGGCGCGCACTTCATCGAACTGTGCACCCAGCGCGGCATTCCGCTGGTATTCCTGCAGAACATCACCGGGTTCATGGTGGGCCGCAAGTACGAACACGGCGGCATCGCCAAGGACGGGGCCAAGCTGGTGATGGCGGTGGCCTGCGCCAAGGTGCCCAAGTTCACCGTGGTCATCGGCGGTTCGTTCGGCGCCGGCAACTACGGCATGTGCGGCCGCGCCTATTCGCCCAACTTCCTGTGGATGTGGCCGAACGCGCGCATCGGCGTGATGGGCGGCGAGCAGGCTGCCAGCGTGCTGGCCACGGTCAAGCGCGACGGCATCGAGGCCAAGGGCGGGCAATGGTCGGCCGAGGAAGAGGACGGCTTCAAGGCGCCGATCCGCGACCAGTTCGAACAGCAGGGCCATCCCTACTACGCCAGCGCGCGGTTGTGGGACGACGGCGTGATCGATCCGGCCGACACCCGCCGCGTGCTGGGCCTGGCGTTGTCGGCCAGCCTCAACGCACCGGCACGGAAAACCGACTTCGGCGTGTTCCGCATGTAAGGCACGTGCGGCACCGCTGGGTGCCGCCCCTTCTTCGCCATTGGCCCGCGCAACGAGACTCCCATGTTCACCAAGATCCTGATTGCCAACCGCGGCGAAATCGCCTGCCGCGTCATCGCTACCTGCCAGCGCCTGGGCATCGCCACCGTGGCGGTGTATTCGGATGCCGACCGCAACGCGCGCCACGTGCGCCTGGCCGACGAGGCCATCGCGATCGGCCCGGCGCCGGCCCGCGAGAGCTACCTGCGCGGCGACGCCATCCTGGACGCCGCCCGCCGTACCGGCGCGCAGGCGATCCACCCCGGCTACGGCTTCCTGTCCGAGAACGCCGGCTTCGCCCAGGCCTGTGCCGAGGCGGGCATCGTCTTCATCGGTCCGTCGGCCGATGCAATCCGCGCGATGGGCGACAAGAGCGCGGCGAAGGCGCTGATGCAGCAGGCCGGCGTGCCGCTGACCCCGGGTTACCACGGCGATGACCAGGACCCGGCATTTCTGCGCGCCCAGGCCGACGCCATCACCTACCCGGTGTTGATCAAGGCCAGCGCCGGTGGCGGTGGCAAGGGCATGCGCCGCGTGGACGATAGCGCCGACTTCATCGAATCGCTGGCCAGCTGCCAGCGCGAAGCGCAGGCCGCGTTCGGCAACGCGCACGTGCTGGTGGAAAAGTACGTCGAGCGCCCGCGTCATATCGAAATCCAGGTGTTCGGCGACAGCCACGGCAACGTGGTGTACCTGTTCGAGCGCGACTGCTCGGTGCAGCGCCGCCACCAGAAGGTGCTGGAAGAAGCGCCCGCGCCCGGTATGACCGCCGAGCGCCGCGCGGCGATGGGCAAGGCCGCGGTGGACGCTGCGCGCGCGGTGAACTACGTGGGCGCCGGCACGGTGGAGTTCATTGCCGCCCCCAACGGCGACTTCTTCTTCATGGAAATGAACACCCGCCTGCAGGTGGAGCATCCGGTGACCGAGTGCATCACCGGCACCGACCTGGTGGAATGGCAGCTGCGCGTGGCCAGCGGGGAACCGCTGCCGCTGCAGCAGGACCAGCTGCAAATCCGCGGGCATGCGCTGGAAGCGCGCCTGTACGCCGAAGACGCCGACCGGGGATTCCTGCCGTCCACCGGCACCCTGCGCCATCTGCGCCTGCCGTCGGGCAGCGCGCATGTACGCGTGGACGCCGGTGTCGAGCAGGGCGATGCGATCACCCCGTTCTACGACCCGATGATCGCCAAACTGATCGTCTGGGACGTGGACCGCGATGCCGCGTTGCGCCGCATGCAGCAGGCCCTGGCCGAGTGCGAAGTGGTGGGCGTGACCACCAATGCCGCGTTCCTGCGCCGACTGGTGATGACCGATTCGTTCGCCCACGCGAACCTGGATACGGCGCTGATCGAGCGCGAGCAGGCCGCGCTGGCCCCCAGCGCCGAAAGCAGCGACCCGACGGTGTGGGCGCTGGCCGCCATTGCCGCGGTCGGCAGCCAGGCCGCCGCCAGCGTGGACGCACGCGACCCGCATTCGCCGTGGCAGCGGCAGGATGGCTGGCGTCTGGGCGCGCGCGCCCCGCATGCGCTCAGCCTTGAGTACCGGGGCACCGCGCAGGCGGTGACCGCGCTGGAACACGACGGCACCTGGTCGGTGACCGTCGGGGATGCGCGGGTGCTCGCCCACGGCGCACTCGACGGCAACATCCTACGCGTGCAGACCGGCGATGCCCTGCACCGTACCCGCGTGGTCCGCGACGGCAACGAGGTGTACCTGTTCGGCACCGAGGGCGCCCAGCGCTTCACCCTGCATGACCCGGTCAGCGAAGCCGACCAGGCCGTGGCCGATGCCGGCAGCCTGCTGGCACCGATGCCCGGCCGCATTGTCGCCACGGTGGTGGCACCGGGCACGAAGGTCAAACGTGGCGCGCCGCTGCTGGTGCTGGAGGCGATGAAGATGGAGCACACCCTGCAGGCACCGGCTGATGGCGTGGTGCAGGGCTACCGGGTCAAGGCCGGTGACCAGGTGGGCGATGGGGCGGTGCTGGTGGATTTCGAGGCGGACGGGGCCTGAGTCCCGCCTGCCGACTTCGCAGGGGCGGCGATCAGGTTGCCGCCGCTTGCCAGATGACCCCCGCCGGGTCGAGTTCGGTGGTGGTCATCTGTGCGGCGCGCCAGCCGAAGCCGCACACAGCGAGCACACCTTCGGCGATGGTATCGAGCCCCAGCGCGCGTTCGAGGTGCTTTTCGTTGATGGCGCCGGTAATGAAAGCGCCCAACCCGGCATCGGTCGCGGCCAGGTAAAGCGTCTGGGAAAGGTGGCCGGCTTCCATGGCCACCACGCGGTAGCTCTTGGCATGTTGGCGATACTTCCAGAAAGTGCGATTGAACCGGGGCGCCAGCACCACCAGCACGTGCGCATCGGCGAACCAATGCTGCTGCCCCACGGCCTCCATGACAAAGCCGCGGTCCAGCACGGCGTCCGTACCGACCGGCGCGATCTGGTGGCTGTCACTCTGGTAGTGGTAGATCCCGGGTGCGACACCTTCGACATGCTGCACCAGCAGATAGGCCTCGATCGGATGCAGTCCGCCCCCCGAGGGCACGTTCTTCTTGAGGAAGACGAGATCCTCGCCCACGCGCTGCTGCGCGGTGCTGCCGAAGGTCCGCTGCAGAACCTGGGCAAACAGCGCCAGCGGCAACGGCTGCCCGGTGTCGAAGTTCCGGCAGGTGACACGCCGCGCCAACAGGTCGTCGAAGCAGCCGCTGGCTGACCGGGGCAGCTGCTGGGGTGGGCCGCTCCCCTCGATGCGGGCGCACTCTGCCGGTGGAGCACCCAGCGTGCGACGCATCTGGACCGCCGTTTCGGTCTCGGACTCCTTCATGTTCCGCACCGCGTCCACGCCGTCCCAGCGCGAGAATGCATGCAGCACCGCAGCAAGAGGATGCCAATGGGCCTGACGGAGGCGTGCGTCACGCGCGGCGTGCACCGGGTCAGCCGGGTCCTGTGCGATCACCAGACCAGCCGCCAGCAGTGGGGCAGCCAGCATGGCCTCGGCACTTCCTTCCTCCAGTGCGTGCCAGCGGCTGGGACTGAGGCTGCCCAACCACGCCTGGGCGCGGCCGTCGACCCTGACCGGCGCGTCCAGGTGGGGTGCCAGGGCATACCAGGCCAGGTCACGTACCAGCCCGTCACCTCCCTGTAGAAGGCTTTCAAAACGGAACTCGATGGTTTCCCGTGGTTCCAGCACCAGTACCGCACACCGCCTGACCTGCATCTGCTGTTCCCCTTCGGCAACCCGTTCTTGTTCCACCATATCGATCCATCCGCCCACAACTTGATGGCGACTGCTCCCGATGCCTCAAGATGTGCCGGGCTGGGCCGAAACCAGCACATCGTCCCGACCATCCAAGGATCCGCCATGCCCTCGTTGAAGCTCGAACCCTCCGTCGCCCGGCACCTGGTTCACCTGTTGGCCACCGATGATGCATTCCGCCAGCAGTTTGCCACCGCGACCGAAGCGGCCCTGATCGCTGCGGGCCATGTCCCGGAAGATCAAACGTCGCTGGCAGAGTTCGTCACGCTCTGCTGCGCCAACGTGCAGTTGGCCGACAAGGAAGCCATCGCGGCCGCCGAGGAGCAGATCGTGGCCATGCTCACCTGTGGCACCGCGTACACGGTTCCGATGCTCGAACACGGCCATGGCGGTCCGCGCACACTGCGCTGATGGTCGTGTCGATCACGGTCTTCCGCGCGCTGCCGCTGGCGGCAGCGTTGCGGGATCGCCCGCTATCCTGCGCACGTCCAGCACGTTGAGTGCCTGCAGGCAGTAGCTGCATTCCACCTCGGCATAGGCGAGTCCGGCCTTGTCGCGCAGCCAGCCGGCGTGCTGAGCGACGCCGAGGGTATCGCCGGCATCCCGGGCGGCCTGCAGCGCCGATACCCGTACCTGCAGACGCGACTGCTCACCGATGTAAGGCGCAAGGTGATGCAAGGCGTCCTTTGGTCGCCCGTCCAGGCGCAGGCGCTCGGCGGCCAACACCGCGTTCATTTCATCGACCAACCGGCTGGGTGGCACCCCTTTCAACAGCGCGATGCGCTCGGGGACCGCTTTGGCGAGCTGGCGATCGCCGAGTCTCAAGGCGACCAGCGCGGCCGCCTGGGTGGTGACGATACGGTCGATGAGATCCACCGGCGGTATGTTGGCGATGTCGTCCAAGGGCACCCGTGACGCTTCACGCAACAGCGCCAGCGCGGACGCGCGCCGGCCGGCCTGCATCTGCGCCACGGCAAGCGGCACGTAGAAGTTGTAACGGTCTACACCGGTTTTTGTGCCGCTTCGCGTCATTCCCCGCTGGGCCAGGCGTATCGCCGAGTCCGCGTCGCCCTGGTCCAGTGCGACGGAGGTGCGGAACACATCGGCGTGGAAGTTGCCTGCGGTGACGCGGTCCAGCAGAACGGCCGCACGCGGATAGTCCCGCCTGGCGGCTGCCACCGTCGCCTGCCGCATCAGTGCGCCCTCCCAGCCCGTGGCGGCCGCCTTGCCTGCCGCAACGTCGGCTGCATCGTATTGCCCCAATGCCAGCAGGATGCGTCCGTACTGATCCAGGGCCACGGCAGGCAGGTCGACGTGACTCTCACTGACGCGATGTGCCAGCGGAAGCGCTTCGTTGAACCGGTTCTCCACGAACAGATTGAGTGCGGCGTTGTAGGTGGCCGGCAGGTAGTCCGGGTAGAGCTCGGCCATGCGCACCCAGCCGTCGGTGGCACGGCCCGGGTCGGTGATCTGCAGCGTCCAGTTGCGGACGTAGATTTCCTCGCGGCTGGCAAGATGGCTGGAACGCTGCTGCGCCTGCACCAGGGCATTGGCCGCACTGGCGAAGTCGGCGCTGGAGAAATGCGCCCGGGTCTGTCCCAGCCACGCCAGGGCGAAGGCATCGTCGATCTGCGTTGCCTGCTGGTAAAACGCCAGCGCGCCCTTGTAGTCGCCCCGCGCATAGCGGCGCTGTCCCAGTGCATACGCGCGCAGCGCGTCGAGGCTGCTGGTGGTGACCTCGGGCAGGGGTTGGCTGTTGCGTTCGATGACGGCCGCTTCCTCGCCCAGATCATCACGCAGCTGGCGCGACACGTCATCGATCGCATTGAGGACGGCGCCTTTCCTGGCCAGCGATGACCGGACGGCCAGCGTCTGTCGTGTCTGTGGATCCACCACCTCCACGGAGAACCGGGTGCGCCCCCCGACGGTCGCCACCACGGGCAGCAACACCAGCCGCGCACCGGATCGCACCGCGACGGTGGTGGCATTGCTTCTGTCCAAAGGGTCGGTTTCAGGCGACTTGCGCATCATCTCCAGAATGCGGGAGATGCGGTCGTCACTGACGACGTTGACGTAGCGCGACTGCTCCAGGCTGATGCGGAACGCCTGGTCGAGCGCGTCATCGAGCATCACGTTGTTGCTCAGATTCTCAAGCTTGCCCACCACGACCCAGTCCCGCTCGGCGAAGGCGATGGCCGGTTCGGGGCGCAGCAGCATCCAGGCACAGATGCCTGCCACCAGCACCAATGCTGCTTCCGCGGCAAGGGCCGTCGGCTGGCGCCAGAGCGGTATGTCGCGGCGGGCCTTCGCGTTTCCGCGTGGCATTCGCAGCGGGGCCGATCCGATTTCGCCCACCTCGAACACTTCCTGCCGGGTCGGTATGCCCTTGAATCGCCAGCGACCATGCGATTTCCACACCAGGCGCGTGCCCCGTTCGCCCAGCTCGCCCGCGGCCCGGTGGGTCAACGACTCGGCGCCGGCCGACAGCAGGAGCTGCCCGGGCCTGGCCAGGGTCATCAGGCGCGCGGCCATGGGCTTGGCCAAGCCTTCCACCTCCACGGACTTGGCGCCTGCCTTGATCGCCTCGGGGCTGTTTTCCCAGGTCAAGACCTCGCCAACATGCAATCCGGCGCGGGCACGCAGAACGATCCCCCGCTGCTCGCCGATCGCCTGCAGGCCCCGCTGGTAGTCCAACGCGAACCCCAATGCGTCGATCGCACGATCAAACAACAGAAACAGGCCGTCAGAACGGTCAATCTGGTGCCCGTTCCACAGTTGCTGCAACCCCAACACCAATCGGTCGTGATGCTGGAAAAGTTCAGCGGCCGCCGCGTCACCGATGCGCTCCACCAGGACCATCGAGTCGCACAGATCGGTGAACAACAGCGCCCGCATCTGGGGGGCCTGGGTCGACGCTCCGTTGTCGCCGTTCATGCCGATCTTCCCCCGATCAGGGTGAGGCGGTCGCGGCACGCGACCAGTGCAGCCGGTTGCCGCCCAGGCGCTTGGCCTGGTACAGCGCGTTGTCGGCGCGAGCGTACCACTCGCTCCAGTCGGTGTGGGGCTCCAGCAGGCGCACGCCGATGCTGACCGGGCAGACGTGCGGCACGCCGTGGGCGCGGTCCATCAGGCCGTGCACCGCGCTGAGGATGAACTCGGCCGCGTGCTGCAGGCTGTCGGCGTTTGCGGTGCGCAGCAGCAGGCAGAACTCGTCGCCCCCCAGCCGGCAGGCCAGGTCGGCTTCGGTGGCCACCGAGCGCAGGATGTTGGCCACGCTCTGCAGGACCCGGTCGCCGGCCTGGTGGCCGTGCTCGTCGTTGACCTGCTTGAAGTGGTCGCAGTCGATCAGCAGCAGCCCCTGCGGCGCGCCGTCGGCATGGCTGCGGCAGTCCTGCAGGTACAGCGCCAGGCCACGCCGGTTGTGCAGGCCGGTGAGCTCGTCGGTGCGCACCAGTTCGCGGGTATGGGTGAGCTGGTGGGTGGTGACGTACAGGTTGTCCAGCGCGGTTTCCAGGTCGTGGTTGCGCCGCCGCAGCTGGCGGATCAGGACCTGTTCGTTGCTGACCACGCGCATGATGGTACGGCGCAGGAAATACGCCACCAGGCCGGGGTCGCGGTCGACCAGGCGCTGGAAATCGGCATTGCCCAGTTCCAGCACCACGCTGTCGGCCATCGCGCGTGCATCTGCGCTGCGCGGATGGTCGCCGATCAACAGGCCCAGTTCGCCGAAGAACTCGTTGGGACCGAGCGACTTCACCACCAGGTCGTCGCCGAAATCCAGCTCGATGCCGCCGCTCACGACCACATACATGGTGTCGCCGGCTTGACCGCGCTGGAACAGCAGGTCACCCTTGGTCAGGCACTGCTGCCTGCCGAATTCGGCGAACAGCGCGAACTCGGCGTTGCTCAGGATGGCGTGCACGATCTCAGCCATCGCGGTCTCGGCGATGCCTGGTTCCTGTTCGCACACAATCGCCGCAACCTTGCCGGTCATCCCGTGCACCCGCTTCCCAGCGTTCCCCCGGTGAGCCGAGGAGAATAGCACCCCTAAAAAGTGTGCGCCTCATCCCATTCCTGCGCCTGGACGCCGAAATTTCCCGACCGGCCCGGGGCATCCCCTTTCATCACGCGATCCGGGCCTGTCAACGGCCAGCCCGGCCCACATCCGCGTGCTGCCGGGCAGCGCACACAAGACGACGGGCGGTCCCCCGACCGCCCGTCGCCCCGGCCTTCCCTGGCCGCCCTTGGTGATCGTCAGGCTGCCCGTTCGGCGTTGAACTGCTCTTCCTCGGTCGAGCCGCTCAGGGCCGTGGTCGAGGACTGGCCCTGCTGGATGGCCTGGGTCACCGCGTCGAAGTAGCCGGTGCCCACCTCGCGCTGGTGCTTGACCGCCGTGAAGCCGCGGTCGGCGGCGGCGAACTCGGCCTCCTGCAGCTCCACGAAAGCGCTCATCTGGCGGCGGGCGTAGCCGTGGGCCAGGTTGAACATGGAGTAGTTCAGGGCGTGGAAGCCGGCCAGGGTGATGAACTGGAACTTGTAGCCGTAGGTGGCGATTTCCTTCTGGAAGGTCGCGATGGTGGCGTCGTCCAGGTTCTTCTTCCAGTTGAAGCTGGGCGAGCAGTTGTAGGCCAGCAGCTTGCCCGGGAACCTGGCGTGGATGGCCTCGGCGAACCGGCGGGCGAACTCCAGGTCCGGCTTGCCGGTTTCACACCAGATCAGGTCGGCGTAGGGGGCGTAGGCCAGGCCGCGGCTGATCGCCTGGTCGAGGCCGTTGCGGGTTTTGTAGAAGCCTTCCACGGTCCGCTCGCCGGTGGTGAACGGCTGGTCGTTGGCATCCACGTCGCTGGTCAGCAGGTCGGCGGCTTCGGCATCGGTACGCGCCACCAGCAGGGTGGGCACACCCATCACGTCGGCGGCCAGGCGCGCGGCGTTGAGCTTCTCGATGGCCTCGCGGGTGGGCACCAGCACCTTGCCGCCCATGTGCCCGCACTTCTTCACCGAGGCCAGCTGGTCCTCGAAGTGCACGCCGGCCGCGCCGGCTTCGATCATCGCCTTCATCAGCTCGAAGGCGTTGAGCACGCCGCCGAAACCGGCCTCGGCATCGGCCACGATCGGCTGCAGGAAGTCGATGTCGTCCTTGCCTTCGGCGTGGTGCAGCTGGTCGGCACGCAGCAGCGTGTTGTTGATGCGCTTGACCACCGCCGGCACCGAGTCGGCCGGGTACAGCGACTGGTCCGGGTACATCTGGCCGGCCAGGTTGGCGTCGGCGGCCACCTGCCAGCCGGACAGGTAGATGGCGTTCAAGCCGGCCTTCACCTGCTGCATGGCCTGGTTGCCGGTCAGCGCGCCGAGCGCGTTGACGAAGTCCTTTTCCTGCAGGTAGGTCCACAGCTTTTCGGCACCCAGCCGCGCCAGCGAATGCTCCACGTGCACGGTGCCGCGCAGGCGCACCACGTCGGCGGCGGTGTAGTTGCGGGTGATCCCGGCCCAGCGCGGGTCGGTGTTCCAAGCGTGCTGGATCTGTTCGGCGGTCTGCAGGGTGCTCATGTCGGTTTCTCCAGGAAGGGAATGCGGGACGCCGGGCGGCGCCGGGCCGGGGTGGGAAGGGCAGCGGGGCAGAGCCCCGCTCTACGGGTGTTTCGGTGTAGAGCCGGGCTCTGCCCGGCTGGCGGGGTCCAGGGCAGCGGGGCAGAGCCCCGCTCTACGGGGTGTTTCGGTGTAGAGCCGGGCTCTGCCCGGCTGGCGGGGTCCAGGGCAGCGGGGCAGAGCCCCGCTCTACGGGTGTTTCGGTGTAGAGCCGGGCTCTGCCCGGCTGGCCGGGGTCCAGGGCAGCGGGGCAGAGCCCCGCTCTACGGGTGTTTCGGTGTAGAGCCGGGCTCTGCCCGGCTAGCGGGGTCCAGGGCAGCGGGGCAGAGCCCCGCTCTACGGGGTGTTTCGGTGTAGAGCCGGGCTCTGCCCGGCTGGCCGGGGTCCAATGCGGCGGAATCAGGCGAGGCGGTCGTAGGCCGGCAGGGTCAGGAAGTCGGTCAGGGTGTCGCGGCGGCTGAGCTCGGCCAGCAGCGCGATGGCCTCGGGCAGGCGGGCACTGCCGGGCAGCGCGGCGGTGTCGCCGAGCCGGGTGGGCAGCTGCGCCAGGGTGGCATCGAGCAGCGCCAGGTCGATGGCGGTGCCGTCGTCCAGGTGCTGCCCGGGAGTGTGCAGCCACTGCCACAGCTGGCTGCGGCTGATCTCCGCAGTGGCCGCGTCTTCCATCAGGTGGTGGATGGGCACGCAGCCGTTGCCGTCCAGCCAGGCGGCCAGGTAGCGCACGCAGACTTCCACGTTGCCCTCGAAGCCGGCGCGGGTGATGGTGCCGGTGGGCGTGGCGATCAGCGCGTCGCGGTCCACCTGCACGTCATTGCGCAGCACGTGGTGTTGGTTCGGCGTGGGCATGTGTTCGTCGAAGATCGCCTGGGCAATCGGGATCAGCGCCGGGTGCGCCACCCAGGTGCCGTCGTGCCCGGCAGTCACTTCGCGCAGCTTGTCGGCACGCACCCGCGCCATCGCCTGTTCGTTGGCGGCGGCATCGTGGTTGATCGGGATCTGCGCGGCCATGCCGCCCATGGCATGCGCGCCACGGCGGTGGCAGGTGCGGATCAGCAGTTCCGAATAGGCCTTGAGGAACGGCTGGGTCATGGTCACCTGGCCACGCTCGGGCAGCACCTTGTCGGCATGCCGGCGGAAGGTCTTGATGTAGGAAAAAATATAATCCCAGCGGCCGCAGTTCAGGCCGACGATGCGGTCGCGCAGTGCGTGCAGGATTTCATCCATCTCGAACGCCGCCGGCAGCGTCTCGATCAGCACGGTGACCTTGATCTGGCCGTGCGGCAGGCCGAGCATGCCTTCGATGTGCGACAGCGCGGTTTCCCACAGCGCCGCTTCTTCCATCGACTGCAGCTTGGGCAGGTAGAAATACGGGCCGCGCTGCTTGCACATCAGCGTGCGGGCGTTGTGGAAGGCGAACACGGCCGCATCGAACAGGCCGCCGGCGATGGCCTGGCCGTCGATGCGCACATGCTTTTCGTCCAGGTGCCAGCCGCGCGGCCGCACGATCAGCACCGCCTGTTCGTTGAATGGGCGCAGCGTGTACTGCTTGCCGGGCTTGCCCTCCAACGACGGGCCGGTATGGGTGAGGTCACCGCGCACCGCGCCGATCAGCGCCTGTTGGCCGGCCAGCAGGTTGGCCCATGCCGGGGCGGTGGAATCCTCGAAATCGGCCATGAAGACTTTGGCGCCGGAGTTCAGCGCGTTGATGACCATCTTCGGGTCGGTCGGCCCGGTGATCTCCACGCGGCGATCCTGCAGCGCGTCGGGCAGCGGCGCCACGCGCCAGTCCTCGCTGCGGATGTGCGCGGTGTCGGCACGGAAGTCCGGCACCCCGCCGCCATCGAAGAAGGCCTGGCGGGCCACCCGGGCCTGCAGCCGGCGCTGGCGCTCGGGCTCCACGGCGCGGTGCAGCGACACCAGCAAGGCCAGTACCCCCGCCGGCAGCAGCGCGGACTGGCCGGCGAGCTGGGTGGTCAGCGCAATCCCGGGGGTGGCCGGGGCATCGGCCGGGGTGGGCTGGGCAGTGGCGAAAGCGGCGACGGCGGACATGGCGGGCTCCTGCATTGCGGTAGGCCCCACCGTGCGCCGCCGTACCGTATATGACAAAACAGTTATAGCAATGCTTTACATAAGTTGTGCTTATACTCGTGACACCATGCCCACACAGCCCGCGCCAAGTCCCCGTTTTTCCTACAAGTCCGACCGGCTCAAGCCGCTGCGGGCGTTCTGCCAGACGGTGCGTCTGGGGTCGGTCTCACGTGCGGCTGAGGCGCTGTTCGTCAGCCAACCGGCCATCAGCCAGCAGTTGCAGGCGCTGGAGCGCGAGCTGGGGGTGGACCTGTTCGAGCGCAGCGGGCGCCGCCTGGTGCCCAGCCGCGAGGGCCAGCTGCTGTTCGAGATGGCCTTGCCGCTGGTGGAAAACCTCGACGGGCTGGAGGCCAGCTTCCGCGACAAGGTGAAGGGGCTGGATGCCGGCGAGCTCAACATCGCCGCCAACAGCTCGACCATCCTGTACCTGCTGCCGCGCATCGTGGAGCGCTTCCGCCAGCGCCACCCGGACGTGCGTCTGACCCTGCACAACGCGATCAGCGCCGACGGCACCGACCTGCTGCGCAGCGACGCGGCCGACTTGGCGGTGGGTTCGATGACCGACGTGCCGGCCGACCTCAGCTACGCCCCGGCCTACCGCTTCGAGCAGGTGTTGATCGCCCCGCCCGGGCACGCGCTGGCGCGGGGCGAGCTCAGCCTGGAGGCGATCTCGCAGCACCCGCTGGTGCTGCCGCCCAAGCGCCAGATCACCTACCGGCTGGTCGACCAGGTGTTCCAGCGCCACCGCCTGCCGTACACCGTGGCGCTGGAAGTGGGCGGCTGGGAAGTGATCAAGCAGTACGTGGCGATGGGCATGGGCATCTCGATCGTGCCCGCGCTGTGCCTCAACGACACCGACCGCGACCGGCTGGTGACGCGCTCGATGAGTGCCTGGTTCCCCGAGCGCAGCTACGGGGTGATCGTGCGCCGCGGGCGTTTCCTGTCGCCGCAGGCGCGCGCCTTCATCGAGCTGATCCAGCCGGACCTGTTCAGTCCGCGCAGCTATGATGAAAGCGGTCATTCCGAGCGCTGACGCCTGCCCTGCCATGTCGATCGAACTGCGCCACCTGCGCTACTTCCTGGCCGTCGCCGACACGCTGCATTTCGGCCGCGCGGCCGAACGCCTGGGCATGTCGCAGCCGCCGCTCAGCCAGCAGATCCGTCAGCTGGAAACGCTGCTGGGCGCCCGCTTGTTCCTGCGCGCCAACCGCCGCGTGGAGCTGACCGAAGCCGGGCGCGTGCTGCAGGAACAGGCCACGGCGGTGCTCGAACGCATGGACAAGGCCATCGACCTCACCCAGCGCGCGCAGCGCGGCGAAACCGGCGAGCTGCGCATCGGGCTGACCCGCGCTACGCCACTGTCCACGCAGATTCCGCGCGCGATCTTCGCCTACCGCCAGCAGTTTCCGCAGGTGCAGTTGAAGCTGCGCGAGATGAACACCCTGCAGCAGATCGACGCGTTGATGGCCGGCGAGCTCGACGTCGGGCTGATCCGCAAACGTGCTTTGCCGGCACCGTTGATGTCGCGCAAGCTGTTCAGCGATCCGCTGGCGCTGGTGGTGCACGACCAGCATCCGCTGGTGCGGGCGCTGCCGGCTGATGCGTCGGTGGCACTGCGATTGTTCGCGCACGAACCGTTCGTGGGGTTCCTGCGCGAGGTCGGTGCCGGGATCCACGATCACTTCATCGCGCTGTGCCGCAGCGCGGGCTTCACCCCCCGCATCATCCAGGAGGCCGGCGAGGCCTCGACGCTGATCAGCCTGGCCGCCTCCGGTCTTGGGGTGACCGTGCTGCCGGCCTCGTGCAGCCATATCCAGGTGGACGGCGCGCGCTTCGTCGCGCTCAGCGACCGCGCCGCCAGTTCGGAAGTGCACGTGGCCTGCCGACGCGGCACCGCCTCGCCGCTGATCGCACATTTCACCCAGCTGCTGCAGGGCCAGGCCCACGATTGAGCACGGGCGGGGCCCGCAGTGGAAGAGACACACCCCATACAAGGACAGCCATGTTGATCGGCGCACCACGTTCCATCTTCAATCCGTACGAGTGGTTGCCTGGGTATGGCGAATCGACGGTGTCCTTCCGCTCCGAAGGCATGGATGTCGTCCTTGAGGTGGCCTACGAAAGAGACGCGCCGGACGATGAGCGGGATGCGGCAATCACGATGCTGACACGCGAGATACGCTTCAGCGGCGTGCATTCGCTGATCAAACAGCCGTTTCCGGGCAGCACGCTGTTCGCGTTCGACGCAGGATCAGGGCGCTACACGCTGGGTGAACTGACCGAATTCACCCGGTCCGACTGGGTCGCCGGCAGCCTGGCGGCATGGCAGTCGATCTCGTCCCATACGCCGCCGTCGCTGCGTCACTTCAGCATTCAATTCATGGCGGAGAATGTGGCGTTCCACGTCCTGGCCGAAGATGTTGTGCTGCTGGAGGAGCGCCCCGTAGTGCATGCCGGCTAGGCGGTCTGGACGACGCGGCCGTCAACGGCTCACCGCAAGCGTGGCCCCCGCCGGTTGCACACGTTGCCCCAGCCGCCAGGCGATCACGCCGCCGGTCACTGTCAGCACGCCGACGAAACCGCACACGCCCAGCCAGTCCCAGCGGGTGTAGAACACGCCGCCGACGACGCCGGCCACGCTGGACCCCAGGTAATAGGCGAACAGGTACAGCGCCGACGCTTCGGCGCGCAGCGTGCCGGCCCGGCTGCCGACCCAGCTGCTGGCCACCGAGTGCCCGCCAAAGAAGCCGAAGGTGACCAGCGCGATGCCGGCGGCCATGCAGCCCAGCCACGGCAGCGCCAGCAGCACGATGCCCAGCACGATCAGCCCGTAGCAGATGGCCAGCACGCGGCTGCGGCCATGCCGGGTGGCCTGCTGCCCCATCCATGCCGAGCTGAAGGTGCCGACCAGGTACACGCTGAAGATCAGGCCGACCACGGTCTGGCTCAGCCGGTACGGCGGGGCGAGCAGGTGGTAGCCGAGGTAGTTGTAGAGGGTGACGAACACGCCCATCAGCACGAAGGCGGTGGCGAACAGCCACGGCAGGCCGGGGTCGGCAAACAGCCGGCCCCAGCGCGCCGGCAGTTCGCGCAGTCCGCTGCGACGCTGCTGGAAGTGGCGCGACGGGGGCAGCTGGATCCACAGCAGCACGGTGCTGAGCAGCGCGATCGCCGAGACCACGCCAATGCCCCAGCGCCAGCCCCAGTGGTCGGCCACGATGCCGGCGATGAGCCGGCCGCTCATGCCGCCGATCGCGTTGCCGCCGATATAGAGCCCCATCGCCAGGCCCAGCGCGCGGCTGTCCATTTCTTCGGCCAGGTAGGTCATGCCCACCGCCGGCACGCCGCTCAGCGCGATACCCAGCAACGTGCGCAGCACCAGCAACGTGGGCCAGTCGTCGACCATCGCGGTGGCCACGGACAACACGCTGGAGGCCATCAACGCGGCCACCATCACGCTACGGCGGCCGATGCGGTCGGAGATCAGCCCGGCGATCAGCATCGACACCGCCAGTAGGCCGGTGCTCAGCGACAGGGTGAGCGCGCTGTTGGCCGCCGAGACACCGAAGTGCCGGCTGAACTCGGGCAGCAGCGGCTGCACCGTGTAGAGCAGGCCAAAGGTGGAGAACCCGGCCAGGAACAGCGCGGCCGCCGTGCGCCGGAACGCGGGCGTGCCCTGCTGGATCTGGTCTGCCCCCGCCGTGGCGGGAGCTGAGGGGCTGCGGTCGGGAACCGCTGCGGTGTCGCCATTCATTCGGATAAAGCCCGCCTGCGCGGGCCCGGACGAGAAGTCAGCGCTCAGGATAGGCAGCGCCGACAAGTCGATCCATAACCTGGAATGTCTGCATCGAGACGTTCTACATATCGATTCAGATCGCGACCGCAGTTACAGCGCCTGCCAGGTCAGGCCGTCCCCGCGCCGGTAGTAGATGTGCGAGGCCTTGCCGTACAACGCGCTGGCCTGGACCAGCCCGAAGAAGCGGCCATCGGCGCTGTTGCCGCGGTGGTCGCCCAGCATCAGCACCTTGCCGTCAGGCACGGTCAGTCCGGTGATGTCCGGCCCGCCGCCCTGGCCCAGATCGAGCTGGGCCACGTGCTGTCCGAAGTCCTCGACCTCGCCCTGGCTGGCGTCGGCCAGCGGCTGGCCATTGATGCTGAGGTGGCCGTCATGCAGCTCGACCTGGTCGCCGCCCACCGCGGCAATCCGCTTGATCAGGCGGATGCCGTCCACCGGCGAGTCGAACACCGCCACGTCGCCGCGCTGCGGCTGGCCGGTGTGCAGCAACTCCACCGAGGTGAAGGGCAGGCGCAGGCCATAGGCGCGCATGTCCACCACGACCCGGTCGCCCGGCATCAAGGTGTGCTGCATCGAACCGCTGGGCACCTGGTAGTGGTTGGCCAGCGAGTCGCGCGCGGCCAACAGCAGGCCCAGCATCACCGCCAGCGGCAGTGCTTCCTTTTTCAGCCAGTGCAGCATGCGGTTGGAGGGTGCGGCGGTGGGGTCGGTAGCGGGCATATCCATGGCCAGGCTCTCTCGGTGTGTGGGGCTATGACCGTGGCCCGGCCCACCAAGTTCCCCGGCCGCGGGCCCAGAAGCTACGCGGAATTTATGCGCTGCAGGCACCGCGGGCATGGCGGTTTTACGCGCTCCGGTCGCATCGTGTCACCACCGCGCCGCAAGGCGTTTGAACGAGGTGTTGCATGACCATCCTGATGATCCGGCACTCGCCGCCTGGCGCGGCACCGGACACCCTGCCGCTGCCTGCACGGGTCGCCGGGCACCGCGTGGCCTGCCGCGATTGCGATTCCCTGCCGGCGCTGGTGCGCTGCCTGCAGCGGGCACAACGCAGCCGCCCGGCGCTGGTGCTGATTGCCACCACGACGGTCGATGCGCCGCAATGGGCGCGCTATGGGCAGGCACTGCGCACGGCGCTGGAGGCGCTGCCGGCGCCCTACATCGAGATGGCCAGCAACGACGACGACGCGCTGGACGACCACCTGCACCCGCAGCACGCGCCAACCGCGCGGGTGGTGTGCAGCAGCGGCCGCGCCGATGCGTGCCGGTTGTCGCTGGCGATCGCCGCGCGTCGCCTGGCGGCGGAGGCCTGAGCCATGTCGATTTTCATCATCCGTGGCCCGGAGGCAGCGGGCCAGCTGATCCGCACCGCGCAGCCGTTGCCGGCGCCGGTCCTGAAGTCGCTGGTGCACCGTGCGATCGACGCGGGCACCACGGTGGCCATCCGCGCGTGCGGGTCCGAACAGGAACTGCTGGATGCGCTGCGCGTGGCCGACCACAGCCGGGGCGAGGTGACCCTGCTGGACCCGGGCGCGTGCGTGGGCAGCCTGCGCCTGCAGCAGCTGCTGCCGTACCTGCGCAATGCCTACGTGGAAGTGCACGACGATGACACCCGCAGCCCCGAAGCCTGCCTGCCGCCGGACATCGGCCAGCGCATCGGCGTGGCACACGGGTACTGCGCGCAGAGCTACATGCATGCGCTGGAGATCGCACTGGACCACCTGGGGTGCAGCGAGATCGTGGACGGGGTGCACGTGGGGACGTGAGGGACACGGCTGCCGCGCTGGGGCGGTCGGTCGGTGGGTCGGGCGCTGGGGTCCCCTACCCTTTCCGGCGAATGTCCCCCGGCGTCGGCCTGCGGCCGCCCCCTCCTCCTTTATTTCGCCTCCAAGGGTAGGAGACCCCAGCGCCCGACCCACCGACCAGCGCCAAAAAGGCCTGGCTTCTACCTGCTTACCGAAAGCCGAGCCCCGTAGCGGCCGCTACGGGGCCCCAACGCGCGCCGCAAGCAAAAAAAAACGGCAGGGTTTCCCCTGCCGTTTTCGTTTTTCAGCCTGCATCGGTAGGCGGTGTACCGACCAACGGTCGGTACCTACCCCAATGGTTCGCGCGGTTACTTCAGGCCGCGGTTGACCAGTAGCGGTTCCACCGACGGGTCCTTGCCGCGGAAATCGCGGTACAGGTCCGACAGCTCCACGCTGTTGCCGCGCGAGAGGATCTTGTCGCGGAACACCTGGCCGTTCTGCGCGGTCAGGCCACCGTTTTCCTTGAACCACTCGAAGGCGTCATGGTCGAGCACTTCGGCCCAGAAGTAGGCGTAGTACCCGGCCGAATAGCCGCCGCCCCAGATGTGGTCGAAGTAGGTGGTGCGGTAGCGCGGCGGCACCTGCGGCAGGTCGACCTTGAACTTCTTCAGCGCGCCCGCTTCGAAGCTGGCCACGTCCTGCAGCGGCGCGTCGGCCGGCTGGGTGTGCCAGGCCAGGTCAAGCAGCGCGGCCGACAGGTACTCGGTGGTCGCATAGCCCTGGTTGAAGGTGCGCGCCTTGAGGATCTTGTCGACCAGTGCCTGCGGCATCGGCTCGCCGGTCTTGTAGTTCTTGGCATAGTTGGCGAACACCTTCGGGTCCAGTGCCCAGTGTTCGTTGAACTGCGAGGGGAACTCGACGAAATCGCGCGAGGTGCTGGTGCCGGCGATGGACGGGTACTTCACCTTCGAGAACATGCCATGCAGGGCGTGGCCGAACTCATGGAACATCGTGGTCACGTCATCGAAGCTGAGCAGCGCGGGCTGGCCGGCGGCGGGCTTGGTGAAGTTGCACACGTTGTAGACCACCGGCTTGGCACCGGTCAGGCCGTCCTGTTCGACGAACACGTCCATCCAGGCGCCACCGGACTTGCTGTCACGCTTGAAGTAGTCGGTGTAGAACAGCGCCAGCGAGGTGCCGTCCTTGTCGAACACTTCGTAGACCTTCATGTCCGCGTGGTAGGTCGGGATGTCGGTGCGCGGCTTGAAGGTAATGCCATACAGCTGGGTGGCGGCGTAGAAGACGCCGTTCTGCAGCACGTTGTCCATCTCGAAGTACGGCTTGATCTGCGACTCGTCCAGGTCGTACTGCGCCTTGCGCACCTGCTCGGCGTAGAAGTCCCAGTCGGACGCGGCGAGCTTGAAACCGCCCTTCTGGGCGTCGATCACCTTCTGCATCTCGCCGATCTCGCCGCGCGCCTTGGCGGTGGCCGCCGGCACGGTGTCGGTGAGCAGCTTCAGCGCGGCTGCCGGGGTCTTGGCCATCTGGTCGGCCAGGCTGTAGGCGGCGTAGTTGTCAAAGCCCAGCAGCTTGGCCTTCTGCGCACGCAGCTGGGCCAGGCGCTGGACGGTCTGGCGGGTGTCGTTGGCGTCGCCCTTTTCGGCGCGCGTTTCCGACGCCTTGAGCACGGCGGCGCGCTGCTCACGGTCGCTCAGCGAGGCGAGCACCGGCTGCTGGGTGGTGTTCTGCAGCGGCAGCAGGTACTTGCCGTCCAGCTTGCGGTCCTTGGCGTCGGCCGCGGCGGTGTTCATCGCGTCCTCGTCAAGGCCGGCCAGCTTGGCCTTGTCGTCCACCACCACGGCACCGGCGGCGGTGGCGGCCACCAGGCGGGTGTGGAACTGGGTGGCCAGCGTGGTTTCTTCCACGTTGAGCTTGCGCAGCGAGGCCTTGTCGGCGTCGTTGAGCTGCGCGCCGGCGCGCACGAACTCCTGGTAGTCACGCTCGACCAGCCGCAGCTGCACCGGGTCCAGGCCCAGCGACTGGCGCTGGTCGTAGATGGTCTTGATGCGGGCGAACAGCTTCGGGTCGAGGTTGATCTCGTCCTGGTGGTCGGCCAGCTTCGGGGCGACTTCTTCCTGGATCTTCTGGCGCGCGTCGTTGGTATCGGCCTGGACCAGGCCGAAGAAGATGCGCGACACGCGGGTCAGGGTCTCGCCGCTGCGCTCCAGCGCTTCGATGGTGTTGTCGAAGGTGGCCGGCTCGGGGTTGTCGGCGATCTTGCGAATCTCGGCCAGGTGCTGCTTCATGCCTTCGTTGAAGGCCGGCAGGTAGTCACTGTCCTTGATCTTGTCGAACGGCGGCGCCTGGAACGGCAGCGTGCTGGCGCTCAACAGGGGATTGGTGGAGGCATCGGCCGGCTGCTGCGCGGCGGGGGTCTGGGTGTCGGACACGGGGGTGGACTCCTTGCCGGAACAGGCCGCCAGCGCCAGGCTGATGGCAGCGGCCAAAACTACGGTACGCGACATGAAACGGGCTCCTTGGAATGGGATGCGGCTGCGGAAAAACCTCAGCCGATCACCCTACTCCGATTGCCCGGGACCGGCATGTGCCGGACGTGGCGTATGGCTGTGCAGGCCCCGGCGCCAGTGGCGGCGGGGCCTGGCGACGCTCAGACGGTGCCGCGGTTCTTGCCCTGCCAGGGCCGGTAGTAGTCGCGGATGGCGGCCATGTCGGCGGCATCGTCGCCCGTGGAGTAGAACAGGGGGCCGATCCCGATGGTCTTCTCGGGGTAGTGGAAGTACGCCGCCAGCACCGGCACGTCGGCCATCCGCGCGATCTTCAGGAACCCGGCCTTCCAGTGGGTCACCGCCTTGCGGGTGCCTTCGGGGGTGATGGCATACCACATGCGTTCGGACCCGCGGATCAGGCTGACCGCCTGCTCGACGGTACCCTGCGGCGAGCTGCGGTCCAGCGGGATCACGCCCAGCGCGCGCAGCAGCGGCGACAGCGGCCACCAGAACAGCGAGGCCTTGCCCAGCACCTTGACCTGCATGCCCAGCGCGATCTTGGCGGCCATGCCCCAGAACCCGTCCCAGTTGGACGAGTGCGGGGCAATGATGAAGACCAGCTTGGGCACGTCGGGGAAGGTGCCCACCACTTTCCAGCCGCCCAGGCGCAGCGTGCAGCGGGCCAGCCAGCGAAGGAAGCGGTTTGGTTTGACCTGCGGCATGTTGGGCGGAACGGCCGGCAACAGCGGACTTCGGTTGTTCAAGCAATCACTCCCAATTGCGTGTGGTGCGTCCGCGCTTGATCTGCGCGCGGCCTTTTTTCTCGTCCAGGCGGCGCAGCTTGGCGCCATACGAGGGCTTGGTGGCCACGCGCGGCTTGGGCACGCTGAGGCTTTCCTGGATGAAGGCGGCCAGGCGCTCGCGGGCGTCGTCGCGGTTGCGGTCCTGGGTGCGGAAGCGCTGGGCATCGATGACCAGCACGCCCTCGCCGGTCATGCGCCGGTCGCGCCGGGCCAGCAGGCGCGAGCGCAGCGCTTCGGGCAGCGACGGTGAGCCGGCCACGTCGAAGCGCAGTTCCACGGCGGTGGAGACCTTGTTGACGTTCTGGCCGCCGGCGCCGCTGGCGCGCACGAAACGTTCGACGAGTTCCGCATCGGGAATCGACAGGTGCGCGCTGATGGTGACGGGTCCGGAAGCCATGGGCGGCATTGTAAGGGCAGGACCGTGTCCAAGGGTGGGGCAAACATCCCCGATGACGCCGATAACGTCCGCAAACTACGGTCTGCTGACGCCTTCGCAGGTATCCTTGGGGTTCCATGCCACGCAGGATGCCTCGCACATGCTCTTGATCCGCTCCCTGGCCCTTGCCGCCACTCCCCGCCGTGCACTGACCCGTGTCGGCCTTGTACTGGCGCTGGGCCTGGCCTCGATCGCGCCGGCGCTGGCCGCCCCGCCGTCCGATGCCGACATCAACCGGCTGCTGGCCGCCTCGCGTGCACAGACCATGCTGGACAGCATGTTGCCGCAGATCGAGGCGATGCAGCGCCAGCAGTTCCAGCAGGTCGCCCAGCAGCGCCAGCTGGATGCGCAGCAGCAGGAGCAGATGAAGCGGATGGAGGCCCGCACCACCCAGACCATCCGCCAGGCACTGTCGTGGCAGCAGCTGCGGCCGATGTACGTGGACCTGTACAAGAAGAGCTTCAGCAAGGAAGACGTACTGGCGATGGCCGAGTTCTACGAGAGCTCGGCCGGCCAGAGCCTGCTCGACAAGACCCCGGCACTGATGCAGAACGTGATGGTGGCCATCCAGGAAAAGATGCAGCCGCTGTTCGTGGACCTGCAGAAGGACCTGGAGGCGATCATGAACGAAGCGCCGGCCCAGGCACCGGCGAAGAAGTAACCGCCGCCCGGCGTAGAGCCGACCGTTGGTCGGCTGCACGGATGACCCGGGTGCCGCGCGTAGAGCAGCCGACCAACGGTCGGCTCTACCGGGTTGGATCACGGGCAGTTGGATACACGCAGGCCATTCCGGGGGTAGAGCCGACCGTTGGTCGGCTCCACGGATGCCCCAGGAGACGCGCGTGGAGCAGCCGACCAACGGTCGGCTCTACGCGGTCAGACCCCACCCCAACACATCCATCGCCTTCCGGAACTCCCCGTCCACCGGGGCGCTGACATCCATCGCGCTGCCATCGGGGTGCGGGAAGCGCAGGCGTTCGGCGTGCAGCAGCATGCGGTGGATGCCCTGCATGCGGAAGCTGCGGTTGTGCCGGCCATCGCCGTGGCTGGTGTCGCCGATCAGGTGATGCGACAGGTGCTTGAGGTGGCGGCGGATCTGGCGGAAGCGGCCGGTCTGCGGCTGGCAACGCAGCAATGCATAGCGCGAGGTTTCGAACTCGCCGACGGGCACGGCGATCTCGCCCACGGCCACGCGCTGGAAATGGGTGATGGCCTGCTTCTTGACCGGCTTGCCAGGACCACCGTCCAGGTCGTGGTCGACGGTGAACGCCTCCTCGGCCGGCCAGCCGCGGCAGATGGCCAGGTAGTCCTTGGTGACGTCGCCGCCCATCAGCGCTTTGCCGAGCACGCTGGCGCTTTCGCGGTCGAAGGCCAGCAGCAGGCAGCCACTGGTGGCGCGGTCCAGGCGGTGGACCAGGAAGATCGGCTTGCCGAGCTGCTCGCGCAGGCGGTCGGCGAGGAAGTCGTCTTCGCCACGGGCCAGTTTGCTGTCGTGGACCATCAGCCCGGCGGGCTTGTTGACCACGGCCAGGCGGTCGTCCACGTGCAGCAGCTGCAGCGGGACCGCGTCGGCGGTGGCGGGGAATGCGGTGTCGGTGTCGTTCACCGACCGATTATCCCCGCCGCGCGCGGGCAGCGCCATCGGCGATGATTCAGGCGGCGCTGCGTACCGCGATCAGTTCGCCGTTGCCGATCGGCACCAGCACGCACTGGAACTGCGGATCGTCACGCACGCAGGCATCGAAGGCCGCCATCTGTTCGGCGTGCGACACCGCGTTGTCGACCACCAGCAGGCCACCGGGCCGCAGCACCCGGCGCAGCTGCGGCCACCAGTCCAGGTACTGGCTGCGTTCGGAATCCAGAAACAGGAGGTCGATGCTGTCGTCGGCTGCGGCATGCAACCATGCGCCGGCCTCGGCGTGGACCAGCGCGATATGCGCACCCAGCCCGCTGCGGTCGAAGGTGCTGCGCGCCAGCGCGACCTTGTCGGCGGCGTATTCCAGCGTGGTGACGTGGCCACCGACCGCGGCGGCGGCCTCGGCCAGCCACAGCGTGGAATAGCCGTTGGAGGTGCCGATTTCCAGTACCCGGCGTGCGCCGGTGGCGCGCACCAGGACCCCCAGCAACGCCCCGGTGTCGGGCGTGATGTTGAGCATGCGCTGGGCACGCGCGGTGTGGGTGGCGTCGTTGTCGGCGCCGAAGCGGGCCAGCTCCTCCTTGAGCGCCGGCAGCGTCATGTCAGCGCCGCCACCACGCGCTGGCCAGCGAGAACAGGCCGGCCGCGCCGCTCACCCAGCTCCACACCGGCGCATCGCCGAAGTACCAGCCACCCGGCTGCATGCCGTACAGCACCGCCGCCACGATCAGCAGGCCAACGCCGGCGATCGCGGCCACCGCACGCTTCTGCAGCTTCTGCAGGTTGGTGTTGAGCGCCACCAGGTCCTGCGAGCGCATCGACAGCTCGTGCCCGCCTTCCACCTGCTGCTTCAACCAGGCGTGCACCAGGCGCGGCATGTCCGGGGTGTGGGTCATGATTTCCGGCAGCCGCTTGCGCAGTTCCTTCAGTACCCGGCGCGGGCTGTAGCGCTCGCGCAGGATGCGTTCGAGCACCGGCCGTGCGACCGCCCAGATATCCAGTTCCGGATCGAGCTGACGGCCCACGCCTTCGATGTTGAGCAGGGTCTTCTGCAGCAGGATCAGCTGCGGCTGCAGGGTCAGTTCGTAGCGCTGGGCCACGCGGAACAGCTTGATCAGCACTTCGGCCAGCGAGATCTGCGACAGCGGGCGGGTGAAGTACGGCTCGCAGACCGACCGCGCCGCCGCTTCCAGCTCGTCGATGCGCACGTTGTTGGGCATCCAGCCCGCTTCAACATGGAGCTCGGCCATGCGCCGGTAGTCCTTGTTGAAGATGGCCATGAAGTTTTCGGCGAGGTAGTACTGATCCTGCTCGGACAGCTGGCCCATGATGCCGAAATCCAGCGCGATGAAGCGCGGGTTGTCACGCCGGGCCGGATCGATGTCGACCCAGATGTTGCCGGCGTGCGCATCGGCGTGGAAGAAGTTGTCGCGGAACACCTGGGTGTAGAACACCCGCACGCCCTTCGCGGCCAGTGCCTTGCGGTCGATGCCGGCCTTGTCCAGCGCGGCGATGTCGTCCGACGGAATGCCCCACACCCGTTCCAGGGTGAGCGCGCGCTCGGCGGTGTGGCTCCAGATCACTTCCGGCACGTACAGGTCGTCCGAGTCGACCCAGTTGCGGCGCAGCACGCTGGCATTGGCGCCTTCGCGCTGCAGGTCCAGTTCGGCGGCCAGGGTGTTCTCTACTTCAGCCACCACTTCGCGTGGGCGGATCTTGTCCGCGCGCGGGTGGGTGCGCTCGACCAGCGCGGCCGCGGAGTTGAGCAGCGCGATGTCGGCGCCGATCTGCTTTTCGATGTCCGGGCGCAGCACCTTGACCACCACCTGGCGGCCATCGGCCAGGGTGGCTGCGTGCACCTGTGCGATCGAGGCCGAGGCCAGCGGCTGCAGGTCGAAGCTGGCGAAGGCTTCGCTGACCGGGCGGCCCAGCGCCTGCTCGACGATGCGCTGCGCGGCGGCACCGTCAAACGGCTTCACGCGGTCCTGCAGCAGGGTGAGTTCATTGGCGATGTCGGCCGGGATCAGGTCGCGGCGGGTCGACAGGATCTGCCCGAACTTGACGAAGATCGGGCCGAGGTCCTGCAGCGCCAGGCGCAGGCGCGCGCCGCGCGACTGGACGGCGATGTCGGCCGACGCGCGCGGTACGAACGGCTTGGCCAGGCGCAGCCAACGCTCGGCCACGGTGCCTTCCAGCAGGTCGTCCAGGCGGTAACGCAGGATCACGCGGCCAATGCGGGTGGCACGGAACATCGCCTTCATGCGCGCACCTGGCGCAGGCGCTGCACGCGCACCGCAATGCGTTCCACATCGTCGCGCATCACATCCACGTCGTCGTGGAAGGCTTCCAGTTCTGCTCGCGGTACCACGTCGCGCGACTCCTCGGTGACAAATTCAGCGGCGCTGTGCGCCAGGTCGGACGCGCCGCGGCGCGCATGCTGCAGGGCCGAGCGCAGGCTGTTGGCTACCTGCACCCCCAGCACCTCGCCGAACACACGCACAAACGGCTGCTGCCAGTCCGGATCGAAACGGCTCGCAAGCTGCTGCAGCCGGCGCGCCAGCTCGGCATCGCCGGAGACCTTGACCCGCCCGGCCGGGGCGCTGCCGCCACGACGTGCATGAGCCAGGAACGGCAGTTGCGCCAGCACCCCACCGAGCGTGCTGCGCACCGCCAGGTCCGGTTCCTGCTGCGGGTCCACCGGGCCCACCGTCAGCCGCTCCCCGTCCACCCCGATCCGCATCGCCAGTGCGGGCGACTCCAGGGTGAGCGCGATGTGGCGGCCATCCAGCGCGGCCAGTGCGCCCCGGGTGTCCGGGTCCAGTGCCAGCGCACGGTTGAGCGCCAGCTGCAGCGCATTGCCGGCCAGCGGCTTGAGGGAACTGAGGAGGGAACGGGCCATCGGTGCATTCTAACCGCCCCATGGCAGGCGGAGGCCGTCGTCGCGCTGCCCAGCCTGACGCGTGGATGAAGGCCGGGTGCGCCACGGCTGGCGGACCGGTTCATGCTAGGGGTCCACATACGCACGCAGGAGCAGCAGCAGGCATGGGCAAGACGCGGGTAGGCATCATTTTCGGTGGCCGTTCGGCCGAGCATGAAGTGTCGTTGCAGTCGGCGAAGAACATCGTCGATGCGCTGGACAAGGAACGGTTCGACGTCACCCTGATCGGCATCGACAAGCAGGGCCAGTGGCATGTGAGCGACCCGCAGGCCTTCCTGCTCAATGCCGAGGATCCGGCGCGGATCGCGCTGAACCCCTCGGGCAACGCGGTGGCCGTGCATCCGGGCGTGGCGCGCCAGCAGCTGGTGCCCACCGATCCGGCCACCGCGCTGGAACAGATCGACGTGGTGTTCCCGATCGTGCATGGCACGCTGGGCGAGGACGGCTCGCTGCAGGGCCTGCTGCGCATGGCCAACCTGCCCTTCGTGGGCGCCGGCGTGCTGGGGTCGGCGGTGGCGATGGACAAGGACGTGGCCAAGCGCCTGCTGCGCGATGCCGGCCTGGCCGTGGCACCGTTTGCCTGCTTCAACCGCGCCAGCACGGCCAACGCCGACTACGCCGCCCTGGTGGCGCAGCTGGGTGCGCCACTGTTCGTCAAACCGGCCAACCAGGGCTCGTCGGTGGGCGTGAGCAAGGTGCACAACGCGCAGCAGTTCCATGAGGCACTGGCGCTGGCGCTGTCCTACGACCACAAGGCGCTGGTGGAAACGGCCATCGACGGCCGCGAGATCGAGTGCGCGGTGCTGGGCAATGAAACGCCGGAGGCCAGCGTCTGCGGCGAGGTGGTGGTGCACGACGAATTCTATTCGTATGACACCAAGTACATCCGCGAGCACGGCGCCGACGTGGTGGTGCCGGCGGCGATCAGCGACGCCGACCAGCAGCGCATCCGCGCCATTGCCGTGCGCGCCTACCAGGCCCTGGACTGCGCCGGGCTGGCGCGGGTGGATGTGTTCCTGGGCCGCGATGGCCAGGTGGTGATCAACGAGATCAACACCCTGCCCGGCTTCACCCGGATCAGCATGTATCCCAAGCTGTGGGCGGCCAGCGGGCTGGGCTACACCGCCTTGATCACCCGCCTGCTGGAACTGGCGCTGGAGCGGCATGCGCGCGAACGTGCGCTGCAGAGCTCCATCACGACGACGGCCTGACCCCCTTTCGAGGATCAGGCCGTCGTCAGGCGCCACTGGGCACCCCGCGCTGGAGAGAGGTAGCGCGGGCTGCCCGGCGAACTACCCTCGCTTGCGGAACATCGACACCACCGCCAGGATCAGGAACACGACGAACAGGATCCAGGCGATGTTACTGGCAGCGCCGGCGATGCCGGAGAAGCCGAGCACCGCCGCGATGATGGCGATGACGAAAAAGATTACGGCGTAATGCAGCATGTCGATCCTCGCGTAATGCGTGCCGGATTGGCGTGCTGCAATCTTCACCAAACCGCGGTGTTCAGGAAGTGATGGCGCCCTCTGCGCGCGATGAAGACTTCAGCCTCGTGAGGCCTTCGTCAATGCTCACCTGCGGCACGTACCCGAAGTCGCGGCGCGCCGGTTCCATGCTGTACCAGTGCGGCGTGCACAGCTGCTCGGCCAGGAAGCGGGTCATCGGCGGTTCGCCGCGCAGGCGCAGCAGCGGCCACAGGCGTTCGGCCACCGCGCCGATGCGGTAGGCGGTCTTGAAGCTGATCGACTTCTCCACCGCCGGGGCGCCCACGGCGGCCATCAGCTTGTTGAGCAGCTCGCGCATCGGCAACGGTTCGCCGTTGGAGATGAAGTACGCCTTGCCCGCGCACGCCGCGCCCGGGGCGAGGTGTTCGAAGGCCAGGAAGTGGGCCAGCGCGGCATTGTCGATGTAGGTGGTGTCGACCCGGTTGCTGCCATCGCCGACGAAGCGCAGCCGGCCCGCGCGCGCGCGTTCGGCCAGGCGCGGCACCAGTTGCTGGTCGCCCGGGCCCCAGATCAGCCGCGGGCGCAGTGCCACGGTGGCCAGGGTGGCATCGTTGGCGGCCAGCACGCGCTGTTCGGCAATGGTCTTGGTGGCTGCGTAGGGCGCCTGGAAGTCTTCGCCGTAGGGCACTTCGTCGGCCCCCAGCCCTTCCACCGGATGGGTGGCGCGGTGGGTCACGCTGGGCGTGGAGGTGTAGACCAGTTTGCCCACGCCGTGTTCGCGACAGGCGGCAATCACGTTGTCGGTGCCCACCACGTTGGCCTGGAAGTAGCTGTCATAGCTGCCCCATGCGCCGGCCTTGGCCCCGTTGTGGAACACTGCATCGACCCCGGCCACCGCGTGCCGCACGGCATCGGCATCGGCCAGGTCGCCGCGGATCTGGCCCACGCCCAACGCGGCCAGCGGCGGGTAATCGCCCCGGTTGAAGCTGAGCACCTGGTGGCCACGCTGCACCAGCCCGCGGCACAGCGCCTGCCCGAGGAAGCCACCACCACCGGTCACCAGGATTTTCATGCGTGCGTTTCCACTTGGGTTGCGGCCCAGACGGCCAGCTTCTCGCGGCCGATCTTGGCGTTGTGGCGGATATCCACCGGGAAGCCCGGGTGCATCAGGAACTGTTCGATGCGGGTGGTGTGCGGATGCGCGTCGGCCTCGTGGCGCAGGCGCTCGCGCAGCGCGGGGGTATCGGCTGCGCCGGGCTGAAGCTCCACGCACAGCACCGGCCGTTGCCGGCCAGCCGGGCCAACGCCGACCAGCGCGGTGCGGGCGATGCCGTCCAGCGCATTGAACACCGGCTCCACCTGTTCGGTGTACAGCGGGCCGTGCGCGGTTTCCAGCCGCTGGGTCTTGCGCCCGCAGAACCACAAGCGGCCCTGCGCGTCGAAATAGCCCACATCGCCCATGCGGTGCACCACCTGGGTGCGGCCATCGGCCAGCGTTTCGCTGATCTTGGCCGCGGCAGTGGCCTGCGGGCGGTTGAAGTAGCTGTCGGTGGCGGTCGGGCCGGCCACGGTGATCTCGCCCACCTCGCCTACCGCCAGTTCGCGCACCTGCGACCACTGCGGCAGCGGCGCGTCGTCGATGGCAATGATGCGCACCTGGTTGGGCGCCACCACGCGGCCCACGCAGGTGCCGGCGCCGGCCTCGGTGGCCTGGCGCGTGCTGTCCAGCTCGCGCCCTTCGATGACCGCCACCGGCAGGCACTCGGTGGCGCCGTACGGCGTCCAGAATTGGGCATCGTCGGGCAGCAGCCGCCGGATCCGCGCCACCACGTCCGGCGGCACCGGCGCACCGGCCGAGGTGACCCGGCGCACGCCCAGCAGGGGCTGGCCATGGTCAGCCAGCACGCGCATCAGCGCCGGCGAGCCGAACAGCTGGGTGATCCCGAAGCGGGCGATGGCGTCGTGCAGCTTGCGCGGGTCGGCCTTGGCTGGCCGGGTGGGGTCCATGTCCGGGATCACCGAGGTCAGGCCCAGCGCCGGGTCGAACAGGGCAAACGGCGGGAAGGTCGGCAGGTCGACGCCGCCGGCCTCCATGCCGAAGGCGGCACGCAGCAGATCGACCTGGCCCACGAAGTGGCGGTGGCGGTAGACCACGCCCTTGGGCACCCCGGTGGAGCCGCTGGTGAACAGGATCGCGGCGACATCCTCGCCGTCGGTGGCCGCCATCGGCTGCGGCGCACGCGCGCCGTCGGCCTCGATGCGGGCCAGCGTGGTGCCGCCCCAGCCCCAGCGCCGACCCACCGTCACCAGCGCCTTCACCCCCGGGCACCAGCGCAGCACCAGCCGCGCCACGTGGGCCAGGCCGATGCCGATGAAGGCCTGCGGCTGGGCCTCTTCCAGGCACTGCTTGAGCGCGCGCTTGTCGATGCCGGGGTCGACCAGCACCGGCACCGCGCCGTTCTTGAACAGCGCGAACATCAGCAGGAAGAATTCCGGGGACGGCCGCACCATCACCACCGCGCGCACGCCACGGCCGATGCCATGGGCGGCCAGGCCGGCGGCCAGGGCGTCGCTGCGCGCGTTGAGGGTGCGGTAGTCCAGGGTGACGTCATAGGCCGCCATGCCGCCGGGACCGGGCTTTCCCGGGCAGCGGATGGCAATCTGGTCGGGGCGCTCACGGGCCAGCTCGGGCAGGCGGGCGGCGATGTTGACGGGGCTGTTCATCCGTTCATTGTCGCCGCTGCAGAAAAATCTTGCGCGACGGCCAACGGCGTGGAAAATTCGCGCCCTTCCCTCCCGCTTGATTGCCGCCCAAGGCCGGTACCCCATGTCCCATCCCTGCCTCACCTGCGGCGCCTGCTGCACCCAGTACCGTGTGGCGTTCCACTGGATGGAATCGGACGAGGTCACTCCCGGTGGCGTGCCCCATGAACTGACCCAGGTGCTGGACCCGCACCGGCTGTGCATGCGCGGTACCCTGTCCAAGCCGGTGTACTGCGTGGCGCTGGATGCGGAGATCGGGGTGTATTCCCGCTGCACCATCCACCCCAACCGGCCCAGCGTGTGCCGCGAGGTGGACGCCTCGTGGGAGTACGGCAAGGCCAGCCCGCAGTGCGACAAGGCGCGGGTGGCGCACGGCATGCCGGCCCTGACCCTGGCCGATTGGCGCTGGCGGGACGCGGCGGACAACGACGATGATCATCCCGACGACAACGGCAGTTCGCCGGCCCCGCAGGCGCCGATCGCGGCGTGAGGGTGTGTGTCCGGGGGTGATGGCCCGGAGCGAAGGGCAGCCGACCAACGGTCGGCTCTACCGGGGAGGGGTTCCGATTCGATCAAACGTCGGTACCCGGTGACGGGTTTCGATCCGAACCAACGTCGGTATCAACCGCTTGATGGGTAGGTGACGACCGTTGGTCGTCACACCCCCGGTCAGATCGGGTTGGCGTCCAGGAACGCCCGGATCTTCGGCACCAGCACCTCGTGCTTGTCTTCCAGCACGTAATGCCCGGCATCCTCGAAGGCATGCACCTGGGCCTGCGGCAGCGCGGCCTGGAAGCCGGCCAGGAAGTGGTGGTCGAACACGAAGTCGCGCAGGCCCCAGCCGATGAAGGCCGGACGGTCGGCGAACGACGGCAGCGCCTGACCGGCGCGCTCCAGCAGCGACCAGGCCTTGTCGGCCGGCGACAGCGGGATGTCCTGCATGAAGCGGATGGTGCTGATGCGGTTGGCGTAGCTGTTGTACGGCGACACGTAGGCACGGCGCACGTCGGCCGGCATCTTGCGTTCCACACCCAGCCAGGAGGCGCCGGAGGAGAACGCGTTGAACGTGCGGATGATCCACTCGCCCACCGTCCAGTGCCGGCCCAGCGCGATCTGCCACGGCATCTTCTTGGCCGCCGGCATCGGGAACGCGGCGGTGTTGAGCACCACCAGCCGCTTCACCTGCGCATGGTGCGACAGCGCCCAGCCGAAGCCGATCATGCCGCCCCAGTCGTGCACGGCCAGGGTGACCGGGCCGGTGATGCCCAGGTGCCGCAGCAGCGCGTCCAGGTCGTCCACGCGCGACTGCAGCGTGTAGTCGTAGTGCGCGTCATCGGGCTTGTCCGACAGGCCCATGCCGATGTGGTCGGGCACGATGCAGCGGTAGTCATCCGAGAGCCCGGCCACCAGCGTGCGCCAGTAATAGCTCCACGACGGGTTGCCGTGGACCATCACCACCACCTCGCCATCGCGTGGGCCTTCGTCGAGATAGTTCATCGACAGGCCAGGGCGGACCTCGAAGCGCTGCGGGTGGGCGGGGTAACCGGGAAGCTTGGACATCGGATCGCACCTGTAAAAAGGGCCGGTAGTACCGGCCCTTGGAATCAACGCAGCGGTCTGCTTACCAGACCACTTCGGCCATCGAGCAGTTCAGGCCCGAACCGATGCCCAGCAGCGCGATGCGGTCGCCCTTCTTCAGGCGGCCCAGCTCCTTGAGCTTGCTCAGCACGATCGGCACCGAAGCCGGACCGATGTTGCCGTGCTCGCCGAAGATGGTCATGACCTTCTTCGGGTCGATGCCGAAGTTCTTGATGAACGCGGCGGTGTGCGGCTGGCTGACCTGGTGGATGACGAACTGGTCCAGTTCGTCCACCGCCCAGCCCAGCGCTTCGCGCGCGGCCACGAAGGTCTTCTGCGCCAGCTTGATGCCTTCGATCAGCAGCATGCGGGTGTCGGTGACCATGCGGTCCAGGTTGCCGCGGCAGAGCTGGTTCCACTCGGTGGCCGAGCGGGTCACGCCACCGCGGTAACGCGGCGCATCGGGCACCAGTTCGGTACGCGCCATCACCATGGCCGCGGCACCGCAGCCCAGGGTCAGGGCGGCCATCTCGTTGCGGAAGTCGTCGGCGGTCACGCCCGGCAGGGCCATGCGCTCGAGGGTCTTCTCGTAGACCAGGTTGGCGGTTTCGCCATCGACGATCAGGGCGTAGTCGATCTCACCGCGCTCAAGCATGCGCGCAGCGATGTCCATGCCGTTGATGAAGGCCAGGCAGGCATTGGCGACGTCGAAGGTCATGCATTCGTCGCCCACGCCCAGGTTGCCCGAGACGATGCTGGCCGTGGACGGCTCCAGGTAGTCGCGGCTCACCGAGGTGTTGACCAGCAGGCCGATCTTGTCGGCGCCGATGCCGGCGTCTTCCAGCGCCTTGCGGGCCGCCAGGGTGGCCGCGTCGGAGGCGAGCATGTCCGCGTCCCACAGGCGGCGGGCGTGGATGCCGGCGATGTCGCCGAGCACGTCGGTACGGATGCCCAGACGATCCAGCGTCGGCTGCAGACGTTCGTTGATTTCCTTGGACGTCAGCGTGTGCGGCGCGTCGATGTGCGCCAGGCCGGCGATAGAGACATTCTTGAAGAGCATCAGTTAGCGCCAAGGCTCAGGCAAAGGGGGCGCTATTGTAAGCCGGCGTTGCCTTCACCGCACCTTTACGAATTCACGCCCGGGCGTATGGTGCGGCCGGGCGACCTGAAGGGTTCAGCGCGGCGGGCACTGGAAGGCCAGGAAGCGCTGGCTGCCGTCGGTCGGCTGGCCGGCCGCCTGGACGGCATTGGCCCCGGCGCTGGGCGCTTCATTGCGTGCCAGGGTTTCCAGTTCTTCCTGCACGCGCAAGGGGTTGCGGTTGTAGAAGCCCACCTTGCTCTTGACCGTCACCACCACCTCGCCCTTGGTCTGGCAGCCGCTGGGCACCTGCCCGGCCGGCAGCACGCGCACGGTCTTGCCCACCGGTTCGATCGGCACCCAGGTGCAGGCAGTGGCGCTGAGGGTGAGCAGGGAAAGCAGAAGAACGCGCATGTGGGGAACCTGGCTGGGCGACGAGAAAGGAGTGTGCGGGAAACGGCTGAATCGGGGGTGATGGGGTACCGGGCGGTGGCCCGGCACCCCATCGGCAGGTCAACGGGGTTGCCGGCCAGCGGCCGGCGCTACTGGTTTGCCGTCGGCGTCGATCACGTGGACCTCGCCGATGTTCAACGCCCGGACTTCCTTCTCGGTCTGCTTCAGGTCGCCGACCACCACCCAGGTGAGGGTGTTGGGGTCCAGCGTGGCGGCCGCCTGCTGCACCTGTGCCGGGGTCATCGCCTCGATCTCGGCCTTGCGCTTGAACACGTAGTCGTCCGGGCGCTGGTAACGCACGATGCCGCTGATGGTCCCGAGCACCGCGCTGGCGGTCTCATAGGCACCGGGCAGGCTGAGCGTCTGGATGTTGCGGATGCGCGCCACTTCCGCCGCCGTGGCCGGCTTGGCACCGCTGGCGAAGTCGCGGATGTCCTTCTGCATTTCCTGCATCGACTCGGCGGTCTTGTCGATCTGCACCGGTGCACGCGCGCCCCACGGACGCTGGCCCAGCGTGGCCGGCGCGCTGCTGCCCGCACCGTAGGACCAGTGCTTTTCCTCGCGCAGGTTCATGTTCAGGCGCGAGGTGAAGTCGCCGCCGAGCACGCCGTTGGCGATGTCGAAGCGGGTGCTGCCCGGGTCCATCGCCGAGGGCACCAGCTGGCTGGCGAACAGGTTGGCCTGCACCGCGCCGGGCTGGTCGATCAGGTACACGCGGGCGTGGGTGGGACGGGGCACATCGGCCGGTGCCTTGACCTGCGGCGCGGTGCCGGTGCTCTTCCAGTCGCCGAACTGGCGCTCCAGCAGCGGCACGATGTCCTTCAGGGTGGTGTCACCCACCACGATCAGGGTGCCCTGCTCCGGGCGCAGTGCGTCGCGATGGAAGGCCACCAGGTCCTCGCGGGTCAGCGACTGGATGTCCGCCTCGTTGCCGCTGCCGGTGAACGGAATGGCATACGGATGCCCGGCGCCGTACAGCAGGGCCGGCATGACCCGCATCGCGGCTGCGCTGGGGTTGACCTTCTCCTGCTGGATGCCGGCGATCCAGGTCGCCTTGACCCGGTCGATCTCGCCCTGCTCGAAACGCGGCTGGCGCAGCATGTCGGCATACAGGGCCAGCGACGGCGCCAGGTTTTCCTTCAAGGCCGACAGGTAGACACTGGCACTGTCCAGCGACGCCGAGGCGCCCAGGGTGGCGCCCAGTGCGTCGGCAGCGTTGGCGAACGGCAACGCGCCGAGCTTGCCGGCACCTTCGCCCATCAGGTCCATGGTGAAGTTGGCGGTGCCCTGCTTGCGGCCCTGGTCGGCGGTGAAGCCACCGGGGAATTCATAGCTGAACTGCACCACCGGAATGTCATGGCGCTCGGCCAGGATCACCTGGGTGCCGTTCTTCAGCGTGGCGCGGTGCAGCTGCGGGAACTTCAGCTCCGGGAAGGTCCTGGTCTGCGGTACGCCGGTGCTGCGGTCCACCTGCTTGGGCAGGGTGGTGTACTTGGCATCCACGGCGGGCACGGTGAACGGCTTGGGCGACTGCGACGGCAGTTCGGCCAGCGCCACGCGCGCGCCCGGTTCCACCACGATGGTGTGGTCGCCCACGCCCAGCCACTTGGCCCCCACGGCGCGCACGTCGGCGGCGCTGGCGGCATCGATGGTGGCCAGCGACCGGCGGAAGCAGCCCGGGTCGCCTTCGAACACGGTGCACTCGGCCAGCGCGTCGGCCTTGCCGCCGAACCCGCCGATGCGCTCGATGCCGCGGATGAAGCCGGCGCGGAAGGCGGTCTTGCCGCGGCTCAGTTCGTCGGCAGTGGGACCGTCCTTGGCCAGGCGCTTGATCTCTTCATCGATGATCGCCTCCACCTTGGCCGGGTCCACGCCCTGCTTGACGGTGGCCATCACCACGAAGTTGGAACCCAGCTGCGAGCTGTAGGCGCCGGCGCTGATGTTGTCCACCAGCTTGTCCTGGTGCAGCAGGCGCTGGTCCAGGCGCGAGGACTTGGCCCCGCCCAGCACCTGGGCAAACAGCTGCAGCTGGTCGATGTCGGTGGTGCCCACCTGGGCCACGTTCCAGGCGCGATAGATGCGCGCCTGCGGCACCTTGTCGGTCATCACCTCGCGGGTGCTCTTCTCGCGCTGGGCCACGTCCACCTTGGGCTGGGCCATGGTCGGACCGGCCGGGATGTCACCGAAGTAGCGGGCGACCTTTTCCTTGGCGGTGGCCACGTCGATGTCGCCGGCCAGCACCAGCACCGCGTTGTTGGGGCCGTACCAGGTGCGGAACCAGGTTTTGACGTCATCCAGCGAGGCGGCGTTGAGGTCGTTCATCGAGCCGATCACGCCGTGGTGGTACGGGTGGCCCGCCGGGTACATGGCGCGGGTCAGCTTGTCCCACACCTGGCCATAGGGCTGGTTCTCGCCCTGGCGCTTCTCGTTCTGAACCACGCCGCGCTGTTCGTCGAGTGCGGCCTGGTCGATCGCGCCGACCAGGTGGCCCATGCGGTCGGACTCCATCCACAGCGCCATGTCCAGCGCGGTGGTGGGCACGTTCTCGAAGTAGTTGGTGCGGTCGGTATTGGTGGTGCCGTTCTGGCCGGTCACGCCGACCTGCTTGAACGGCTCGAAGTACTCGCCGTCGTGGTTTTCGCTGCCCTGGAACATCAGGTGTTCAAACAGGTGCGCAAAGCCGGTGCGACCGGCCGGTTCGTCCTTGCTGCCGACGTGGTACCAGACGTTGACCGCCACGATCGGCGCCTTGCGGTCGGTGTGCACCACCACGCGCAGGCCATTGGGAAGGGTGAACTGCTCGAACGGAATGTCGACCTTGGCCGGCGCGGCGGGCCGGGCCAATGCGGGCGCCGGCATGACGCTGCCCAGGGCGGCGGAGAGCGCTACAGCCAGCAGCGCGGCACGCGGTCGAAAGTGGACGGTCATCCCGGTTCCTTGGTCATGAAGGTGAAGGGCCGATCCTAGCGCGTGGCGGGCGCCTGCGGCATCGGCCAACAGTCATTGCGCCTGCGGGGGCAGTGGCGGGCAGGCGGCCGGGGCAACGGTCGATCCGGGCGACCTGTACGCCATGGCGCGAACAGCTGCGCCGTGTCAGCGGACAGGTGTCCGGACAGCGGACACCCCGTTCTCGGCAAAAACCCCTTACGAATCAATGCGAAAAAGTTGGCACGGTGCCTGCTTGGTACTGGCTGTGGCAAACGCAGGAACAGAACCAACATGACTGCGAGCTGAACAAAAACGAAAACCTCGAAATTGTTCTTGCAAGCCCCGAATCGGTGTACTACCTTACTACCACACCACTGCCCACCAACACTAAACAGGCCTCGCCATGAACACCAAGACCATCGCCATCGCCATCGCCCTCGCCGCCGGCACCGCGTTTGCTTCGAACGTGCAGGCCGCCACCATCACCACCCTGGACACCGTGCAGGTGCGCCCGTCGGCCGACCAGATCGCCCAGGCCGCAGTGGAACGCAGCAGCGCCATCCCGACCCTGGCCCTGGTGGAAGTCCGCCCGACCGCCGGCCTGATCGCCGACTACCGCGCCGAGCTGGCCGGCAGCCGCCGCGTGACCACCCTGGCCGCCGTCGAAGTGCGCCCGACCGCCGAGCAGTACCAGGCCCTGGCCGCCGAGCAGGTGACCCATCGCGATTACGTGGCCACGCTGACCGCCGCCGCCACCGCCGTTGCCCGCGACGTGATCGTCAACCTGCCGGCCCTGCAGGTGCGCCCGTCGTCTGCCGATCTGCAGGCCCTGGCGCTGGAAACCGCTGCCCAGGTGCTGGTCCGTCCGTAACCGGTTGCTGCGGTAACACGCAGCAGCCGCGTAAACTGCGGCCATGACCGCGCCCACGTTCCACGTCATCCTGTTCCAACCCGAAATTCCGCCGAACACCGGCAATGTGATCCGCCTCTGCGCCAACACCGGCGCGCGGCTGCACCTGATCGAGCCGCTCGGTTTCGACCTGAGCGACAAGCAGCTCAAGCGCGCCGGGCTGGACTATCACGAATACGCTCGACTGCAGGTCCATCCCGACCTGGACACCGCCCTGCAGGCCATTGCACCCAAGCGCCTGTTCGCCCTGAGTACCCGCGGCAGCGTGCGTTACGACACCCCGCAGTTCGACGACGGCGATGCCTTCCTGTTCGGCCCGGAAACCCGCGGGCTGCCCCAGGACCTGCTCGACGCGCTCCCCGATGGCCGACGCCTGCGCCTGCCGATGCAGCCGGACAACCGCAGCCTCAACCTGTCCAACACGGTCGCCGTGGTGATGTACGAGGCCTGGCGGCAGAACGGGTTTGCCGGCGGGGAATAAGAGCTGTCAGAAGCTGCAAAGCCGGAGCGCAAAGCCGCACGCCGGTTGCTTCTCGGCTGCGCTGGGGAGGGTGGGTTGGCGGGACACGCCGTAAACCCATCCTTGGGGGCTCGTGGGCGCCATCCATGGCGCCCAACGGTCCCGCCAACCTACCCTCCCCAGCGCCTGACACGTTCCCGGTGCTTATGGAACAAAGGGATGGCCGGCGGCCGCACCTGCTGCGGTACCGATCAACGGTCGGCACCTACAGCGGCACGTGGTGGTCCGCATCGACCGAGTTGAACATCAGCATCGCCCACTGGTAGCACCTGACCGTTGGTCAGGTGACCCCTTCAACGGTAGTGCCGGCCGCTGGCCGGCTCCCGACACCGCCGACACCCTTAGAACGCGTTGATGCCCGTCAGCTCCCGCCCGATCACCAGCTGGTGCACGGTTTCGGTGCCCTCGTACGTGATCACCGATTCCAGGTTCAACGCGTGGCGGATCGCCATGTGTTCGGTGGTGATGCCCGCGCCGCCCAGCAGGTCGCGGCATTCGCGGGCGATGTCGATGGCCATGCGGCAGTTGTTCCACTTGGCCAGGCTGACCTGCTGCGGCTGCAGCTGGCCGGCGTCCTTCAACCGTCCCAGCTGCAGGGCCAGCAGCTGCGCGGTGGTGATGCGCCGGGCCATGTCGGCCAGCTTGATCTGCGCGCTCTGCGTGGCCGCCACCGGCCGGCCGAACAGCACGCGCTGCTTGGTGTAGTTCAGTGCTTCGTCCAGGCAGGCCACCGCCGCGCCGATCGGGCCCCAGCTGATGCCGTAACGGGCCTGGTTCAAGCAGCCCAGCGGGCCTTTCAGGCCCTGCACGTTGGGCAGGCGGTTGCGCTCGGGCACGCGCACGTTGTCGAAGAACAGCGCGCCAGTGAGCGAGGCGCGCAGGCTCATCTTGTGCTTGATTTCCTGCGTGGTGAAGCCGGCCATGCCCTTTTCCAGCACGAAGCCCTGGATGCCGTCCTCGGTGTGTGCCCAGACGATGGCGATGTCGGCCACCGGGCCGCTGGTGATCCACATCTTGCTGCCATTGACCAGCCAGTCGCCGCCGTCGCGCACCGCGCGCGTCTTCATCGCCGCCGGGTCGGAGCCGCCGTGCGCTTCGGTCAGCCCGAAGCAGCCGATGACCCTGCCGGCGGCCATGTCGGGCAGCCAGCGCGTGCGCTGTTCTTCACTGCCGTAGGCATGGATCGGGTACATGCACAGCGAGCTCTGTACCGACACGAAGCTGCGCAGGCCCGAATCGCCGCGTTCCAGTTCCTGGCAGATCAACCCGTAGCTGACCGCGTTGAGTCCACCGCCGCCGTACTGTTCGGGCAGGCTGCAGCCGAGCAGGCCCAGCGCGGCGATCTCGGGAATCAATTCGTCCGGGAAGCGCCCCTGGTCGAACGCGTCACCGATGATCGGCAGCACGCGCTCGTCGGTGAAGCGCGCCACCGTGGCCTGCACGGCGCGCTCCTCCTCGCTGAGCAGGGAGCGGACATCAAACAGGTCATACGGATTCAGTGACATGGCTACCCGGGTGTGAAGGCGATCAATCAGGGGACCATTGTGGTCGCTGCGCCGCGTGCGGCCAAGGCAGGGCGCAGCACGGGCGAGGTGGCGGCACCCGCATTGGTGCGCCGCAGCATCAACGTGCGTGATGGAAGTGCTCACGTGCCGTCAACGTCGGCGATCTAGGCGTAAACGCCGCGTCCCGGTACCCTGCTCATCTGATCCAGTAGTTGCGCCGTGTCCCGCGCGCGATTCCCAGGCAACCGCCGCCGGCTTTGACCGACGGCACTACCCAAGAGTTACGCACCCCCATGAGCGAAGAGACCACCGCCCTGCCCCCGCGTGAAGCCATGGAGTTCGACGTGGTGATCGTCGGTGCCGGCCCTGCCGGCCTGGCCTCGGCCATCCGCCTGCGCCAGCGCGCGATCGAAGCCGGCCGCGAACTGTCCGTCTGCATCCTGGAAAAGGGCTCCGAGCCGGGCGCACACATCCTGTCCGGCGCCATCATGGACCCGCGCGCGCTGACCGAACTGTTCCCGGACTGGGCCGAGCGCGGCGCACCGCTGAAGCAGAAGGTCACCCGCGACGAGTTCCTGTTCCTCAGCGAAACCGGTGCGCGCGGCACCCCGCATGCGCTGCTGCCCGAGTGCTTCCATAACGATGGCAACTACATCGTCAGCCTGGGCGAGGTCACCCGCTGGCTGGCCCAGCAGGCCGAGGCGCTGGAGGTATCGATCTTCCCCGGCTTCCCCGCCGCCGAGGTGCTGTACACCGCCGACGGCGCGGTGATGGGCGTGGCCACCGGCGACATGGGCATCGAGAAGAACGGCCAGCCCGGCCCGAACTTCGAGCGCGGCATGGAACTGCATGCCAAGTACACGATCTTCGCCGAAGGTTCGCGCGGCCATCTCGGCCGCCAGCTGATCGCCCGCTACCAGCTCGATGCCGGCAAGGACCCGCAGGCCTACGGCATCGGCATCAAGGAGCTGTGGCAGATCGACCCGGCCAAGCATGAGCCGGGCCTGGTGGTGCACGCCGCCGGCTGGCCGCTGGACAACGACACCTACGGCGGCGCGTTCCTGTACCACGCCGACGGCGGCAAGGTATCGATCGGCTACGTGGTCGGCCTGGATTACAAGAACCCGTGGCTGAGCCCGTTCGAGGAGTTCCAGCGCTTCAAGACCCACCCGTCGATCCGCACGCACCTGGAAGGCGGCAAGCGCATCGGTTATGGCGCCCGCGCGATCACCGCCGGCGGCCTGATGTCGCTGCCCAAGACGGTGTTCCCCGGTGGCGCGCTGGTCGGCTGCGAAGCCGGCTACCTCAACGTCAGCCGGATCAAGGGCAGCCACGCCGCGATCAAGACCGGCATGCTGGCCGCCGACGCCGCCTTCGATGCGCTGGCCGCCGACCGCCAGCACGACGAACTGAGCGCCTACCCGGCCGCGTTCGAGAGCAGCTGGCTGCATGACGAGCTCAAGCAGTCCAAGAACTTCAAGCAGTGGTTCAAGAAGGGTCAGACCATGGCCACGCTGATGACCGGCATCGAACAGTGGCTGCTGCCCAAGCTGGGCATCCGCAACCCGCCGTGGACGCTGCGCCACAGCACGCCGGACCATGCCTGCCTGGAACCGGCCGACAAGCACGCCAGGATCGTCTATCCCAAGCCCGATGGCGTGCTCACCTTCGACCGGCTCAGCTCGGTGTTCCTGAGCAGCACCAACCACGCCGAAGACCAGCCCAGCCACCTCACGCTGAAGGACGCCAGCGTGCCGGTGCAGGTCAACCTGGCCGAATATGCCGGCCCGGAAGCGCGTTACTGCCCCGCCGGCGTCTACGAATTCGTGGGTGCGCAGGGCAGCGAACAGCTGCAGATCAACGCGCAGAACTGCGTGCACTGCAAGACCTGCGACATCAAGGATCCCACCCAGAACATCGTGTGGGTGACCCCGCAGGGCGGTGGCGGCCCGAACTACACCGGGATGTAGGGCACCCGGCCTGCGACCCTGCGTCGCAGGCTGTAGCCGCGCGGCCGGCGCTGGCTATCATCTGCGCTCGCCCCAACCGGACGATTCCGATGAAGCCGCTGCTGCGCCTGTGCTGTGTTGTTGTTGCCTGCCTGGGGCTGGCCGCCTGCGCGCGCGCGCCGCAGACGCCCGAACAACTGCACCAGCAGCAGTTGCAGCGCGCGTTCGCGATCTGCGCCGGCTGCCACACCGTCACCCCCGGGGGCGTACACCGGTTCGGCCCCAACCTGCACGGGGTGATCGGGCGGCGTGCCGGCAGCTTGGGCGATTACCCCTATTCCAACGCGATGCGCCAGGCCGACATCACCTGGAACGAGACGACCCTGGATGCGTTCCTGCGCGCCCCGTCCAGCGTGGTGCCCGGTTCGCGCATGCTCAACGCCACCGCCGATCCGGAACGGCGCAGGCAGGTGATCGAATACCTGCAGCAGGCGCGCTGAGCGACGCGGCGGCCAATCACGCCGATTGCAGCAGCGCCAGATAGCGCCGCAGGTCCTGCTCGAAGGCATCCAGCTGTGCGGTGCATGCGTCCGCGCCATCCTCCTGGACATGCCGCATCAGCGCGCGGGCCTGTTCGGCCAGGGTGGTGGCGCCCAGCGTGCCCAGCCCGCCGACGATCCGGTGCAGCACGTCGCCCACCGTCGCGCTGTCCCCTTGGGCGCGGGCCAGCTGGCCGCGCTGCAGGTCATCCTCGGTGGTGCTGAGCATGCTTTGGATCATCACGTCGGCCACGTGCGCCGAGCCGAAACGCTGGGTAATCGCCTCGCGGCTGGGGGCCGCAGGTACCGGGGCGGGAAGTGCCGATGCCGTCGTCGCGTCGACCGGTGCGTCACCGTCGGCCGGCAGCCAGCGCAGCAGCATCTGGCGCAGCGTGGCCAGCGCCACCGGCTTGGCCAACAGGTCGTCCATGCCGGCCTCGCGGCAGCGTTGCAGGTCCTCGGCCAGCGCACTGGCGGTGAGCGCCACCACCGGCACGCGCGGGGTGCCACGTTCGCGCTCGCGTTCGCGCAGCCGCCGGGTCATGGCATAGCCATCCAGCACCGGCATCCGGCAGTCGGTGATCACCAGGTCGAAGGCGGCATCCTCCAGCAGGTCCAGCGCGGCCTGCCCGTGCATGGCCACCTCGTGGGCCAGGCCCAGCTGCTGCAGCCGCCATCGCATCAACGCCTGGTTGGTGGGGTGGTCCTCGACCACTAGAATCCGTCGCCGGCGCAGCGTCTCCGGCAGGGCATCCGCCGCAGGGTCGTTGCCGGTCACTGCCTCGCTCGGTTCGGCGGCCGGCACCACCGGCAGCGGCAGCTGCACCACCACCTCGGTGCCTTCGCCAGGCACGCTGGACAGGTCCAGCTGACCGCCCATCAACGCCACCAGCCGCTGACAGATGCTCAGGCCCAGCCCGGTGCCGCCGTACTGGCGGGAGATGGCCGCGTCGGCCTGGGCGAAGGGTTTGAACAGGCGCTCGCGCTGTTCGTCAGAGATGCCGATTCCGCTGTCGGTCACGGCCAGGCGCAGCCACTGCGCGCCGTCTTCCTCGCGCACCACGGCAAGGGCCATGGACACGCGTCCCTGTTCGGTGAACTTGATGGCGTTGCTGAGCAGGTTGAACACGATCTGGCGCAACCGCATGCCGTCACCCAGGTGCATGGGCGCTACCGCCGGGTCGACCTGCAGCTGCAGTGCCAGGGCCTTGGCCGATGCCTGTGGCGACAGCAGCTGGCGCACATTGTCGAGCAGCCCGCGCAGGCCCACCGGCTGCAGTTCCAGGCGCAGCCCGCCGGCTTCGATGCGCGAATAATCCAGGATGTCATCGAGGATGTGCCGCAGCATCTGCGCGGAGTCCTCGATCACCGCGATGATGCGCCGCTGCTCGCCATCCAGGGGCGTGTGCGAGAGCACTTCCACCATGCCCAGCACACCGCTCATGGGCGTGCGGATCTCGTGGCTCATCGTGGCCAGGAAGTCGGCCTTGGCGGCGGCAGCGCGCTCGGCCGCCGCCTTGGCCACGGCCAGCGCATCGGCCTGCGCGCGTGCCTCGGTGACGTCGACCCAATAGCCACTCCACAGCATGGCGCCATCGTCGATGGCATAGGGCAAGGCGCGCGACCGCACCCAGCGCACGTCGCCGTGGGGGCTGGTACGGAACTCAATGTCCAGTGGCGCGAAGTCGCGCGAGGCCTGCTCCAGGGTATGCAGCACACGCTGCCGATCCTGCGGATCGATCTGCGCCATCACGCGGGATTCGTCGGCCATGGCGTCGGCCACGGTCAGCCCGAACAGGGCTTCCATGTCACCGGCGATATACGGGAAGGAGAACCGGCCGCTGCTGTCACGCCGGGCCTGGTAGACCGTCGCGGGCAGGTTGTCGGTGACCTCGGCCAGACGCTGCTCCAGACTGCGCCGCATGGCCACTTCACGACGCAGCCGCCAATGCCCCCACCCATGCACCACGATGGCGGTGAGCAACACCAGGGCCAGCGGCACGGCCCAGCGCGCGATCGACCGCCAATCCAGTTCATTGCGGTATTCGGTGGCAAGCCAGTCGCTGCGGATCGCTTCGTGTTCGCGCGGCGTCATGCCCACCAGCACGCGATCGAAGGTGGTCGCCAGTGGCGCATATTCACGCCGCACCGCCAGCGACAGCGCGTCGTTGAACCCGGCCGGGGCGGTGACATGCAACTGCGCCGGATAGCGTTCGCGCACGAGCCGGTCGACCATGGCCAGGTTGCCGACATACGCGTCGGCGTCGCCTTCGGCCAGCCGTGCCAGCGCCTGCTCGGCACTGCGGGCCGGCACGATCCGCGCGTTCGGCGCACGCTGCAGCACATAGCCGCGCAGGCGGTCCGGATCGGACAGCAGGATGCTGCGCCCATCCAGGTCATCCAGGCCCAGTACCGCCGGGCTGTCGCTGCCCACCACGATCACGTTGGGCACGGTGATGAAGGGTTGGCTGAACACCCAGTCGCGGCCCAGATAGGCCGAATCATTGGGAACGCCCATGATCACGTCGACCTCGCCCTTGCGCGCCTGCTCGCGCACTTCGAACCAGTCGTAGGCGGGAACGTTCACCAGGTGGGCGCCGACCAGACGCAACTGGCGCAGATAGTCGCCGGCCACGCCACTGGGCTGGCCGCCGCGATCGATGAAGGCCAATGGGACCGCATTGGGCGCGAACCCCATGCGCAGCGAGCGGGCCAACACGCGCTTCTCCGCATTGCCCAGGATCAACCGCGACTGGCTGGACCAGGTCAGGGCTGGCAGCCAACGCCGTGCCAGGTCGTCGCGTTCTGCCTGGGAGAGCTGGCCAAGCACGCTGTCCATTGCCTCGGCCAGCGGCTGCTTGGCGTGGGGCACCCCGAAGTGCAGCCGCTCGGGCGGCAAGTCGCTCGGTCGCAGCAGGGTGGCAGGTTCGAGTCCGTGCTTGTGGATCAACGCGCTGGCGACATAGGCATTGCCGATGTAAACGTCGGCATCCTCGCTGTCCACCATCCGCAGCGCGGCCAGCGTATCGTCTGCGTCTATCTGGCGCGCCGACGGAAACCGGGCGCGTACCTGGCTGCTGGTCACGAAGTTGCGCTCGGTCACCACACGCAGACCCTGCAGGTCCGGATCGGTCGAGGTCCGGGTATCGTCCAGTCGGCCGACCACCGCCAGTGGCGCATCGACGTAGCTGCGGGTGTAGACCATGCACAGCGTGCGGTCTGCGGTGAGGGTGATGTTCATCACCACATCCACTTCGCCGCGGCAGGCGGCGTCCAGCACTTCGCTCCAGTCGTTGTACCGGCGCACCTCCACCTGCACGCCGAGCCGTTGTGCGACCAGCGTCATGTAGTCGTAGCCCAACCCCTCCAGCCGACCGCCCCGAATGGACTCGAACGGCGGCCAGCCGCTGTCGTAAAGGCCAAGGATGATGGTAGGGTGCCGACCAAGCCATTCACTCTGGCGCGGCGAAAGCGTCGGGCCGGCGGGTGCATCGGCCCCTGCGGCCAGCATCGGCACGCAGGCCAGGACGATCAGCAGCAGCCAGCGGACAACCGGAGTACGCATGCAATCCCATCTCCGTAGAATGATGTCTCCACCACGGCACAGCCCGTGCGCCATCCGCCCCGGCAACCATACCAGCCCATGACACTTCGCATCATCATTGCCGACGACCACCCGGTGGTCCGGATCGGCACCAAGGCGGTGATCGAATCCAGCGGCGTGGGCGTGGTGGTGGCCGAGGCCAGCAGCGTCGACGAATTGATGGCCGCGCTGACCGCCCAGCCCTGCGATGTGCTGGTGACAGACTACTCGATGCCCGGCAGCCAGCAGGCCGACGGGTTCACCATGATCGGCTTCATCCGGCGCCGCTTTCCCGACCTGCCGGTGCTGATGTTGAGCGTGTCCAACAACCTGGCCATCCTGCGCATGGTGGCCGCCACCGGCGTGCTGGGACTGGTCGACAAGACCTCCTCGATGGAGGAGCTGCCGCTGGCGATCCAGACCGTGCACCGCGGCTTGCCCTATGTGAGCCACACGTTGAAGGAACGCATTGACGCAATCGGCACCAATACCGTCGATGACGTCGGCACCAAACCGCTGTCGCCGCGTGAGATCGAGGTGCTGCGCCTGCTCGGCAGCGGCCAGACGGTGAAGGAGATCGCCCTGCAGCTGCACAAGAGCGTCAGCACGATCAGCCGCCAGAAGGGCGATGCGATGCTCAAGCTGGGCCTGAAGGGCGATGCCGAACTGTTTGATTACCTGCGCGACGGCGAGATCTGACCCCGCGCCGGACCTTGCTGGCCCCTGAGCGGGCCCGGGCACTTTCAGCCTCGCTTCATCCGCATTGCCGCTAGATGAATGCGCAGACCCACCCGGGCCGCGCGGCAATGTTCCGACAATGTTGGAACCCCAGCGTGGCCTGTACCCGACTGGAGAACCGAACATGCTCAACATTTCCGCACTCAGCCTTCGTGGTCTGGCCGTGGCCCTGGCCCTGACGGTCGGTATGGCCGCCGTTGGCGACGCCAGCGCGATGTCCCGCAAGGACAAGCGCACCGTGGTCGGCGCGGTGGTGGGCGGCGTGGCCGGTCACCTGCTCTCCAACGGCGATACCGCCGCCACCGTGGGCGGCGCGGTGGCCGGCGGCGCCATCGGCAACCTGACCACCCGTGACAAGCGCGACCACCGTTACGACCGTGGCTACGACAACCGCCGCTATGACGATCGTCGCCACGACCGCCGCTACGGCTACGACCGTGGCTATGACCGCCGCAACGACCGTGGACACTGGGAACGCGAGCAGCGCGATCGCCGCAACTGGGACCGCCAGCACGGCCGCGGCTGGTAAAACCACCGCAACGCCGTATGCAGCGCCTTCAACGGGCGGGTCGATGACCCGCCCGTTGTGCGTTCGGCTACCCTGTCTTCCCCCACCCCGACGCACGTTGTGTCTGCTCGCCGATGACCCACACCGCCCACCTCGTGCAAGGCCTGGACAACGACGCGGTGGCTGCCGACTGGCCGGCCATCGATGCGCGCGACGTGGCCTGGCTGCGTGGGCGCTACCCGCAGCTGGGCACGGATGTCGGCGTGGCCTGGCACAGCCCGCGCCCCCTGTCGGCCGCCGCCCTCCTGGAAAGCAGCCGCGGGCGGGTGTTCGTCAAACGCCACCACCACAGCGTGCGCGACGCTGCGTCCCTGGGCGAAGAACACCGCTTCATCGCCCACCTGGCGGCCGCCGGCGTGCCCGTGGTGCAGGTGCTGCGCGATGCCGACGGTGCGACCGCCCCCGAATACGACGGCTGGACCTACGAACTGCACAGCGTGGGCGACGGCCAGGATCTGTACCGCGATGCGCCGTCCTGGACACCGCTGGCCGACCCGGCCGCCGCACGCGAGGCCGGGCGCATGCTGGCCACCCTGCACCAGGCCTCGGCCGGGTATCACGCGCCCCAGCGCAGCACCCACCTGCTGGTCGCACGCGACGACCTGATCCGCGCCGCCGACCCGCTGGCGATGCTGCAGGCCGACCTGGCCCAGCGCCCCGGCCTGGCTGCCTACCTCGCGCGGCAGCGCTGGCAGGACGACCTGCAGCGCGCGGTGCTGCCCTGGCACGCCGGCCTGGCCCGGCGCCTGCACGCCGAGCCACGGCTGTGGGCCCACAACGACTGGCACGTGTCCAACCTGCTCTGGCACACCGGCAGCGATGCCCCGCAGGTGCAGACCGTGTTCGACTTCGGCCTGGCCTCGCCCACCAGCACGCTGTTCGATCTGGCCACGGCCATCGAGCGCAATGCCATTGCCTGGCTGGCGCTGGAGCAGCAGACCGATGCGGCGCGCATCACCATCGCGCTGGCCCTGGTCGAGGGCTACCGCCAGGTGCTGCCGGTGTCGGCGGCGCGGATGCAGTTGCTGGCCGACCTGCTGCCGGTAGTGCACCTGGACTTTGCACTGTCCGAAGTGGAGTACTTCAACGGCATCACCGCCTCGCCGGCCAACGCGGATGTGGCCTACCACACCTTCCTGCTGGGCCATGCCCTGTGGTTCAAGGGCCGCCACGGCCAGGCCCTGCTCCAGGCACTGCACGCCGCCGCCTGAACCGGGGCGGGCAGGGCGGGGCCTTTTGTGGTGAAATGGGCACCGAAGCGGGGGTGCCTGGGCAAAGCCAGGCTGAGAGAGTCCCTTGGAACCTGATCCGGTTGATACCGGCGTAGGGAGCTTTGTGCAGTGGGCGCAACGACCGGATGGGTCGGTGCGTGCGCGCCGTCGCTTCGTCTCTTCTGGCTGATGACGAATCGAATGAACCGCTGCTATCGCCCTGCCCTGCTTACCGTCGCCCTGTGCGCCGCCCTGCCGCTGCATGCCAGCAACGCCGCCCCGGACGCGCCCGACCGTTCCCCGACCGAGCTTGCCGCCGTCCGCGTGCAGGCCCGCCAGGCGGTGGCCGACACCGTGCAGACCACCAGTTTCGGCAGCGGCGACTGGAAGGACACCCCGGCCGCGTTGACCGTGCTCGACCGCGACCTGCTCGACAGCCGCCAGGTGCGCAGCCTGTCCGAACTGGCCCGCAACGACGCCTCGCTCGGCGACAGCTACGCCCCGGTGGGCTACTACCAGAACATCGCCATCCGCGGCTTCCCGCTGGACACCGGCACCGGCTACCGCTTCAACGGCCTGAGCACCACCGGCGAGCAGCGGCTGGCGCTGGAGAACGTGCAGCAGGTGGAGATCCTGAAGGGCGAAGCCGGCCTTGCCGCCGGCGTGATGGCGCCCGGCGGCATCATCAACTACGTCGGCAAGCGCCCGACCGAGGTCCGCAATGTCACCCTGGGCACCGATTCGGAAGGCTCGCGTTATGCCGCGGTGGATGTCGGCCACTGGCTGACCCCGCGCCTGGGCGTGCGCTTGAACGCAGCGTGGGACGGCAGCGAGTCGTACATCGCACATGCCGACGGCCGCCGCAACTTCTACTCGCTGGCCACCGACTGGCTGATCAGCGACCGCAGCAAGCTGGAAGTGGATGCCAACTACCAGACCAGCTCGCAGCGCTCGGCCTCCGGCTACCAGCTGCTGGGCGCGCGCGAACTACCACGCGGGGTGGACCGCGAGCACATGCTGGGCTACCAGCCGTGGCAGCGGCCGGTGGGCATCGACAGCACCAACATCACCGCCCTGCACACCTACCAGTTCAACGCGCAGTGGCAGTCGCGCGTGTCGGCCGGTTACAGCCGGTCGGTGATCGATGACAACGTGGCCTTCGCCTACGGCTGCTACTACGCCGCGCAGTGTGCCGATGGCAGCGTCCCCGGCAACTACTTCGCGCCCAACGGCGACTACGACATCTACGACTACCGCAGCCCCGACGACACCCGCCGCAACCTGGAAGGGCGCGCCGAACTGCGCGGCAGCTTCAGCACCGGGCGCGTCGACCACGAACTCACTGCCGGCGCGGACCGCTTCGAGCGCACCATCGACAAGCGCCGCAACGTCAACGAGTACGTTGGCACGGCCAACATCCACGACGCGCAGGTGCCGGTGTTCGCGCCGTCGCCGCTGCAGCCCGGCCCCTCGGTGCGCCGCCTGGACAGCGCGCAGACGGCCGTGTTCGCGATGGACCGCATGCAGTTCGGCGATGCCTGGCAGTGGCTGGCCGGTGGCCGCTTCGTGCGCCTGGATGAGCGCGCGTTCGACAAGCGCGGCACCCCCGAGCGCCACAGCACGCTGTCGCGCTTCCTGCCGCAGACCGCGCTGGTCTGGAAGGCGACCGAGCAGGTGAATGTCTATGCCAGCTACGTGCGCGGCATTTCGCTGGGCCAGGAAGCCCCGTTCTGGACGTCCAACGACGGCGCGTTCCTGGCGCCGGTGCTGTCGCGGCAGACCGAAGTGGGCGTCAAGTACGCCGCCGCCGATGCACTGACCCTGGGCGCGGCGCTGTTCCGCACTTCGCAGCCGTTCCAGTACGCCAAGCCGGACGCCAGCGACGCCGGCTACACCTTCGTGGCCGAAGGACAGCAGACCCATACCGGGCTGGAGCTGACCGCCAATGGGCGTGTTGCCGACGGCCTGGTGCTCAACGCCAGTGTCAGCGCGCTGCAGGCGCGCGCGCGCAGCAGTGGCACCGCACTGTACGAAGGCCACCAGCTGGTCAACGTGCCCAAGCTGCGCGCCAGCGTGCATGCCGACTACGCGTTGCCGTTCGCCAGCGGGCTGTCGATCACCGGCGGCTGGCGCTACGCCTCGGCCAACGCGGCCACGGTGGACGGCAGCGTGCGCGCACCGGCCTACCACGTGGTCGACCTGGGTCTGCGCTTCAGGCACGCACTGGCCGACCATCCGGTGACCTGGAACCTGTCGGTGGACAACGTGTTCGACCGCTTCTACTGGCGCGATACCGGCAGCACCGCCGGCGACTACTACCTGTTTGCCGGTGCGCCGCGCCAGGCCCGGTTGTCGGTGACGTTCGGGCTATGAGCGCGGCCCTTCTCGAATGGTCGGCGGTGGCCGCCAGCATCCTCGGCGTGTGGTTGATGGCGCGCCGGCACATGCTGGCCTGGCCCGTGGGACTGGTGGCGGTGGCGCTGTATGCGGTGGTGTTCATCGAGGCCCGGCTGTATTCGGACACGCTGCTGCAGGTCGTGTTCGGCGGCTTCCTGCTGTACGGCTGGCTGAGCTGGCGCCGGCACGCGCAGCAGGACGGGGCGATCGTGATCGCGCCGCTGCCGCGCCGGCAGCTGCTGCGCGATCTTGGTCTGGGCGTGGTGTTCGGCATCGCGCTGGGCGCCGCCATGCACACCTGGACCGATGCCGCGCTGCCCTGGCTGGATGCCATGCTCGCCGCGCTGAGCCTGGTGGCGCAGTGGTGGCAGGCACGCCGCCATATCGCCACGTGGTGGCTGTGGATCATCGTCGACGTGGTCTATGTGGGCATGTACCTGGTCAAGTCGCTGGACGTCACCGCCGGGCTGTACCTGGTGTTCGTCGGGCTGGCGGTGATGGGCCTGCGCGCCTGGACGGCAGCAGACGAGGCACCGGGCGCCATGCAGCGCCGCTGACGCGCCTTGCTGGCAGACGCGCCCGGTCGGAGCGCGATCCCGCCTGACAACGCCCCTGCGCCACGCGCCGGCGTGGCGGTCAGTCCAGCAGCAGGCGCATCGGCTCGGTGCCCATGGCCGGGTCGGTAGTGCCCGGGCGGCCGTCTTCCACGCGCCCGGCCAGCCGCTGCGAGGCCCCGGGCTGCTCGACGTGCAGGTCGTACCAGCCGCCACTGGCGGCGGCATCCCAGTGCAGTGCGGTGCGCGCTCCGGGCGCCAGCTGCAGCTGCCGGTCCGGGGCGGCATCGACATAGGCTCCCGGGCGCACGCTGACCGCCAGCGCCACCGAGCCGGGGTTGTGCAGCCACAACTGCAGGCGGTCGCCATCGCGGTCGACACGCGCCTGCAGCGGCGCGGCCGTGCCGGGCTGGCCGCGGTAGTGGCGGTGGAACCCGTTGGGCCCGAGCAGCCACAGGTCGTAGCCACGCCGGTCATCCATGACCCAGCGCGCGTGCTGCGGCATGCCCGGGGCCAGGGTGTAGCGGCGCGGGATCGCCCCCAGCTGCGTGCGGTCGTAGACGTGCAGGACCGCTGCGGCGCCATCGCAGGCCAGGTCGAGGCGGACGTGGTCGTCGTCCAGCGCGATATCGACCTGCGGGCGATACGGCAGCGCGCGCGCCGGGCGCACCCCGGGTTCCTGCTGCGCCGGCTGCAGGCCCTCGGGCAGCACCGGCACGGTACGCCCCGGCAGGGCCGCCGCGCGTGCGGCCACCGCCGCCGTGGCCGGCAACGAGACCACGAAGGGCCGCGTGTCGCGCTGCGAGAAATCGAATGCGCCGGTGAGGTCGCCACACACCGCGCGGCGCCACGGCGACAGCGCCGGCGCGGCCACGCCGAAGCGGCGTTCGATCAGGCGGATCACCGAAGTGTGGTCGTATACCTGCGAGTCGACCCAACCGCCGCGGCTCCACGGCGAGATCACATACAGCGGCACCCGCGGACCCAGCCCGTACGGGCGGCCGCGCAGGTCCGGCGGATCGGCCTTCTCGTTGCCCGGCGACGGATGCTGGTGGTATTCGCCGTCGGTGGACACCGACGATGCACCGGCCCAGCCACCGGCCACCGAGGCATCGCGCGACGGCGGTGCCGGGGGCGGCATGTGGTCGAAGAAGCCGTCGTTCTCGTCGAACATCAGCAGCAGCGCGGTGCGGCTCCACACCGCCGGGTCGGCGGTGAGCGCGTCCAGCACGCGCGCGGTGTAGGCCGCGCCCTGCGCAGGGCTGGAGGGGCCGGGATGTTCGCTGCCGGCGGCATCGGCAATGATGAAGCTGACCTGCGGCAGCTGCCCCTTCAGCACGTCCTCGCGCAGCTGGGCCAGCCCGCGCGTGCTTACCCCGCGCGCGCGCAGCGCCGCATCATGCCCCGGCGCGCCACGCCATGCCTGGCGGAACGACGCGAAGCCGGCCAGCGGGTTGTCGGTGAAGTTGTCGGCCATGTCCTGGTAGATCTGCCAGCGCACGCCGGCCTGCTGCAGGCATTCGACGTAGGTGGTCCAGGTATACGACGCCGGGTGGCCGCCCAGCTCGGGAAAGTTGTCGTGCGAGTTGGCCACGGCCGGGCCGCCCGCGCGGGCGTGCGGGTCGTTGTGGCCGGTCCACAGGAACAGGCGGTTGGGATTGGTCCCGGCCTGCATCGCGCAGTGGTAGGCATCGCACACGGTGAATGCTTCGGCCAGCGCGAACTGGAACGGCATGTCGTCGCGGCGGAAGTAGCCCAGCGCGTGGTCCTGCTTGGCGGCCGGCCAGTGCGCCATGCGCCCGTGGTCCCAGGCGCGCTGCGCGTCGGGCCAGGTGTGCGGGGTGCCTTCCACGCGCATCAGGCCGAACTGCGCAGCGGTGTCCAGCGCGAACGGCGTTATACCGCGCGTGCCGGCCGCATTGGGCTGCAACCACAGCGTACGCGGCGGCTGCCCGGGCGCCAGTGGCGGCGCGGGCGCGACGAATCGGTCGCCGAACCCGCGCACACCGGGCAACGTGCCGAAGTAGTGGTCGAACGACCGGTTCTCCTGCATGAAGACCACGATGTGCTGTACATCCTCCAGGCTGCCGCTGTGTGCATGCGGAGCGATCGCCGCCGCCCGCGCGATGCTGGGCAGCAGCGCGGCCACACCCGCCCCCAGGCCGCCCTGCAGCAGGCGGCGGCGTGCGGGGTCGGTCAGTGGCGGCCGTGCTGGACTCACAGGTCGACCCGTACCGAGACGCCCACGGTGCGCGGCGCGCCGATGAAGGCCGAATTGCTGCCATCCACGCCCGCCAGATACTTGCGGTCGGTGAGGTTGCTGACCACCAGGCTGGCGCCGACGCCCTTGAGTTTCGGCGACAGGCTCTGCAGGTCGAAACCGATGTTGGCATTGAACACCGTGGCCGATGGCAGCTTGGCAGTGTTGGACGCATCCAGGTACCGCTCGCCCAGATAGCGCCCGGAAATGCCGGCATTCCAGCTGTCGCCCTGCCAGTCGGCCGACACCACCAGCACATGCTTGGGCTGGCCGATCACCTGGGCACCGTCGACGATGCCCAGCTCGGTATCGCGCGCAACGTTGCCGCTGCCCAGGTACTTGGAGCGGTTGTAGGTGTAGGCCCCGTTGAGGCGCCAGCCGTTGTCCCAGCCATAGCCGAGCGCCGCTTCCAGGCCGGTGCTTTCCACGCCACCAAAGTTCTCGTAGACCCCATCGGTTTCGTCCAGGTAGTCGATACCGTCGGCCAGCCGTGCGGGCAGGTAGACGATGCGGTTGTCGAATTTGATGTTGTACAGGGTCAACGAGCCGGTCAAGGGCCAGCGGCTCACGCGCAGGCCCAGCTCGATGTTGTCGGCGGTTTCCGGTTCGACCCGGGCGAAGCGCTGCGCGTCGGTTTCACCGAGCACACCGGAGGGAATGGCGGCGAAGTTCTGCGAGTACCCGCCAAACAGCTCCAGGCCGTCGACCGGCAGCGTCCAGGTGGCACCGGCCGACAGTAGCGGGTCGGACCTGGAATCCGACCGCACGCTCTCGGCGTTGCCGATCACGCGGTTGCGCTTCTGGTCGACGAAGAACTGCTTGACGCCCACGCGCGCACTGAACGGACCGAAGCGCGCTACGTCTTCCACGTAGTACATCTGCTCGCGGGTCTTGTAGCGGTCTTCGAACTGCACCCAGTACGGCTGGTGATCGAAGCCGATGTCGGTGCCCACGTTGAGCAGGCGGTGCCAGTCGCGGCGCACGCTGCGGTCGTACTGCTCCACCCACACACCACCGCGCACGGTGTTGTCCACGCTGCCCAGCGTCTGCGTCCATTCCACGTCGGCGGTGGCACCGCCGCGGTCGTTGTCGTAGTGCGAATGGCGGTAGGACTGCACACCCTGCACGCCGGCGGCGTAGCAGTTGGGGTCGTACTCGGCACTGAAGCCGGCGCGCGGTACACAGCCGGCGCGCATCTGCGCGGCGCTGCCATCGGGATTGACGAAGTAGAACTGGCCCAGCGCGCTGCCGCCGTACACGGTGCTGCCGCCCAGGTATTCCGATTCGGGCCGGCCGGCGCCATCGTTGCGCGCCTGCACCAGGTACGGCGGCAGCCAGTCGCCGCGGCCTTCCATCTTGTGCGCGTAGCCGGTCAGCGTGGCCTTGAAGCCGTCGCCACTGTCGAACGCCCCGCGCAGGTAACCGAAGGTGTTTTCACGCAGCGCGCGCGAGCCGGAGCGGAAATTCTGGTCCAGGTAGGGAATGCCGGTGAGCGTGCCGGTGAGGCCGTCGCGGTCCGGGTTGGTCGCAAACGCGGCCGGGGTGACGCTGGTGTACTCCGGTTCGTCGGCGTCGTTGTAGGACGCGTAGCCGCTGAGTGTCCAGCGGTCCAACTCGGTCACGAACTTTGCGGCCAGGTTGTCGTTGCTGACATGGCCGGTGCCGTCGATCCAGTCGTTCACGCGCGCCGAGGACGCGCTCACCCAGGCACGGGTATGCCCACCGAGCAGGCCGGTGTCGTAGCGCACGTAGTACTTGCGCGCGTCGTGGTCGCCACCACCAATCACCATGCGCAGCCGCTGTTCGGCCAGCGGGTCGCTGGTAAGGAAGTTCAGGGTGCCGCCCAGCGCCTCGTTGGACCGCGAGGAAATATCGGCGGTGCCTTGGCTGACTTCCACCGTTTCCAGATCGAGCGTGTCGATGTAGCGGTTGGCCAGCGAGCCGCCACCGTAGCCGGAGCCCCCGTTGGGCAGGCCGTCGATGGTGGTGCCGATCTGCTGCGTGTCACGGTTGGTCACAAAGCCGCGCATGCTGATCTGCGTGCCCCATACCGACGAGCCGGTGGCATCGGCTTCGCTCACCACCACGCCCGGCAGTTCATTGAGCGCGTTGTTGACGCTGCTGATGACCTGCTGGCGGTTGAGGGTTTCCTGGCTCACCGTGGTCTTGGCGTAGCTGGTGGCCTGGCCGATCACCTGCACCTGGTCCAACGTGCGTGCGTCGTCGGCCGGTGCAGGTTCGGCAGCCATGGCCTGTACGGCAGCGGTAAGCAACACAGCAAGCAGGGAAACACGGGGGGCGTGGCCGGAAGCGCGCATGGGTCGAGGGGGTAGTGGAGGACCGGCGGAGTATTGGTGCCCGCAGTGACTTCCCCATGACATTGCGCTTGCAGTTAGCGTGGCGGCATATGTTTCTGTTGGAACAACCAGTCGCGCCACCACGTACCTGGCACGATGTCGGCGGGCGGTTGATGGGCCAGGCCGTGGTACTCGCGGAGCACCGCCTGACCACCGCGCGCACGGAGCACGCGCACGAATCGCCGATCAGCGGTGATCGGATTCTCGTCATCCGTATCGCCGTGCATCGCCAGCACCGGCAGGTGGGTGTAGGCCGATGCTGCAGTGTTGGGCGGGGCGATACCGGCGATGGGCACGATGGCCGCGAACTGGCCCGGTGCCAGTGTCGGCGACAGCCACGCCGCCGAGCCGCCCATCGAGAATCCCACGGCGTAGATGCGCGAGCTGTCGACCCGATGCGTTGCCGCAACGTACCGCACCAACGCCAGGGCCGCGTGCAGTGCCGGTGCCGCCGTGGCGGCCTGGTCGGGGGCGGCAGGACCGTAGTTCGCGCTGCGCCCCACGCAGTGTATCGGCGCGGTGTGGCCGGCGCGCTGCGCCCGCCATGGTATTTCCGCATGCCACCCACGCATCCTGCTCACGCCGCCGCCGCCGGGGCGCGCTTACTCGCCTGGGCTACATCGGCATGGACGGGAGGATGGAAGCGGGCCGCGCAGCCACCCATGGTGGTGGCTCTACTCCGTGTGCCCGGCCACCGCGTGCGTCGAGCGGCGACGGAACTTCCGCGACAGCCATTCACCCAGGTCATCCATCACCGTGAACGCAGCCGGGATCACGATCAGGCTGAGCAGCGTGGAGGTGATCAGACCGCCGATCACCGCAATCGCCATCGGCGCGCGGAAGCTCGAATCGCCGGCGAAGCCCAGCGCGATCGGCATCATGCCGGCGCCCATCGCCAGGGTGGTCATGATGATCGGCTGGGCGCGCTTGCGGCACGCATCGATCAGCGCATCGTGCTGGCTCATTCCGTGCTCGTCTTCGGCAATCACCGCGTAGTCGACCAGCAGGATCGAGTTCTTGGTGGCGATGCCGATCAGCATCAACAAGCCGATCAGTGCCGGCAGCGACAGCATGTTCTGGGTGATCAGCAGCGCGCCGAATGCACCACCGGCACACAGCGGCACTGCCGCCAGGATGGTGACCGGCATCAGCGCATGGTTGAACAGCAGCAACAGCACCATGTAGATGCAGATCAACCCGGCGGCCATCGCCAGCATGAAGCCGATGAACAGTTCGACGAACACCTCGGCATCGCCGGTGTTGAGGAAACTCACCCCCGGCGGCAGCTGCTTCACGCTGGGCAGCGCCTGCACCTCGGTCATCACCTCGCCCAGCGGCCTGCCGTTGAGCTCGGCGGTGAGGGTGACGTTGCGCTGGCGCTGGTACCGCGAGATCTGCGAGGGGCCGCTGCCCTGCTGGATGTCGGCCACCGCCGCCAGCGGCACCGGTCCGTTGCGGCCCGGCACGCGCAGCTGCCCGATCAGCGCCGGGTTGGCCAGCGTGGCCTCGGCAAAGCCCACCCGGATCGGTACCTGGCGGTCGGGCAGGTTGAGCTTGGCCAGGCGCTGTTCGTAGTCGCCGGCGGTGGCGATGCGCGCCGCTTCGGCGATGTCGGCCGTGGCCACGCCGAGGTCGGCCGCGCGCGCCGCGTTGGGCACGATCTGCACTTCCGGGCGCAGCAGCGAGGCGGTGGAGGTGACGCTGCCCAGCCCCTGGATGCCGCGCAGGTCGCGCTCCAGTGCGGTGGATGCGTCCTGCAGGCGCTGCGGATCATCCCCGGACAGCACCAGCTGCAGCAGGTTGCCCGGTTCGGAGCTGACATAGCTCACGCGTACGCCGGGCAGGTTGGCCAGGCGCGCGCGGGCGTCGCGTTCGAGCACGCGCTGGTCACGGTCGCGGGTGTCGGTGGTGCCCCAGTCGAGCACCAGCGTGGCCTTGCGTGCCTCGCCCACACCGGTCGCGCCGGGGTCGCCGAGGTCGAGCACGCTGCCCACGGCGGTGTACACCTGCTTCAGCTCGGGCATGTCCTTGAGCAGCGCGCGTGCCTGTTCGGCCACGGCCACGGTGTCCTGCAGGCGCGTGCCCGGCGGCAGTTCCAGGCTCAGGTTGCTGCGACCCAGGTCGGACTGCGGAATGAAGGTGGCCGGGATGAACGGCACCAGCGCCAGCGACGCCACGAACAGACCGGTGGCCAGCCACAACGTGCGGCCGCGATGGCGCAGGGCCGCGTCCACCCAGCCCAGGTACCAGACCATCAGCTTCGAATCGGCCTTCTCTTCGCCGTGGGGCTTGAGCAGGTAAGCGGCCATCATCGGGGTGAGCAGGCGCGCCACCAGCAACGAGAACAGCACGGCGGTGGCCGCGGTCCAGCCAAACTCGCGGAAGAACTTGCCGGCGATGCCGGGCATGAACGCCACCGGCACGAACACTGCCGCCAGGGTCAGCGAGGTGGCGATCACCGCGTTGCCGATCTCGCCGGCGGCCTCGCGCGCCGCTTCCAGCGGGGGCTTGCCCATGCGCAGGTGGCGCACGATGTTTTCGATCTCCACGATCGCATCGTCGACCAGGATGCCGACCACCACCGACAGCGCCAGCAGCGTGATCATGTTGAGGGTGAAGCCGAAGAAGTACATCACCGCGAAGGTGGGGATGATCGACAGCGGCAACGCCAGTGCGGCCACCCAGGTGGCGCGCCAGTCGCGCAGGAACAACCACACCACCAGCAGCGCCAGCAGCGCGCCTTCGTAGAGCATGGTCATCGACGAATCGTAGGACCGGTGGGTCTCGTCGATGGCGGTGGTGACCAGGCGGAAGTCGATGCCCGGATGGGCGGCCTTGATGGTGTCGAGTGCAGCATGCACGCCCGCCTCCACCTTCACTTCGCTGGAGCCGCGTGTGCGCGACATCGAGAACGCCACCACCTCGCCGCCGTCGAGCAGCGCCGCTTCGGTGGGGTCGGCGGCGGCATCGGTGACCGTGGCCAGCGTGGACAGGCGCACCGCGCGGCCGTCCGGTAGCGCGATGGAATAGTCGCGCAGGGCCTGCGCGTTGCCCACGGTACCCAGCGTGCGGATGGTCTGCTGCGCGCCTTCGATCTCGGCCTTGCCGCCGGCGCGCTCGACCTGGATGCGGGCCAGCTGCTGTGAGACGTCACCGGCGGTGATGCCCATGGCGATCAACGCGTTGGGGTCCAGGTCCACACGTACCTGGCGCTGCACGCCGCCCACGCGGGTCACCCGGGCCACGCCCGGTACGCCGTACATGGCGCGCGACACGTCGCGGTCAACGAACCAGCTGGCCTCGTCGGGGGTCATGTGCGGGGCGACCAGCGCGTAGGTCATCAGCGAGCCGCCGATGTCCACCTTGGAGATCACCGGTTCCTGGATGTCCTGCGGCAGGTCGGTGCGGATACGGGTCACCGCATCGCGCGTGTCGTCCAACGCGGTGGCCAGATCGGCTTCGAGCTGGAATTCGATGGTGGTGGTGCTGACGCCTTCGCTGACCGAGGAGATCACGCGTTTGACGTTGTTGACCGTGGCCACCGAGTCTTCGACCTTGCGGGTGACTTCCGCCTCCAGCTGGCTGGGCGACGCGCCGGGCTGGGTGACGGTGACGGTGGTCATCGGGAAGGCGATGTCCGGGAAGCGCGCCACCGGCAGCTGGTAGAAGCCCCACAGGCCGGCCACGCACAGCACGAAGAAGATCAGCAGCGCCGGCAGCGGGCGTTTGATCGCCCAGGCGGAAATGTTCATCGGGCGGCGGCCTTGTTGTTGGCCACTACGCGCACGCGGTCGCCCTCGCCGAGGAAACCGGCACCATCCACCACCACGCGGTCACCAGCCTTGAGGCCTTCCAGGATCGCGGTGTGGCCGTTCACGGCCTGGCCGGTGCGCACGCGGTGGCGGGTGGCCTGCTGCGTGTCGTTCACGCTGAAGACGTAGCTGTGGCCGTCACGCTGCACGATCGCCGCGGTCGGAATGGTGAGCACCTGGCCGTCGCCGGTGACGATGCGGCCTTCCACGTAGATGCCCGGCTTGAGCGGCTCCGGCGTGGGCAGGTCGGCGTACAGGGTGCCGGTACGCGTCTGCGCATCCACCCCGGGGCTTACGGCACGGATGCGGCCGCGCACCACCTGGCCGGCATAAGGCAGTTCCACGGTGTTGCCCACCACCACGTCGGCCAGCTGGTTCTCCGGCAGCTCGGCGCGCCATTCCAGGCGGCCATCGCGGATCAGCCGCAGCAGCTCGGTACCGGCCGAGACCACCTGGCCGGGCTGCACCAGGCGCTTGGAGATCTGCCCGTCGGCCGGCGCGCGCAGGTCGGCGAAGTCGCGTCGCAGCTGGGCGGCATCGCGCGACGCACGCGCGGTGGCGGTCTGCGCCTCGGCATTGATGCGGGTGGCGCGCAGTTCGTCCAGGCTGCTGGCACTGATCAGCTGCTGCGCCGCCAGTTTCTCGCTGCGCTGGTAGTTCAGCCGCGCCAGTTCCTGCGAGGCCTGCGCCTGGCGCAGCGACGCCTCGGCCTGGGCCAGTTCGCTGTCCAGGGTGCGGTGATCCAGCTGCAGCAGCACCTGGCCCTTCTTCACCCACTGGCCCACGTCCACCAGCAACGCGGTAACGCGCTGGCCGCTGATTTCCACGCCCAGCTGCATCTCTTCGTACGCACTGACCGGCCCGGACACCAGCACCGTGCGCGCCATGGTCTGCTGCTGGGCGGTGGCCAGCGACACCGGCAACGCCGACGTCGCGGCGGCGGCCTCGGCCGACGGGGTGTCGTCCTTGCCGCCACAGGCGCTGAGCAGCGCGGCAGCCAGGATCAGGGAGGAGGAGCGGAGAATTCGGTCACGCATCGGTGGGGCTTCCGTGTCGGAGCAGCGGGAACAGCGGGGAAACAGCGGTTTCAGGGGGTAGCAGCCAGGCGCAGTGCGATGCCGTCCAGCATCAGCCCCAGGCCCTGTTCGAAGCGCGCGTCGAAATCAACCTCGCTCCAGAACTCGCGGGCGGACCAGCAATGCGGGAAACGCTGCTCGGCCAGTGCCATGAACGTCTCACCGAGGGCTTCCATGCTGCCGTCGCCGGGCCAGGACTGTTCTTCAATCACAAAGCCCATCGTGTAGTACACCAGGTCCATCGCGGCGGTCGCGGCGAAACGCGCCGGCAACCCGGCACCGATCAGCGCGGCCAGGCTGGCCTCGCCCACCCGCAGCACGTTCTCGGTGGCCAGGAAGGTGCCGGCATACACCCGCGCGCCGTCGCGACGGGCCTTGAACGCCAGGCGGAACTCACGCGCGATCTGCAGCAGGGTCTGCCGCCACGGCTGGCCGGCGGGGATGTCACGGGCGACGTCGCCGATCATCGCGTCGGCCATGGCGTCGATCAGCGCCTGCTTGCTCTTGAAGTGCCAGTACAGCGACGGCGCACGGATGCCCAGCGAGCAGGCCACTTTACGCAGCGTGATGCCTTCCAGGCCGGCTTCGTCGAGGATCCGGAAAGCGGCCTCGACGATGTTCTCGCGGGCGATGGGTTGGCGCACGGGGGACCTAGACTAACGCTGTTAGGGGGCGAATCTAACAGTGTTAGGGAGGCGCCCGCAAGCGTCCGCCGCTCAAGATTCCGGTCATCCGGCCGCTACGCTCTGCCAGATGGCGCATGAAGCGCCTGTACCGACACGGAGAACCGCCCCATGACATGTCGCCTTGCCCCGCTGGCGCTTTCCCTCGGCCTCGGCCTCGGTTTCGGCCTCCCGGCCATGGCCGACGAACCGCTCGCGCCGGCCGTGACCCCGATCGACCTCGAGCAACCGCCGCGCATCCGCCTGTTCGGCAGCAACCAAGTGCGCCTGACCCTGCACACCGCCGCCATCGGCGGGGCTGCAACGGGCGGGTACGTCGCGGTGGAAGGCAAGGCGTCCAACAGCATCACCCCGGTCGGGGCGCTGTTCTCCATGGCCCGCAAGAACGAGAACGTGGCCATCGGCATGCCCGCCTCGTTCGCCACGCGTACGCTGAACGAGAACACCGGCTTCGGTGCCAAGCCCTTCTACCGCGAAGTGGCCGTGGTGCCCGGCCAGCGGGTCTCGATCTCGGCCAACTTCGAAGGCAACCGCCGCTGCATCCCGGCCGGTGCGGGCGCAGGGCAATCGCGGGACGCGCTACGCTTCGCGCCCGGCCCGTCGCTGTCGTTCACCGCCGAGCCGGGCACCGATTACGAAGTGTCCTTCGGCACCGACGGCAAGGGATGCGGCATCACTGCCCGGCAGTTGCTGGCCGACGGCGGCTCCACCCCGCTGCGCAGCGAACGGGAGCGGCAGCGCTCGCCACAGACCGGCAAGGTGGAGGGTGCGCACCTGTATACGTTCCTGTTCCAGCCCGGCAGTGTGTACTACCGCGTGACCGGGGAGTCCGCCAACCTGGAACTGCAGCGCGACGACGCCGCCCACGCCGAGGCGTTCGAAGGCGCAGTGCGCGAGCTCGCCGCGCGCCCGGGCACGCAGATGTGCATCGTCGCCCCTGGGTTCGGCTACACAAGCCCGTTGTTCGACCGGCTCAAACGCGTCCTCGACGACCAGGGCAAGGACTTCCCGGCCATCGTCGAACCGATCGACAGCATGCGTACCGCGCAACAGACCGAAGACCACGTGCCGACCACGTTCATGGCCGCGGCGGAGTACTGCCAGGTGGCCGCGCTGGTGGCGTTCCTGCGTAAGGAGCCGGGTGCGGCGCAGGCGCTGTAGCCTGGAGAACGGGCGACCACCGTACTGAATGCGGGCTGCGGGCAGGCTACGGCTGAGACGACGTCGACATGGCCGTGATGGGCGTCGGCTATTCTCATGGCGTCAGCCCGAACATGGAATCAACCGCATGCCTTCCCCCGCCATGCGTGCTGGATGTGCACAGTGCCGCAATGCGGATCCGCTGCCGTTCGACTTCAGCTACGCGTTCCAGCCCATCGTCGATACGGATGCACGCAAGGTGTTTGCGCATGAAGCGCTGGTACGCGGCCCGGCCGGCGAACCCGCCAGTACGGTGCTGTCACGTATCACGGCCGACAACCGCTATTCGTTCGACCAGGCCTGCCGTGAGAAGGCGATTCGGATCGCTGCCTCGTTGAATCTGCCGTCCCATCTTTCCATCAATTTCCTGCCCAATGCGATCTACCGGCCCGAGGTGTGCATACGCTCCACGCTTCAGGCAGCCGAGCGGTATGGGTTTCCTGTTGAGCGGATCATCTTCGAGACCGTGGAGGGAGAGCAGGTCAGCGATGGAAAATGGTTGGCGGAGATCCTGAGCGAGTACAAACGCATCGGCTTCAAGACGGCCATTGATGATTTCGGCGCCGGTTTCGCCGGCCTGAATCTGCTGGCCGACTTCCAGCCGGACATGGTCAAGCTGGACATGGCGTTGATCCGCGGAATCGACCAGAGCCCGCCGCGTCGCGCGATCGTGGCCGGCGTGGTGTCCATGTGCGCGCAACTGGGCATCCATGTCATTGCCGAAGGCATAGAGACCCGCGATGAAGCGCACTGCCTGTCCGATCTCGGCATCCGGCTGATGCAAGGCTATTGGTTCGGTCGGCCGCAGTTCGAGAGCGCTGCCCGCGAGGCGGACATACCTTGGGCGATATGAGAGGCGCGTTCGCGTCCGGACAGAAGCGATCGTCGCTCAAAGGTCCGCAGCGTCTTCGTCGAGCGCGCAATCCTTCATGTCCTCAATCACCCGTGCCTTGACGAACTCGAACACGTCTTCGTAGGCGTCGCAGACGATGTTCCATGTCCTGGGCGATGGCTGGGTGCTGTCGGCGAAAACCGGATGGAAGTACACAACCCGATCTGTGATGCGGCCATCAACGATCAACAGACCCGCGAAGTCGTCGCGATCTTGCCGGGCAGCAAAAACAAAGACCTCCTCGCCGCTTACGTCCTCGCGCTGGAAAGCGCGGGAAGCGAATGCAAAATCAGAGGCGTCGGACAAAAAATGCCATGGCGTGAACCGGGTCAGTCCCTGACTGAGAAACCAACGAAGGGCGTTTGGCCATGCCGGATCGATCTTGCTGGGTTCCATGAATCTACGAGTCCGTACGTGCGTTTTGGGTCGGAAGCGGACACTACCACGGGCTCAACAACCCGCCCTCGGCGGGGTGTCTGCTTTCGGCCACAAGCAGACATGCGCCGCAGCCCGCAGACCTCGCCGCACACCGCTACCTTGACCTCCTTTCAAGACCCCGGCAATTCTAAGGCAGGCAAGCGACCTCCCACTTTCCGTACGGCGCCAACTCGAGAGATTTTGCAAGCCCATTCGACGCCACATTGTCGAACTGACAGCGATACTGAGCTTCATACCCGTGCTTGCCGGCGTATTCAATCATCGCGCGTACCAAAGACCTGGCGATGCCCTTGCCGCGCGCTCGTGGCATGGTCAGCACTCCCATATCGGCAATGGCCGCGCCACCCCATGGGTAGAGACTGGAGACAGCCAACAGCTCCGATTCCACGAACGCGCCAAAAGCCGCCCAGTGCCCGAGCTCCACGGACGCATCGTCCTGGTCGGCTGGTGATATCTGTGCCATGAATCCATCGAACAGTGCTGCATCGTCAGGCGCCAACGGGCGTACCTCTACCAAGGTGCTGCTCCGCGTTGCGGAGACTCCGGCGGCTGCCACGTAATAGATGACATCGGGCGCATGCATCTCAACGCCTGCGGCGTGAAGTGCCTGGCGCAGCCATGATAGTGAGACCGGAATACCGTCCGACGCGATTCCCAGCGCAGAGGCCACGCATGGAGACACTGCGGAACGCGTGCACCCATTGCTAGCCACCATGACCATTGCTCGCCGCTCAGTGCCAAGGTGCGGGTTGATCACCAGGCTGAATTCATCTGCAGTCGGCACACAGATACCGGAGTCGAAGAGTCCATCCCAATAGGAGTGGACTGCGGAATTCCACTGCTGCATTGTTACCCCCAAACCTAGCTTGGCAACGCCGATTCTAGAGGCGGGGCGCTCAGCTGTCTGCTTCCGGCCAAAAGCAGCCATGGATAGCAATGAGCTGAGTCTGGTCGCGAACCCGCTTCGGCCGGCATAAACTGCCAACCGATCATTGCCCTCGATCCCAGCCAGCAAATGGGCCATGAAAGACCAGGCCCTGACTGACGATGGCACCAATCTGATGTTGGGACGGAAAGAAGTCGCGGTGCTCGGGGTAGTTGGCCATGACATATCCATCCCACCATAGGTCTGGATCAAGCTGCGTGACCTTGCCGCCAATAAGGTCAACAAAAACCATACCCTTGTGGCGGAGAAAGTGAACGGCTTTGGTGAGAGCTTCCTCGTAAGTCTCAGCGCCAATGTAGACATTGACAGCCGCGCCCAGCCACGCCGCAGGCATCTCTTGATAACAGCCACGATCAACGTGTAGCGGGCATTTCCAGAGTTTGTTGGTCACGGGCGCTGCAACCGTCGGCATGCTGTAAGCGATCGACGCAGGGGCGATCTTCGCGTGTTCTGTTTCAATGCTATTCAATCCAAGCGATGACTTCAGTCGACCAAGCCAACTCATGCTGAGCTCTTCTGCCCTTAAAGCACTGGAGGCTAGCCGATCTCCGCCGCCGCATCCATCGGGCACGCTGGGTCGAAAGCGAGCGTTGGCGGCAGTCTCAGGCTCGGGGATCAAATAGTCTCGCCACCCCGGCATCTACTTGGCGGTCATTTTCAGATCTATGCCCCATAAGCGCATACCCAGCCTGATCGTTGCTTGCCTGCAGCAGCGGTCGCCCTGTCACGCCGGAGCGGCCCGACGTGTCGTCTACTGTCCACTCATAGGATAGGAGCCCGCGCAGACGTCGCCCTCCTCCGTCCCTGCTATCCACGCATTGAGCTGTTTGATCCGATCACGCGTGAGCTGCTCGTACTCTCCGCTTTCACACATCGGCAGGACGCTCCCGTAATCGGCGGGGCTCGGGTATCGCGCCGCAATCTGTGCGTCGCGAAACACTATCCAGGCACGTTGTGCGGCCTTGAACTTCTCCAGGAAGGCGGTGTCGCTTGCATTGGCGGCCAGCACTTTTGCGTAGATCCGGTTGAGCTCGGCGTCAGCGCTTGTGGCGCTGTTGCTTGCACACTGGTTGAGGCCCGCCTGTGACTGGTTGGGGCTGTCACAGGCCATGCCATCGGAGGTATGCGATGCCGCCGCATGCGTAGCGCTGCTTTTCTTCACCTCGGCGTGGGCTACGGTCCCAACGGAGAGGGCGCACGCTAGAGAGAGTATTGCGACAAGAACTCTCATTTGGATCACTCCTTCAAGGACGTGCATACGGTGCCAACAGACTGGCGACCGTTAGGCGAGCCCGCACGGAAAATCAGTTGTTGGCGTCCGGGTTGTCAACCTTGCAGCCCTCTCCATGGCAACCCTGGTAGTTGCCATGGGTATCGAAGTTTGGATTGCCATCCTTGTCGAACTGGGGCCGTGTATCGATCGCGTCCGGGTTGTCGACGAGGCAGCCATTGCCATGGCAGCCGTCGTAGTCGCTGCTGCTGTGGTGTTTGTGGCTTTTGTGCGAATTGTCATCGGCCGCTCCCGCCAACAGCGCAGCGAGTACCACGCCGGCGGCCACCGCACCCACGTCATGACCGTGGTCGTCGTAGCGACGCGCATTGGAGTCGTATCCGTCGCCCCTGCCATGGTGGTATCCACCGACATCCGCAAATACGCCCGCGCAGCCTTCTGACACCCAGATGTAACCACTGCGCCTGTTGAAGCCCCACGTACTGTTGACGATGCAGGCGCTGGACGAAGATTGGCGAATGAGCTGCGGGGATCTGAGAGGTCCGGCACCGCACTCGTTGTACTCGAAATGGCGCGACGCGCACTCGACGGTTTCGCCCGCTGCAGCCTGGCCCATGGGAACTAGACCGATCAGTACCACCAAGGAGAGCAAACCTCGCATACGACGCTCCTTGCACGTGGAAGGAAGGTTCACGCCTGCATCCAACTCAACCGCTATAGCCGCGGACTCGCATGCACTTCTTGATGAGATCCGATTTTTCCATGCCGCGGACCACGCCATCCCCTACTGCATCGCCGGTGCTTTTGGGCGCTTTTCCATCCCCGGTCGTAGCCTTGGAGGCGTCGTAATCGCATTCGGCCAGATCACGCTGCTTCTGCTCTTCGCTTGCACCAGGCTTGCTCCATGCCTTGATCTGGGTGGTGCCACATCCAGCCAGCATCACTGCACCAGAAAGCAGGGCAAACGCGCCAATCAACGTGGTCCGCATGGGGGCTCCAGTCAATCTGAGATGGCCCGGTTGGCCACGGCCAATTAACGACGCCAATGGGTGAAAAACCTGTGAGGTGAACATGCGCGTTCACCGCCCTGTCGCCCTCGTGGCAGCTTTCTCTTCTTCCGGCGACGAACGGAGAGTGCCGGTGGCTTGAAGAGGGGCTATCGGCCCACCACCCAAGTTCCCTGAACGGGCGCTTCATTCATGTACCGGTCAGTTCAATATTCAGGAGCGATTGGGACGACAAATGAATAATTGACACCTGTCGACCGCCCCTTCTCTCCCCCTCCCAAGGGGGGCGGTTCGGCAAAACCAAAAATAATTAAAGGTGTCCCGATGATGAAGTCTTCCTTGCTTGCCCTGGGTCTGCTCGCTGCTCTGCCGTTCGCTGCGTCTGCAACCGATGGCCTGTCGTACAACTATGTTGAAGGCGGCTACGTGAACACCGATGCCAAGGGTGGCGACGCTGACGGTTGGGCCGTGAAGGGCTCGCTTGCCGTCGCGCCGAACTTCCATGTCTTTGGCGATTACAACGCGCAGGAAACCAAGCGCGGCAGCAATGACGTGGACCAGTGGAAGGTGGGTGTCGGCTACAACTACGGTATTGCCCCGACCACCGACCTGGTGGCCCGCGTGGCCTACCAGAAGTTCGATCCGAAGCACGGCCTGGACTTCAATGGCTACTCGACCGAGGTGGGCGTGCGCAGCGCGTTCACCCCGAACATCGAGGGCTACGTGATGGCCGGCTACGAGGACTACAGCAAGAAGCACGGCATCAACCCGGACGGCGAGTTCTACGGCCGCGTCGGCGCCCAGGCCAAGTTCAACCAGAACTGGGGCCTGGCTGGCGAAGTGAAGCTGGCCAAGGGCGGCGACAAGGAATGGTTCGTCGGTCCGCGCTTCACCTGGTAATACAGTTTCACCGCGGTACGTTGTTGGATGGCGTGGTCTCTCTCCCCTGCGCCATGAAGCCCGGCTCAGGTCGGGCTTCACTTTTACAGCAGCCGACCAACGGTCGGCTCTACCTGTGTTGGGCCGTCGCATAGTTTGCGCGGACAGCCGCCGACCGACGGTCGGCTCTACCTGCAGGGCCGCCGCGTTTTTTGCGGTTGGCATGGCGACACCCTCGTCGGTACGCCACGAAAGAACCCGGCCTTGTGCCGGGTTTTTTCGTTTCCGGGCGGTGTGTCCGGGCGTGGATGCCTACAAAAAACCCCGGCGTTCGCCGGGGTTTTTCGTGGGTCACTTGAACAGCGTGTCCGGGTATTCCGGCTTCTGTTCGCGCGCCAGCAGCGCACGCAGGCCTTCTTCCGGGGTCTGCTCCCCGTGAAGCACCGCGCGCACTCGATCGGAGATCGGCAGGTCGATGCCGTGGCGGCGGGCCTGGCGCATGACTTCGTCGGCGGTCTGCACCGACTCCACCACCTGGCCGATGTCACGCACGGCGTCCTGCAGGGTCTGGCCGCGTCCCAGCGCCAGGCCAAGACGGCGGTTGCGCGACAGGTCGCCGGTGCAGGTGAGCACCAGGTCGCCCAGGCCAGCCAGGCCCATCAGGGTTTCCGGCTTGGCCCCGATCGCCGCGGCCAGCCGCAGCATCTCGTTGAGGCCGCGGGTGATCAGGCCGGCACGGGCGTTCAGGCCCAGCTGCATGCCATCGGCCACGCCGGTGGCCACGGCCAGCACGTTCTTCATTGCCCCGCCCAGTTCGGCACCGACCATGTCGTCACCGGTGTAGGCGCGGAACGCCGGGCCGTGCATCGCGTCAGCCACCTGTTGGGCGAATGCCGGTGCGTCACCGTGCACGGTGATCGCAGTGGGCAGGCCCTCGGTGACCTCCTTGGCGAACGACGGACCGGTCACCACCGCCAGCGGCACGTCCGGCCCGAGGACCTCGCGCGCTACTTCGTGCAGGAAACGGCCGGACCCGGGCTCGAAGCCCTTGGTCGCCCAGGCCACGCCGGCGTTGGCCGGACGCAGCGGCGCCAGTGCGCGCACGGTCTCACCGAAGGCATGCGACGGCACCACCACCAGGACCCAGGTGGCGTCGCTGACGGCGGCGGCCAGGTCGGTGGTGGCACGCAACGATGCCGGCAGCGGAATGCCGGGCAGGTAGCGGGTGTTCTCGTGGCGCTGGTCGATGGCCTCGACCATGGCCGCATCGCGCCCCCACAGCACGGTCGAATGACCGTGCCGGGCAAGCAGGCTGGCCAGCGCCGTGCCCCAGGAGCCGGCGCCGAGAACCGCGATCTTTTCTGCGTGGGTGCTCATCGCAACGACAGCAGCGCCGATCAGGCGTTGCCGGCCGGCTCGGAGTCGGCCAGCGAGGTTTCACCCTGCTCCTGGCGCTGACGCAGGGTTTCGGCGTACAGGCCTTCGAAGTTGATCGGCTGCAGGAAGAACGGCGGGAAGCCGCCGGCCTGGATCAGCTCGCTCACCAGCGAACGCACGTACGGGAACAGGATGTTCGGGCACTGGGTGCCGAGCAGCACGTCCACCGACTGCGGGTCCAGGCCGACCAGGCCGAACACGCCGGCCTGCTGCACTTCGGCCACGTAGGCGGTCTTGTCGCCGGCCTTGCAGGTCAGGGTGACGGCCAGCACGACTTCAAAGGCGTTCTCCCCCAGGCGCTGCACGCGCTGGTTGAGGTTGAGCTGCAGTTCCGGCTGCACGGCTTCGTTGAACACGGCCGGCGCATTGGGCGACTCGAACGAAACGTCCTTGACGTAGATCTTCTCGACGGTGAACGCAGGGCCAGTGGCGGCGTCGGCCGGCGCAACGGCGCCGTTGGTGGTCTCTTCGGACATTTCCTGTAGCTCCAGAAATTAAGTGCAATAGTTGGATTGTTACATGCCCTGCTATGCGGGCGTGTGGCACCGCGCACAAGGCACGGGGCGCAATCGCGCGGGAATCAGTTGCGGCCCTTGACCAGCGGCAACTCGGCCTGCTGCCAGGCCGGAATGCCGCCGTCGAGCACGTTGACCTGCTCGAAGCCGGCCTTCTTCAGCGCCTTGGCGGCGGTTTCCGAGGCGTTGCCGGTGCGGCACAGCAGCACCACCGGGCTCTGCTTGGCATTGGCCACCAGCTTGTGCTCCGGGCCGAATGCGCTGGGCTGCACGTTGCGGCTGCCGGCGATGTGACCCTTCTCGAAATCACTGCTGGAGGACAGATCGATCACGATCGCGCCACCGGCATTGATCAGGTGGGTCAGTTCAGCCGGCTTGAGCGACTTGAAGCCGCGGAACAGGCGGCGGACTTCGGTGACGATGATGGCCACGGTCAGGCCGACCAGGGCCATCGACAACATCGGGTTTCGGCCGGCAAAGGCCAGCAGCTCTTCGTAATTCACTAAGATCACGGGGCGATAATCGGGCGCCGATTGTCGCACATGCGGGCGAATCGGCGTCCAGCCCCCGTCCCGGCAGGGTTCAGCGCTCCTGCCAGAGGTCCGGCAGGCCGTTGGCCTGCAGCCAGCGCTTGCCCTCGGCGTCCCAGCGCCAGATTTCCTTCACCCGCATGGTGCGCTCGGCCTGGGTGTTGTTGTTGATCACCCGCACCTCGGCGTTGCGCCCCACCCGGCCGTCGGGCAGGGGCACGTTGTCGCTGGCGCGATAGCTGGAAATCTTCACCTGCTCGTAGCGGCGCAGCTCCAGGTCGGTCAGCGGGTGGAGCTTGGCGTATTCCGGGTCCAGGTACGGCAGGGCGTCCTCGACGGTGCCCCAGCGCATGGTGGAGTCGTACTTGACCTGGGTCTCTTCCAGCTCCTTGCGCTGCTTCTTGGTGGTTTTCGGCTCGGCGGCCAGTGCGCTCACGCTGGTCAGCGCGAACACGGTCAGCAGCAGGATCTGAAACAAACGGCGCATGCGAATTCCCCAATCGGCAAGGCGCCCATCCTACCGCCTTGCGAAGGCCACGAAACGCCCGGTCAGTTCAGCGGCCGGCTTGCCTGCGGTGCCGGGCTGGCGGGCCACCAGACCGATCCGGGCCTTGCCGCGCTGGGCGAAGGTGGCCAGGAAGCCCTCCCAATCGGCCGGGTCGGCGGCCTGGGCCTGGGCGTGCAGGTCTTCATAGACCGGGGCCAGGTAGCGCACGTGGCTGTCGGCCACGTAGACGTCGGCATCGAACCCGGCCAGGCGCAGGCGCAGGGTCACCAGCGCCCACCCGGACAGGGTCAGCGCCGAGGCCAGGCTGCCCCCGAATGCGTTGCCCTTGTCATTGACGTTGGCCGCCAGCGGCGCGCCCAGGTCGAGCATGCCCTCGCGGTAGGACACCACGCGGATCTGCATGGCCGCCACCGGGGGCATGCGGTCCAGCACGTGCTGCAGTTCGGCCAGGTGCGCGGACAGGGATTCAGGATTGGACATCGATACGACAACGTAACGGCAAAGGGCTCGCATAATGCCCGCAATGAACAGCGATGCACATGTGCCGGAATGGACCCTGATTTCACTGCGCCCGCGTGGCCAGCATGCGCCGTTGCGGCGTGCCGCGCAGGCCGCCGGCGCCAGCGTGGTGGCGCTGTCGCCGTGGGCGCTGCAGGTGCGCGACGACGATGCCAGCCGCGCCCGGCTGGCGCGTGCGCTGGCCGCGCAGCGGGTGGTGTTCAGCAGTCCGGCCGCGGTGCACGCGGCGGCGCGCCTGCTGCCCCTGAACGCGCCCCGTGCCGGTATCTGGCTGGCGGTGGGCGCGGGTACCGCCGCGGCATTGCGCGCCCATACTGCCGGCCCGGTGCTGGCGCCCACGCGGATGGACAGCGAGGGTCTGCTGGCCCTGCCTGAGCTGGCCGCCCTGGACGGGTTGGACGCGGGCCTGGTCACCGCGCCCGGGGGCCGCGGCATCATCGCCGCCACCTTGGTCGCGCGCGGCGCCACGCTGCACCGCGCCGATGTCTACCAGCGGGTGCCCTTGCCCCTGCCACCCCGCGCGCTGCAGCGGCTGCGCCGCCGCCCCGCGCCATGGGTGGTGGCACTCAGCAGTGGCGAAGCGCTGGAGCTGCTGCTGGCCAAGGTGCCGCAGGACCTGCTGCCGCGACTGCGCGCCTCCCTCGTGGTGGCGGCCAGCGCGCGGCTGGCGGACCAGGCCCGCGCGACCGGCTTCGCCCGGGTCTGCGTCGCCGATGGCCCCCTACCACGCCAACTGGTGCAGGCCGCACACGCGGCGATCATCACTTCCGCATCTTCCTGAACAGGCGACGTTCCCGGCCTTGCAGGCCGCGCGCGCGGCGGGTGATGCTGTGCACCACGTCGCTCGCCAGCTTGTGGACACCCCGGCGCGCGCGACAAGGATGCCCGCATGACTGACGACGTTTCGCCACCGCCCGCCCCCCGTTCCCTGCGCTGGATCGTGCCCCTCGCGGTCGTGCTGCTGATCGGCGTGGGCGTGGCCTGGGGCTGGACCCGCTGGCAGGCCGAACAGGCGCGCGCCGCGCAGGCGCAGGCCGATGCCGGACTGCAGCTGCAGGGCCTGGTGGACAGCGTGGAAGCGCTGCGCCGCGACCAGCGCTCGACCTCTCAGCGGGTGCAGGACGCCGCCGCCACCAACCGCGTGCTGCGCGATGAAATGCTGGGCCTGAGCCAGCGCAACGCGCTGCTGGAAGACAACCTGGCCAAGCTGGCCGACAGCACCCGCCATGGCGCGCAGGCGCTCCAGCTGGAAGAGACCGAACTGTTGCTCGGCCAGGCCGCACAGCGCCTGGCCTACGCCGACGACGTGGACGGGGCCAAGCGCCTGTACGCGTTGGCGGCCACCACCCTGGCCGATGTGCAGGGCAACGACTATCTCAACCTGCGCCAGGCACTGATGCAGGAGCGCAATGCCGTGGATGCGCTGGGCCCGGGCGTGCGTGCCACCACCGCCACGCAGCTGGCCGCGTTCGCCACGGCGCTGGAGCAGGTTCCCGAACAGGTGGATGCCGGCGCCGGTGCAGCCGCCGGCACGCCGTGGTGGCATCAGGTGTTGGCCCCGTTCGTGACCATCACCCCCACCCGCACGCAGGGCCCGTTGACCGACGCCGACCGGATGGCCGGCTGGGACTCCCTGCAGCTGGAACTGACCCTGGCCCGCGCCGCGGTGGAGCGTGGCGACCAGGAAGGCTTCACCCGGTCCGTGGACCGCGTGGCCGCCTGGCTGCCGCGACTGTGGCCGGATTCACCCGCCCTGCGCGAGCGTCGTGCTGAACTGCAGCAACTGCGTACGCGCGTGCTGCATCCTGCGGTACCCGAACTGGGCAGCACCTTGCAGCAACTGCGCGCGATGCGCGATGGAGATGACCGATGAAACCCTTCCAATCCCTGGTGGTGCTGTTGTTGGCGGTAGCCCTTGGCGTGATCGCCTCGCAGTTCCTGGGCACCGAACAACTGCGCCAGTTCGGCGAAGTGATCTACCGCTACGGCGGCAACGATTACCGGTCCACGGTGCCGCAGGTGGCCCTGATGGTGCTGGTGGGCCTGCTGGTGCTGTGGTTGCTGTGGAGCCTGCTGGCCTCGCCGTTCCGCGCATGGGGCCGCTACCGCCGCAAGCAGGGCCGCGCGCGTCTGATCGATGGCATCCAGGCACACGAACAGGGCCAGTGGCAGCGGGCTGAGAAGCTGCTCGACAGCGCTGCCGAGGACAAGGAAGTGACGGCCGTTGCGATGGTTACCGCGATCCGCAGCGCGCAGGCGCGCGACGACCAGGCGGCCGTGAACCAGTACCTGCAGCGCCTGGCCGGTGAAGACGCCACCCTGCATGCCCTGCTGCAGGCCGAGCGCCTGCTGGTGCAGGAGCGCCCGGTGGATGCGATCAACCTGCTGGACACCGCCACCATCCAGCCGCTGCCGCCGCGCGGCCTGTGGCTGCGCACCGAAGCGCTGGCCCGTGCCGAGCGCGCGCATGAGGCGTACGGCCAGTTGGGCGCGCTGCGCAAACAGAAGGTCCTGCCCGATGAGGCCGTGGCCGAGCTGGAAACCCGCCTGGCGGCGCAGTCGCTGCTGGAAGCGGGCGACGTCAATGCGCTGGCCGCGCAGTGGGAGGCTACGCCGAAGGCGCTGCGCAGCGATCCGGACGTGGTGTCGGCCTATGCACTGCGTGCGGTCGCGCTGGACTGGGACGAACCGGCCCTGCTCAACATCGAGCAGGCACTGGACACGCGCTGGGACGAGTCGCTGGTGACGTTGTACGGCCAGATGCCGGTGGACAAGCTGGCCACGCGCCAGGCCAACCTGCAGCGCTGGCTGGCCAACCAGCCGGCCAGCCCGGCTTTGCTGCTGGCGCTGGGCCGCATTGCGACCCGCCAGCGCCAGCACAGCCAGGCCGAGGACTACCTGCACCGCGCGATCGCCGCCGGTGCCGGTCCGGCGGCGTGGGAAGCGCTGGGCCAGTTGTTCGTGGAGCGTGGCGAACCGGCGCTGGCCGCGCAGTGCTTCGCCAATGCGCTGCGCCAGCAGCGCGGCGACGACAGCATCGCGCTGGCGCGGGCCGACGCGGTGGTCACGCCGCTGGGCCCGGTGGTTCCCGAACGCGCTACGGTGGAAGAGCAGTCGCTGATGTCGCAACCGCTGCCGGTGCAGCCGGTGCAGCCGGTACGGCCGGTCGATCGCCTTGATCCGGTGGACCCGGCGGACCCGCTGGTGCGCGATGACCGCGACGCATTCGGCAACCCGCGCCTGCCCTGATCGCGCACGCCGGATCCGCGCATACGGGTAGTGCCGGCCGCTGGCCGGCTCCACGCACCTCATCCAACGTCCGTGAGGAGCCGGCCAGCGGCTGGCACTACCGGGCTTCGGGGTGGTGTGCAGCCACCCATGGGGTGGCTCTACCTCCCTCCACGAAAAAGGCCGCCCTTGGGCGGCCTTTCTTGTATGCGTGTCAGCGCGGATCAGCGTTCGACGATCGCCACCACGCCCATGCCGCCGGCGGTGCAGATCGAGACCAGCGCGCGGCCACCGCCGCGTTCGGCCAGCTGCTTGGCCGCCGTGGCGATCACGCGCGCGCCGGTGGCGGCGAACGGGTGGCCGGTGGCCAGCGAGGAACCCAGCGGGTTGATCTTGGCCGGGTCGATCCGGCCCAGCGGCGCGTCCAGGCCCAGGCGATTGCGGCAGTAGTCTTCGCTTTCCCACGCCCGCAGCGTGCACAGCACCTGCGCGGCAAACGCCTCATGGATTTCATAGATGTCGAAATCCTGCAGAGTCAGGCCGTTGCGCTTGAGCATTTCCGGCACCGCGATGGTCGGCGCCATCAGCAGGCCTTCGCCGTGCACGAAATCCACCGCGGCCACCTGCGAATCGCGCAGGTAGGCCAACGGTTCGTGGCCGTGCGCGCGCGCCCATTCCTCGCTGGCCAGCAGCACCGCCGAGGCGCCGTCGGTGAGCGGGGTGGAGTTGGCGGCGGTCAGCGTGCCGCGACCGGACACCTTGTCGAAGGCCGGCTTGAGCGTGGCCAGCTTTTCCAGCGAGGTATCGGCGCGCAGGATGTTGTCGCGCTCGACGCCACGGAACGGGGCGATCAGGTCGGTGAAGAACCCGCGCTCATAGGCAGCGGCCAGCTTCTTGTGCGACGACACCGCCCACTCGTCCTGCGAGTCGCGCGAGATGTTCCATTCCTTGGCCATGTCCTCGCAGTGGTCGCCCATGCTCTTGCCGGTGCGCGGCTCGGCCACGCCCGGGAACTCGGGCTTGAGCTCGCTGAGCTTGAAGCCGCGGGTCAGCGCCTTGAGCTTGTCGCCGGTGCTCTTGGCGCGGTTGGCCGCCAGCAGGCGTGCGCGCAGCTTCTTGCCGTACACGATCGGCACGTCGGAGGTGGTGTCCGAGCCGCCGCCGATCCCCGAGTCGATCTGGCCCAGCGCGATCTTGTTGGCCACCGCGATGATGGTGTCCAGCGAGGTGCCGCAGGCGCGCTGCATGGTGATGCCGGGCGTGAGCGGGGACAGGCCCGAGGACAGCGTGGCTTCGCGGCCCAGGTTCCAGTCGCTGGAATGCTTGATCACCGCGCCCATCGCCACTTCGCCCAGCTGCTGGCCATGCAGGCCGAAGCGTTCGACCAGCGCACCGAGCGTGCGTACCGACATGCCGAGGTTGCCGACGTCCGAATAGGCCGTGTTCTGGCGGCAGAACGGGATGCGGACGCCACCGAGGATGGCGACGGGACGGGCGTTGGGCATGGAGATACCTGGCATGGGAGGGGTGTCTGCAACATGGCCTGCACGAAGGAGCAGGCATAATGGGGGCAAGTGTAGCTGCCGCCCTGTGATGGGCCAACCGTGAAACCATGAGCAAACCCGACCCCGGCATGAATGCCCTTGGCGTCCTGGCATTGGAACTGGCCGGCGGCGACGCGCCGCGCCATGCCGCGCTGTCTTCCGAACAGGCCGGCGAGCTGGCCGAACGCGTCGGCCGTGACCTGGCCAAACTGGTCCCCGGCGTCAGCGGGCTGGACTTCGTGTTCGCCGGCGCGCATTTCGACCCGGCCGAAGTGCTGCGCCCGGGCTGGCCCGTGCACCGCCGGCTGGAAGAACTGCAGATGCGCGCCCCCGGCCGCAACGAAGGCCCGCGCCTGCTTGCCTTTGGCGCCGGTGCCGACGGCGACGTGCCACTGCCCTTCCAGGCCGAGGCCACGTTGACAGGCGGTGGCCTGCGCGTGGTGCCGTTCCTGCTGACCGGGACCGACGTGGCGCAGACCCAGGCCGTGGCCGAGGCACTGGAAGAGGTGCTGCTGGCCCAGGGCATGGCCCAACCGGACACCGCACTGCTGGCGCAAACGGCTTTCGGTGCGCAGATCGAACACGCACGCTTCTTCACGGTGAACGACCTCGCCGCGATGATGTCGATGCAGTACGACAACCAGGGCCTGGCCGCACTGTGGCCGGTGATCGAAACCGCGTTGATGGCCCCGCGTTCGGAAGAGTGGCTGGACGCGCCCCCGGAGCCGCTGCTTCGATACGCCGATGGCGAAGTGCGTATGGCGCTGTTCGATCCCGCCGGCTGGTGTGCGTTCTACAACCACGGCACCGGCGACTGCGAGCGCCTGCAGGGCATCTACGACCAGTTCCTGATGCGCCAGCGGCAGATGGCGGCCGTGCTGGAAGCGCATGGCCTGCCGGTCCTGTTCGTGCATTGCGAAGCCGGCCAGGACGCGCGCGAGCTGCTGACCCGCTAATGGTAGTGCCGGCCGCTGGCCGGCTCCTCCGGGCATCGATAGCGATCATGGCAGCCACGCATGGCGTGGCCCTACCCGCGTTCCAAAAAAAACGCCGGCAATCGCCGGCGTTTTTCATTCTGCATCGCGTCGGTTACGGCGCAGCTTTGATCACCGCGCAGGCCAGGCGGGCACCGGCGTTGCCGGTCGGCTGGGTCTTGTAGTCGTCGGCGTCGGCGTGGACGATCAGGCCGCGGCCGATGATGTCGAAATCATCGCCCTTGCCGATATTGACGTTGGTGGACACATCCGCGTCGACCACGGCGTTGCCCTGGGCGTCGGCCTTGACGTTGGGCATGTCGCCACCGTGGTGCGGGGTAGCGGCCACGCTGCCGTGGTCTTCTTTGCCCGGGTTGAAGTGGCCGCCGGCGCTGGCGCCGTCCGGTGCGCTGCAATCGCCCTTCTCGTGGATGTGGAAGCCGTGCTCGGAGTTGGGCTTGAGGCCGCTCACCTCACCCTTCACGTGCACCTTGCCGTCCACCACGCTGAAGGTGACGTTGCCCTTGACGGTGCTGTCCTTGGTGGGCGCCAGTTCGGCAGCGGCGCCGTGGTTGGCGTGCGCTTCGCTGGTCATGGCCGGCGGCGCGTCCGGGGTGGATTCGGCGGTCGGCTGGGCGGCCGTGGCTTCGGCGGCCGGGGTCGCTTCGGGGGTGGTGTCGGCCGGCTTGTTGCAGGCGGTCAAGCCGAGCGCGGCAATGGCGGCAAACAGCGAGGTGTGGATCAGGCGCATGTGGAACTCCTTGCGGGTAGCGATGGAAAAAGCGGCGTCGGGTTGCGCGATCAGCGCGTGACCCGGATGACGCCGCAGGCGATTCTGGCGCCGGCATTGCCGGCGGGCTGGCTGCGGTAATCGTCGGCGTTGGCATGCACCACCAGTGCACGCCCGGCGATATCGGTGGCTGCGCCGCCGCCAACGGTAACCGCTGGCAGGCGCACATCCACGTTGACGCGACCCTGCGCATCGGCGCGCAGGTTGTCCATGTCGCCGGCGTGGTGCGCGCCGGCGCTGTTGCGGCCATGCGGCTGCGCGCCCGGATTGAAATGTCCGCCCGCGCTGCTGGCATCCACCGCGCTGCAATCGCCGCGCTCATGCACGTGGAACGCCGCCGTCTGCAACGGCTGCAGTCCACCGATGACGCCGGTGATGTGCACGCCCTGCGCATCCGGCACCAGCGCCAGACGCCCACTGACCAGGCTGGCCGACGCCGGCGACAGATTGGCTTCGGCCATTTTTGCAGTGCTCACCAACGGTACGGGTGGTGCGGTGGGACGTGCTGGCGGGGTGCTGCCGCAAGCCGCCAGGCCGAGGGCAACCACTGCACCGAGGACGAGAGAGGAACTGCGCATGGAAAACTCCTTGGTTGCAAACTAACGATGTGCTCGTCCACGCACCATGAAAGAGGCACGGACGCCGTGCACACATGCCGTGGACATCCGGTTCATCCGCCGCGACGGCGCCCGGCGCCGAGCTTGCGGGTCAGAGTGTTGCGGCCCATGCCCAGCCGCGCGGCGGCTTCGGCACGGCGCCCGTGGGTGATCTGCAGCGCCGCCTCAAGCAAGGCCTGGTCAACCCGCTCACGCACCTGCGCGTGCAGACCCTCGGCGCCTTCGGCCAGGCGTTGGCGCGCCCACGCCGACAGCAGGGTTTCCCACTGGCCAGGATCGCCCGCCGCGCGGGTGCGCGGGCCACCGCCGCGATGCAGCGCGCTGTCCACATCGGCCACGCCGATGGTGTCCGAGGCGGCCAGGGCCGCCATGCGCCAGCACACGTTCTCCAGCTCGCGCACGTTGCCGGGCCAGTCATGTTCACGCAGCGCCTGCAGTGCGGCCGCGGTAAGCCGTTTGGGTGGGGTGTCGAGCTTGCGCGCGGCGGCGGCGAGGAAAGTGTCGGTGAGCTGGGCGATGTCGTCGCGCCGTTCGCGCAACGGCGGCAGCCGCAACCGCACCACGTCCAGCCGGTGCAGCAGGTCGGCGCGGAAGCGGCCCTGTGCCACCAGCGACTCCAGGTCCTGGTGGGTCGCGGCGATCACGCGCACGTCCACCCGGATCAGCTCGCGGCCGCCCACGCGGAAGAACTCACCCTCGGCCAGCACGCGCAGCAGCCGCGTCTGCAGCGGCAGCGGCATGTCGCCGATCTCATCCAGGAACAAGGTGCCGCCATTGGCCTGCTCGAAGCGGCCGACGTGGCGTCGTTGCGCGCCGGTGAACGCGCCGGCCTCGTGGCCGAACAGCTCGCTTTCCAACAATTCGGAGGGAATGGCTGCGGTGTTGAGCGCCACGAACGGCCCCTGCACGCGCGGCGATTCATGGTGCAGCGCATGTGCGACCAGCTCCTTGCCAGTGCCGGTTTCACCGTTGATCAGCACCGACAGCGGCGCCTGCGCCAGCCGCCCGATCGCGCGGAACAGCGCGCGCATGGCCGGGGTGTCGCCCACCAGCTGTGGGCGCTGGTCGGGCGTGGACTCCACCGCAGCCGGTGTAGGCGCATCAGCCAGTGCATCGGGCGCGGGCAGCACGCGCTGGGCCAGCGCCACCGCATCGTCGAGGTCGAACGGTTTGGACAGGAATTCCTGTGCACCGCCGCGGAATGCGCCGGCAGTGCTGGCCACGTCGGTATAGGCTGACATCACGATCACCGGCAGCTGCGGGTGCGCGGCCTTGAGCTTGTCCAGCAACACCAGACCATCGTCGCCGGGCATGCGCACATCGGTGAACAGCAGGTCCGGCGGCAGCTGGGTGTCGAGCATGGCCAGCGCCGAAGCGGCGCCGTCGAAGCCCTCCACGCGGTAGCCGGCGTCGCGCAGCGCAGTGCACAGCACGAAGCGGACCGCGCGGTCATCGTCGACCACCCAGACGCGCTGGGCGGTGCTGTCGGTGTCATCCGCCATGGGCGGTCTCCTCGGCAGGCGTGCCGTGGCCGATCGGCAGCAGCACGGTAAAGACGGTATGCCCCGGTCGGGAACGGTAGGTCAGCGTGCCGCGGTGTTCGCGCGCCACCTGCTGCGCCAGCGCCAGGCCCAGCCCGGTGCCTTCGGCGCGACCGCTCACCAGCGGCAGGAACAGGTGCTCGGCCAGCTGCTCGGGTACGCCGCGGCCGTCGTCGGCGATCTCCAGGCGCAGCGCCAGCGGGTGCACCTGGTCGCCGATGCGCACGCCGTGCTCTACCCGGGTGCGCAGGGTCACGCTGCCGGCGCCGGCCTGGATCGCGTTGCGCACCAGGTTCCACACCGCCTGGGTGAGGCGGTCGGCGTCACCGTCGAATTCGGGAATGCTGGGGTCGTAATCGCGCTGCAGCCGCACCGCCCAGCCGCCTTCGCTTTCGGCCAGGCGCAGCACGCGCTCCAGCGAGGCGTGGATGTTGAGCGACGCGTGTGGCGCGGCCGGGGCGGGCGACAGCAGTTGTTCGAGCAGGCCGTTGAGACGCTCGATCTCCGAGCCGATCAGCTCGATCAGCTCGCGCTCGTCCGGGTCGCGCTGGGCATTGCGCCGGGCCAGCAGCTGCGCCGCCCCCTTGAGGCCGGCCAGCGGATTGCGCAGCTCGTGGGCCAGGCCCTTGAGCGCCGCACTGAGCGCGCTGGGCAGGGCCTGGGTCGGGTCCAGGCCGGGGAACTCGTCCACCGGATGCGCTTCGAGCAGCCAGCCGCCTTCGTCCCACCGGCTCAGCCAGCCTTCGGCGAAACGCGGCGCGTCGCCCGGCAAGGCCAGGGCCAGCCGATGCAGGCGCAGGGTGTCGCGCTCGTCACGGGCCAGGAAGTGCGCCAGCGCCTCGCCCTGCACCTCCAGCGAGGCCAGCGGCTGGCCGATCAGGCGGCGCACGCTCACCCCCAGCCAGCGCGCAAACGCCGGGTTGCAGCCCACCACGCGGCCGCTGGCGTCGGCCCAGGCAACCGGGGTGCCGAGGACGTCGAGGGCGGGAGGGGCTAGTACGGAGGTCATTGCACCAATGTAGTGCAAAAGCGGAGGGGTTACATCGTAAACAGCGGGCAACCGGGGACGGCACCGTGTCTCCCGCGTCTCCATTCATCCTGGTCGGCCGGCGGGGCGCAGGGGATCCGGCCACAACGTCCCCGTTCCGGTCCTCTTGTCGAGCATGAACACCTCAAAGGTGGCCGTTACCCGATCATCAACCGCGCTTTGGGCGGTATAGAACGCGTCCAGTAGATCAAGGCGAGCCGTACGTAAACCAGCACGGCGAGGGCGACGTAGACTTCAACGGGTAGTGGTCCTGGGACGCCGCCGCCACTACGGTGGCGCTGGGCATCGACGACAGCAGCTACCGGGACATGGCGTTTTACCCCAAGGATCTGGCCGACTTCGCGCGGGCCCTTGCTGCCGATGTCACCGCACAGGCGGAAGCCGCCCCCGAACGCGTACCCGCCGACGAAGCTGTCCCCAAGAGTGGGTGGTGGTACACCCCGGCGAAGGTCGACTCACGTCGCTATTTCAAGCAGGGTGAGGTGTTTCCGCAGATCGTGAATTCGGATTACGGCGACACGTTCTGGATATGGGATCGGGATCAGACGCCGCGGTCGTTGATCTGAGATCGGGCGCTTCCCGCCAACCAGCACTTCGCGTTCGTGAATTGCCTTGCCTGATCCATTGAAGAAGAGGGTGTGGAGGATCGGCATGGTTCGGGTGCAGGGTGCCAACGGCCCTGACAGATGCGAGATCTGTCAGGCAGCGGACGAATACCGCTCAAGTGTCTCAACAAGGTCAGCTTCAAATCCCGCAGCGGTGCCAAAGATGCCATTGGCCATCAGCACCCGTTCGTCATCCTCGAAGATCTCGATGGTCGGCGCGTCCCGCGCGTCGATCCTGGCGTATACCCATTCCTTGCTGGCATCCACATGCAGGATGCCCAGCGCCAGGCCCGTCCAGAAGAAGGCGCAGGCAGTGGCGTCATCGGCGGTGTCCAGGCACGTCGGATACGTCGCGTCCATGACCGCCTACGCGTGCTGCAGAATATTGACCAGCCGCCCGAACGGGTCGCGCACGTAGAACCGTCGCACGCCCCAGGGTTCGCGGGTCGGCCCGTAGGCCAGTGGAATGCCCGCTGCCTTCACCCTGCGCAGCGCTTCCTCCAGGTCATCCACCTCCACGGACAAGTCAGGCACGTCGGTGCCCGAGCCGCCCTCCTGCGCAACGCTGAGCTGCACGGTCATGTGGCTCAGGCTGGCATACGTACGGATCCAGCCATGGTCCATCGCCAGCTCCAGACCGAGGATGTCCCGGTAGAACCGATCGGCGAGCGTGGGGTCCTCGGTGCGGATGTTTGCGATGATGCGTTTGACCTGCATGGACGTTCCCCTCCATTTTCTTTCGGCCGGACGTCCGCGGTTGCAGGGGCCGCTTGCGCGAATGTAGCGCCAAAGGCCCCTCAGTCCAACAGGCCGACCAACGAATGATGCACGGCCACACCGGCCAGCGCGCCCTCGCCGACCGACAGGGCGATGTTGCCCGCCATGCGGGCCGCGTCGCCGCAGGCGAACACGCCTTCCACGGTGGTCTGCTTGGCCGAATCGGCAGTGATGCAGCCGGCGTCCTGCAACTCACACCCCAACTGCTGGGCCAGGTCGCAGGACAGGCGCGCCACCGGGGCGACGAACAGCGCATCGGTGACGACGCGGCGGCCATCGGTGAGCACGACCGTGGCCTGCTCATCCACGCGCAGCACAGGCGTGGTTTCGATCAGCACGCCACACGCGTCCAGACGCGCCTTCTGCGCCGGATCGATGCGCGCGGCATCGCTGCAGAACAGGGTGACGTTACCCCAATCGCACAACAGCAACGCCTGCGCGGCCCCGCCGTCATCGGAGCAACCGACCACCCCGATGCGGCCTTCCTGCAGCTCGTAGCCGTGGCAGTACGGGCAGTGCAGCACGCTCCTGCCCCAGCGCTCGGCGAGGCCGTCGATGGCGGGCAGCGTATCGGTGACGCCATAGGCAAGAATCAGCCGGCGTGCCGAGAAGCGCTGGCCGCCTTCGCAGTGGATGCCGAAGCGCTTGCCGCCACCCAGGACTTCGGCACGTATGGCGCGCCCGGTGAGCCAGGCCAGGGAGGGATAGCGCATCAGTTCGCCACGCGACTGCGCGGCGATCTCGGCCGGGGCCATGCCTTCGCGGCCCAGAAAGCCATGGGCGACGACTGCGTTGCGGTTGCGCGGCGTTCCGCTGTCGATCACCAGCACGCTGCGCCGGGCGCGCACCAGTTGCAGGGCCGCGGACATGCCCGCATAGCTGCCGCCCACGATGATGACGTCGAAACGGTCGGGGAATGCGCTCATGGAGCCGGTTCACCTTGCCAGGGAGCACCCCCGGGCGGGATGCGAACGGCGAGCATAGGGCCGGTGCGTGAAGCAGGCCTCACGCACCGGTCCCTACGGTGCCTTCGGCAACGCCGCGCCCTTGGGCCACAGCATCCAGATGAAGCCCTTCTGTTTCATGTCACCGGCGAGCTTGCCGGCGGCGTCGCCGGTGCCCCAGAACAGATCCGCGCGCACCTCGCCGGCAATCGCGCCGCCGGTGTCCTGCGCGGCCACCGGACGCACCACTGCGCTGCCGTCCGGGCGCGTGGTGGACAGCCACAGCAGGCTGCCCAGCGGCACCACGTTGCGGTCCACCGCGACGCTGTAGCCGGCGGTGAGCGGCACGTTCAGCGAGCCGCGTGGGCCTTCGTCGCCGTCGGGGCCCTTGGTGAAGAACACGTAGCTGGGATTGCTGGCCAGCAGCTCGGGCACGCGCTCGGGATGCGCGATGGCCCAGGCACGGATGGCGTCCATGGTGACGTCGTCCTTTTTGAGCTCACCCTGCTCCACCAGCCAGCGCCCGATCGGACGGTAGGGGTGGCCGTTCTGGTCGGCGTAGGCGATGCGCAGGTGGCGGCCGTCGGCCAGCACGATGCGGCCAGAGCCCTGGATCTGCAGGAACTGCAGGTCCATCGGGTGGGTGAGCCAGGCCAGTACCGGTGCCTTGACGCCCTGCGCGGCAATCGTCGCGGCATCGTCGTAGGGCTTGAGCACGCGGCCGTCGACGCGGCCGCGCAGGCGCTTGCCCTTGAGCTCGGGGTAGAGGCTGTCCAGCTGCACGCTGACCATGTCGCCAGGCACGCCATAGACCGGCACGGTGGCCTGCGCGGTGCGGGTCAGGCTGCCGGGGTAGATGGGTTCGTAGTAGCCGGTGATCAGGCCATCGGCGCGGTTGCCGGCGGCGCGTAACGCGTAAACGTCCAGGCGCTCCTGCAGGAACTGGCGGATAGCGGCCGGCGTGGTATCGACCGTGGCGGCCGCCGTGCAGGTGGGCGCCCAGGTGGCGTCGGTCTTCAGGCGTGGGCAACTGCTGCGCCACGCGGCGAAGCCGGCCTGCAGGTCAGCATCGGAGACGGCGGGCAACGCGGTCCAGGCGGCCTTGACGTAAGTGTTGGCGGGCGCGCTGGGGCGCTGCGGGGACACGGCGCAGCTGGTCAGCAGGGCCAGGCCCATGAGCAGTGCCGCCGGACGTCGGCAGGCGGCGGTGAGGCGTGTGATCGTCATGGGCAAGGGTCCTGAAATGGTAGAGCCGACCGTTGGTCGGCTGGCGCGACTGGAATCGTAGAGCCGACCGTTGGTCGGCTGGCGCGCCTGGAATCGTAGAGCCGACCGTTGGTCGGCTGGCGGTGCGAGCGCGCGCGGTGTGTAAGGGAGAGCAGCCGACCAACGGTCGGCTCTACCGGTTCACGGGCGTGCATGGCCGTGTGCAGGCGAGACGCATGAGCCGGCCGCCGGACGTCGGCAGGCGGCGGTGAGGCGTGTGATCGTCAT
>Ga0182008_10000030_pt1 | contig 169168 bp, 148 predicted proteins | sample Sormic07211129_1_FD_120482 | JGI IMG/M metagenome (GOLD analysis project Ga0182008, IMG submission 120482) | Rhizosphere microbial communities from Sorghum bicolor, Mead, Nebraska, USA - 072115-129_1 metaG | ecosystem: Host-associated > Plants > Roots > Rhizosphere | place: USA: Nebraska... | reverse complement strand
GGGGATCAACATCTCGAATATTGGAACTAAAGTAAGCTATGCTGAGGAGGGCGAAAAGTTTTTTTTGCCAGCAAACCTCAAAATTGGAGGAGCCTCGACCTTTCTTCTGGATGATGTTAACCAAAATTGGATCCCACGGAATTTGAGCACCTGGCATGGAAGCTTTCTAAAAAGAGTTATAGTGTGGCCGTTGATCCAAATTTCGTCAAACACATTGATGTGCCTGTGTCGGTACTGGGGGAGGTCTCGGGTAGATTGACCCTGGCGGGTAACAGCAATGAGCAGGGGCTGGGAGGGATCATCATTAACTTTTACAATGACCAGTCGAAGAAGATTGCAAGTACTGCCACTGAGGTGGACGGTTATTTTACTTACCTGGGTTTTCTGCCTGGTGTTTATTCGGCTAAAGTCGATCCAGCGCAATTGACCAAGATAAGCCTGGTTGCTGAACCAGGGATGATTCCGTTCACGATTATACGTAATATCGAGGGTTCTGTGGTGGATGATCTTCATTTTATAGTTAAATAACCACCTATTCACCTTTCGTCATTTAAACGACGAACGCATAAATGAACGTTGCCCATGAAAGAATTAATAAGAAAGGACTACCATTTTGTATCAGTCAGTGAGTATGTCGTTGCAATCGGAGGTGTTTTATTACCTGGAAAATTTATCGTCGTTATAGATCTTGAGAACAAGGAATTAGGGCTGCTCACTTATGGAGATCTTAGAAATTGTACAGAAAAAAGAATTGGGGATCTGGACTTTATTAAACCAAGGCTGAATTTGGATACCCCATTAAAGGAGGCTTGTGAGCTGATGAAAACATGCGGCTCAGATGCACTGCCGGTTTATCTTCATGAAGCATTTGTGGGGGTGTTGAGTCTTCATGACGTCATTGCCTATTTTCTTGAGAATCTCTTCTGTCCCCAGCCTTTACTTCTCGGTTCCAAATGGAAATCGCCGAAAGTGACAAAGTAGTCGCCCCAATAAATATAAATAACCTTTTAAGCTAAAATCATGAGCAAGCACCAGAACATAAAGATAAACAGCCTTCCAGAACACGGGGAATGTGAACAGCAATTACTGGAGTATCAACAGCGGATCGGAAATATACTCGAGAGTTTTACGGATGCTTTTTTTGAAGTGGACAGCAACTGGATAGTTACCTACTGGAACAAAGAGGCAGAAAAGATGCTCCTTATGCCCAGAAAGGAAATCATAGGAAAGAATTTATGGGAGGTGTACGCCGATGCAGTACCCTTGAAATTCTTTACCGAATACCATCAGGCGATGCTTGAAAATATTTCCAGAAGATTTGAAGCGTATTTTCCGCCCAAGAAGATATGGCTTGAGGTTGCCGTTTTTCCATCTGGTCAGGGATTGTCGGTGTACTTTAAAGACATTACGGAAAGAAAAAATGCGACTAAAAAACTCAATGAAGAACGAAAAAAATATACTGATCTTTTTAACTTGAGTCCTGTCCCTCAATGGGTTTATGACGTCGAGACGCTTCGGTTTATTGATATTAATGAAGCCGCGATCAGTCATTATGGCTATAACAGGCAGGAATTTATGCGCATGACAATAGAGGATATTCGCTTTGAAAAGAACCGGGAATTATTGGATGAACTGCAGTGTACAGATGTTTCGACAAATGTCCTGAATACTGTTACTGTACGTCATCAGAAAAAGAACGAAGATATTATTCATGTTTGCGTTGAGGGAAAGATTGTTTACTATGGTGGCCGGAAGGCACATTTAATGATGGTCATCGATCGCACTGTCGAGATTGAAGCGCAAACAGCGTTGGAGGAAAGTGAAAAACGGTTCAGGACTTTGGTTCAGAATGGTTCAGATATGATTGCAATATTGGATGCTAAGGGTACTTATAAGTACGTTAGTCAGACCACAAAGTCGATCCTTGGAATTGCCGCCGAGGACTTCATAGGTGCAAATGCTTTTGATTTCATCCATCCTGATGATCAACTCATGACTTCCCGGGTGTACAATCAGCTGGAGTATCAGCAGCAGGTTGTGTTAAAGCCATTTAGGTTTAAAGCAAAGAATGGGGAGTTTAGGTGGGTGGAAACGATCCTGCTCAATATGCTCGATGATCCTTCATTGGAAGGAATTGTCGCCAATTCTCGGGACATTACTCAGCGCATTGAAAATGAGCTGAAGACCGAGCGGAGCATCAAACGGTTCAATGTCGTTTCCAAAGCAACAAGTGATGCCATCTGGGATTGGGATATGCTCACCAATGAAATGGTTTGGAACCAGGGAATCAAAGGTATATTTGGGCACAGAAAAACGTGCTATTCAGAAGAATGGTGGCGGAGTCATGTTCATCCCGAAGATTTGAACGGAGTGCTAAAAAAATTTAACACCCTGATTATAAATCAAAAAACAAGACTGAAAGCACAGTACAGATTTCGCTGCGCTGATGGAACCTATCGTTTTGTTCTCGACCGGGCTTTCATTACCTTCAATGCCGATGGCGTACCCATTCGCATGATCGGATCTATGCAGGATATTACGGAACATATCCATCATCTAAAAGCGATAGAACAGCAAAATTGTCTTTTACAGGAAATATCCTGGATTCAGTCGCATAAGATTCGTAGTCCGCTCGCAACGATACTCGGATTGGTTGAATTAATTGGTGTTGATGGGATTTGTCTATCTGAAATTCAGGAGTTAATCCCCCTTCTAAAACATTCTGCCGGGGAACTGGATAATGTTTTGCGAGAAATCGTTCGAAAAATTTCATAACATTATTAGCTTTCAAAGGTGTAGGAATATGGCAGGCAGGTGATTTATGCCGAGTACAGGAAGTGGCCGACTGGCAGTACTTTTCAGAACCGTTTACCTATTTTCAGGCAGTATGTGTTGGGGAGATCGGCTGAGGCCTGGTAGCGGTTAAGACGCAGACGAACTATCCGCAAGAAAACCAAGACGGGGAGGCCTGAGCCCTTGGTTTGGTACCTTGATGTCTTTAGGAAAGATGGCAAACCTTACGATGATAGGGAGCTTGTATTTATCCACGGGTTTAAAGAAAAATTTAGCCATTACAGGCTTGCGCAATGGCTGCCATTGTTGTGCGTAATTTTTCTTTTCAGAATGACATTGATAATCCCATCCCATATTGTCTTCCATTATAAAAAGGCATAACAATTCCATTTATTTTATCTTTGTCTTTGAAAATCGTTTTCTTAATTAACGGATGAATCCAATAAGCAATCTTGGTACTTAAAATTCCGATTCCCGCACCTGTGGCAACATCGGTAAGCCAATGCTTTTCATTGGACATCCTAAAAAAACCTGTGCCGGCAGCAACCGCATAGCCGGTAATACCATACCAATCCGATACATCTTTATACTCCTGATATAAAAACTCGGCACCCATAAAAGCCGTGGCGGTATGTCCCGAAGGAAACGAGTTGGTATCTGAGCCATCTGGTCTTTTAACTTTTGAAGTTTTTTTTATGATGTTTACAGAGCCGCCCATAATGAGATATGCCGTTGCCAAAACAATGGTTCTGTCTTTAAAATTATTTTTTCCATGTACGCCCATCGCATTTAAGGCATATACTGATAAAAACGGACTGTATTGAGCATAATCGTCCCAGTTTACTTTCTTGTCATCATGCTCCCTAAATTCATTTTTTGTACTGGTATTAATGTCTTTTAAAGCAGGGCTTATAAGACCAACAACACCATATCCGATTAAAACAGTTGGAATGATGAGCGATTTGTATTTGAATTGACTATTATCCTTGTTTTTCGTTGAGTCAATTGAAGCGTTTTGTCCGTTAACCTTTAAAACGGGTAAAAATAGAAAAAGCACAATTATTATATTATTCATTTATTTATATATTAGTCAATTTGCACACGAAGAATGTTGTTTCTATATACCTTATGGCATCGCTTCAATTGCTCCAAGATTATTGAATAACCGGACTTTTCATGGAGAGAATAATTTCGGTTTTTACTAAATGCACAAAGGTTAATTATTCAACCTTATAGCTTTTTGTGTCTACTTCTGCAAGTCGGAAATAGCCAAAAGCGTAATTATTGCCATTGGTCTGATTAATAATATTACCGCGGACTGCACTTGGTGTTGTCGGAAAAGGGTTGCCATCATTGCCAGTAGCCAATATTAATTTGAACAGGTAATTGTAATAGCTTTTTGAAATCCCGTACAATTTAAAGTCTACCAGGTCCCCAGCTTTTAACTTTTCATGCGAATACGACTCCTGCATTAAATTACCATTAGTGTGTTCATCATCTTCAACTTCAAGCTCGGGGAACGGCGAATACGGCTGCCTGATACTGTTTAGATAAGAATTTGCCTGACTTGCATCATCCTTGTAGTAAAATGTCACTTCAATTTCATCACCGACTTCGCCTCCTTTGTCGTTCTGATCAATATGATCTTCAATTTTTGGAACAGGGGTAAATGTTTCTGATGCGGTATAGGTTTCGCCGTTTAATATAATTTTTAGATTATAAGCCTGGCCGATAACGGGAAGGAAATTGTGACAAACATATTGCCCTGTTCCGGGAGTTTCTACAAAATTAAAGACCGTATTTGATGCATTTGTTACCGTAACTACTGCTCCAGAAACGCTTGGGAATTCGGAACTGTAATAACCTGTTGTTGTCGACAATACAATCTTTTGTTCATTGCCCGTTGTATTTTTAACCCAATCTATAGACGCATCTATAACCAATCTTGGCGATGCTGTCTTAAGAGGCACATTAATAGCTTTCTCGCATCCTGTCACAAACAGTGCAACGCATAGAATTATAATTTTTTGTAGTAGTTTCATTTTTATCTTTTTATAAATAAGTGAGTTGCTTTTAAAATTTTACGTTGTAGGTTACACTGGGGACAATACCAAAAATGGATACTCTTCTTGTTTCACTTGTTCCCGTATCTTCATTCTGTCTAAAAGCGTACGATGCTGCATTGTTTCTGTTGTAAAGGTTGTAGATGCTGAAATTCCATTCACCCTGCCATCCTTTTTTCTTGTCGGGTTTAGGTGTATAAGTTGCAGATACATCTATACGGTGGTATGCAGCTAAAGAATTTTCATTTCTTACTCCGTAACTCGCAACATTAACGCCCTGGTACAGGTATTTTCCATTAGGAAATGTCGCTGCTTTTCCGCTCTGGAAAGTTAAAATAGCCCCAAATGACCATTTCGGACTTACAGCATAAGCGCCCGTAACAGATAAATTATGCAATTTGTCATAATTTGCCCTGTACCATTCTCCGTTGTTTATGCCCGGTTCATCTGCATTTCTGCCTGGTGTCCTTTGTTGTGCTTTAGAAAGCGTATAAGATACCCAGCCCGTCAGCTTTCCTGTATTTTTTTTCAACATCATTTCCAAACCATAAGCCCTTCCTTCTCCGTTTAAAAGCACACTTTCTACAGCATCGATTCCCAATAAATCTGCGCCGTCAATGTAATCTGCCTTGTTTTTCACTTTTTTATAGAATGTTTCAGTTTCTAAAGAATATTTACCGTCTTTAAAGTTGTGAAAGTACCCCAGTGCTACCTGATCTAAAATTTCCGGTTTAAGGTATTGGTCAGAAGGCGCCCATATATCAAGCGGGCTTGCAGAAGCAGTATTGGAAATCAGATGAACATATTGGCTCATTCTATTGTAACTGGCCTTAATGGACTGGTCATTGTTTAGTGAATAAGCTAAGGCAAGTCTTGGTTCCAGGTTGCCAAAACTGGCTATCTTTTTGTTTTTCAGATAGTTTATTGTTCCTGTTGGCTTAGCCTCTTCATAAATATGAAGCGCCTTGTTGTAAACAACCGGCAGATTATTGGCATAGGTGTACACTTGCTGCGCACCTAATCTTTGAAAATTACTGTAGCGAAGTCCATAATTCAGTGATAATTTTTCGGAAAGGTTTTGTTCGGCACTGATATAGATGGCATTTTCAAAGGCATATTTTTTGGCCAACTGGTCCGGATTGACAGCTGAACTCGCATTAAACGGCCTGATCGTTCCGGGATTAAAATTGTAGTAAATTGAATTTACACCATAATTTAAAGTCAGGTGATTTGAAACATAATGTTTAAAATCGTATTTAAGATTGTAATTTTTAACCTCTGCTTTCCAGTCAAGACCGGCGGATTTTACTTTAATACGGTAGTCATAATCACTGTAAATGGCAGATGCATTGGAGAAAATCTTGTCTGAGAAGATATGGTTCCACCTGAGGTTAAAAAGTTTGTTACCGTAGGTATTTATAAAACTGTTGTTAAAATTCAGGTTGTCGTTGCCAAAGTATCCCGATACAAAAACATTGTTTTTATCGTTGAATTTGTAATTGAACTTGGTGTTCAAGTCATAGAAATAGGCTGAATTTGGTTCATTCGCCATTTTCAAAAAAAGATGCGCGTAAGAACCTCTACCCGCAACCACGAAAGAACTTTTATCTTTAACGATAGGACCTTCAACAAGCAACCGGCTTGAGACTAATCCGATCCCCCCGTTAACATGATACTCCTTGCTGTTTCCTTCTTTTTGATAAATATCCAGTACTGATGAGATACGTCCACCAAAATTGGCGGGAATCCCTCCCTTGTAAAGTTTTAAATCTTTGATTACATCAGCGTTAAAAACAGAAAAGAATCCGAATAAATGAGAGGTATTGTAAACAACGGCTTCATCAAGCAGTACGAGATTTCCATCAACAGAACCTCCCCTGACATTAAATCCCGACGCGCCTTCCTGTGCGTTAGTAACCCCGGGAAGCTGTAAGATCGATTTTAAGACATCCACTTCACCCATAACAGCCGGCATCTTTTTTATCGTGGCAATGGACAGTTTATTGGTACTCATTTCGGGTTTCCGGATGTTTTCTTTTGCGGTATTGGTTTTAATCACAACTTCACCCAATGTTTTACTGTTTTCTGTCATCCCGAAGTTCTTTTTGGTGTTTTCGATCAGCGTGATGGTTTCTTCTATATTATCAAAACCCACATAGCTTATGATAATGGTGTAAGTCCCTTTTGGCACTGTTGTGGTATAAAATCCGTATGAATTCGTGGTAATGCCTACCTTCGCTTCCGGAATGTAAATGTTTACGCCAATGAGTGTTTCGGTATTGAACTTATTGGATACTGTACCGCTAAGGGTAACTTTTTCCTGCGAATAGGTATGAAATACAAACGCAAAAAAGAATAAGAGAAAGAATTGGATTCTGATTTTCATTATTGAAGTTTTGAATTAAGTGTTGCAATTTTCGGCTAAAGTATATTTTTGTGGAATCCGCATATTTTATATATACCAAATGACTTACTTTATATACTAAAGCAACTGTTACATCTAGCAGTAAAATAAATTGCGGACTAAGATTTCAGCGAAAGAAGCGGGATTTTTAAGACAAAAGAATCCTCATTGAAATATACTTTTTGGGCTAGGAACGTATTATTTAAATTCCCAGAAAAGGTTTACTATGTTTAAATCTTATTTTGGTATATAATTCATGTGCTTTGGTATAGTAAAAATTTATACTTCTTGCATATTGCTACATTTGCTCGAAATCAAAAATAGGCTTATGAATAAAATTTTACCCGGCAAAACTATGAATGCCAATTGCATGCTTGAGTTGATCATTTCAGGGAAATACCGATTTCACCGTCATTTGTTACTAATTGCATTTTGTATTGTTGTTTTGTACTACAGTCCGCCGGACTATGTAGAACCTTTCGAAACCTATAATCGAGCGGTCATTTTTTTTCAGATAATTTTATTGGCCTACAGCAATATGTATTTTTTTGTACCTAGGTTTTTGTTTAAAAAAAAATACCTGAGTTATGGTCTTTTTGTGCTTTCAGGCATGATTCTTTCGTTTTACATTCATGAAGGTTTTTCTAGTTATTTTAAACCTGATTTACTGCCTTACCAGGATGACAGTATTAATTTTTTTACCTTTTCCTTTATGATCATCGTGCTTATTATTGCATCGGCCGCAGTTAAATTATTCCAGCAGTGGATATCTGATGCTCAACTGATTCATGATCTGGACCTGGCAAAAACTAATGCCGAACTGGAACAGCTCAAGAATCAGATCAATCCGCATTTCCTTTTTAACATGCTCAATAATGCCAATGTTTTAATTGAAGATGATCCTAAAAAAGCTTCTCAGGTTTTGATGAAGCTAAGTGACCTACTTCGTTACCAGCTTTATGACAGCTCGAGAGATAAAGTTTTATTAACTTCAGAAATCCATTTTTTAGAAGATTTTTTAAACCTTGAAAAAGTTAGACGGGATAATTTTAGTTTTTTAATATCCAAAGAAGGAGAATTGAGCGGTGTTCAGGTTCCTCCCTTATTATTTGTTTCATTTGTCGAAAATGCTGTAAAACACAATAACGACTCAGCGAAATTATCCTACGTAAATTTGTTTTTCGATGTTCGCCATACTGAGCTTTTTTTCAAATGCGTAAACTCAAAACCAGCTGTAAAAGCCGTTAATAAATCCGGGGGATTAGGTTTGGCCAATATTAAAAGAAGATTAGAACTCCTGTTCCCTTCCTCACACGTTTTGAAAATAGAAGACAATTCGGAAACGTACTGCGCTACCTTAACTTTAAAATTATAAAATGAACTGCATAATAGTAGATGATGAGCCACTAGCAAGAAAAGCAATCCAGAAACTGGTTAATGAGACGGAAAATTTAGAATCTATAGCTTCATTTAACGGAGCAGATGCGACAAGAGAGTTTCTGGCAAAAAATGCCGTTGATTTAATATTTCTTGACATTCAAATGCCAGGAGTGAATGGAATTGAATTTGCCAGAACTATTCCTAAAAAAACTTTAGTGGTATTTACTACCGCTTTTCATGAATTTGCTTCTGAGAGTTATGAAGTCGACGCTATTGACTATTTGATTAAACCTGTAAAATTAGAGCGTTTTCAAAAAGCAGTTGAAAAAGCACAGACGTATTGCAAATTGTTCCATACTGATAATATAAACAGTAATATAGAAAACATAACCGATGATTATATTTTCGTAAGAGCAGACCGCAGAATGTTTAAAGTACATTTTAGTGATATACTTTATATTGAGGGGTTAAAGGATTATGTGGTGATTTACATAGTAAATCAAAAAGTGATTACACTGATGAATATTAAAACTATTCATGATTTGCTTCCGAAAAGTTTTTTTGTCAGAGTCAGTAAATCTTACATCATCAATGTAAATAGAATAGACTCTGTGGATAACAATACCGTATATATTGGAAAAAATGAAATACCAATTGGGAATATGTACAGGGATTTCTTTTTTACCGAATTTGTAACCAAAAAGATTTTAAATAAGTAGTAAAAAGGGTTCTGTCGCAACTGTCAGATAAAATATAAATGGCTCAGTTTTTTTAAAAGGCAAACTGCCAGTTTATCGCATGATCCAGACGTAGTCATCACCCATTTGAATCTTTCTCAGCATCTGCATAACTTCAATTTGAGGAATGAAAATAGGGGCTCTTTATATATTACACGAGAGCAGATACCGGAGCGGAAGCTGGGGAGCGCTTCCTGGTATTGTAGGTAAAACAATAACAAAACCCGGCTTCTCGGCTACCGGGCTTTATTATTTTTTTAAATCAAGAATTACTTAGCGTTTTTTTCTCAGTAACTTCAGCCCGGATTTCCTGTACCAATACTTTTAAGTCCTGCATTGCTTTACGAACTAACCGCAATCTGGAAAAAGAGGTGGCTGAAGGCAGGTTCAGGATGGATTTATTTTAAAGGTTAAATGTCTTTCCCATTGAACTGCCACCACTACGGGAACGCAGGTAGGATATCTGTATGCTCGCAAATCATTTTACAGATTATTTTTCAAAACGAAATCAGAAGACCGTAACGGGAATTTCAGAACGGGCCAGGGAATTGATGATGAACTATTCCTGGCCCGGCAACATCCGGGAACCGGAGCATCTGATAGAAAGAAGTGTGTTACTCTGTAAAGGTGAAATTATCCAGGATTTATATCTTCCGGAAAACCACTTCCCTGGTACGGTTTAAAAAGAAGCTTCAGGTCAGCTTAAAACCATCAGGGAAATTGAGATTGAACATATCATAGCAGCACTAAAAGCTTGCAATGGAAAAATTTCAGGTCCGGGTGGTGCTGCCGAGATTCTTGATCTGCCCTACTAATGCTCACTTCACGAATAAAAAAATGCGGCATCAAAAAAGAAATGAAATTTAATCCCTGAAAATGCGGGAAATTCACATCACCCATATTGACACGGCCTGCATCCTACTGGAGATATCAATTAACCGAACCATCTTTATCAACATACGCATCGGAGGTTTCAAGTTGGAAATTTTGACAAGTTGATCTACATTTCGCAATTGTTTTCACACCAAACTTAACCACACCTTGGGTCTGATTAATGTATACAAGCATGCATGGATTCTCGAAAATCAGTTTTCCCTTTCCTTCTTCCCGCCAGTGCAAAACCCTTTAACAGGTAGAGCAATTGCGCTCGCAAAAAACAACAGAAATTTCCCACCCAATCCCAGCAAATTTCCGGTATGAATGTCATAAGTGAGCATAAGTTTTTCTCCGCTGTGCTGGCCTTCAAGCCCAGTGGTTTGAAGAATCCGTTCGGTATATCTGTCGTATTGCCGAACCAGTCAACGATAGCTTCTCCCATTGTCAACATAAACATTTAATACCCCCCTGAGGACGATCACCTGCCATAAGTATACTAAGCCAGGCGTCGGACTGGTCTTTCACTTTATTAAATATCTTGTTCAGCGGAGGCTGATCAGCCACAAGCGTAATATTCGATTTGTTATGATAAATAGGTAAAAAGAAATGATAAATAGGACAAATAAAACAACGTGATAAGTAGTTGATTTGCTAAGTACAAAATATGTAGTCATCAATAAACCAATGGTAATATGTTGCTGGCGTTTCCTGCGTCTTTTTATTGTTGATGCTGTTTTCGAGGGTTCGCTTGTGTTTAGTGAGTGCTTAAAACCAATATTATATATACTTAAAACCAAATCAATTAATTATGAGACTAAAAATTACTAATCAAAAAAATCTCCTCAAGAAGATCAGGTATTATGTAATACCCATTATGCTAATCTTTATTTGCGGGCAGACGTTTGCGCAATCTGTAAATGTTAAAGGCAAGGTGATCTCGGGTGATAATAACCAACCTTTACCGGGAGCTACCATTACTGAAAAGGGAAAACAAAATAGCATTGCAACATCATCTGCCGGTTTGTTCTCCATCAATGTCAATGCCGGTGCGATATTAGTTTTTAACATGGTTGGGTACCTGCCGCAGGAAGTTGTTGTCGGCAATCAAAGCGAGGTTAATATTACCCTGCAACCCGATAATAAGGCATTGAATGAAGTAGTGGTAATTGGCTACGGCACTGCCCGCCGGAAGGATCTTGTTGGCGCAGTCAATACCGTATCTGCCAAAGAAGCGGGTGCCAATACAGCGCTAAGCCCGGCGCAATTACTTGTAGGTAAAATGCCCGGTGTACAGGTCGTTAACTCGCAGATCATTATCCGGGGAACAGGTTCTTTTACCAGCGTTGATCCGCTGTATGTTATTGATGGCATACAAGGCGATGGTAACGTATTTACCACCCTAAGTCCGCAGGATATTGAAACGATCACTGTTTTAAAGGATGCATCTTCAACCGCCATCTACGGTGTGGCGGCAGCCAATGGTGTAGTAATTGTCACCACAAAAAAAGCAAAAGCAGGTGCAACACGAGTAAGCTTTAACATGCAGGCGGGTACCTCAAAAGCATGGCGGCAACTGGATATTTTAAAGGCTGCGGATTACGTGGATTTGCTTAAAGATATTGCAGCTACAACCAATATTGCCGTGCCTGCTAAGCTGAATACCGCAGATGTACTTATTGACCGCGCCGATTATCAAAAAGAAGTATTCAAATCTGCGTATTCTACAGAGAGTGATCTGAATGTGAGCGGGGGAGGTGACAAGGTATTGTATAACTTGTCTATGAGCTATATTACACAGGATGCGATCATTAAAAAATCCCGTACTGACCGTTTATTTACCCGTTTTTCGCTGGATGAAACACTAGGACGTTTCCATTTTGGGCAAACCTTAAATTTAAGATATAACCGTGGAGCGGGACAGGCCGCCAGCCTTATTGGCGGTATTACTTATGCACCTTATAAACCCATACTTGACCCCGGCGTGCTCGGCGGCTACTCTATAGTAACCAATGTTGATGACAACAGCAATGTGGGCAACCCCCTACAGGATTTAGGGGTTAAGTACGGAAAGAGCAATAGTTTGACCTTATACCCGCAGGTTTTCGGCGAGGTAAAACTAATCAGCGGTCTATCATTCAGGTCGCAGCTTTCGGCAACCTACAATACCAGTAATTCCGATTCCTACCAGTATCCGTATGTCGCCTCCAACAACCTGGCCTATGGGAGACAGGTTGGCCGCTCATTCGGTAGTTCATTTACCTATACTTTCGAAAATTATTTCTCCTATAACAAGACCTTTGACAGGCATAACTTTTCGGCCACATTAGGTACAAGTTATATTGATGCCGGTTACAACAAGGCGCTTACTGTTTTAGGTACAGGCTTAACAAATGATAACATTAAGGATATCAGCGTTGCACCTACCGTGACCACTACGGGCAATGGTTCGGGCTATGGTACCCAATTTGGTCGTGCGCAATCATGGTATGGCCGTTTAATTTATACATTTAATGACCGGTATATTCTTTCTGGCAGTATCCGTCGCGATGGTTCATCGAACTTTGGTGCCAATAACCGTTATGGCAACTTTCCGGGCGTAGGTTTTGCCTGGAGATTTACGGAAGAGAGCTTTGTTAAGTCGGCCTTACCCTTCCTTTCCGATAGCAGGCTGCGTGCCGGTTGGGGACGTACAGGTAACAATAAATTTAACCTGGGTGTGACCGATGTATTTACCTATAGCGGTTATCCTAATGGTAACCTGGTTTACTCTTTAGGTACAAACGAAGCCTTTGTTGGCGGTGTTACCGTAGCAACCATCTCCAATCCATATCTGAGATGGGAGCAGACCGATCAAACCGATATTGGTCTTGATCTGGGGTTTCTGAATAACCAGCTAACCTTAAACGCAGGCTATTACAAACGTAAAAGCCGAGGTTTAATTGTTAACGTTCCGGTGCCAACCAGTGTGGGTATTGGTGGTATAAATGGCATCCAAAGCGTAGTAACATCAAACGCTGCCGATGCCGAAAATAAAGGATTTGAGTTGCAGATTACTTACAAAAGCAAAAACAAAGATGATTTTAACTATTCCATCAGCGCAAATGGTGCGTATAACCAAAACAAAACACTTTCGTTAGGTAATCTATCGCAATCGCCAATTATCAGTGGTGTTTTTAATAATTTAAATGGACTTACCTTAACGCGGCAGGGCTCGCCAATTGGTGCGTTTTACGGTTACCGCGTTGATCATGTGGCAAGCACACAGGCCGAGATCGATGCGCTTAACACGATCGCGAAGCAAAAATCAGGTAATGCGGCAGCTGTATACCAAGCGGGCATAAAACCGGGCGACTTTTTGTTTAAAGATCTAGATGATAATGGTATTGTAAATGTGGCAGATCAACAGGTGCTCGGCAGCGCCATCCCTAAATTTATTTATGGATTTAACTTAAGCGGCAACTATAAAAATTTTGATCTTAACCTGGTTGTATCCGGGGTAACGGGTATTCAGCTGGGCAATGCACTTAAATTTTTTACCGAGAATGCCTCAACAGGGCATAATGCTACCACAGCTATATTAAACCGGTGGCGCAAACCCGGTGATGTGGCAGCCTTGCCAAGAGCTGGACAGAGTGTTACCTCATCAGGTAACTTACGTCCATCCGACTTTTTTATCGAGAACGGCGCTTACCTGCGTGTACGCAATTTAACACTGGGTTATACTTTTTCTAAAAAAACGTTGGGATCACTTACAGGCACGGTAATCAGCAAATTCAGAGTTTTTGCAGCAGCGCAAAACCTGTTCACCATCACCGACTACAAGGGTTATGATCCTGAAGTAAGTGGCAGTGACTTTATTTTTGGCCGTGGGATAGATAACGGACAAGTACCGCAACCAAGAACCTTTATAGCAGGAATACAAGTAGGATTTTAAAAATTAATGATTAAGGTGATGAAAAAATATATGAAATATGTGCTGAGTGCGGGCTTATTACTAACCGCAAGCAGCTGTAAAAAAAATCTGGACGTACAAAATAAAAATGCCTATACCTATGATACTTATTTTGCCAGCGATAACGTATTGAATCAGGCAACCATAGCCACCTATGCAACCTTACTGCACAACGGGATGTGGGCCAGGGAATGGTATTTTATTTTTGATCTTTTAGGTTACGAAGCAAAAAATGATCAACCCCTGACCGGCGATTTGCTAAACCTGGCGCAATATAACTTTGGCAATAACCAGCCAACTTTAGATGCAATGTGGGCATCGCTATATCGCATGGTTTTTCGTGCCAATGTGTTGATTGACAGAGCAAGTGTGTGGAACCCTGTTACAGCTACAGAAATAGCTCATCAGAAACAGTACATTGCCGAGGCCAAATTTTTGCGGGCTTACGCCTATTTTAACCTGGTAAGTTTATACGGCAGGGTGCCCTTGCGCGTAAGCTATGAACAGACCACCAATAATCTGGAGCAGCCAAGAGCCACTGTCGCCGAAATCTGGACCTTTGTTGAAAAGGATTTGCAGGAAGCTCAGTCCGATTTACCGGTAGCCTTTGCAAATGCCGATTTAGGGCGCGCTACCAAAGGTGCTGCCACAGCACTTTTAGGCAAGGCATACCTTTATCAGAAGAAATATGCTTTGGCCGTTTCCGAACTAATCAAACTGACACAGGCACCATATACCTATACCTTATCAACGAATTACAATGATTTGTTTAATACCACCAATCAAAATAATAAGGAAAATATTTTCCAGATCATGAACCAGGTATGGACCGACTGGGGTATTGGTAGCCAGTATTATGTATTCGGCGGCCAGGAAATTAACGGCAAGGCAACCCACTCAGATCGGGCACAGGAATATGGTTTTAATGATTGGAGCAATGTGTTTATCACCACAACTGCTGTTAAGGCCTTTACCTATCCTAACCCGCAAACTGGTGTCTCCTACACCGATCCACGAGCGGCCTATACTTTTTATGGCGATGCGGCAAGTGGGGGGCAAACGCAATATTGCCAGCAATGTGTCGGCGGACCAGTTGCTTATCCGTTTGCGGCTAAAGGCTATCACTATTTAAAATACCAGTACTATAATTTGATAGCAGTTTATGGCGGTCCGCAAAGTGGTATAAACGGCCAGGTAATTCGTTATGCCGATGTGCTGCTATTATTGGCCGAAGCTTACATTCAGCAAGGGAATACCGGTACTGAACCACTTGACTTGATTAACCAGGTAAGAGCCAGGGTAAGCGCACCAGCGTACATAGCACTGGGCAATCAGACTAATGCGTTCAATATCCTCATGCGCGAAAGGCAACTGGAACTTACCGGCGAACAATCGCGCTATTTCGATTTGATCCGCTGGGGTATTGCCAAACAAACCATAAACGCCCAGCGACAGATTGAAGATGGTACGCAACCTTTCCAGGATAAAAATGTGCTGCTGCCCATCCCTATCTCGGAGAAAAATGCAAACCCAAATGTTGCAAAAGATATCAGCAACGACTGGAACTAAAAACACTACCCATGATTGAAGAAGACCGCCCCGACAACGGGAGCGGCCTTCTTTACGCTAAAGTGTGTTTTTGCTGGCCTGGAATTCAGACCATGTTACACGTTGGTAGGTTTTATTTTCTGGATGAACTGGGTGGGGGGAATGCCAAATTCTTTTTTAAAGGCTCTGGTGAAGTAGGACTGTGTTTGTATACCCACACGGTACATCACATCAGTAATAAAAATATCTTCATGAATCATGATTTCTTTAGCTTTTTGCAGTCGTATGGTGCGGATAAATTCACCAATAGATTGGCCGGTAATGCTTTTAATTTTGTTGTACAACTTGGTTTTGCTCATACACATCTCTGCAGAGAGGAAATCGGCATCGAGGTAGGTGTCAGTCATGTTTGCGTTAATGTAGGATAAGAGTTTGTCTATGAACTCTTTATCTCGGGTAGAATGTGCCAGTTCTCTGACCTCAATCTGGTGATCTTTAGCATAATGGTTTTTTAGCTTTTGCCGCTGCTCAAAAATATTCTTAATGGTTAAACATAGCAGCTTAAAGTTAATGGGTTTGGAAAAGTAGTAATCGGCGCCCGATCCGATTCCTTCAATTTTCGATTCGATATTATCCTTAGCTGTCAGCAATAAAAAAGGAATATGGCTGGTTTCCAGGTCCTCCTTAGTCAGCCGGCAAAAATCAATACCATTCATCCTCGGCATCATAATATCACTAATGATGAGATCTGGATGTTCCTCCTTAGCTTTAATAATCCCGTCTGCACCATCTGTAGCTACCGAAATTTGGTAATAGCTGCCTAAGCTATCTTTGATCAACTCAATTATTTCGGGGTTGTCATCAACTATTAAAATGTGCTTTTTAATGGCCCCGGTATTAATCTCCTCCATTAAATCGTCAACGGCCATGCTGCTTGCATCGGTTGTATATTGCAGGACGGGTATCACGCTTTCCAGCCGAACAGTGCTTTCATCCAGGGTTTCGTTCCAAATTTCGGAATCGTCGTAGTCATCCTTTAAACAAGGTATTTTAATAATTACTTCGGTGCCTTTTTCCTTTTCGCTGGATACGCAAATTTCACCTTTGTGCAGGGTAACCAGGCTTTTCACAAAGGCCAGGCCAATGCCCGATCCAAGATGCGATTCCGAAACCCTGTAATAACGCTCAAAAAGATGCTTTAACGAGTCCTTATCAATGCCGATCCCCGTATCGGTAACTTTAATGGCCATGCTTTTTTTCGATTGATAATCGCTTTTAATCAGCAACTCGTTTTTATAGCTGTTGATGATCATGTTTTCCGGCTCGGTAATGTCCACCGTTATTTTTCCTCCTGCCGGGGTGTACTTAATAGCGTTGTGAATCAGGTTTAAAACTATTTTTTCCATTATTTGACGGTCAAACCATGTATCGGTTATGGTTAAGTTTTTCCTGAAAGAGAGGCTTAATTGTTTCTCGTGCGCAAGCTCGACAAACTCGTCCGTAATTTCATCAATAAACGGGTCGATGTTTCCTTTAGCTACCTTTAAGGATAAAGCCGCTGATTCCACCTTTCTGAAATCCATTAGCTCATTGATCAAATTCATCAGCCGGTTAGCATTTTTATACAGCGATGAAAAATGTCGGCCGGCTGCTATGCTCACTTCCTCTTTCATCAGTTTTTCCAATCGGCCCATGATCAGCGTAAGCGGGGTACGTAAATCATGCGATATGTTGGTGAAAAACTGAAGCTGAATTTGGTGTAACTCCTCTTTTTTCTGCTTTTCGAGTTTATCCAGCTCAAGCTGCCGTTTAAAGTTTAGGGCATAATAAATGCCTGTTATAAAAATAATGCCCATTAGAATGCGAAACCACAGGGTTTGCCAATAGGGGGGTGTAATAATAATAGTAAGGGTGGTAACTTGATTGTTCCAGATTCCATCGTTGTTTGATCCCTTAACTTTAAATACGTAAGTGCCGGGATCTATGTTGGTATAAAAGGCCTTTCGATCATGCCCAATGTAATTCCACTGTTTATCAAATCCTTCCAGTTTGTAGGCATACGAGTTATTGCTGCTGGCGGCATAATTAAGCGCTGCAAATGATAATGAAAAGGTGGACTGGTTGTGCTTTAAAACAATTTCCTTAGCGATGTTAATATCGGCTTTTAAGGGCGAGTTATATTCAAAGGGCGTAACTTTTTTATTAAAGATCTGAAACTCGGTTAAGTATACCGGTGGGATAAAGCTATTGGTAATAATGTTTTTAGGATAAAAGGAATTGAACCCGCTTATACCACCAAAAAATAGTTTACCATCTCTGGCCCTCAAAAACGCATTAGCAGAAAACTCTTCGCCCTGCAGGCCGTCTGCCTTATTGTATTTTTTGTATGTGCCTTTATCGGGGTTAAATTTAATTAATCCGTTAATGGTTGAGATCCATAACAGGCCTTTTTCATCCTCCAGTATGCCCTTAATGAGCTCATTGGCCAGCACACCACTCTTGGTGTATAGATTAAATTGATCTTTGCTTTCATTGTATAAATAAAGGCCGGCTTGTCCTACCCAGACCCGGCCTTTGCTATCGGTATAAATTACTTCAATAATAGGGTTTTTCTCCTGCCCTAAAAAATAATGCCTGAAGGAATTTGTGGTTTCGTCAAGGCAGTTAAGTCCGGCATCGTCTGTGCCTATCCATATGTTGCCTTTTTTATCTTCGTTTAATGATACAATATCGTAACCCAAAAAGCTGGTTCTGTTCTGCGGGTCCTTAGTTACCCGTGTGAACGTGTTATTGTCCGGATTATAACGGTTCAGGCCCCCGTTATAAGTACCTATCCAAATATTGCCCTTCCTATCCTTCAACAGTTTGTAAACATGGTTAGAACTAATGCTGAAATTATCCTTGGGGTTGTTTAAAAGCCGTTTAAATGTTCCGGTTTTGGAGTTGAAAATATTGAGACCGCCGCCCCATGTAGCGACCAGCAAGTTGCCTTGGTTATCTTCTATAATATCAAGCACGGCATCAGAGCTAATAGAGCTGTTATCAAACGCATTATAGCGGTAATGTTTATAGGAGTTATCGGCGCGGTTGTATTTGTTAAGTCCGCCGCCATCGGTGCCAATCCAGATCGTGCCTTTACTGTCTTCATAAAATGCCTTAACATCATTATAGCTTAAGCTATTGTTATTTTCCTCGTGTTGAAAAAGTTCAAAGTTCTGTGATCTGGGCTCATATAATTTAACCCCTCCACGGTGTGTGCCGATCCACATGTTACCTTGATTGTCTTCAAAAAGTGCAGATATGGTTCGGTGCGGCAGCGTACCGGGGTTATTTAGATAGTATTCGGTATAATGATAAAAGGAACTGCTGCCGGGGGTAAGTAAATTTAAGCCACCGTTTACGCAACCGGCCCACAGGTTTCCTTTTTTGTCAAAAATCAGATCAGTAACCGAGTTGCTGCCTATGCTTGACACATCCGTTTCAATATGATAAAGATGCTTTATTTGTTTGGTTTTAGGGTTAACTACGTAGATGCCAGCATTTTCGGTGCCTATCCAAAAATCACCATTGGGCGCTTGCTGCATTACCCGTATCTTGGCTTTAAAATTAGGGCTCAGCAAATCTTCGTTAAAGGTATTGTTTCGGTAGTTAAATTTGTTTAAGCCCGATCCGGCCGCAATCCACAAATTATTTTCACGATCCTCAAAGATGTAGTTAATGTAGTTTAATGAGGCATTGGTTGCATTCTTTCTATAGCAGCTAAACTTTTTAGTTTGCCGGTTAAATAGATTCAGGCCGCCGTTATAAGTACTTATCCAAAGGTTGCCACGACGATCTTCATAAATACGGTTGATGCTGTTGTCAGATAACGATGCTGGGTTATTTACCTGGTGCTTATAGGATGTAAAGGTGCCTTTCTCCCGGTCGAATAAATTTAATCCATTGGAGGTGCCAATCCATAGGTTTTTTTTCCTGTCCTCATAAATATGTCTGATGTAATTGTCGCTGATACTGAGTTTATTATTTGCGTTATTTTTATACACTACCATTTGGTAGCCATCGTATTTATTCAGCCCGTCTTTAGTGCCAAACCACATAAAGCCTTTGCTATCTTGCAATATACAATTAACGTTGCCGTTGGATAATCCGTTATCGCTGGATATGTTGGTGAATTTTAAGGGGGGTACGGCCCCAATACCTAAAAGCGGACACAAACATATTAAAAATAACATATGCCGTTTGGCAAAGATGCTTGCAGCTTTAAAAAGGCTCATAACAGGTTATTAATTGGTTAGTCTAATGGCAGTGACAGCCATAATTTAGAGTCTAAAATACTTAAATCCTAGGAGATTACACAAATAAACGCGCTAATGATAAATAGGTCAAAAGAAATGATAAATACGACAAGTAAACGCTTCGATTTAACGATTATTTGTTTTGAGCAATAACCAAACTGCCACGGGATAGGTTCAGTGCTGGCGATAAGGCACCACATACAGTTCTTTACCTTTACGATCGCCTGGTCAAAAGAAACCTAAATAATTTTGGCCTCAAAGGATTAATAAATCATTTGATCAGCAAGGGACGGGCGATACGGTCAATTTTGGGAGACTCAGGGAGGATTCATTTCATATACACTTAAAGTAAGAACCTGAATCAATCGTCATGAGCGTATTAATGCTAAAACAGGATCTTCAGATTCCATTTTATAAGCAATCGAATACGACTTAATTCCTTAACATTTTTTAATATACTTTTTGCAAATTAGGTCCAAACAATAAATGAAAACCATCAGCAAACGGCAGCAACCAGGCAATCATGGTCACTTTGAGATAGCTCGAAGCGTTGACGTTTCCTTCTGACCAGACCTCCGAAATTTTGGAAGTATCCTTGTCTACTAATGGCTTTTCTTCTTCCATCGAAGTACTGCCGCAGGGAACAACTTTGAACTGGCTATTGCGGTAGCTATTGGTGTGGTGTATTCGGAATCAACTCAGGCCAGGCGTTTGTAGATGTCATCGGCCCGCTGATCGAGGTACCGGCTTTGATTGCACTGGTTTACTTGCCTTCTGGTTGCGCAAAAAGCATTATTAAATAACAAAGCCCGGCTTCTGGACTTCCGGGCTTTGTTATTTTTTTGAATAAAGAATTACTTAGCGTTTTTTTTCTCAGTAACTTCAGCACGGATTTCCTGTGCCAATACTTTTAAATCCTGCATTGCTTTACGAACTCTTGTACCTGCTGCACCGTTACCAGCATTATAAAATTTCTCTACATCAGTTTCAACTGAAGCTACCAATTCTTTAAGTTTTGAAAATTTTTCCATTTTTTTGAAAGTTTATTAATATAAATCTGCCTCTAAATGTATTTAGCAGGCGATAAACATAGAAAAAATCTTTTTTAGTTTCTGCAATAACTGAGTATAAACTCAGCTTTTCTGTTAAAAATAGCGCTTTTAGTGAAGTTTTTAAAGGATTTGAAGTGCTTTTCCCCGATCTGAAAGAGTGATGTCCGCCATCAGGCAGGGAGATTAATTTCAGTTCAGTGATAACCTGAAGGTGAACCGCCTGGTGAACGGAAAAGATACCCGGTATTGCGGGTATTTGGAAGTGAAATCAGGTCCGTTTTCCTGCAAGGAGGATGAGGCGAGTGGTTAATCAATGACTTGATTGCGTGGGGGGAAGCGTTGATAAATAATTAGCTAGTTCGTATATTTGATTGTACAATCAACGGGGTTTAATGTGAACCGAAGAAGCCGTATTCCGCAGGCCTGATCACATTTTTTACTTAAATTTTATTGTGATGAGAACATTTGTGTATCTGGTGTTTACTTGTTTTATTTCTGCAGGAGCATTTATGGGAGCTTTGAATTCGGCTAATATCTGGCCAGGTTATTTGCTTGGCTTTGGCGTATGGGTTTGGTTTATCTGGAATTTGGATAACAGAAGGAGGAAAGCTGAAGCGAAGCGTTACAGATAGTATAGCGGCTAGTGGAGAATTCCTGCTTTAATGCAGGAATTCTTAAGGGATGTGCAGCATCATCTGGATCTGAAAGGCCTGTTGTTTTGGATGCCGAGGTCAATCTCTTTTGCTTCATTAGCGGGTTCCTGTTTCATCCTGGAGCGGAAGGATTCAGCTGCTTTTTTTAAATCCTCCACACTTTCCTGAAATCCCTTACTTAGTTCATGAGCTTCTGAAGTGTGTTCCTTTCCGGTTAGCGATTTAATTCCTTTGTATATGACGTAGGATAAGCCGCCATCAAGCAGGAGTGAGACTGCCAGTGCAATACGATTTGCCCGAAATGGTGCAGTATCAATGCCGGAATAGCGAAATGTGGTGCCATCAGAAAGCTGTACCTCCTTGCCTTTGCGGAATGCTTCACGCTGGCTTTCAGTAAGGATTTCGCTGTTAACTAACAGTGGTTCTTCGATTTTCCCTGTCTCTGTTTTGATGTATTCACGCGTTTCAGAATCGTACTCAAACAGGTATTCGCGTTTGATTTCGTCTTTGTCCTTCAGTTTTTTATAGATGGCGACGGTTTCGCCCTGTTCTAGTTGCTCTGCTTCAATATCAGTTAAGTCGACAGGAAATACAGGCTGATGATAGATGGGGTGGGCCTTCAGTTCAATCTTGCCTTTGCTATTCCTTTCGACTGAAATTTTGGCCTCCAATTCGCCAATTTTTAAGTTTTTATCTTCAAGATTCTGGAGCCTGATCAAGGAAGTGCGTCGCCCAAAAAGAAGTGCGAGTTTGTTTTCATCGCTCATCAATAATTGTCCGTTCTGCGCCAGGCCTATGGTTTCTAACGCCTTAATTGGCAGTTCTTCTTCTTTAAAAATCTTTCTGTTCATGGTGTATTTAGTAAGGAAAGGTTTATCGCTTTCTTTTCATTGCGGTTTCTGATGATTCGTTATTGAGTACCAATTCCCGGGTATTGTCCATTTTGACTTCAGGATTTAGCATGGGATAGTTTTTGGCAACAAGGAGGGACTTGTAAAGTCCGTCACTATGAGAAAGCTTAAGCTGTTCACCAGAGTTTATATCCTCAATTTTTACCTGCTTGCCCTTCAGCACTTCGGTAACCTTATAGGTGGTATCGTTATGAGCGATCTCGTCACCTTTCATTAAAAACTTAGATTCCGGCTTTCGTTCTACCTCCTGCTTTAGGTTTAGTTTGAGCTCGATGTCCAATATGAAATCATAGATCTTTTGCGCATCTGCGGCTGCTTTTTGGAGTTCGAATGGATCATCCTGTAGTACTTTGATCCAGTCTTCAACATAGACGGCGTGTTGTTCAAAGTAATGGCCGGTACCTATTTCAGCACCAACCATGAGCGATGCGATTTCGGCACGAAGCTCCTCTCTGGCATAATCAGGCGTGCCAAAACCATTCATCATATCGCGATCGAGCCGGGATTTGTGGCCAGTCCAGTGGCCTAGCTCGTGCAGTGCTGTTGCGTAGTATTCAGTTGCAGTTGGAAATTGATGCCGGTGAGGCAGGGTGATTTGATCTGTTACATAATTGTAAAAGGCATAATTGCCCCCATGTTTGAAACTGGGATTGGTTGCATTTAAAATGGCTTCGGCCCGCTCGATTGGAGACCATTTTTGTGCGGCTAGTTTTTCAGCATTTACCAGAGCCAGCTCAGGGATACCGCTAATTTGCTCTGCGTTGAATACCCAGGCATTGGTGATGATCGGTTTTTCCAGTTGAGTTTCCGTATACCGGACTTTGCCATTCTCATCCCGAATGGCTTTACCGTTTTCATCCAGTACCGCTTTTTTATCCGTGTGCTGGACAAAATTAATGAGGGTAGCCTTCGCACCCTTCTGAACCTGCCATTTGTTGATGTTTGCCTGACGGAGGGTTAACCAGCGAGGGTCGGAAAATGGCTGCATCCCCAGCCAGAGTGCATTGAGACCACGATAGTTTTTACCAGTGGTGGGGTTTGAAGGGATAGAAAAGCCAGGGTTGTTGTCGTCAATCCATGCCTTTTGGAAGGGGGAGGTGCCAGCCTTGAGCTCGGCAATTAGCTTTTCGGCGATTTGTTCGTGCAGGGGCTTAAAGTTAGTCATAGGTTATTGCTTGTTAGTTGCATAAATTCCTGGACGAGCTGATCGATGTCGTCGTTGATTTTTAGAAAATTTTTCATGAGTATTTCTTCTTTTTTGTCCCCGAAATCGTAGAAGATTGGGAGTTCCTTGTAGTTCTGCTCTTCTTTTTTCAGCTCTTCAGTATCAAGGTTGATCCGGCAATGGATGGCAGAAGTTTCGAACTTCCCATCGTAATGTTCCTGCGGTTCGGCAGCGATGAGGCCAACCATTTCTCCGGTATTTAGAGAAGCAATTTTTCCGGCAGGGATCAGGGCTTCCATTTTTTCATTGAGGGAGGTGCTGGTTTTGTTCCGGTCGATGCTCAGGTTTTCGCTGATCTGTTTAGACTTCCCAAAGAGACGTTCAAGCCAGTCCAGGGTATCTTTATTTCGCACGGAACCGGAGAGGATGTTACCTACAACAGAAGTGATGACCGCTGCGGTGTCTTTTCCGTACTGTTGCTGGAGCATGGGCAATTCCTGTAGACCGAGTACCACGGCGAACTTCATGCTTCGTGCGGTTGAAATGACGTTTTCTATTTTATGGCAATAGAGTGTCGGTGCTTCATCTACAATGAGCCCGCAGGGCAGGTTGCCTCTGCTGTTCATCAATCTGGTCATGCGGTTGATGATCCCAGAAAAACAGGCTGATGTGATGCTTTGCGTGTCTGGATTACTTGCCAGCACGAGTACTCCCGGCTCATTTGGATCGGATAATTTCAAATTGAAATCATCACCTGAAAAGACCCAGAAGGTTTCTTTAGTCGCCAACCGGCTGATGAAGATTTTTAACGTGCCGATCTGCCCTTCAAGTTGGCCGAATTCCCTGGCCTGGTAAGCCGTGTGAAAAGGGGATAGCAGAGAGATGAGTTCTGGTTCTGTAAAGAGGACACTGAATATCTCTTCATAGCTGCGGTTTAGAAAAGCCAAAACATGTGGGAATGAGGAATGTTTGCCCTTTTTATACTTGCTGAAAAAGAAAATGCATGAAGCCAGGAAATTGACTGCCGATTGGGTAAAGAACTGGTCGGAGCCACCGGACTTGTCACCTTTTTTCATTGCCTCCACCAATGCTTCTGCAGTTTCCATGGCATCGCCCAAGGTTTGCAGCCATTCCTTACGGAAAAGGTTAATTCGCCTGCTTTGCTCCGGCTCGGATGGATTGATGACATGGAAAGTGTATTTTTTGCATTTGCCCTGCTGTTTGGCCAGTAGAAAGTGGTAGTACAATACTTTGCCGAGGTCAGGGTATTTGAAATCGAAGACACACAAACAGAATTCTTTGGCCATGAGTTGGCGGATGATACTGTTTATGGCACCAAAGGTTTTGCCAGAGCCCGGAGTACCTACAATCAGGCAAGACCGAAAAATGTTGCAAAGGTTAATCCAGCCATCATGTATTTTTCCATCGTGGTAGAATTGCATTGGGATGTTAACGGAGCTCGGGGTTTCGACCTTTTTAATGGGCTGCATGAAGCTTTCCTGCTCGGTATTCCATTTATCTTTACCTATTCCGGAACGGATCATTTTCGAAACGTTGTCTAAGGAGATGCTAAGTATTAATGCACCAAATAGAGAAGAGACGATATAAGCCAGATTATACCAGGTGGTATAAGTGAACGCAAAGGACGAAGGTCGGCCATAGAGCCATAGGCTACCAAAGAATAGCAAGAAGCCAGCTGTCAGGGGATAAAGTACATGTTTTTTAGGCTCGAAGTTGACGTTCTTTTTGGAAAGCGTACCAATGCTTACGATACAGATCAGGGTTAGGTTAGCGAATTTGCTGTAACTCAGCTTATGGTAAATAGGGAGGAGACTGAGCCTATCCACCACATACGAAAAAAGCCCCAGAAAAGGGGCTTTTGCATATACGAAAATCATGACTTCGGTGACGACCATCAGGTAGATGGTGCATTGGAGGAAACCATGAAGCTTCTGGATTTCTCGGGATTCTTCCATAATGTTATTGGTTTTTGATAGATGTCAGATGCCTTCACCATTATTCCAGCATTTAATTATGAGAACATATACGTTTTGCTATATTTGATTTAAAAAACCTCTCATGAGCGATCTCCATACCTGGCAGACCCAGGCACAATACAAATTAGAACACAAAGGAGCTGAACTGAACGATAAGCAATGGAAAACCTATGAGCTTGAGTTTATCATGCGTGCTATATTGAAAGCTCCTGATCATATTCAGGACGAAACCCAGCTTGCCACATTTAAAAAGGAAACAGAAGATCTGATTGAAGCTATTCCTGGTAAAGAAGATCAAAAGATTTTTGCTAAAGATTTCGTAACACAGTTTATGCGTTATAAGTCAATGCTTATCAAACAATACAAACTGGTTCCTAAAGGATATTACACTGGAATATGGATAGCGATAGGGGTGGCATTAGGCACATCAATAGGCTTAACCATGGGAAGTTTCCCTATCGGAATTGCTATCGGCATAAGCTTAGGGGTTGCGATTGGTGCCAGTCTGAATGCAAAAGCGGAAAAAGAGGGCAAGGTACTTTAGTCAAAGCGATTTAATATTCATTTGAATTTCCCCTGCGTTTTGTTAGCACATCAGAAAAGACTTGCTTTTAGTCTTGTCCTCAGCCTTCCATAATTTAAAGATATCTAATTCTGTAAATGTTTGGATGATTAGAATAAGGGGATAAGGGGGACGTGAGTCTACACATATCTTCTAAACTGATTTTCTAATGATCTTAACAATAACTTGAAGCCAAAACGATAATATCTATTAAAAATGTCAGAATCAGTGAGAATTAAATCTTTGTTGGGATCTTTGATAATGTGATTTTTATTTGTACTGGTAATTACAAATTTTTCAGTAACCATGAGGTTCAATTTATACATTCTTCGGCCGAAGTTCCGGGAAAATAAAATGCTGTTATTATCAAAATAGTCCATTATCTCTTTATTGCGAGCCATTATTCGCTGAAAAATTGGCAGCCATTCCTCCCTTGTTGGTCCCATGTTTTTAGGATGCAGATAATGAGCCATTTTCATTAATTCAATATCTTTCTGAAGTGCCTTTATTTCAAGATATAATTTGCGAACGACACCTGCTCTTTCTAAGTGGAGTGAAGTAAACTTGATTTCCTTTAGTTTAAGCCAGTACGACATAAATTGTTGGACTAAGTAGCCAAATGCCATTAATACAACTGTAATTTGCGCCCAATATTTTGCAATAGATTCCATGAGGAAACGAATATACCAATAGAGATCAGAAATGTATGGCTAAAGAATTGATCTGATCAAATCATTTAAAAAGTGTCTGCTTTAAGTAAGTCTCTATATCTTAAATTTAAGTGAATGACCCGACCACTAATCTGCTTTTCATTGAGTTCTATCTTTAAGACTTTATGGCCAGGGAAAGTGAATTTTCTGAAAACAAATATGTTGCGGTAGTTTTTGCGGAAACTGTGGTGGGAATAGAGGGTGAATTCTGGTTTGAGTTCAATGGATTGAACAGTTGATGCTTTGGTTACCTTTTCGTCTTCGACTTTAAAGCGGATTTCATCAGGATCATATTTTAAGTTGGTACTGTTGGTGTAGCTTAGATCAATAAAGATATAGTCACCAATGGTTGCGATATGGTTGATATTTCCTTTTATGCCAAATGCGGAGGAGTGAGCAATATTGGTTTCGGACTTTTTAAACAGCAATTGCGTGGCATAGATTTTAAGTTGGCGCTGACTAAAGCCCTGCGATTGGATTTCGAGTGGTTTGGTGTGCTCCGGGAGGATTTCTATTTGAGTTGGATACGCTTTGCCGGGAAGATTTGGGATGGCAGATACTCGGTATTGTGCGATAAAACTCTCGCCTGCTATGGTGATTATTGCATCTGTTAGGCTGGCAAAGTTAGGGCCTTTTAAGGAATCAGGAGCCAATTTAATCCGTAGTACGTTGTTAATTGGGATGTCGCCAACAATGGCTTTGGTGGAAATGTCGACATATTGAATGGGCTCCGGGGATAGGAAATGGAATGTTGCCAGTCCTGGTAAGGTGATAAGCGGAAGATTTTGAGCGTAGGTTGACAGGGCCGTTACCATTAGAACAGCGAGCGCGGTGATTCGGTTTTTTAACATGATGAAATGGATTTTGGGTGGTGGTTTAATAGTTTTTTTGTTCGTTTTGGAGTGCCTGCGGGTCGATTAAGTAGATGTACGAGTTGTACTTAATTTTGGCTTTATTCTTTCTGATCAGGTTTGCAATGGCCGCGGAAGTACTTTGGAAGACCTTATCGAAACTGCTCATCAGGAACTGACTGGCATTGGCACTGTTGCCTTGCAGGTTTACACCCTGCATGGAATTGCCACCGAGGTCTTTGGTGAATTCGCGAAAAGCCGACTCAGGAACATAGAGCCCGGGTAGTCCGTCAGTATCATATAATTCCAGCTTTACAGGTAGTATTTTGCCTTCAAGAAATATGGATTCAACGGTAAGCGACACGCGTTGATCACCAAATCCGGTGATTAAGGCAAAGAGATAAGTCCCTTTTTTAACCGCTGTGTTTCCCACACGGATGTCTTCGAGCAGACGAAGCCGGATTCTTGAGCCAGCGTAACCTGTTACATTTTCATCAATGATGGCTGTTATAAATTCCTCCTTTTTACCAGGGAGCAAAGTATTAAATACATAAGAGGCGTTTGTTTCTTTACGAACTGCTAATTTAGGTTGCTGTTTACGGAGTTCATCCGCCTTGTTTTGAGCATCGATACGTTGTTGTTCCGCCTTGTACTCAGGGTCAGAAGCTTTACTAACACTATCCATATAGGCCATTTGAGCCTTAAACAGATCCATAGGATCTTTTTCCTTTACTGCCGGCTGTTGTTGCGCTACATCGGGTATTCGGTTATAATATGGAGGAGCGTAAGGGGAACTAGTGCCAGAGCCATTTTGAATACTGGCCAATGCTTTGGCTAATTCCTGATCCTGTTGGGATAAACGATTCAACCCTTGCTGCTGAACAGTAGCTCCGTTGAGCTGAGGGAAAGATGGAGGGCTATGTTCAGCGAAGCGTTGTTTGACCAGGTAATCTATTGAATCGAGATGGGCATTATCATCAATTGGATTTACCGCAGTGTTGCCGTCAGATTCTTTGTACTGCTCGTTGAAAGCTTCGAGTTTGTCGTCAAACGCACTTTTTTGAACTTCCGGAGAGGCGGTGCCAATTTGATCCTGGATGCCGGTTTTGTTTTTAGCTTCAGGGGTGGCATCGGCTGTGTTTAGTTTGTACACAAAAAAGAAAAGGCAGAGGAACGGGAGCAGAATGATTGGAATGATGTACCTCGGTTGGTTGAAATGAATACGACTAATTGGATTTTTCATGTTGTATGGATAACTGATGTAGGCGATCAATTGCTTCACCCAGGAATAGGCTGTCGGCTTTACTTAGGGTGTCTTTTGCAATCAGGAGTTCGATTTGCTCTTTTAACTTGATACTTTCTCTGAGTGCTGCTCCTGTTTCAAGAATCCGGGAGAAGCCGTTCGTGATCGGGCTTACAATTACATGAGCAGATACTTCCGGCTTAGGGTCTTTGTTCCGGAAAATTGTAAAAGAAAGAATCATGGAAGCACTAAGAAATAAGAGCATCATGGTATAAGTCAGGTCCGGGTTTTTCTTTAAAAAGTAAACTATCCTCGTGCTGATGCTGTCGATGTAGACCGCAAATTCTTTACGGATTTCAGTAAAGAGTGTGTCTTTTGGATCTCTGTCAGAGTGAATTTTTTTGAACATTTTCGAGGTCTTTGTTTTCTATTGTTTTCCAGCCGGTGATGAGCAGGCCGTGAGGGTTGTTGTCGCTTCGTGGAATGTCTTTGAGATGGCCTTCTGTCACCAATGAACGGAGCAAAGTGGCACTTCTGCGGTCGATTTTAATTTTTCCATAGTACCTGAAATACCTGCGTGGAACATCAAGGATAATAGAATCGGTTTCCAGGGTAAGCACTGAGCTGGATGATAAAATGGAATTGAAATAGCCACGCTCCTTCAAATTGTTTAGTTGATTGATACCGGATTCATCAATCAGGTACATGGCCTTTTTCATCTGGTACTGGATGTACTTGTCGTCGGGTGTGAGTGAAAAGAAAAAGGAATGGAACAGGTCGATATGTGCGCGGTATTCCGCTGGCCGGTTCATTTGCATGTCGGTCTGCCTGGCCAGAATGGGGACATTATGATCGAGGATGTACAAACTCTTCCTTGCAATTGCAACCTGTTTATAGGCGGAAAATAATGCGAACCCAGCAATTATTACGGAACAAATTAAGCTCCCGACCGAGACAACAGTGGCCAGTCGAATTTTGCTTTCGATACTTTTAATTAACATATAGGATGTAATTGATGAGAATGGAGTTTAGAGGAGTTTACCGGCGGCTTTCTTGGTGACTGCAATTACGGTAGTGGAACCACGACCGAAACCGGAAGCAGCGGAACTGATGCCAGAAGTGGAAATAATCCAGGTTGAAATACTGGGTACAGTGAACATGCATATTGCACCGATGAGAAAAACAACAATGACTGTCCCAAAGGATAGGATGCCGTTACCTGCAAAGACTGCCATTTTTGCCAACCCTCCCTCTGTGCCATCTGGTCCCAGCAATTCTTTGTACTTACTGATTTCGGAGGTCATTGCATATTTCTGCATTAGTGCCATGAGGTACATGATCAGGTAAGCAATCCCGGTGTAGAGGTTTACCGAAATGAAACGGGCTACCCAGGTGCTAAAACTGTCACGGAAGGCAGGCAAAATGCTGGCTGCAACTGCAAAAGGGCCAAGGATAATGAGTATACTGGAATAAATAATCTGAATGATAAAAACCACATAGACGGCAATGCGCAAGATCCAGATCCCTATAATCTCGAGCAATTGGGTGACCAGCAGCTGCAGGCCGATCGTCATGCGGTTTTTGAGCTCGATTAGTGGAGTGACTACCGAAGAGATCCCCTCTTTAACGGAGCTGGTTACGGAATTCCACGCCTGCTCATACCAGGTGTTGGATTCTTTTTCGGCTACCTCAGTTTGTGCCTGAAAGGAGTAGAGCGCATTGGCAACCCTGTACATGTAATCGGCACGTGCATACCGGAGATTATTGACATTGGTTTGCTCACTCTTGAACATTTCTTCGGTTTTTATAGCAATCAGGTCGGTTGGGAATGCCACCATCTTCACAAACGCACCCCACCACAGGATGATCATGGTTAGACCGAACGGGCGGAGAAGTGGCATTACTTCCATTTTTTTATCGCCAGACATCTGCTCATAACTTTTGATGGCAAAAAAAATAATCATGAAGATGGCAGATAGTGCTTTGGCATCAGTGATGAAGAGATCAAAATGGGTCCAGATGGAATCTTTCAGCCCTTTTAAGAAGGTCATCATCCCTTCTTCGTACACCCCGTTACCCTGGAGGAATTCGATAGACTTTTTATAGTCGGGATTAGCGGTTTGACCATAGGAGAAGGCAATGCCAATGAACAGCAGAAATGCCGTCAGCAGGAGTTTATTCATAAGGAAATGGATTAAAAGTTTAAAGGATATTAACTGTGAAAACTTGCAAATGCATTTTTTTGAAAATAGTTCTTGACTCTTACCTTAGGTCATAGCCTACCTTTGTTGCATATAAAAAGATCAGTATGACGAATGCTCACAATTATTCCGTAAAACAATTGGCAAAGCTTGCCGGGGTAACCCCTAAGACATTGCACTTGTACGACCAGATCGGTTTGCTTAAACCAGCTGAAAGAACTGATGCCAGATATCGGTTGTATGGAGAAAAGGAACTATATAGGTTACAACAAATACTGTTCTATAAAGAACTGGACTTTCCACTTAAAAAAATCAAGTTGATCCTTGATGACTTAAACTTTGACCTGGTTCAGGCGCTGGAAGGACATAAAGACATGTTGAGAGCTAAGAAATCAAGGATCAACACCTTAATGAAAACTATCGACAATACCATTTATTCACTAAAACATAAAACCATGTTAAATCTAGAAGATCTATACGAAGGACTCTCGAAGGAGGATGCCAGAAATTACAGAAATCAAGCGATCAATAGTTATGGTGAGGAAGTAGTTACTCATGCAGAAAAGCATCTGACAAGTCTTAATAAAGAAGAAATGCAGGCACTGGTAGCCAGGCAAAAGGAATTGGGTAAGGCCTTATATCTTGTAAAAGCACTTGCTCCGGATAGTGATAAAGTACAGGAATTGGTACATCAGCACTACCTCAATACTCGAAAGTTGTGGGGAACACATAACACTGCAGACAAACAAGCAGAGGCGTATCAGGGGTTGGGTCAGCTTTACTTAACTGATGAGAGATTTACAAATGAATATGGTGTACCCGAGGCAGATTTTAGGGAATTTATCAATGATGCAATGTCGTTTTATACCGCTAAGAACCTTTTGTAATATGATTGGGGAAAGTAGGGGATAAGGTCAGTATTTGCGTGTGCGGATCACTTCTTTCGCTATTTCCACATCTGATTGTGTTGTCCAGTTTGAGATAGGGATATCTGCGCTCTTTACCCGTTCCTGTTGTTGGGTCATGTTGATATTGGATTGGGCGGAAGCAGTTCTGATCGCCCAGGTTGCTTCGAGTTGACGATATTCCTGTAACATACGATGGTAGGCCAGGATGCGGGCACCTCGGTCCATGTTGGTAGTTTGTGCACCAATTATTCGTTCTTTAAGAATTGTTAGTTCATTTTTGAACCAATCGTACAGACCTTCGGAAATAATGTTGCTGCGTACCTCAGCTGGTAAGGGAGCCAGGATTGACATGTCAGAAAACTCCAGAGCAGGTTTGAGTTCCTTGCTGTAGTATAGTAGCCACAGTGGATCGGCGGAGGAAGCAAGGCCGCTGTGATTGGCAATTTCGAGCAGAGCCGTATTTCGAAGGGAGTCAGATTCTAATTTGTAAGCATCATCAACAGCATTCATTGTGCCTACCAATCCAAGCCTTTGGGTTTGTGGACCCCATACACTTAAAGGTCTACGGTCGGTGTTTTTATAATTGGGATGAAGTCCCCAGGTTAGCCAGTAGTAAGGATTGATGCCTAGCCAACCAGATGTCGGGGTAAATTTGTTTTTGTCCCATTGTTTGAAGACCATGCGTTCCTGCTGGTATCGGATACTTTCGTCCTTAATGAGTTTTTGGGCTAAGCATGGGCTTAGCAGAAGTGATATAGAAATCACCGTAAGCAGATGTTTCATAGGCTTGTTGATTGTGATTTGATTGAATAATTAGTAGTATTGTCAGATGATAAAATTGAATAACGCTCTCCATTTCAAACCACAAGTTTTATGGTTGTTTGTCATGATTGTCGGCATAGGATTAAGCTGTAAAAAGGATAAGAAAGTTGAAACTGATCCACTGGCTTTGCTTACTTCCAAGAAATGGTACAGATCGATAGACGATCAAAATCCCGCAACCAGTCCAAAAGACGGATTTATTTTTGAAGTTGTACCAGAATGTCAGCGAGATGATAGTTATGAATTTACTTCAAACGGTAAATACATAGAGACTAAAGGAGCGGTGAAATGTGTGCCCGAAAGTGTGGTGCAAACCAATGTTGGATATAGTATAGATCTTAAAAAGAAGAAGCTTGTGATATCCAACAACAGCTATGATCTGTTAGAACTGTCCGAGACCCAACTTAAACTTTCACTGGCCTTAGCGCAACCTGCACATGGGGCTAATACGATCCTCATAGTCTATAAGCATTAAACAGTATTGATGAAATAATTAAATACCAGTATGTGGTTATTGGCTAGAAAGTTCTTTTGCCTTTTTTTCGAGGTTCACTTGGGCCCTGGTTATCATCTGAAGTGTCTGAGTTAAATCTTCATATGTTTTTTTGCTTTCAGTTCGGAATTTAACCCGATTAACTTTTTTATCGTCCAATAGATAATCGAGTTTAGATAATGCAAGAAGCAGTATAATCAATCCAGAGTATTTTTTTAGCGTCATTAGATTAACTTGAAAGTCTAACTAATGTACTGAATTTTTCAGTTAATAACAGGTGTTTTTTTGATATTTTATTTGAGTATCAAGGCTTTAAATATCTTGCATTGCGAATGATATCCTCCACATATATACGGTCTTGATAGATGAAATCTGCAAAAGGGTTTAAGGACTTAAAAATTCCACGTACTTTAGCCCAATACATGGCCTTCCATGCACCATAGACCAATGCAGAAATCAATTGCAGCTCCTCAGTGACTTTGCGTAACAATTGGTCTCGGTTATTGAAATCCGTTAATACATTCCTGCCTTCTTTTAAGATAAAACCCGAAACATCCGTTACTAACCTTACAGAACGTTCTTTCATTTGCCGGACAAAGTCCTCGGAGAAAAGCAGGAGGTAAGGCTCTGCTCTGGCCATTGTGGCCATCTGGCTGCTGTAATCCAGAATGTCGGAAATGATTGCACCCAATTGTCTTGCTGCAAGACCATTCTTTAACGCAGAGTTCACATTAGAAAGCCCTTCATAAATAATCGTCTGTGCAGTCACCACAGAACCGACATTCAAATTAATCGTTTGCAGGTTTTGATCTATCTTCTCCAGATACTGATTATGGCTTAGCTCAGCAGCTTGCCTTGCAATGGCATTCTCATTGACGACCTGGAAATGCTTTTTGTCGTAAACAACCCTTTGAGCATCGGCCTGATTGAGTAATCCGGCAGCCATTAAAAGGGACATTAAGGTGTTCTGTGGTCTCATCATAGTTCGTTGATTTTTTTGGTAAGAAAATCGGGCTGCTGAAATCCTATATTGTTCGGGATCGGTCATATCTGTTCAGATTCGTACATCATGTAAAACAAAAACAGCAATAAAAGGTGAAAAAAGCCCGATTATCAATGGCATGTGTCTTGTAAATACCAGGAGAGAAAAAGGTATTTATAAAAATATAGTTTAGTTTTAGTTAGGAAAGCTGGGTACATTGGATGATGTACCAGCTTTTATGCTTTATTTCAGGTAAACAGCATTCCGGATAATATCCTGAACAAGTTCCTTATCCTGGTCGATGTAAGCTTGAAAAGGGTTGAGCGACCTGATCCCGCCAGAGACACTAGCGTAATACATGTTATTCACCAGATTAGCTGACATGGACTGGATTGCATTCAACTCCAATAAAATATGGTCAAACAGGATCTTCCGGTCAGATGCCTTCATCTGATTGACGACACCTATACTGGCGCAAAGACCTACCAGATAATTCACCAGTGAATGTGCCTTGTGTACAAAATCAATCTCCGTCTGGTACGCAATGCCGATTAATACTGTATTCTGGTAAGCAAGCTGGTAAATTGCACCTTGATTCCGGATGATTTGGTTAACCATTGGCGCAGCCTGAAAGCCGACCCCGGCAGCAGAGATCGCCGTTCCCAAAGAATAGTAACGTTCCTGAAGCTGCCTGTATTTGCCTTTTAGCCTGGCAAGCATTGTCTTATTCTGCTGCTCACTAGCGGTAGTGACCGCCTGTTTATCCCGAGCCTGGTTTTGCAGGTTATACTCAGATTTAGAGTCAGCTACCAATTGGTGGATGCCAGCAATATTGAGTGCTTTTTTCTGGCTAAAGAGCGGTAAAAAACAAAAACTCAAAGCAATCACAAGAATGACCCTGATGTAAAGCGAATGATTGACTTTTCTATAGGTAATCATGGAGTTTAGTATAAGGATTAATAGATTTGGTATCGGTAAAACACGCATTGGTGTAAAAATTACTTCTTCAAGTACTTCGCCTGCCGGATAACGTCACTAGCAATTTGAACATCCATATTGACCCATTCCTGCCAGGGATGGAGTGACTTCCAGATGCCCTTAATCTTCGCCCAGTACATTGCCCTGTGCATGCCATATGCAACACCCCGAAGTATCCGTAGCTCAGAGGCAATATGGTTCAGCAGCTTTGCCCTTTCTCCGGCATCCATCAGGTTTGTCGCTCCTCCACGCAATGCAAACGAACCCACTTCCAAAGCCAGGTTCGTTGCACGAAACTTAAACTCACGGGCACCTTCCTCTGCAAAAAGCAATAGTACCGGGTTAGACCTGGCAATACGCGCCGCCTGCCCAACATCATTGATAATGTCGATTCCGATATCGGTGATCTCTTTAACGGTTGTCAGGCTATGCAGGATGCCAGACACTTCACTGAGACCACGGTAAATCCTGTCCTGCAAATCATTTACAATGACCAGCTGACCAGTAACTGCAAGCTGCCCACGCTGGATTAAGGTTAAATTGTTGTTTGTCCGGTTTAACTGACCGTCGATGGTCGCACTATGGGTATATATCGCTGCTGAAGTTACCGGATCAACATACAGGGTTTGGCCACTTGCCATAAAACAACACAGGCAAGACCATAGCCCAATTAAAATTGAACATTTCATAAAGAGGAGACAAAAGTTAGATGAAAAATTAGGTATAAAAACCTGATATTATAAGGCAGAATCAGTACATTAAACCCATATGACTACCAAAAGAAAACTCCTGATCGCGTTATTGCTGTTGTTAGCTATACTACTAATCCTTGCAGGTTTTGTCGTGTACGGTCTATTTTTAATGGCGGAAGAAGACAGAATGGGTTACTTGCACTTCGATAAAACTCAGAAAATTATCGAAATTCAATTTCACCGTTATTGATCCGGCTAACAAATTTGCTCAAACTCAACCCGCTGGCATTTAAATCTGCAACAAAAGCATCCAGTCCCGCAGGATAAGATCCATAATGTGCCACATACAATTCCACCGCATTCTTCTCGGGCTTTTCCGTAGTATAACAGAGATACTGATAAATAGACACCTCCACGCCATACACTTCGCCTGTCATTCCTCTCCGAATGTACACCTCTTTGAAGCGGTCTCTTCCAGACTTATTGTCCAGCTGATTCACCGTAAAAATCTTACGTCTTTCGGTATCCGTCAAAGACAGCAGTTTGGCAATCTCCTCATAATTCTCCTTATAACTGCTCTGGTCAAGCAAGCAAATGGTACCGGAGTTGGCAATAATGCTGTCCTTCACAATCGGATTGCCAATAATGTCGGCCAGTTCCTGGGTAACGACAATCGCTTCGCCCCAGAACTTCCTAACGGTTTTGTACAAATAAAGTAAGTACGAAGCCATTAATGGCGAAGCTATTGCCTTCCAGGCTTCCTCACATACCAGGCATTTCCGGCGGTCAGAACGGCGGCGCATCTTCTGCAAGAAAACATCCATGATGATCAGCGTAACAATCGGAAACAAAACCTTCGACTCTTTTATATTGTCAATTTCAAACACAATAAATGGTGCTTCAAAAAGACTTTGATCCACATTCTGATTCAGCAGTCGATCGTATTCACCACCCTGATAAAACTTCTTCAGCACGTACCTGAACTCCTCAAAGTTAAAAGGAATCTTTTCCTCATGCATGATGACCGGGATCATTTGCAGTGCATACACATAAAAAGTATTGAAGCTCAATTCCGAAATGAATGCAGTGGCCCCATGAAAGTATGAACTATAGTAACCCGAGATGAGTTGTGTGATCACATCAGATTCAATCTGCGAAGCTGTACCATCCGCACCTTTCCAAAGCAAGGTAATGAGCGTAATTAAAAATTCCTTCTTTTCAATGTTGTATTCCCCCAAAGAAATCACAAAGGGATTCATCGTAATCGGCTCCTTCTCGGAATAGGTAATATACCTGCCATTATAATAGGAACAGAGCCCGGTGTAACTGTGTCCGGTATCAATAATCACCACATCCATGTTGTACAGCATGTACTGCTCCAGTAAAGTCGACATGAAAAAAGACTTGCCGGTACCTGAACCACCCAGAACAAAACGCGATCTGTTGGACATCCTCCCACTCGCCATGGGCAAATCAGACAGGTCAATCCCCAGAGGAATCCCCTGACGATCGGTAAACCGGATGAGAAAATCAGATGGATCATTTACAGGAAAACTTTCTTTAAACAGGAAACACAAGGCTGCATCACAGGTCGTCAGGAACCAATCATAAGGCTTCAGCTCCACGCCGTTTCCTGGAATTGCGGTACGAAAAAGCTCCAGCTGGTTATAGGCATTGCTGCCTGGAATGATTCCCAAAGCAAACAGTTCACTTTCCAGGAAGTTACAGGCATGCTGTAGCCGATCAGGCTCAGCAGCAATCATGACATTGAAATGCGCATTCACAAGCATCTGGTTGTCCCTGGCGACATCATCCAGCAGCAAATCAATATCCTGCACACAAAGTGTATTGGCAGGATCTGGAATCCCAGAATGACGTTTGCGTTTTAAGCCAAGCTTACCTAACACTATGCGCTGTACAGGAATCTCGATCAGCTGGTTGAAAACAATGCAGTGGAAATCCGGTATACGGAACAGAAAAGACAATAAATCGACGGGAAAGCCGCGCAGGGTATCGTTATCTGTCAATATCGAATTGACAGGAAGCTGAGCCGGCAGGTCAATGCGGTCAATATCGACCAGGCTAATACTCTTCAACGAAAGTGCACCCATGTTGAGCTGAGTGGCCGTAGGAGAAATATTGTTCAGTGAAAAATGATCAGAAGTAAAGTTCAGGCCAAGTATCCGTCTGATCAGCAGATTGACTTCTGATCCTGAAAGCAATCTTGGCGAACAACCCGCGGTTTCCAGTACCGCAATTACCTTGGCTACGTGCTGGCTAAAGGCCGCCAGCAGCTGCTCATCGTAACTGTAAAATGCACCTTTTTTTAACAGGCGCGTAATGGTCAGGTAAGTTTTGATCTTCAGTGACTGCCGTCCAGCGAAATGTTGGTTGTACTTGTCCTGCAAATAGTCAGAAACAGGAATGTAAGGATAAACCGATTTACAGATGATATCCTGCTTCTGCAGCAGGTAACCTGAACCCAGGATCTTCAGGATATTACTGAACAGACTATGGAATTCATGATAAGCTTCAGCAGAACCCGAATACTGAAGAATCGGATTGACCATTGAAATTACCACGGAAAACTCACCATTCAGTCCGTAGAGTAAGTCCATCTCCCCATATTTATCCATGCCGATATAAGGCATCTTGAATTCGTTGTGCGCAGTCATAAATTTTAGGATTGAGTTTAGTTTGAAAATGATAAATACCTTGCGCTCTGGTTTTCCTAAACAAGCCCTGTTTTTGCCTGGACAAAGTATAAGCAAGTCCGCCGCCTATACCAAATGCTAGCACGAGCATTCCCAGAAGCATACTAAACAGCGCCATTACCAGCGCACCAAGTACCAGGCCGGAAAGGAGAGAAGCAATCCCCCAGTAAATGAATTTTCCGTAAAATCCTCGGTAAACAAGGGGCTTCTGCAGCCCCTTGTACACAGCATAAGTCCTCGTCATTACAGCCCGAAAAATGCTTTAACAATCAGCGAAGAAAGTACCAGGAAAAGACAGGAGCCCACCCAGCCCATCAGCTCCTTGTTGATGTCCTGATCACCCGAGTTCCATTTGGAATAGACACGCAAGCCGCCAACGAGGCCAACAATACCCCCAATCACGAGGGTGGTTGTGGTAACGGGTCCAACATAGGTTTTAAGGGTAGTAGTGGCGGTGTTTAAACCATTTACACCACTTTGGGCAAAAGCAGCCGTTTGAGTAATGGCCATAAGAACGGCCATTAGAAGAAATTGTTTTTTTGATTGCAAAGTAAAACATGGTATGGAAGTAATAAGCAGCCATTAGTGGCTGAACATGGAAGTGAGCAGGTTTAAATACCAAACAACTGTTGAAGGAATGGCCCTGCAAGGATCATAAAGAGGGAGGCGAAAAACCAACTGGCAACCTCCGGCGTGATGCGGTCTTTACCCATTTGCCAGTTGTGGTAAATGCGAACAGCACCGCAAATGCCTAATAGCGTTGCCAGTACCAATGATGCATTAAAAGCAGAGAAAAATGAGCTTTTAATCGAAGCATTTGCTTGTTGCAGCTCAGTAATTCCAGGTTGTGCATATGACGAGTTTTCACAGAGGCAAAAGAATACTAAGAGAACACGGTAAGGCGGTTTTGACATCGTTTTGAAATTCATTATTTGTGATTAACTTTAAGGAATAAATCTATCTAATATTAATATGCTCAGTCTCAAAACACTCATCCCTTTAACTTTCTCGTGCCTGATACTTAGCTATGGTTATGCTCAGGAAACAAAAACTGTTTCACTTAAGCACAAGAACGATTATTTCACCATCACTGAAAAGTTCAATGTTTTGAAAGCAAATCCTGAAATCAAACAGGGGCCCTATACTGCCAGTATTTCTCCATACTCAGAAAAAGGGCAGTTTGAACAAGGTGTAAAAACGGGTATTTGGGAAAGTTTCAAGAATGGGAAGCTAGTTCAGAAATATGATTTTTCCAGTCAAGCTTTTCTTCAGGACGACGCTTTTAAGATGATTGCTTCAGTTATCCAGCTTGATGAACAGGGAAATTCGGTAAAAGAACTCGGACCTCGTGGTGTATATTTTGGAGGTGATGCAAAGATCGGTTCAGTGCTTGTAGGTAGTGTTCGTTACCCCGCAGAGGCCCAGCAGAACAATGTGCAGGGTTGGGTGATCATTGAGGGTAAAATTGATAAACAAGGCAAAATGACTGAACTAAAAAGCATCAGTACCAATGGTTACGGATTGGAAGAGGAAGGTCTACGTGTTTTCAAGTTACTCCCTGCAGACTGGGTTCCTGTACTGGTTGAGGGCAAGCCCGTTGTTGCTAAAGTCCAGCTGAAAATGGCTTTCCGGCTCTCACACCTGCCTCCCCTTAAAAACTAACGGATTTCGTAAATTCAATGGCATCCTGCCTGGCCAGAGTGAACAGGTCTTTAAGTGATACACTTCCCAGGCCAATTGAAGCTGGTTCGGCGTGGAACGTATTATCAGCGAAGTCCTCCAAACTAATTTTTTCAGGTTCGGCCGTCTCAGTAAAAGTGAGTACGGGTAGCGTGTCCTTTGGGCCGTTGCGGGATGTGTTCATGCTGTCCAGGAGTATCATTATTAAATAATAGGTGGCATATCCAATGCCGAGGTACGTTAAAAAGCTGATCCATTTCATAAGTCTACGTTTTGTATGAAGTTTTTGATAAGGGTGATGAGTTCGGGATTGGTTTTGAAGAGCTGTTTTACCGCGAATGCAACCAATTTGATATGATCAACACCGGTAGCCATTTTAAAATGATTGAGTGTCTTCGCAGTTTTAGCATCGAGTTTAATATGTACCATGCTTTTGTGACCGGCTGTACTGTAGCTGATGATTTCCTGAAGGATCTGAGGTATGTCACCAGGGACAGATTTAGGCGATGGAGGTTTCTTCCCCGGCATTTTTTGATCTGCAATTGAGTGACGGAGCTGATCAGCCAGTGTTTTAATTTGACTCATGTTTAAATTGTTTAAGAAGAGCTATCTTCCAATAAAAAGGAGAGGTAGGTTACATAAATCTGGTCAAGGACAGGCCCGATGACCGGAACCACAATGTCAGGAGTGTGTAGTGTATTGATACGCTGAAAATCGACACGATCGGGAATGGGTAGGGTAACCAACCCAAATCTGCCCAACTGCTCGTTTACCTGATCCAGGGTTTCATATTTTACTTTGGCTTTGACACGATTAGGGATAAAGCATACCTCGACCTCAGGATTGATCTTTTGAAGCACGATGGCAAAAAGTATCGTCGATTTGAAGCTTAAACCATCATAGGAGAAAGGACATAAAACAAGATCAGCTGTGCGGAATACGGAAATCAAGCCATCATCATCGAGCTTACCCGGAAGATCGATCAATACCAGGTCGTTTGGATTTTTGTTGAGTACAGGTTCAATTTTGCTGAACTCTTCCAAGCTGGCTGCGATCACTTGATAGGGTTCAGGATTTTCAAGCAGCTTAGCGTGCTGGAATTTCTGGACAATAGACTGCTGGTAATCCATGTCAATTACAGTAACAGTTGCGTGTCTAACCCGTGAAAGGTAGTTTGCCAGTAAGAGGGTAAGTGTGCTTTTTCCAGCACCACCTTTCTGGTTTCCGATTAAGATGATCATAGTGAAAATGTCAAAATATTAGTTTAAATTCATGTAATGAATAAGCACTTAGAAATCAGTATACCCAAAAGCTGCTCCGAGAACTGGGCCAGCATGACGCAGGTAGCAGGAGGAAATTACTGCTCATCGTGCCAGAAAAAGGTCACTGATTTTACCGATTTCAATGAGAAAGCGATACAAGAGTGGTTTCTGCTCCACCAGAATGAAAAAGTATGCGGAAGGTTTCTCAAGAGTCAGCTGGTTGTACAGGCGGAACCGAAAGCGAGTGTATTGATTATACTCAGAACCAAGATTCTTGCAGCCTCAGTTCTAATATTCCCTTTCACGCTGAAAGCCTCCTCAAGTTCTGTGACACAAAAGCAAACAATAGAAGCAGCCCCGGTAAGTAAGCGCACATCACCCACTAAAGCCTTTGAAAAGCAAAGACTGCCAGTAGATAGTATACGAACAATAAACGGTATTGTTTTGGATAAGACTACAAAGGAAGTAATACCGGGAGCGGAAGTAAGAATAAAGGGCACCGAGATAAAATCATACTCCGATAGTAAAGGCAATTTCCAAATCAATTTGGATAAGGGTGTTAGTCCTGTGTTGATGGTCTCATATGTTGGGTATATGAACTTTGAACAGGAAGTCCGTATCGTGTCTGATAAGTTCATTGCAATAATGCTCGTTGAAGCGCTCATGGGTGAGGTCTGCATCAAAAAGCCTAGTCTACTGAAACGGATATTCCGACCTATCAAAAAAAGCCTCTGATATTTTAGTTTGTTTGGTCCAAAATTTTTCCTGTGAAAAAGCCCTGGTAAAACCGAATAGCGCAATAAGGGTGTAACTAAATCGTAGTTCCATTGTGTACAAGATAGGTCAAAATCAGTAATTTTCATCGCGTATTTGTTCTTGCTTGTCGCTTACGATGACGATTCCGGCCAAGGATCGCCTCATCGTCAATGTCGTCTGATATATTTATATTAATCGGAGTTTCATAAGGAATGAAAGTTTCCTGTGGACTGAAAGAGCCATTGAAGGCAAGCGGCATTAATTCATCTATCTGCTCGTGCGGCTTAAAAAGGATGTTCCTCGTTTGGTCTGACCTTTGTGGTAAGGGGTATTGGAGTGCTAAATCCATTTCTTGAGTGAGCACATCTAAGTCCATCAGTTCACCACCTTTAAACACATTGCCCTGCGAATAATCCAGTACCGTGTATCCATAAGCAGGCATACCCTGCACACCATGAAAGATCAGATGGATCCCAAATTTTTCTTTCATGAATATCGCGAGATCAGAGGTATAGCCAGGCTTCTCTCTAAATCCGCCACCAGGCAGAGGTAATGATTCTGCCCGCAGGACACCGGAATAAGTTGAGCGGTATTCATACAGCAAGGCCGTAATCTGATTTGCCCGCTTTTCAGGAGATTGGTAATTCGATATCCGCTCCTTTATTTCCGATACATCGATTTCGAGTAGCTTCCGCCCGAATTTGATTAGCTCAAATTTACCATGCTCTTCAATAAGGGTATAGCCTTTGCTTTCCAGGATCATCATGAACTGAGGTTTGGTTGAAAAGTTAAATGCCAATGCCTTCTCCAGGTCAGTTTTTGCAGTCAGCTTCTCGTCCTGTTTCATCACCTGATTGATTGCAGTCATGGCTCTGATTTTCTCAAATGCACTATTGATCTTTTTCCCAGAGACCTTATCTATCCGTGTAGAGACAATGTGCACATGATGGTTATTGGTGTCACCATGAAAAACAATGAGGTAAGGCTGTTTGCCGTAACCCATTTTGTCGAGCCAGGCGGAAGCTATAGCGGTTAATTCTTCCTTGCCGGTACTTTTTCCTTTTGCGGAAATAATAGTGTGTAACTGCGGATATTGAACCCGTTTATTTCTGGCCGAGATCCAGGTCAGGTAGTTAACATAATCCTGCGGTTTCAGATTGGATATGCCTTGAAGCGGGCCAAAGCCTGAGACTTTCATCAGCTCCCCTTTATTTTTGTCCACCTTGTTGGTATTGTAACGGATTCCCTTAAAGGTTTTGCTTTTAGCCAGGAATTTCACAATCATCAGAAAGCGTTTGCTTTGATTAAAGGAATTATTGCCCTAGGAAGTTCAAGAACCACGTATTAATGAACCTAAAAGTGAACAATAAAATTTGAGAAACGGCGAACTATAGTTTCCTTTTGATTACTTGTATCAATTCCCTATAATGTGAGATATATTGATCTGAGTTACCAGATAAGGGATTGATATGGACGTTTACAAATAAACTTTCCAGCAGAGATTTTTTTTGATCATCTATCTTATCACAGTAATAATCTATCCGGTTTTTAATAAGAGATTTGCTGTGGGGACTTTTCTTCATTCGTGCTCTACGTGTTAATATCCACCAAAGATCTACTTCACTAAAGTCAAAAGTAAATCCCATAATGTGGATGTTTGCTGTAAAGATCAGTTCTATCCATGATGAGCCATTAAATCCACCGGTTTCGAATTTTTGCTCAATAGTAAGTTCTTTAACTGGCTCACCATCTACCTGATAAGAGTACGTGCCTTTTACATATGATTCTGTTTTACCCAATGCTCCACAATATTGATCCAATCCGAGCATAATGGTAGCAGGCCTTCTGATTTCACCGTGGATTTGCCAAAAATTCTTTTTTTTCTCCATGGTATTAGATATTTTTTTCAAACGTCTTATGCTATAAACATCTTCGGTGCTGTATTCAGCAATTGGAAGGGTTACCTCTGGAAGGGACTTGATACTAGTGATAAAGCCATAGTCATAATTAGTGGTGATATAATTCTCGACATTGAGGAGAAAAAGGTCTCTATAAATATCATTAGCTTCAATATTTTCCAACAGATTTGCTATTTCAACTTTAACTTCATATTCATCATCAAGAATATTATCATGCTTGTTAATCTTTTGTAATACGATCCTTTCATAGATCATCGTATTTGGCAGATTATTATCTTCAAATTTTTTGCCAGCCTTGATTTTATCAAGTAATCCAGCCCAAGAGATATTACTTTGAATAAGTCTATTGATACCGTTTCCGAAAAAGATAGTGTTTTCCACAATTTTAAATTTGTTCGCCTAAGTTAATCTAGTATTATGGATATAACCAAGTGTTGTTTCACTATAAATTCAATATTTAATCACTTTTGAAGTAACGGGGTTATCGGTTCATATAAATTCGCGAAGGAAATATTGATTCCTTGAATTTACGAACAGTTGAGTTCATGAATTATTTAGTCATTGACCTAACGACCTTGCGTAAGCTTATTTCTAATTGATGCTCAATCTTGATAAACTCTGCCAGAAGCACATTGTAACGCTCAATAATTTGTGGAGAGAGCAAAGACCGTTTATTTAGAGTATTGGCATATCGCGCAAGCTGGTTGATGTTGTTTCCGATGCGCCCCAGCTCAGCGCCGAGCTGATCGAGTTGAACAATCAATTCTCTTGCATTGATTATGGCCTTTGAGGACTGCAAAATCCGCATCCGTATCAAATCAGTACGCTTAAGGCCTAAAATCTTTTCCATTTCCAGGACAAACGCAAACTCTTCTTCCGTAAAACGCACATCGATCTTTCGGGTACGTTTGCCATCTTTCATTGACGGCCTGCCTTTGAGCCGTTTGTATTTCTCTTCCATAAAGGCTGGGAGTTGCGAGCAGACTTAACTCCTTAATCAATGACGACTGCAAGGAGGTAGTTGTTTAAGGCAAGATCACTTTTTGTCTGTCAGGTGTTGCGCAGCAATTTCTGTCGGACAAAAAGACATCTTGCAAAGTAAAATTCAAAGCAGGGTGCTGATAAGCAAACGGCTTATTTACGTGGATGTTGACTCATTGTTGTTTAAAGGATTACTTAAATATCACACGATATGACTAATCATGAATTCTTAATAATTAGTTATATTTATATGGCTGCAGTAATTAATAGCTACGTAAATTTATCTTGTTAATCGCCTCAACATGAAACTGATCCTTGTAGATGCTTTTAGTGTAACTCAATACATAACGCATCCAATCTCCTTAGTCGCATATATCAGTGCAGCTATAATGGTTTATTTTATTAATCGTGATATTAATGAACGTAAAAAAATAGAAGCAGCGCCTGAATCGGAGCGTGCAAATATCATTATAAAAACGGCTGAACGACTTCATCTGGATTTGACCCTTGTTCCAAAAAATGAGCGGGCGGATCTGATTCGCCAGGTTTTAAGAAACCGTATTTATAAACAGCTCATTATAGCATTTATAATTTTGGTCATAGGAATGCTGGCAAGTTACTTCGTCTTAAATCTTATGAAAATTAAAAATGCAGATGCTACGACAAAAAGAAAAGAAACTGCACTTGATTTAGCTGAGAAGCAAAAAGTTCAAAATAAGTATTCAATCAAAGGTATCACCTTAGAAGGAGAGACCTTATCGCTGATGGCAGACAGTGCTAAGTTGAGCAAAGACTGGGTTGATTGGTTTGATGAAAAGCCCATAATCTTAACTGCAATTACAGGTACTTTGGACACGTTAAAGAAATTTAGCAAACAATTTGCCTATCTCCGGGATATTAGTGAAGATACAGAAATGACTGAGGAGGATACTGAACTGAGTATCATTAAAAACGCGAAGCACGTGAAGTCTGTCAGAAATTCAATTTGGAAATCAATTTATGCATCGGATCCAAACGCTTCGGTTGAATATTCGTTTACTACCAATTTTAAGAATGCCAACGCGCGATTAGGTTTTGATAAGGAGTGTTTTCTTGGTGTTGTTGAAACATCGGACACGTCCTACACAGAATACCTTCCGTGTGAGTTGTCGCTATCACAAAAAGGTTTTAACTGGCTCGTTCGTAATTATAAATTGGAAACTGGGTTGGGACCAGATGAAGAAGAAGGAATGATGTACGGTCCCAATTATAAAACAATAGCAAATATGTCTAAAAAGACCCTCGAATTTTATTCCTATTTAACCCGAGGTAAGTTGCCAATGGATTTTATAAAAGTAAAGAACTCTGGTGAAGAACCCTGTACTATAGTCTTTGAGGGTGGAAATTTGAAGTTTACTTTTTCAACCCCAACATTAACCATTGATGCCATTGTCATCAAAAACGAATCCCCTGAAATAATCACCATCGATCAGTTAAATTTTCAGTACACAGATGAGATGTACCTAAGAACAAGGGCTGAAGATTTCAAAATTAAAAAAAATCCAATGCTTTATGATGGAAAAATCAAGCTCAACAGTGGTCATCAGCTTGTCATTCCAACAAAGATTTGCCTAAATACAATGAAAAAAATTAAGCCAGCCGACAGTGTGGTAGAACCAACCGATATTGGACGGTCTTATTTTTATGGCAAAGCATTTTACCTGGATTCAATAGGGGTAAATGGTTATAAATTTCCAATTAAGCAAGCAGATAAGATGCAAATTGTTCAAGCCTATTACAGAAATAAAAGCTATAGTGCAGAAGGAAGTTGTCCCTATATTTATTCATTTGATGCCAAGTCCGAAAAATATCTATTGGAGGATCATATCATCTATAAAAAGAACGCAATACCAAAAATGGGATATGATACCCTCAAGCTAAACTTTCCCGCCTATAAGATGTTGCTGGCAGAAATTGATGATGAGACATCTTTTATTGATCAAATATTTATCTTAAAACGGAGTCCAAATAAAAAACCTGAAAAGATCATGCCCATGATGACCAATTTAAAAAGCATCGATAAAAATTATCAGAAGCTTAGGAGAGGTGATAAAATAGAAATTCTTTTCGAAAAGTTTGTCGCTGATCCTAAAAGCCAATACAGTTTAGTGAGCTATGGCTATTATACTGCGCATGGACGGGCATATAAAGCGCCTAAAGTGATTAGTCTTTAGTAAAAAGTGAAGCGAAACAGCATTCAGAAGCCGCTGTTTCCTTGAAATTCGATTTCGCTTAAATCGAGGCTGCCAAAATCAGCCAGGATGTGATAATCCAGTTCCAGTGGCATTTCGTGAATTTCGAAGTCAAAGGCACTACCTTCATATGGGTCAGGGCAAAATGCCCCATTAAAATCTTCATGATTATGCCACTCACCCTGAAGCATTCTGCAGTACAAACAGTTGTTTGCCCAGGTCTCGTCTTCTAACATTTTGGAATAGGTTAATCTGAAAAACGGGAAGTGGTCCTTTAGATATTTATCCAAATGCTCATCCATGTCTGTGGCAAAAGCAAAAAGAGTAGGTTCATCACCCTTTATCCATTCCTGTGTAGCTTCAGGATCATTTTCATCAGTGTAGTTAAAAGCATAATAATTGAATCCCGCCAGAGCGACCATCGGTGTGACCTGATCACATTTCCAGCAGCGCCTGGCTGTTTTAATTAATCTGTATGGTTTTCGGATGATAAAGCCCTCCTGGTATGGAATCCATTTTTTGAACTGGGTAATGTCAGCTACGTGATCAGGGATAACCCAGCTTTTCAGTGGCTGTGACCACCATGCACCGAGGGCTTTTACCTCGTCTTTATTTGCAAACGGAACCTTTAATTGAAATGGCATTGTTTATCGTTAACTCAGTTGGTACAAACTAAATTAATGAAAGTTCGGGCTGAAAAAAAACTGAGTAAGGGAGTTTTGAAATTAAGTTTGTAATTTGTTCATGACCATGTTAAACCCGCAATGAAAAAAGTATATGCTCTCCTTTCTATAGCACTTTTATTTTTCCTTGGGCATGCCAAGGGGCAAACTGCCAAGCAACTGGAAAAAGCTTACCAGAAAAAATCAACTGTAAAACTCAAGCGATTTTTCGACGACTGGGCCAAAGACCTCCGTCCTGCTACACAGGATGAACGATCGAAGATGCGTAATCCCATTCAGCAGGCTTACCAGGTTTTTGAAGTGTTTTACAATCCTGTGGATCTAAAGAGCAGGGGCGGTTCGGAATTCGGGAATAAGATCTATGAAGGGTTTAATTACCACATTATTCAAAACAGGTTCAAAATCTATCAGAAAGAAAAGATTCACTATACAGAGCAGGAAGCCAAAGCATATGCGATTGATAACATTAAAAAAAATGCAAAGAGGATATTATACACTGAAAAAAGGATTGCCTCTATTGAATCAGGAGATAAATATTTTTTAGATTTATTTGGACCCGATAGCAAACGGGAGTGGGATGACACCGAGAGAACGCTAATTGATTCAGTAATTGATTTTCGTCCTAACATCATCCAGACCAAAGGTACGCCCTTGTACCTCAGTGATAAATATAAAGTGCTTCTGGATAGTTTCATCGGGAATAACCACATACCATTTGCCACAGGAGGGATTATGAATACTGCCCAGGCTACAGGAGGAAGTGCCGATCGACAACAGTTCCTGCAAAATTATATTAAGATCTTCCATGGTCATTGGGGTGGGTATTGGCAATACCACACTTACCCTACAATTAGTTCTATCGTTTTTGATAAGGATTTTAAGTACGCCAAGGTTTATTACAATATGATTTACGAAGGAGGCGAGGCATTTCTCAGTTTCGAAGACAATACCTGGAAGCTGCTCTCTGTGCAAAGAACCTGGATTCAGTAATTTTCACAAATTTCTGTGAGCCTATTTAGGTTCCCAGTCGTAAGTTAAGTTAGTCACGTGATGGAAGGCGGATTCGACGCACTTTAGTTTCCTATCTTTAAAAACCGCTAGGTTATAACCTTGGGAATTCATAGCACTTTTGTATTCCACACCGTCAAAACCCAGTGATTTGATAAATTCACAGAGATATTGTGTGGGAAGATAATCCAAATGTATATCCAATTTCCTTACGGGCCTGGAAAGTTCATGTTCCAATCGCATCAGGTAGGGCCGTACTAAGATGAATTCTTCAAGGTCAAAGCCACGGTCAAGTATTTCAAAAGGGCCATGATCTGCTATGTTTTTCAATGAGACAACGTTTATGGTTTCTGTTGTGACAAATTTGCCCACTGTTATTCCTTCATGGAGAGCCACCCGAGTTTCATAAAGGGTAGTTTCTTTACTTTCGGATATATAGAGATAAGGTATTCCAATAGGATTTGCCCGGCCGGGTGTGGTATTGTTTTGTGGTGGTTTACCCAGTTCATTGGGAGGCAATTGATGATCAGAAATTCGCGCTCTGTAAAAATAAGAATTGGATGGATAATAAATGGCTAAGCGTTCAAAAACGCTTTCCAATCGATCAGTATCAATTTTTTCACCTATAAAAAAACGATTGCGGGTTTTAATTTCGTCGGAAAACATGTCCCACTGTAACTGAAGGTCTTCACCCAGTCCTGCGGCAGAATCAAGGAGTGTCCCGAATTCTGTTGGTGTCTCGAAAAACTCATCGCTATAATTGTCCCAACCACGTCCAATTTGATTTACGAGGTGCAATACATCTTTTTTAGACAGACTGGCTGTATTGAATAACCTGGGCCAGTATTCCATCAGATGTTCATGAAGCAATACAGGTTTATCATGACCCAGTGATTTCTCAGCATTTGGGTTCGGAATATACATATCAAACAGTTGCTCAAACTCTGTATTGAGATCGGTGCAGGTAATCACAATAATTCCTTTGGAATCGCAGAAATTGCAATTGCCTTTTTTAGTGGACAATGACTCTATTCGCTTTTTTAATCCTTGATCAGAAAAGCAATTCGTACAGCAAACCACCCTATTAAATGAGCTCCTGAATGAGTTGAATATGGTGCATGATAGAAAGCTTTTTAACAACGCCTAAACCAGGAAACGCGCCGCGAGAATGGTAGTCGCGAAACTGTTCGCAAGCCTTTGTGTGTAAGTCTTCAGCATTGATAAATTCAATAAGCTTATCTAAGGCCTCACCGAATTTACCCGGTGTGTCACTGTAATCTTCGTTGCTGTTTGAAATAAAATGTCTGATCCAGATCTCACCGGATTCTTTGTTCACATAAGTCAGGTGTATAGCAACTGCGTAAGGCAGCATCCCACCCTCGACATAGTCGGATCCAATCGTTAGGTAATCCGAAAAGGCAGCAAATTTTTCGTCAACATAATACAAGTAGTCGTTGGAGAAAAATTCATCATCCACACTGATGTAATCAGAATTACGTTTTTGTTTATTGAAGGGGTCGCTGAGCAGCGTCAGAGCACCATTTGTAAAACCGCGTTTTAGTGACATTTGGTGAGTGACATGAATGATATTGAATTTGATCGCACTTTCATTCACCAATGTCTTAAGCGCAGTTACATTGCTGATCTGATTGAGGTGTACAAGAGAATAACCAGATTCAAGATAGCCGCGGACGGCAGCTGTGGATTCAAAGTAAGTAAAATCACGATCACTTAAAATCATGTAGGTGGGGATCACGTTATCTACACCCAGAGATCGCATGTGATCGATGAAATCTAGAACCACATTTCCGTTTCCCTTTAGCTCACCATGTTCTGGGTTGACAATCAATTGCATTTGAATGCCGATTCGTTTGAGTGCCACTAAAGCTGTCTCAATACTTTTGAGCGTCGTTTTTAAAGGCTCCAAAATCGGAAAAATCTTGGTATTGTCTAATGGTAAAGCACAAAGCTCGCGTAAAGCCAGCAGTTCATACTGTTTTCCCCTGAGATAAGGTAAATACATAGCGTTAATTATATTTGATAACTTAGTTTATCAACTAAGCTAATATAATCATTCTGATCCAGATTGTAGTAATAGCAGGATAAACGAAGTGCTGCCGGTAATTCCGATTTCTGTATCAAGTCATTTGTACACAGGTTGATTCGTTGTTTGATGATTTTCAAAAACTCAGCGTGTACCTCCAGAACTGGATATTCGGAGAGTATATTTACACAGGTCTTAAAAAGTTGTATAGGAGTTGCTTTTGGAATTTCTCCAGTCATTTTGTAGACCAATTGCAAATATTCATCTTTCCGCAGGGCCTTTATCATTGCAACGATATCCAGCCTGTCATTATAGATTTGAGCAGCCTTACACAGTTCGATGGTATTGTCTTTTGAAAACACCATTATTCCTACATGTTCATCTATACAATCCATGTATTTACCAATCTCTGAATGGTGTATAACGATATACACTTCTGAAAAGCCTTTATAGTAATCATCAATCTGAGTGCAAAGTCGTTCAGGGCTATCTAGTTCAGTTTTAATTTCAAATACCTTATTCGCTCCGTTAATCAATATGGTATCGGCTTTGGAGTTTCCTATTCTGAACTCGTTTAGTAAAATTGTATCGGAAAGTGAATGGTTATGAAATACATAGCTGTTTAACAGGGCAACCTTGTATAAGTATTCATGTCGGTAATGAGTCAACAAGTGATCATAGGAAATATCGATCAGTTCAGAAACGTAGGATTTCTTTTCAACCTGGATGCCATTTTTACGCAGCAATTGTTTGAGATGTTTTGCCTGTTTTTTGAAATCATCAGCAAACATCATGCGCTGTAATCCAGCATTAGACACCATTTTTGCTAATGCACTTAGGTTCAACTGAGAGTTAACACGAGCTAATGACATAGAGTAAAGGTAAGAATATTATAAGCAATAATAATGAATTGTGGTGAAATAACACCACAATCGCGATCAAGGAGACCTCACTGGATTTTGGAATCCCTGCCTTCGCTCTTTTCTCAAATCAGCAGTGATTTTATCATTGTAATCATTATAACCCAAGTATATACCGGAACGATCGGTTGAGTAAGGCAGGGCCTTCAACCAGGTCCTAACCGCATTGTAGCCGGAAGTATCCCGGTCCAAATACAAATCTATTTCAGCAAAGGCTTTGGCCTTCTCAATACCCGAATCAATCAGCGCCAGTGAATTCAATACCAGCGCAGATCTGCCATGCCCTGGATTATCCCTGAGCCAGCTCAGGTAATTGAAAAAGCCTTCGAAGACAGCCAGTTTTTTAGCGCCCCGCGGAATCAAGGTGATCGCTTTTTTACCCAAACAGCCTTTGAAATATTTATTGCGGACTTCCCATCCTCCGAGTTCATTCATCCATCCTGCAGCAAAGAACTGCTTGCGTTGCTTCTTCTCATCCTCAACATAATAATGAACCTCGGCGAGCTGAGTAGAAGCAGCATCGAAAACACCTCGGCTTCTCAAATAAGCATTGATCGCCTCAGAAGAGCCGAAAGGTTTGATTTCCTGTATCTGGTAATTAGGGAGTTTTACTGCCACTTTTAAGCGAGGGCGAGGATTGATCTTGTTAAATGTCACCTGTTCAGAGATGGGAAGGTTACAAACCTGTCGAACTTTTTCAACCGCCTCCTGGAATTTAAGACCTTTCCAATACAACATCGCGAAGTCGAAGATATCGCCTCCTTTACCCATGCCATGGTCATACCAGGCACCAAGTTTCTCATTAACACTAAATGAGGGATTAGCATCTGAATCCCTGACCATGCTGATATACATGGCCTCATTGCCGTAAGTTTTCTTAGGATGGAATCCAAGTCGAGACAGAAAGTCCATCATAGACACCTGTTCCTTTACCACAAGGGCTTTATCAGAGTTTGACAACATATAAATTGAATTTGTTTTTCAGCAGGGGAGTTAAGCGGGAAAAGCGTATATGCCTTTATTAAGTATATTAAACTATTATTGTTGGCCGAAGTGTTCGACATCAAAGGCCAGTCAAGACCTCTCCAGCCCTGAGGAGTTGCCGATATACTCGACATTAATACACAGTCGTCGAAATACTCGACATTAATGTCGAACTACTGGACATTGAAGTCAAAAAGCCCGACATCAAAGTCGAAGTACGCGACATGAAAACCGAAATATTCGACATTGAAATCAGAATGGTTGACATCTGTGCCGAAGTGTTCGACAATGCTTACTTAGGAGTGCGATAATTTGGACCATTAAAACATTATCTTTGGATTGTTATTGAATACGCGCTCAGCAATGCCTACAAAGAATAAAAAATCTTCCAACCATTACCAGGAAAAGCAGGGCCTCCCCGTATTCTTACAGATCATCCTGTTTATTCTTACCCTCGGTATTTGGTATCTGTTTAAACAGCATCAACTCGAACTTCAAAAACGGGAGAACATCCGAAGTCTCCTTCCGCAGATCAACGCCGCATTAAAGGCAATAGATCAAAAGCAAAACTTGGCTTTGTATTTCTCTAATTTCGACGCACAGGTATTACGAAATGCCCAAGCTGATTTGCTCCAGGCGATCCCTAGAGATTATAAAAACTGTGGACTTGATACCACTGAGAACGAACTGATTTACCGCTTTATTTCTAGCCATGAAAAGCTAAATGAGATCCGGTCCGCTTATAATCGCCGGTTTGTTCAAACTGAAATCGCTAAATACAAGGCTTACCTTTCCACACTGGATAGCTATCCGCTTTCCATGGATCAGATGAAGGCGGTGGTATGTGATGAGGATAACAATCTGGTCATTGCCGGTGCCGGTACAGGAAAAACAACCACCATTAGTGCAAAAATTGCTTATATCCTTGAAAAAGAATTGGCGCTACCAGAACAGCTTTTAGTGATCTCTTTTACCAATAGTGCGGTGGAGGAAATGTTTGACAGGACGGCTACTTTTTTGAACCATAATGAACAGGTGAAGCAGATTACCTTTAAGACATTCAACAGTTTTGGCAATATGGTCGGTCGCTATTGCAGTCAGTTCCCAAAGAAAATGGCCTTTGAGGGAAAAGATTATCTAGCTAAGGTATTTTTACAAAAAGAATTCGACCGCTTATTTCTAACCGATGCTGATTTTCAACAAAAGGCCATTAATTTCATTGCATTCTTCTCGAGGCCACCAAGGGACGAATTTGATTTCAAAACAGGAAGCGATTTTATTCGGCACGAAAAATCCTTTTGCAATGTAAGCCTGAACAATACCCATTGTAAAAGTAAGGAAGAGGTACTTATAGCTAACTTCTTTTACCTGCACAAAGTGGAGTTTGAATACGAAAGTCTTTACCCCTTGGAACGGGAAGACCGCAACCCGGACTTTCAGTCTTATCAACCGGACTTCTTCCTGCCAGGTTATGGCATATATCACGAACATTATGGAATTGATGAAAATGGTGAGGTTCCGGATTGGTTCAAAAGCAGTCCACCCTTTCAAACGGCAAAAGAACAGTATCACCATGGCATGCAATGGAAAGATTCCATTCACCAAAAATATGGCAGTACGCTCATCAAAACTTATTCTTTTCAAAACAGAAACAATACTTTACTGCGTTCACTCAAAACGCAATTAACCGCTCATGGTGTTGTGCTGGAAAAACGACCAGGAGAGGAAGTCCTGGCCAAAATCAAAAAAACAGATCATTACGAAGATTTCATGGGCCTGGTCTATACCTTCCTCAGTTTAATGAAATCCAATAACGCCTCAGTGGCATCACTTAAAGTAAAAAGCACCGATCAGCGTTTCTCTGTATTTCTGGATGTCTTCGGTCCATTGCATCAAAGCTACGAGCAGGAACTATCCCGAACCAGCAGTATTGATTACAACGATATGGTCAATCATGCAGCTGACTTTATTCAGAACGGTGAGTTTCCCAAAGCCTACAAATATATCCTGGTTGATGAGTTTCAGGATATGTCGCTGGGAAGATATGGACTGATCAAGGCACTGAAAAAAGCCAATCCCGGATCCAAGCTTTACGCCGTTGGTGACGACTGGCAATCCATCTTCCGTTTCACAGGAAGTGACATCAGTATCATCACGGAATTTTCAAAGCATTTTGGGGTGACAGCAGAAAATACCGTTTTACAAACCTATCGTTTTAATGATGAGATTTTGGCCTTAACTAGTGGATTCATTCAAACCAATCCCAGTCAACTGCAAAAAGAACTCACGTCTCCTTTCAAAGCTGTATTGCCTGCTTTCGAATTGTTGCCTGTCGCAGCAGGTGGAAATATTGCTGAGCTGACCTTGCGAAAATGGGACGTACTGAATACAACCCTTTCAAAGATTGCCTTGAACCATCCAAAGGCTACCGTTTTTCTTATCGGGCGATACCATCACAATGCACCCCCAGATCTACGTGAACTTCAAAAAGCCTTTAAGAACTTGAAGATAGCTTACCACACTGCGCATGCATGCAAAGGGCTAACCTGTGATGTAGCCATATTACTCGATCTGGATGCAGGAATCTACGGATTCCCCTCGGAAGTTGCCGACGATCCGATATTGAATAACCTCTTGCATGAAGGCGAGACCTTCGAGAATGCCGAAGAAAGGCGCCTGTTTTACGTTGCACTTACCCGTGCCCGCCACCAGGTTTACCTGATGTACAACCCACAAAACCAAAGCAAGTTTCTGGAAGAAATTATCGACTCCTATAACCTTGGCAACAACACAACTGAGCACGTCAAGTGCCCAAAGTGCGATGGTAGGATGATAGAACGGGAATCTGTAAAAGGGAAATTTTTAGGTTGCAGTAATTACCCACATTGCAAGCAGGTACTCAGATCCGTACAAAAAGTAGTTTAAATCCCAGAGGCACTAGGAGATTGATCAGCTAAACCTGATCCTTCGGAGATGAAAAGCACCGTCCAAACCGTCAAATTAGATTTCCCACTTCAAATATTTGTTCAAAACATCCTCGTAATTTGAAAAGAAGGAAATCATCACATACACACCATTTGGAAGTAACAGGAGTTTGGTCGGATAACCTCTGATCTTGAAATCCTTCTCCACTTTCCCGTCAGACATCAACACCTGATAGCTGTACTTTTCTTTGGCCATAAAGTCGTCGACATTCTTCTTTTTATCATAACAAGCGATAGTCGTTACCACCAGTTTTTCAGGATTGGGATTCTTCAGGTGAATGGCTTCAATTCTATCTATTTCCGCTACACAGGCGCCGCACCAGGTGCCCCAGAAATCGACAAAGACAAATTTGTTCGCATGATCCTTATTCGCCACTATTTTTCCGGATCGCTCACTTAAGGAAAATGTTGGGATTGCAGGAAGTTTACTTTTCAATGCCTTGTTGAAGAAGGCTTTAAAATCACCATTTGGATAAGCTTTCAGGTAGTTCTCTTTCAAAGTGGCATAACGCTCCGGTTCAAGGATAACCATATCAACATATTTGTTGAGTTTCGCCTCATCAGTTATGCCCTTACTCCCACCAGAAGCTAAATAAAGATCAGTATAGGGAACGAAGGGAGTGAATTTGTATTCCCTTTTTAAACCAAACTCATTGTCTACAATATCCTGTTGGGTAGGCAGGTAATCTGCTGCCATCTGCAAATAGGATTCTTCAGTCTTCTTGTCTAGTTTGCTTTTACGGTAATAGGCATCCGCAAGATTTTTCTTATAAACGATTTTATTCCCTGCTATGAAATTTGTAAAATAAAAAGGGTCTATATTTTCAATTGAACCTGAATTGATCTGTTCGATTTTTTTCTTATCCAGGTCAATGGTATAATCGATGTAAGCCAGCTTTATAGAATCCGGGATCTGCTTTTTCACGAGTTCGTCGTAAATCAATATCCGGTAACGTCCCGCTTTGTCAAATACGGAGTTGAAGTTGACATGGGCAATTTCAGCCAGTTCTTTCTGATCAGTTGCCAGTTTCGCCTGCACATAAGTCTTCATTCCTTTGAGCATTTCTGTTGCTATTGGGATTTTAAGCTCTTCTATTTGTTTGATGATGTTGTAGGCCGCCTGAAGAGAGTCTTTGTTTTGAATCCGGTAAATCAGTCCACCAAAATTATCGTGTAAGGAACCTGCGGTATTTCCCATGTTCATCGGATAATAGTCTTTTCCTTTAAATTTGGTAAAGGACAACTCCATGGCCTTTTTAACATTACTCATATCATCTCTTTCCAGGTCTCGGGTAAGCTTATTGTCTATGTCATTTTCACTAGGCAGATACTCATAAGGTACTTTCTCCAGCACATCCCAATAACCACCAGTATTCAGATAAGTTAAAAGACCAAGTTTGGCTCCCATGTACTGGTAGTCATCTTTTGCGAAGCCTTTGTCCAGTGAATCCAGTTGTTTCAGGACCTTCGCTTCAATCGTCTGACTTCCTTTCTCCTGGCCAAACTTATCGGCCAGTTCCTGAATTTTACGTCTAGCCTTGTTGATCGGAGTATAATAATCTGCATAATTCAATTTCGCTTTAGCCTCTGCCATTAGCGGGGTAGATAAGCCATCGAATCTATCTTTTGCCGGGCTGATCAGATTAAACTTGATGATGGTACGTGTGGTGCCCATCTCGGCGCCTTCAGGCGAGCGCTGGGTTATCGTGGTGTCACGGTTAAAAGAACGTACCGGGTGCTTGAAGAAGGGTAGACGTTCCTTAAAATATTCCTCAGAAGGCACTACTTCTATCAGCTTCTGATGTTTTTCATAACCTTCCGGCGTGTTTAACGCTTTCAGTTTGGCCATAATAGCCGCCCTGATTTCAGGTATTCCGTTTATGGCTGTGATGTTTCCTTTTTCATCCAGCTTTAATTCATAGGAGCAGTCAGTCATCACTTTCTTTGCAACCGCCATAAAATCAGCCGGCTGCTGTTCAAAAGGAACAGTAGAATCGTGAATACCATCGCCCCATTTGGTCAGAAATATTTCAGGAGATGCTTTTAAGGTGTATATACCATTTTTATGACTGATCACCTCAAAATTGGTTTTCCAGTATTCGTAATTGGTTGAGCTGTATTGTTTGTCTTTCCAGTCGCTGCTGTTTATGGCCTCATAACTGAACTTTTGCCCTGGTTTTAGCTTCAGCATTTGTGCATTTGCGGTTTCACAAATCAGGAGCATAACAAATAAGAGGTTAATTTTCATAGCGTTTATACTTGTTCTTCAAAAGATAAGATTTACAATATACAATCTTAATATACAGTCATTTATCGTATTTGTAAAATATTTAACCTTATTTAACTTTAGGTAGCCTAGACATCGAAAAAGCTTAGAAAGCTTTGCTGTGACCCATTTTGTTCATAATAGTAGCAAAATAAGATCAGTCTAGTCGGTTTTGCCAATGGTTTGCCCCGTCTACCACTAAGCTTTAGATTCTTCTTCATGCTGTTAAAGACCAGCTTGTTAAGCGTCTTATTCTCAAATTTTCTAAGCTTTTTGATCTTAGCAATCGAGAAATCGGCATTCACATCTACCTGAAATACAGCAAAGCTGTTCTCATTTTTATAACCTTTGAATGAACCGATCTCACTACTGTGTGGGCGGATCAAAGAAGGGTTAGGGTTAAAAATTTCATGGTCGCTAAGAAATGCAATCGCACCTTCCCTTAGTTTAACTGTATTGCCCCAGTTCTTAGCTCCGTTTGGATACATGACAGGGTCGAAATGCCTGTCAACCTGCATGCTGCCGGAGCAAAATCCAAAACTCAACACACCCTGCCACGTACTAGCAAATATGATCCAGGTAGAATTTTCATCCGGTAAAAAGCCGCAGGAAGTATTCAATGAACTCATGATCTTGATCTTACTCAGCTGCTCACCTTTATATAAGTTGATGATTTCTATTACCGCATCATGGTATTCCGAATTTGCTGAATCCGGTGTTATTTTGATGATTTTAGCTTTTGCTACGAATTCGGACTGCTGAAAATTATTGATCACACCTTCATTGGCACATGAGCAGGCAAATAAACCGCCGGGAAGAAGAAACATAATCAGACAGAAGAAGTGCTTGGATTTTATCATGGTTTTAAAGTGTATGACCGATACGATATCTACAGTTTGTTAAAACAAAGATGCCTGATCCAGATCATTTCCATAAAACTAGTCATTTTAAAAATGCAATTTCAGCCATAGCGTTTCATTTAAATAGCGTCCCTGAACGGATCAGGCTAATGGCATGAGCAAAACTAATCTCAATACCCAAGCCAGCATAATAAGCTTTCGCCAGGATCTGCGCCTTAACTTCAACATCAGCAAAAGAATCGACAAGCCATGCCTGAAACGGATCCTTATCAAAGGAACCAGAAGACTGAACCTTCCGAGTATCAAATACGGAGCGAAGCTCTGATAAAAGCCTGTGATAAAAATTATGTTCGTTTTGCAATAGACGCCTGGAAAGTGTGGGTTCAAATATCAGTGTTACCATATAGCCATTCCTGGAGGTAAATGCATATTTGAACCCAAACTTCCCCACAACTATCAAATGGTTCAATACCCGAACCAGGTTCTGCTTCTTATGCGCTGGACGCACATCCGTAATGTCCGCAAACTCACAAAGCCTATCCAACGGCACTACTGTTTCCAGATGCCCCGAAGTTTGCACGACATGACTCAATTTGGATAGATACAACAGTAGCTTTTTCCGACTATCCCCACCACGCCCTTTACCCACCAGCTTATAACTCTCGGTATTCACCGTATAATAGCGCGATAAAAAGCCCTGTAAAAGTTCATCTGACAAGCGCACTTCATACACTTTCTGTTCCTTAATGCCACGAACAAAGTTCAAGCGCAAATCTTTCAAAATAGAAAAGCTGTGCATCACCAATACCGAATCCTTTTCTCGTACTTCATAGCGAGAGGAAAAGATGATGTTCCTTTCCATCATACTATATAACCCATAATCAAATACTGTCTGAAAAGCAAAGCCCTCAATAACTGGCGCAGCAAACTTGCCGGAAACAAAATCCGCACAAAGCAAAGCCAAATCCTGACGGTTACGGCCAGTTTGTTTACAAAAGTCCTGCAAAGTAAAACGGGTATAACCAAACAGATCAGTCTTCAAACGATGGGAAATAAAAACAATAAAATCCTGCACCAGACCTGCCTGTGAACCAAAAGAACGCTGGATATCCTTGATGTTATCCGCTACAGCTCGGTCAATCCGGCTGATCTCATTTTCAATCATGTGCTTTAACTTATAATTGTATCTTCGACAAAAACAACGGATATATAAATGACACTCTTGACCGATAAATCGTTTGACTCTGATGAGATCTTAGCTTGTTCCGATTGCTTTCTGGACCATGGCCTAAAACTGGAAGCCGAACGCTGCGGGCAATTAATGGAGAGCCGTTGCCCTCAGTGTAATTCTATCAGTGGATCTAAACTCACCGGAGGAGATCTTTATGGTTTGAGTTATTCATTTTTTGTAAATGGCTCCAGAATCAGAACAGACTACGGAGGTTCTGTGGCTATACAATTCAATGAACATCATGAGGGCGTCGGAGATATAGTGTTTCCAGGCAATCTCGAACAGGATGCAAAATTAGTTGCAAAGCTCATAAACATAGGTTTCTTTCTGTATGGGCCACGTTTATGGATGGTCGGAGAAGTAGAACCCTTAAAATCCCTCCAGTTACCAGAGGAAAGGGATGAAATAATTAAAAGAATTCTCAATGAGTTTCCTATTGCCAAATTACCGAAGGATACATTGTTTTATCGATTAAGGGTGAACCCCAAACAACAAATGGATCCAGCGGAATATGACAGTGCACCAGAGGGATATTTAGGGAGAGGTCGGCTTGATAGCAAAGACCTGCCCATCCTGTACGGATCATTTGATATTGAAGCCTGCTTGCATGAATGCCGGGTAACCCTCGAACAAGAACTCTACCTGTCCAATATGAAAATCATAAAAGATATGCGAGTGCTTGACTTAACGCAACGGATTGAAGAGCAGGTTACCGAATTTGAGAGTTTAAATATGGCCATACACATGATTTTCCGTGCCCCAGCCCATTCTTATGAAATAATCCGGGCGATTGCATTAGCAGCGAAACGAATTGGATTAGATGGTATCATCTATCCATCTTATTACAACCAAATCCACGCCTCTGAAGAGATCGTGAAAAATTTAGGATTATTTGGTAGACCAGTTCAAGATGGATTAGTCGTTTCCGAATGTGTCAATCGAGTTCGTTTGAAAAAAGTAACCTATGATTATCATTTCGGCCCAGGCGATTTTTAATAACAATAAACTCACTGATCTATCAATTATGGCTTTAAATCAGCCTGTTAAAATCAGATACATATCTTTGAATCGTAGGTTCTTCCGACAAATACTATGCTCGAATTATACGACTTTCTCAAAAGATGTCAATCGTATCCTTCTCATCAGCATTAAAATCCTTAGTGTCGTGTTTTAGTAAAGCCTTGTAAATTTCTGTGTACTCTGTAATCAAATCAGCAGTTGAAAGATTTAAACATTGTTTTTCCCAACGCAGCCTCGCACGGATTAAGTCTTTTATCTTGGGAAGAAAGTTTTCCTTATGAGCAACTGGTTCCGCAAAATCACACGCTAAGATTAGCAAGTAAGTGTTTTCCTGAAAACGAGAAGTAACCGACCTTTGTAATATATCTTTGCCTTTTTTTCTAAGATTAAAAGCAAGAAGAAGAGATTCCTTCTCACTTTGATACATATTCGTAATAAATGAATGTGTTATATATCTGTAATAAGGGTTGAGGTCAAACACAGTGTTTTTCACAGGATCAGTATATCTACCAACATTTTTAAGCAGTTCTGAAATTACGGGAATGAGATCGCTACTTTGATCTTTGTCGTATAGCTGTGCAAGATACGAAGACGCAAGTTCCGCAGTTGATTCTTCAAAATATTTACCAATAAAAAAAGAAGCCCAATTCTGATTCACATAAAGTCTTTTAAAAATCTTGTAGAAAAAGATCGAATGTAGCGCTTCAATCTCGTGAGCATCCAGCATCGTTTTCCAAAAACTAGGTGCGTACTTTAATTCCAGATCATAGAAAACGTCAACTACCGTGTTTACAATAGTATCCATAAAAGGAATTTTCTCCTCATCTAGTGAGGTATCAATAAACGAGATGAATTTATGATAGTCATTATTTGAGAGCCATCTATATGAATGTATATAGTAATATTCTGCGCAGTCTAGCTCATCCTTAAGGTTAGACTTCCCCAATATTGAAGAAATATTTGCGAGGCCTGATTCATGATAATCCTTTGTAATATATCTAAAGAAATTGGCAGAGTTATCAGTATGGCGAGGCCATATCAATTCACTCAGATCTGCAAGTCTTTCATAAAAGAATGATTCTATGAATTTTGTCTGCCAATCTAATCTTTCATTGTAAGTGGGAACCTTAAAATAATCATGTGTACTGCCTACTAATCTTGAAAGAAGGAAATCAATCTTGATTGTCCACCGGGTTTCAGGAAAGTCCAGGTAACCGAGCAAAGGTTTAGCGTATTCATTGTTACCCAGACATACGAGAGCAATACATGCATGGATGATTTGATTATGTGATTCAAACTCTTCTTGTGAATATTCAAAAAGATCTTTATGATTAAATTGATCATCCTGAATATAACTAAACTTCATCTCCTCAGAAGCGAGCTTATAAATATCAAAACCAAGGGTTTTTTTCCGCAAACTAAATGGCATATGGCTGTACCGAACATCATTGATGCCCAAAACCTCTAAAGCTTCGTAAAATATGCCTCTTATATTGTCGTCGATGCCCATCATTTTTTTTCAAATAATACTGTGGCGATTTCAATGACCTCAGAAACCTCTACTATTTGGATGATTTCAAAAGGGTATTTTAGTTGTATAGGAATGCCCAGCTCATTCATCCAACCGTAAGTTTTGTGCGCCGGAAGAGAATGATCTTCACGCACTTTATTAAAATCATAAAAAAGGTCATCAGGAGCTTCTATTGTATAAATATAACCTTTTGTATCCTGACTCAAGGCAAATGATCTAGCCGTGGCTCTTGAAGGGGTTGTCGAAATAAATGGACTTTTTAGCGAAGTCATTTGCGCATCATCCAAAGAACGTTGAAGCATAAAATTATCATTTGGATTAAGAAAATCATTGTACAGGTCCTGCGCTTTCTCAATAGCCTCCTCTAATGTTTTTCCCTTGCTCATTAGGTTGTAAACCAATGGACAATAAATCTCCTCTAAATATTCACGTTTACAACCGTGGTAGACTTTCATTCAATTAATTCTTTTATCTAGATAATTTAACGACCAATCCTGTTAAAGCTACAGAAAAGTTGGAATATTATCAGTATAATTTTTAAACTGGAATCCATTTTATTGCCATAAATAACTGCATATTCAAAAAAGAAAGGGTCAAGGTATATCCGAGGGCTAATTCGGTATGAATTCAGACGGCTTAAATACTACTGATCCATAAATTAAAGTATCCGGATGATTTCCATTGCACACCTGATCGACTCCGCTTCCAGACGGTCTATCCGCCAGCAGGAGGAATGATCTCCATCCTTACGCGGTGTCAACAGACCCGACCCGATCCAGCTTTCAACATTAGTCCGACCAAACAAACGGAAAGCCTCCGCCTTACTTAAATAAGGCTTGATCAGACCAGTCGCACAAAGTGCTTTTTTAGCACCTAATTCAGCTGCGGTACGAAGAATAAAAACTAAAGAGAAATCGGTAAGGTTGTATGACATGGCGAAGCCTAGTTTGTAAGTAAAAAACCAAAAAAAAAGGGAGACAAAAAATTGCCTCCCTTAAACCGGGGTTACCCACGTCGGTATTTACCTACCTGCCAAAACTGACTGCCTATGGTTCAGGATTTTCTCTCCTTATTGGCTACACGTAACCGTTAAGACGAGAAAAGCCTTGCTCTGTAATTCACCGGTTTTTGCCGGCAAATGCTTCACCCCAATAGGACAATGTACGCGCTGAGTTTTAGTCAGCTCACCTTTCTGCTACTTGCAGGTAGGTTGTTCGGTTACTCGCCCGGGCAACTGCCTCCAGCTTTAACCGGTCGATAAATTTCTTTTTACCTGATCCAGCCTTAACCACCGGATGGATCAGGTTTTCCTTAAACCACCTGTCCACATTAACCCTACCATATAAACGGTAAGCCTCGGCTTTGGTGAGTGTATCGGGCAGTTGACCGGAATCTGCAAGTGCTTTATTCGCACCAGCAGTAATCGCCTCTTTCAGTAACCCGGATAAATCAATAATTGTCATCGATGCAAAGTAAATGAGCTGATGAATTCAAAAAGAGTGTATGTGCCGTACATACACCAACGCCAATAAAACAAAACTGTAAACCAGTTGGTTACCCGAAGCAAAAACAACAACTATACTATTTGCGTATCCTATAAGAGACATTTAATTCATTAACTCAATAAATAACTTTTGTATGTTGCGTCAAAAAAAAGTTGCTAGCTTTGTGTATTAAAAATATTTAGCGACAGCTATTTGAACTTGTCTAAGAAAACCGCGAATTTTCAAACAGTACAAGGGAAAATCATGCTGCTCGCCTGCGCAATAGCGCGGGCGCGGCTGTTTTCTGTACTGTGGGCTCTTCGCGGTGCCTCTTAGACGGAATTCTGGTTGTGTCCCGCGCTATTTTGTTTAATCACCGGGCTGTTTCGGGATCAGCAGACCAAGACTAATGATTGTCATATGAATAGTCAAGGAGAAATCAACGTGCTGAACTGTCAAATACAGCAACTTGAACTGAGTGCTGAATTAAAAAGGGCAGCAAACGCCAATGGGATCAAAACCATGCAGCAATTACTCCGATACCGCACTCAGGAAGTGGAACGATGGCCGGGATTCAATATCCAACTCGTTCATGAATATGTGAATTTTTTGGAAATGAAAGGCATGGGAGTACTTGTCGATCACTGTTAAGAATAATTAAGTGCTTCATAACAAAATAGATACGGATATGAAGTGAAATAAATCGTAAATTGTATCAGAAAAAACTGGAAACATCATGGCATACAAATCTCTTCCGGATGAGCGTGAATTGCTTGCTGAAATAGCGGAAGGGAACCAGCTGGCTTTTAAGAAAGTCTATGATGCATATTTCTCCAGAACATATGGTTTTGCCTATTATGTGCTCCATTCCAAGGAACTGGCAGAAGAAGTGGTACAGGAAGTGATGCTGAAGTTATGGCAATCTGGTGAGCAGGCCACTGAAATCTACAACCTGGAAGGTTATTTGAAATCTTTGGCCAAAAGACGGGCGATCGATGTACTGCGCAGGATGCAGCTGGAAAGAAGGGCGGAAAAGAAATTGCAGCCTGGCTGGAAAGAAGAGCATGAAGAAACCGAAGAAGGTATTCTGTTGAATGAGACGCGTCAGATCCTGGAAGAAGGTATCCGGTTATTGCCACAGCAGCAAAGGATGGTGTACCAGCTTTGTCAGCAGGAAGGTTTGAAGTATGACCAGGCAGCAGAACGTCTGGATATTGCACCTGGCACGGTGCATACACACATGAAACATGCCCTTAAGTTTCTCCGCCAGTACATGCAGGATCATACCGATGTAGCGGTATTGATGATCATCTTTAAATTATTGTAACTTTTCTCTTTTGGTATTGTGACTGTAAATGGATTGTAACAAATCGATTTTTGCAGGCTCAAACCTACATATGCTGATTTTGGTCACCTTAAAAATTTTTTATGTTTAAACTGATTTTTTGGCTTAGCCTATGCCTCACATTCTTCACGGTTAGCTTTACGCAAGCCCAGCAGGAAAATGGACACTACAACAACATGGTTGAACAGGTACGGACAAGCTTCAATCAAAATCATCCAGAGAAAATTTATGCCTTAACTTCAGCAATATTTCAGAAAAAAATGACGGGGGAACAATTTGCGGTAGGGATGAACAAGTTCCATGCAAAAGTGGGAGACTGGAAAAGCAGCGTTTTCAAGGAAGAGAATGAAAAAGGCCTGGATTATCTTACGGTATTTGAAACTTCCCGGCAGGTATTTTCCATCAAGCTGGACGGGCAGGGTAAGATCGACAGGCTCAATTTTGCGGCTGTCCCGGTAACGATCCCCGAAAAAGCTGACCAGGCGCCCAGTGATAATCCGCTGAAGGATTCTCTTGACCTTATGGTAGAGCACCTTGTAAGGCCCTACATCCAAAAAGGAAATACTTGTGGATTGGTTCTGGCAGTGATTCATAAAGGCAAGGTGCGTAAATACAGTTACGGTTCGGTTGGTAAAAAGGTAAAGCAATTGCCTGATTCTGAAAATACGATATTTGAGATTGGTTCGGTAACAAAAACTTTCAATTCATTGATACTTGCCCAGGAGGTTGTAGCTGGCGGGATGAAATTGAATGATCCGATAAACCTTTACTTGCCGGATTCAATTCCTGCATTGAATTTCCAAGGTAAACCCATCACCTTACAGGATCTGGCCAACCATACTTCGGGCTTTCCAAGACTGCCTGCCAATATTTTTAATGCCAGAGTAGATCCGAAAGACCCCTACAAACATTACCTTCCGGATTCGCTTTATAGTTTTTTGAGGCACTACCACCCCTCTGTTGTGCCGGGTACGGTGTTTTCTTATTCTAATTTTGGTGCCGGGGTGCTGGGCACGATATTGGAACGTAAGTCAGGCAGCAGTTTTGAAAGCCTGATCGTAAACCGGATCTGCAATCCTTTGGGCATGGGCCATACCAGTGTTACGCTTAATGATGTGGCTCAAAAGAATTTTGCACAGGGCTATAATGAAGCTGGTGAGGTAACTGCTCCCTGGGATCTGGCCTCGTTAAAAGGTTCGGGAGCCATCCGCTCCACCCTGAACGATATGATTAAATATACCCGTGCCCAAATGGAAATAAGAGGTCCTTTGCGAAAAGCGATAGCGCTAAGTCATCAGCCAACCTACATCGGTAAAGACCAAAGTATGGGTTTGAGCTGGAGAATTAATCGAAGCGGACAGCATACCTATCTGCACCATTCGGGTGGGACAGGTGGTTTCAGGTCCTTCGTCGGATTCGATACTGACAGACAAACTGCGATAATCATCCTGTCAAATGCGGCAGAGGATGTGACTACTATAGGTGAAAGATTCCTAAAATAGCACAGCCAAACACGGGCTGAAAACTTTTTCATGTGCTTTTAAGAGAAAATCGTGTGCCTTCCAATTGGTGGCTCATAATTATTTTAAAAAATTATTACATTGTAAATCAGTAAGTTATAAAATAATTCATTTTTCACCTACCCGTAAACTTTCTGCCGTTCGACCTAGTATTAAATGGGTGTTAATCCCGGGTAAAGCAAAGATTAAGGATTCGATAGAAAATGAATACAGAACGATTGCGCTATTTATATCAGCAGTATCAGCTGGGTCAGCTTACCCAGGCAGAATCTCAGGAATGGGAGTCGGCTATCTCTGACCTTTCTAATGACGCGTCTTTATTGTCAATGTTGGATAAAGACTGGGACCTGGAGGACTTCAAAGCCCCAGTCCTGATGGATGGTGAGCAGGAAACGATTTTTAATTATGTGGTTACTCAGCCGCAGAACAGGAGAAAAATCAGAAGCATGTGGCCACGTATCGCTGCGGCTGCTTCTATCATACTTGCTGTTGGCGCGGGTATTTTCTTTTATACAAACAGGTCTAAAACAGATGCTGTTCAAACTACGGGTAATGTGAATGATGTTGCTCCTGGTAAACAAGGCGCAACGCTGACGCTTGCCAATGGTAAGAAAATCAGGTTGAGTGCAGCCGCGAATGGTGAGCTGGCCCAGGAAGCTGGTGTAACGATCATTAAGTCGGCAAATGGACAACTCGTTTATGAAATCAAAGGCAATACCGCCGAATCAAATAAAATCAACACCTTATCTACAGCCAATGGAGAAACTTATCAGCTGCGTTTGCCGGATGGTTCTCAGGTATGGCTAAACTCTGCTTCAAGCCTGACCTATACTGCTTCCTTAAATGAGCGCGGGAAACGGGTGGTCAGGTTAAGCGGGGAAGGCTATTTTGAAGTGGCTAAAGACAAAGCTCATCCTTTTGTGGTGCAGACCGCCAGCCAGGAAGTAGAGGTGTTGGGTACGCACTTTAACATCAACAGCTATGCGGATGAGCCGGTGGTGGCAACAACCTTGCTCGAAGGATCGGTTAAAGTATCTGGTGAAGCGCAGCAACAGTTGCTAAAGCCGGGCCAACAGGCACTGAACAATGGAACAGCGATCAGGGTTGCGAAAGCGGATTTGGAAACTGCTGTGGACTGGAAAAATAATGAATTCTATTTGGACAAGATGGATTTCCGGGTAGCGATGCGGAAGATTGCCAGATGGTATGATGTGGAAGTGATTTACAGTGGATCAGTGCCGGAGCATCTGGAGGCGGGCGGCTGGATTCCAAGGAGCAGCAATCTTTCTGATGTGCTGAAATCCATAGAGTCCAGTGGTCTGGCCCATTTTAAAATTGAAGGAAGGAGGCTGTATGTTTCTAAATAGCCAGCCTATAAAAAATATTCATTCCCCTATGTTAAATCATGAATCAACAGATTTATTAACCGTTAACTCAGGCAAAGAGATGAAAGGAAGTAAGCGACAGGAAAGCTAGGGGAAAAAAACAAACCAGAAGTGAAGCACCGCTGGTTTGTGTTTGGCAATCAATTTTTAAATCAACTAAACCGCAGGATGTCACTAGTTTCTCAGGCGAGAGACAAACTGCAAGAACCAAACTGACGTAAACTTAGAGAAAATTGCTTGCAAAAGCAATTATGAATGCACAGTAGTATAGGGTGTTCATGAATGCTAAAGCAGTTTGAACGGTCTCTTGTCGACCGCTAAGGAAGCGTCTAAAACTAACGACAAAATGTATTCAATCTATACCAAAAAAACGGGTATACCGATCTGGTTATACCACAAAATATTGCTAGTTATGCGACTAACCACCGTCATTTTAATAGCATCCCTTATGCAGGTCAGTGCAGCGACATTTGGCCAGCGCATTACCATGTCCCGGAAGAACATATCGTTGAAGACGGTACTTCGTGAGCTGACCAAACAAAGCGGATATGGTTTTTTCTATGATGGCAAAGCCATAGGTGATAATCAAAAGGTTACAGTAGTACTTTCGAATGCGGAATTCGATGAGGCTTTGAAAAGCGTGCTGACCGGGCTGAACCTAAGTTATAAAATTGACGGAAATATTGTGTCGATCCGGAAAATAGAGGAACCCTCACTTTTAGACAATCTCATTGCCCGATTTCAGGCCATTGATGTCAGCGGACGGGTGGTGGATGTTGATGGTCGGGGTCTGCCTGGTGCTTCTGTATCGGTTAAGGGTAAAGGTAACAAAGCGGTAAGTACCGGTACCAACGGTAGTTTTTATTTAAAAGGTGTAAATGAGGATGCCACACTGATAATTTCTTTTATCGGGTACGTAACCAAAGAAATCAAGGCAGCAAAGGAGCTCGGCGATGTAGTGCTGGAATTGAGTACTTCTAAACTGGATGAGGTTCAGGTGATTGCTTATGGTACGACTACCCAGAGGTTATCTACTGGTAATGTCACTACGATTAAGGCAGATGTGATAGAGAAGCAGCCAGTGAATAATCCTTTGCTCGCGTTGCAGGGAAGGGTTCCGGGATTGTTTATTGAACAGGCAACTGGGTTTGCGGGGACGGGAGTGAAGGTGAGGATTCAGGGGCAGAATAGTATGAACTTTGGTAACGATCCTTTTTACGTAATTGATGGTGTTCCTTATTCACCTCAATTATTCCAGGAAGGAAATTCAATTTTAGGAAATTCTGGAATAACGCCAGGTATTGTTGGTGGTACACGCTTTGGTAATCCTTTAAATTTCATTAATCCTGCAGATATCGAAAGTATTGACGTTTTAAAGGATGCGGATGCCACAGCTATATATGGCTCAAGAGCTGCCAACGGAGCAATATTGATTACTACTAAAAAGGGAAAGGATGGAGATACAGAACTAGGTGTAAACTTACAATCAGGTTGGGCGGTAGTTCCCCGCAGGTTAGATTTGATGAACTCAGAGGAATATTTGCAAATGCGAAGAGAGGCTCTAAGAAATGACGGCATTGTAGAACCGCTGCCTGGCCCATATGGCGATAGTGACTTAAATGGAAACTGGGATAATTCTCGATATACGGATTGGCAAAAGGAACTTATTGGAGGCACTGCGAGTTATCAAGATCTAAATGCGACTTTGTCTGGTGGAGGTCAGAGAACGGCATTTTTAGTGGCTACGGGTTACCACCGAGAAACCAACGTCTTTCCTGGAGATTTTTCTGATAGCAAAGCTTCATTACATTTTAATATAAATAATGAGTCGCTTAATCGCAGGTTTAAAATTCAGTTTTCAGGAACTTACCTTTTTAACAATAGCCAGCTTCCAAATGTTGACATAACCGCTAATGCTATGATGCTTGTTCCTGTAGCTCCAGCTTTATTTCATACTGACGGAACTATAAATTGGGCATCTGACACTTTTGGAAGTACAACTTTTCTTAATCCAATGGGTTATCAGTATAACGAATTTAACAATAAATCGATCAATTTGATTGGAAATATGATGTTAAACTACCAGATAATTTCTGGTTTAAATTTTCAAAGTAGTTTTGGATATACAAGTCTCCACTCAAACACAACAAATAAAACACTTTTGAAATCTTATTATCCAGAACAAATCCCATATGCGTCTAGATCAACAATTTTTTCTGATAATAAGACCAATTCCTGGACAATAGAACCTCAGATTATCTTCAATCACAAAATAAATAAGGGGAAGCTTGAAGTACTTATCGGTACAACCATTCTTCAAAACGATACTAGGGGATACAGCATTACTGGCCTTGGATTTAGCAACGATTTAGTAATGGACGATATCCTATCTGCACCAGCCGTGTCTGTAGGTTCGTCCAATAGTTCTAGGTACAAATATAATGCTGTTTTTAGCCGTATTAACTATAATTGGGAAGATAAATACATTTTCAATCTAACCGGACGCAGAGATGGTAGTTCAAGATTTGGATCAAGAAGCCAGTTCCATAATTTTGCTGCCTTAGGTATTGCGTGGATCTTTTCGAACCTAAAGGTAATTCAGAATAACCTCAGTTTTTTAAGTTTTGGGAAGCTTCGAGCAAGTTATGGAACAACTGGTAGCGATCAGATAGGCGATTATCAATTTTTAAGTCTGTATAGCCCTGTTCCTCAGGACGTTCCGTATCAAGGGATTCCAAATTATCAACCTAATGGAATAGCTAATCCTTATCTTGAATGGGAGGAGACGAAGAAGTTACAATTTGGATTGGACCTTGGTTTTCTAAAGGACAGAATACTATTTGGAGCAAACTATTACGAAAACAGGTCATCCAATCAATTGAGTAATTATAGTTTACCGAAGACGGCTGGATTCAATGTAATCGCAATGAATCAAGCATATAAGATACAGAACTCAGGTTGGGAGATGGTATTATCTACTACAAATACCACAAAGGGGTTTTTATGGTCCAGTTCATTTAATTTAACAGTCCCAAATAGCAGGCTGATCGATTATCCAGACCTAGTTAAAAGCTCTGTTAACTCAACTGCTGTAATTGGTAAGCCTCTCAGTTCTATTCGATTATTTCATTTTCTTGGGGTCAATCCTTCGACAGGTGTTTATGAATTTGCTGACAAGGACGGGAATCCAACAATCACACCGAATGACCTTCTAGATAAAACTGTGATTATTGACTTGGCGCCAAAGTTTTATGGGGGGATCCAAAACACTGTTACAATTAGAAATTTTCAATTGGATTTTCTGTTTTCATATGTTAAGCAAATTGCGCAAAATAATGCTTTTGGAAATGGAACACCAGGAATGTTTAGTGTTGGTAATGGAAATCAACTAGCTTCGTTGTCAGGTCGGTGGAAAAAACCTGGGGATTTTGCTGTGATTCAAAGGTTTTCAACCGGGACGGATTTAGACCAATCATTGTCTAATGTGTATCAAAGTGATGCTGCTTGGTCAGATGCATCTTATCTACGCCTAAAAAATTTGTCGATTTCTTGGACAATCCCTGCGCGTTGGAAAAAAGCGGCGAGGTTAGAGAATTGCCGACTTTTCTTGCAAGGACAAAATTTATGGACTTTAACTGGATATTCTGGATTAGATCCTGAAACAAAAAGTTCGAATACTTTGCCTCCTTTGAGAGTAATTACTCTCGGTGTTAAGGCGAGTTTGTAGACCAATTACTATAAGATAAATAACATGAAAAAAAAATTAGTATTACTATTGAGTTTAACGTCGTTTGTATATTTTACTAGTTGTAAGAAACTTGTAGTTGTCGATGGTCCCACGACAAGCGTAAACTCAAAAAATATATACAACAATGATGCAACCGCAATGGGCGCAATAACTTCCTTGTATGCAAAAATGAGTTCCGTTGGAATAACTAGTCCGGGAGAATTATCTAGTCTGTCCTGTGTTGCAGGGTTATCAGCTGATGAATTGACTTATTATAACTCTGTAAGTACTGCAACCTTAGCTGCTTATTTTAAAAATACATTAACAAATTCAAATGTAGGTGGTACTGATTATTGGGGTGTAAGTTATCAAAGAATATATCAGGTAAACGCTGCATTGGAAGGGATTTCAGCCTCATCCGAACTTAGTAAATCTGTACAACAGCAAGTTCGTGGTGAAGCCTTGTTTATGAGGGCATTTTATTATTTCTATTTAGTGAATTTGTATGGCGATGTACCAATAGTCCTTTCTACTGACTACAAAGTTAATGCGCTTATAATTAAATCCCCAAAATCTCATGTTTATGAACAAATATTAGCAGATCTACTCACAGCGAAAGATCTCTTAAGTTCAAATTATTTAAAGGGCGATGGGTTTTCGATGTATCCGGCAGGAATTGAAGAGAGGGTTCGTCCGACGAAATGGGCAGCAACAGCACTACTTGCCCGAACATATTTATTCTTGAATAATTGGTTAAAGGCTGAAAAGGAATCTTCCGAGCTTATAAACAATAATGATTTATATGAGATTTTGCCATTAGATCAAGTCTTTCTTAAAAATAGCAGAGAAGCAATTTGGCAATTACAGCCGATTCAAAATGGCTACAATACCCATGATGCAAATGCTTTTGTATTACCAATTGGTGGTCCATCGGCACTAAATCCAGTGTTTATTAGCAACTTTTTGGTAAAAGAATTTGATGCTAGTGATCAAAGAAAACAAAGCTGGCTTGGCATGGTCAATAGGAATGGCAAAAGCTACTACTATGCTGCTAAGTACAAAGTTAAAAATTCATCGGATCCTAATACAGTAGTTACAGAATACTCAACAATTTTCCGTCTAACGGAACAGTTCCTAATACGGGCTGAGGCACGTGCAAATTTAGGAGACCTAGATAATGCAATCGGCGATCTAGATCTCATAAGGAAACGCGCAGGTTTGCCAGCTGTGAAAACACTAACAGGTATTATAGATAAAAACAGTCTCTTAAAGTTAATACTAAAAGAGAGACAAAAGGAATTATTTTCTGAATGGGGGCATAGATGGCTTGATTTAAAACGAACTAATTCAATAGATCAAATTATGGGTATTGTAACAGTTCAAAAAGGAAATAGCTCTGGATGGAAAAGCCATTTCCAATACTATCCGATTTCTTTAACTGAACTTAAGGCAAATCCGAATTTAACACAAGTAGTTGGCTATTAAACTAATCAAGGAATGAAAATTGGTTATATGTTAATAATATTTTTGTCGGTAAGCAATCTGTTTGCGCAGAAGCCGGCCTTAGATACAACTGTTTATAAAAAATGGCCAAGCCTTGGACCTCCGATTTTAACAGCTGATGGTAATTATGTCAAATATACGATTGAAAATCAACCTCTGGGAAGTAGAACGTTAGTAGTTCAGTCTACAAAAAGGAACTGGAAAAAAGAATTTGTTGGAAGCACCGCAAAAGGTATGTTTACTGACGATGGTAAAAATATGCTGTTTAAGAATGGGAACGATAGTCTTATGATGCTTTCTTTAGGGTCTGATATCGTAAAATTTGTATCAAGAGTTTCCTTTTTTTCATTGAAGACAGTGCAACGCAGGCAATGGATTTTCTATTCTAAGCCCGGTTTCCATGGAACGTATTTTCTTAGCAATCTTGAAGCAGGAAAACCAAAGGTGTTTAATGATGTGGTGAAATGGAATTTCAGTGACGATGGCAGTGTGTTAATTCTTTGGAAAAAAGCAGATGGAAACTCTAATTATACATCACTGCATTGCACGGACCTTCTTGCGGGTAACGATTATGAAATCCCACTCGAGAAAAATGTTGATGATTTAATTATTGATCCAATAAGGAAACAACTTGCGATCAGGAGTGGAAATTTTGTATGGCATTATGTATTTGGAGATCATAAAAAGACTCTTGTTTTTAATAAAAAAAGTGAAAAAGATTGGTCATTAGAAAGACTAGATAGTTTTAGTAAGGATGGACGTCGGTTATTTGTTTATTTAAAAAAAGGTGTCTTGAGAACTGCAGAACCAAATCCCGTCGAGATTTGGAGTTATCGGGACACAATTTTGCAGTCTGAGTTGCAAAACCATTCTGAAAATCATGAATACTTAGCTGTCATCGAATTAAACTCTCATAAAATTTCGCGATTACAACGAAGGTCTGAAGAGCAGTTTATGCTGCCAAAGTCTGTGGCGGCGTCTGATACGAATGCTCTAGTTGAGTACAGTTTAAGACTTGATGAGCCTTGGAATTTAGCAAGTAAAACATGTTGGTATCTAGTATCAACAAAAAATGGTAACAGAAAACGAATACCATTGCTCGACAACAATCGAACAGTTAGCTTTTCATTCTTGGGTAAATTTTTGATTTATTTTGATCTGTCTGAACAAAATTATTACAGCTATGAAATAACTACTGGTGTAACCCGGAATTTGACAAATGGTTTAAGGGTTTCTTGGACGGATATTCAACGTGATGATTTGCCAAAAAGGTATCCAAGGGAATTCAGCAGTGTAGTATGGGAAAGTGACGATCAGGCAGTATATGTGTATGACAGACATGATATTTGGAAACTTGATCCTCTTAATAGAAAAATGCCCATCAACGTAACAAATGGTTATGGAAAAAGGAATGAAATTGTATTTAATTTCGCGCTTTCAAAATATCAAGATGAGGGTGTACAAGGAAATACCAAGTTATACCTTAGTGCATTCAATACAAGAAATAAAAATAATGGATTCTTTATTAAAGCAATAGAAAAATCCGGGGACCCATCTCTTTCTGTAATGGGGCCGTATATCTTTAATACAAATAGTGGGTATGTATCAGAAGATATGGATTTCAGTCCTGTTTGTGCGAAAAATGCTGATGTTTTTATAGTTAGACGCATGGGTTCCTCGGAGGCACCAAACTACTTCACCACAAAGGACTTTAAACACTATATTAAACTAACTAGTCTCGAACCGGAAAAGAATTATAACTGGTATACAACGGAACTCCATGAATGGACTGCACTTGATGGTAGGCAACTTCAAGGGATTCTGTATAAGCCCCAGAATTTCGATCCGTTGAAAAAATATCCTATTATATTGTATTACTACGAGCGTAAATCAGACGGGTTAAATTCCTATTTGAGACCAGATGTTTTGGGGGATGGAGGAGGAACAATTAACATTCCCACATATGTAAGTAACGATTATTTGGTCTTTTGTCCTGATATTTTTTATAGAATTGGTGAGCCAATGCAAGGAACTTATGATTCAATTGTATCTGCAGCTAGTTATTTGAGTAGATTTTCCTTTGTCAATCCACAGAAAATGGCATTGCATGGCAATAGCTTTGGAGGTTTCCAAACTAATTACCTAGTTACCCATACTAACTTATTTGCAGCTGCTGTTTCCTCTAGTGGGCTCGCTGACATAGTTAGTAATTACGGAAACTTGGCGAGTGATGGTTCTAGTCGGCAAAATTTCTATGAGACAGGGCAGACTCGGATTGGTGAAACACTCTGGGACAATCCAGAAGCATACGTTCTGAACTCCCCTATTTTCAACATTGATAAAATCACAACTCCATTGCTAATAATGCATACAAAACAAGATGGGGTTTGCCCTTATACAAACATACTTGAATTTTTTACTGGATTGAGAAGACTCGGAAAGAAGGCTTGGATGCTTGTTTACTCTAAAGGAAATCATGCAGTTTACGGAAGTGAAGCGAGTGATTTTTCTAAAAGGATGATGCAATTTTTTGACCACTATTTAAAAGGCAAACCGGCTCCAATCTGGATGACAAAAGGGATTGGCAGTGAGACGGGGCGATCAGAGTTGGGTTACGAATATGATCTAGAAATTAGTACTCCAGGGCAAGGACTCCCGAGAGACTATAAGAAATAATATACTTGGTTTAGAATCAATCTCGACACAATAAATAAGCAAATATGAATATTAAATTGATCTGTTTGGCCATCCTCTGGCTTATGAACCCCACTTTTGCCCAAGAAAAAGGGATAAAATTTGAAGATCACGGAACCTGGGCTGAAATAAAAGCTCTCGCTAAAAAAGAGAATAAATACATTTTTATTGATGTGTACGCTACGTGGTGTGGACCTTGCAAAGAAATGGATCGAAACGTATATACATCAGAGAAATTGGGTGATTTTATCAATAAGAGGTTTATTTCTGTAAAAGTTCAAGCCGATAAAGCTCCATTCGATAAGGATTATACAAAGTCATGGTATTCGACATCAGAGAGTTTATTAAAAGAATATGGAATTGGGGTATTTCCAACACTGTTATTTCTTTCACCAGATGCAAGAGTAATGAAGATCTGTGGTTTTATAGACGAAAGCGGCTTAATAAAAACCGCTTCAGAGGCAATAGATATTTCTAAGGATTATCTTATTAAGCTTGAAAGATATAATAATGGTGAAATTTTCGGAGTCAAGCTGAAAGAACTAGTAATTTCAGCAAAGCAATTTGGTGATACAATTAATGCACAGATAATAGCCAATAATTATATCAATAACGTTTTATTTAAATCAGATGATAAACTGTTGTTTTCCAAAGATAATCTTCAATTTATAGCGAGTTATATTGACGATCCAAATAGTAAAGCTTTTGATCTTTTTGTTAATCAACAAGAGAAAATTAATACTATTCTAGGTAGTTACAAGGCTCAAAATGCCATTATGAACTTCATTAACAGGAAATACTTACCAAAGGAAAACACATGGCTACAAAAAAAACCAAATTGGGAAACCTTGGAAGATACTTTAACCAGAAAATTTGGGGCTCTTGCGAAAGAAAAAATCTTTGAGCGACGAATGATATATTATTTGACAGTTCAAGATTGGGACAACTACGGTATATGGTATAGGAGGTACCTTTCGAATTTCCTTCGGAATACAACTTATGATCCAAATTACTTAAGCTGGATATTATTTGAACATGTAATTGATGAAGATATTCTGACGTATGCTTGTGATACTATTATGCCTTACACTATTGAAAAGTGGTATCCTAATGACTTTGAAGTGTATGATACATATGCTAATCTATTATACAAACTTGGCAGGAAGGAGAAAGCTGTTTTTTGGGAAGAAATGGCAGTTAAGCTTTCAAGGGGGGGGAAGGTATTTGTAGGAAATCTTGATAAAATGAAGAAAGGAGTTAAAACATGGGGCAAATAAGAATAATTCTGATAATGCTCGGATGCGGATTAAGTTTTGTTTGTAATGGTCAAAACATAATTTCTCTTTATTCCGATAGTATTCCAAATAGTTCCATCAGACTAAGTCCTGAAGAACAGCCCACTCTAGAAGTTTTTTTACCTGTTAAAGATAAACTGAATGGTACGGCAGTTATTATTTTTCCTGGAGGGGCTTACACTTTTTTAGCCTATAAAGAGGAAGGAACAGTCATAGCTAAGGCTTTTGCAGAAAGAGGGATTGCCGCTTTTGTTGTGAGATATCGGCTGCCAAGAAATGAAACAATGAATGACAAAAGTTTTGGACCACTGATGGATGCACAGCAGGCAATAAAAATCGTGAGATCAAAAACAGCTAGTTGGCATATTAATTCTAATAAAATCGGAATTGTCGGTTATAGTGCTGGTGGGCACTTGGCATCTACTTTAGCCACACATTTTAAAAAAAGCTATATTCCAAATAAAGAGAATACTAGTCTGAGACCTGATTTTATGATTTTGGCCTATCCGGTGATCAGTATGGGCGATAGCCTCACGCATATAGGGTCACGAATTTCACTATTAGGTATGGAACCATCAAAGGAGAAAGTTGATTTATTCTCCAATGAACTTCAGGTGACTAAGGATACTCCACCAACCTATCTCACACATACCGGTGATGATGGATTGGTGGATGTGAACAACAGTATTGTGTTTTACCAGGCTTTGCAGAAGAATGGCGTGGATGCAGAGTTACACCTGTTTCCAAAGGGTGACCATGGTTTTACACAGCGACTACCAGTTAATGAGTGGATGGAACCAATGCTACAATTTTTAAAGAGAGAAGGATTTTATAAACCAAACTAAACTTATTCATATGAAAATGAAATTATTTACAGTGTACATTGCCTTGTGTGCAATGATACTAAGCTCCTGCAAAGAGCAGGAAATTAAATTGACTCCATTAGCAAGTATTCAAATCACTAACGCGGTGGTTGGTGGCAGTGAACTGCAGTTTGGAACTAACGTTGCGACTGTTCCTAATAATGGCTATACGGCTTATGGCATTTTAACGGGTAACCAGGCTTTGAGGTTATCTACTAAAACTGCGCCTACTACAGTGTATTATAACGATACTAAGGATTTTGTAAATGGCGGGGTGTACTCGCTGTTCTTAACCGGAACGCCTGCTGTGGTTGAATCGGTATACCTGAAAGAAGAGAATATCCCTTCGCATACAGCAGATGTGTTTGGCGCCAGGGTGATTAACCTGGTAACTGGTGGCGCTGCCATTAGTGTAAATGTAAAAGGAAGTGCCAATGGTTCTTTTGTGAGCAGTCTTGCTTATAAAGCGATTTCAACTTTCAAGGATGTTTCTTCAGTAGCTGCTGAAGGAGATAAGGTATTTGAATTCAGAAATGCAGCTAGCGGTGATTTGATCACATCATTTACTGTGCCGGGTTATGATTTGCCAAGGTTCAGGAATATTACGCTGGTGCTTGCGGGAACAGCAGGTGCAGAGACTGTGCTAAGGGTGAATAACTATTAAATCACTACCTGAAAACAGAAATAGACTAACTACATACAAATAAGAAAATGTTAAATCAAGCAAAAAAATGCTTGTTCCTGGCCACCGCCTTGTTCAATTTTATGAATATCGCAGTACAGGCGCAACAAAAATATCAAATGCAACCTGTTGCTGTTCAAAGCCGATGGGCTAAACTGGTCTCTCCGGAGAACGCCTTGAAGGAATACCCCAGACCACAAATGGTTCGTGCAAACTGGACAAACCTGAACGGGCTATGGGATTATGCCATAACAGCAAAAACCAATAACATGAAGGTGCTGAGCGAAGGGAAGATACTCGTGCCTTATCCTATTGAATCTGCATTATCCGGGGTAAAAAAAGCGTTGTTACCTGACCAGCACCTGGTCTATAAAAGGACTTTAACCAAACCGGTGCTGAAAGCCAATGAACGTGTGTTGTTGCATTTCGGAGCAGTGGATTACCAGTGCTGGGTGTATATCAACGGAAAAGAAGTAGGATCACATACCGGAGGATATACTGCTTTTGACATGGATGTCACTGATGCCCTTGTTTCAGGCTCCAATGAACTGATGGTAAAAGTCTACGACCCGACTGGTGAAGGTGTTGGCCCTCATGGCAAACAAGTGTTGAATCCTGCCAATATCTATTACACACCAACATCGGGAATCTGGCAGACGGTATGGATGGAAATTGTACCTGCGGCGCATATTGAAGATTTGGTAATGACTCCTGATATTGATAAAGGAGTATTAAATTTTTCAGTGAAAGCACCCGTTGGTTATAAAGTTAAGGCGACTGCTTTTGCTTCCGGGACTAAGGTGAATGCGACATTTGGGGACGCGGGTGCTAAACTGCAACTTGCGGTTAAAAATGCGAAACTCTGGTCACCTGGGGCACCCTTCCTGTATGACCTGGAAGTGAAACTGCTAAAAGACGGTAAGGTGGTAGATAAAGTAACTTCTTACTTCGGAATGCGCAAGATCGGCATTGCCAAAGATGCTGCGGGTGTTGACCGCATCCTTTTAAACAACAAACCTTATTTTAATTTGGGAACGCTTGACCAGGGCTTCTGGCCGGAGGGGCTATATACGGCCCCAACGGACGAAGCCCTTTCCTATGACATCAAAGCCATTAAGGCCATGGGTTTCAACACCATCCGTAAACACATTAAAGTAGAACCCGCCCGCTGGTATTACCATGCGGATAAGCTGGGGATGTTGGTATGGCAGGATATGGTGAACCCAAACCAGGGACTACCGGAAGGCAGCAAAGCCGCTTTTGAAGCACAATGTTCAGAAACACTTACCCAATTGCACAATTATCCCTCAATAGTTTGCTGGGTGCTGTTCAACGAGAAATGGGGCCAATATGACCAGCAAAGACTGAGTGAATGGATCAAAAAAACTGATCCTTCCCGGATATTGAACGGGCACTCCGGAGAGATCCTCTATGTAAATGAAGTTTTGCGTTCTCCTTCACCCAATGCCTATGTATCTGCGGACATGACCGATGTGCACAGTTATCCTGACCCGATGATGAGCGTCAAACAACCAGGCAAAGCACAGGTCTGCGGGGAGTTCGGCGGCATCGGCGTATTTATCCCGGATCATCAGTGGAACACCAGTTCTGCCTGGGGATACATTACCGAAAAACCTTCAGGATTGCGTGCAAAATATACCATCATGAACCAGCATTTAAAGCTGATGGAAAAACAGGGGCTTTCAGGCTCAATTTATACCCAGCCATTTGATGTAGAAGGGGAACAGAACGGACTGATGACCTATGACCGGGAAGTGGTCAAAATTCCTTTTGCAGAACTGAGAAAGATTCACAGTCAGCTGAACCCAGATGCAGAGAAAAATGTACCAATGGTGACCGCGAAGGATGCTGATTTGACAGAACCTGGGTTGAAATACAGTGCCATGCTGCAGCAATATATCGATGGCAAAAGAGATCCTGTTTTTTTAAAACAACTGTCCATGACAGCTGCACAGATAGGCGATAAACCGGGAGCAGAATTAGCAGGTAAGGACTACATCGCCGGGTTAAAAATACCGTTGAATGAGGAAGACATCAACTCAGTGGCTCAGTTTACCAAAAGCACCAAAGATGCTGGTTTTGCTTTGATGAACAAGGATGCGGAGACATTCAAAAAGGTAATGGGTGAACGTAAATATACGGTTGCCATGATGAACATGATCTTAAAAGGGGAAATGGAACCCTTGATGAGTGCTGATCCGGTAGATTGGACAGCAGTTGAGTCTGTCGTAAAACCTTATGGTTTGCCTGGAGAGGAGATCTTGCTTCGTGCCAAGACGGTCGGTTTTTACAACAAACAGGACTGGAAGAACTATGTTCCTGCAGCTTCTGCCTACCTCGAGAAATTCGGCACGAATGTGCCGGACAATGAAAAGAAAATGTTCCAGGCTGCCATTGATGAACACAAATAAGCGAGATGACACAGGAATTGGTAAAGGAAACTCCCGTTGCTGACTGGGCTCAGCGGGGTTACGCTCTGGACGAGATTAAGCTGCTGTTTCGTTTACAACGCCTGATCGAAACAGATTTCAGGAAATGTAAATACCGGGAGTATTATGCAGCATTGATGGGAACCTCGGTATATCAACTGGACAAGATGGCTAAAGCTCATCTGGGGATCACGATATATCAGATGATCCAGGACAGATTGTTTCAGGAGGCCCTGAAACTACTCCGGGAGGGTAAGGATTCGGTGAAGGAAATCACTTTTGAACTGGGTTTCAGGGACCAGGCATATTTTGCCCGGTTTATCCGGCGTAGAACGAGATTAAGTCCATTGGAGGTGCGGAATTTACCAACAGCCCTTGGATGAGCTTACAAGTATTCTATCTCCGGAGGCGCGGATCAGAAAAGATTTGTTAACCATCATTTGGACCGAAAAAAATAAAAACTGCTTAATAAGAGATCAGATGAACAGTACCTAACGACATAAACAACAGGAAGCATTATTCGTCCGTCTAGCATTGGGACCTAGTCCATGAAATAATTCCTGTTGTTTCTAATACAAAAGCAGCTGGATGCATTATACTCCGATCAAGGTATGACCTAAAGGCTGAAATAATGCCCGGCTGTTTTTACAGCAGGCGTAAGCACTAATCGTAGTCCTAGAGGAAAGGATTAACTATAAAGGAGGTGTCTTGCGGCCTTGCAAAACGAGTAAACGACAGGATGACTTAGAATACATCTGGAACCGGGGGTTTAGGCAAAGATATAAGCCCTGTCGTTTTATAGATCAACGATAGGAGTATTTTGGAGGGCAATTATAAATGATAAACAAAGTAGCTAACAGCGGCAGTATTATTAAGGTTTCGTGGCTCAAAGGCCAAAAGTACGAAATGATGGCCGCTGTTAGTTACTTCACATACACCGGCGCGGAATGAATTATTCATGTCTCATGGTTAAGACCAAAATTATGAATTAATGCCCGTGACCGAACTTTTAAACAAAATGGACCAAATAAGACAAAAAAAATATACATTTTTTATCGGAACAGATGTCTCCAGGAATAAACTTGATCATGCAGTGATGCAGGGCAAGATGCTGCTGTTCCACAGGGAGACAGGTAACGATACTGAAAGTATCCTGGCTTTTATTGCAGAAGTAAAAGCACTGAAAGGTTTTACAATGACAAAGGGGATCTTTGCTATGGAGCAGACGGGGATTTATTGCAACCCAATGTTGGACTGCCTGCAAAAAGTAAAAGCTAATATCGTCATGGATGGTGCGCTACAGATCAGAAACTCCATGGGGAATATACGTGGTAAGAATGACAAAATAGATGCTGTTAGGATTGCTGAGTACGCCTATAAATGCCGAGAACATCTGCGGTTGTGGGCACCCAAGCGTCAAATCATCCAGCAGCTCGCTAACCTCAATGCACTGCGTTCGCGTGTGCTGTCCTTGCAAATTGCCTTAAATATGCCACTTAAGGAACAATTGGGTTTTGTGAAAAAAGGCACTGCAAGAGCTGCGGACCGTTTATGTAGCAGAAGCGTTGTTGCCATGAAAGCTGATCTTCAAGATATTGAACACGCAATCAATCAGCTGCTGAAATCCGATGATCAGCTAAGCAGACTTATGAAGATTGTTACATCTGTTCCTTCTGTTGGTCCAGTAACTGCGCTTCAAATTTTACTCTGTACGAATGAATTCCGGGACATTTGTAATCCCAAAAAATTTGCCTGCTATTCCGGAGTCGCTCCGTTTACCAGGCAATCCGGTACAATGAAAAGTAAGTCAAAAGTGTCTCACATGGCAAACAAAAAAATGAAAGCCTTATTACACACCTGTGCCGTTTCGGCCATTAAATGGGTGCCAGACCTAAAAGACTATTATCTCCGCAAAACAGTTGTTGAAGGAAAACATAAAATGCTGGTTTTAAATGCCATCAGAAACAAACTGATTCTGCGAGTATTCGCCTGCGTGAACCAGGACAGATTATATGAAAAAGAATACACCAGGTTGGTTTTGTCCACAGAAAATCTGGTTTATGATACCTCTGTTGTAGCAGCAGAATTATAGCATTTAACATTATAAAAACGAACAAAGAAACCAAGTCAAATTTGGGTTAACTATAGTTAATAATGCGGGCCGGTCTGGTTAGCCTGCCCGAAATCAGGACAATCAAGTCTCTGAGAATTTAGGTTAAGCAGTGCAGCTGTGGTCCGGATGGGCGCTGCACTGCTGTTATTAAGACACAGCAAGACGCCTAGCTGTTCTTTGCATTGTACATAATTTAATAAATGAATAGTATAGATATCATCCTAGAAAGAATGTTTGGCATCCTGGAATCCGTTAAATCGCAGCGACCCGAATTGTATCAATACCTGAAGCAGGTCATGAAGTATCAGGGCACTTTTTACCCGAAAGATACTGTTATCTACAAGCCTGGTGATCAGGTTGACTGCGCCTTTTTTATTTCGGAAGGTTTCCTCACCAGATCAACCAAAAGCAAGGATGGGCGCCAGCAGCTACTCAGTATTTTTGAAGAAAATGAAATAAAGGCCGGTCCTGACTTTATGCATCAGAGCCCTTCGGAATTCCTGATTGAAGCTACAGCGGGCACTTTTGTCGCCTACATTACCCATGCACAGATGAAAGCCGTTTACTCGATTTTCCCCGAAGCACATGAACTGGCTTCCCTGATCATTTCCCAGCATAACCGCAAGGAAGCGCAAATGCGTAAAATACTGTTGATTAAAGGTATCCAGCTGGTTGAATCCTTTTACAAATGCTATCCGAAACTCATCGACCCAGGCTCGGTGCTCAGTGACGAAAAGATCTCCTCTTTTCTCAAGATCAGTGTCAGTCTGCTGCGGGAACACCGATCTGCGCTTTTTGCCGCCGGCCAACTCATTCACCCAGCAAAAAAATATGGAAAATCTTCTGACAGGTAAGCTCCAGTTCTGGAGGGTTTTGGAAGTAAAATTTGCTGTTTTCGGGTACGCAGGGGCTGTTAATAATTACGGCGATCGATGTATCCGGTCGGGGACTTCCCGAATTCTACATTCGCAGTATTAAACAAATCAGACATGACAATAGATTTCGAAAAAGCAAGTTTTAAAGACTTCGAGGACATCGCCGGAATAGACCCTTTCGGCAGAGCATCACTATTCAACGACTATTCCATTTACAAACGTGAGCGTGGTCAGATGAATTACCGGCAGCTGGCCACATCGGGATGCGGACCAGAGATCACCCTGAAAATCCCCGGTATTCCCATCAACCGGTTTGTAAGTCTCGTATCTAACGATTACCTGGGTTTTACCCAGCACCCTGAAGTAAAAGCCGCTGCCATTGCCGCCATTGAAAAATACGGTTCTGGTGTAGGTGCATCTCCTGCAATTGGCGGTCATATGGATTTTCATGAAGCACTGGAGCAGAAGATTGCCGGATTCTTTCAGCGGGAAAGTGCCATTATCTACACCACCGGTTATACATCAAATTCAGCAACGTTGCAGTGCCTTCTGCGTAAATCAGACCTGGCCATACTGGATCAAGCCGTACATGCAAGTGTGTACGAAGGTTGCCAGCTTACCAATGTGAAATCCTTCCCGCACAACAACCTCCATGCACTGGAAAGAATTCTTGCGGCTTCTCAAACAAAATACCGCACCCGCATGGTAATCGTAGACGGCGTGTATTCCCAGGATGGTGACCTCGCTCCCTTAAAGGAGATTGTGGAATTGTGTAAACGATATGGTGCCTATTCCGTAGTGGACGATGCACATGGCACCGGGGTGATCGGAAAAACCGGTAGGGGAGTAATCGAGCTGAATAACCTGTTCCAGGAAGTGGACCTGATTACTGGCACATTCAGTAAGACCTTTGCCCATATCGGAGGCTATGTCGTTGCCAGACCTGAGCTCATCAATTTTCTGAAGTTCCAGTCCAGGCAGCATTTGTTCTCTGCATCAAGCACACCTGCAGCTGCGTGTATCCTAAAAGCGATTGACCTGGTTGATCAGGAACCACACTGGATGGACCAACTGAGGGAGAAAACCGAATACCTAAGATCCGGTCTCAGGAATCTGGGACTAAATACCGGCATTTCGCAATCCGCCATCATTCCCGTTAAAATCGGAGACATTACCCGGAATGCGGAAGTCTGCAGGCTGCTCCTTGAAGCAGGCGTCTACGCCAACCAGATTAACTACCCTGCAGTATCCAGGAAAGATGCCCGGATCCGGATGAGTGTCATGGCTACGCACAGTTATGAGCACCTGGATGAGGTACTGAATGCCTGGGAATGGGTAGTGACCAAATCGAAGATTGTAAATTTTGAATAAGTAAGTTATGGCAAAACGTCCGCGTCAGAAAGGAATAAAGAACAAGCCCGCCACCATGAGGGAATTTATCTCAGCCGTTGGTAATATCCTGAAATTGGAAGGGCACACCGGTTTGAGGGTGAATAGAATTGCCAGGTACAGCGGCAGGAACCGGAGTTTGATTGGTCGCTATTTCTCCGGCCTTGCCGGCTTACAAAGGGCATATATTATGGAAAAGGATTACTGGATCCCCTTCTTCAAACGCTTTGTCCTGACCGACGCGGACGGTATTGCCGAAATCAAGGAGACGTTTACCAGTTTAATGCAGGAAAATTTCAGGTTCTTCCTGAGCAATCCGGAGATGCAGAACATCATCCTCTGGCAGATCAGTGAATCGAATGAGCTGATGACGGAAATCTCCACCAACCGGGAACTCGCCGGCGAAAATTTATTTAAGGTTACCGACCCCTACTTTCAGGATACGAATGTAAACTTCAGAGCTGTGATAGGCCTGTTGCTGGGCGGTATTTATTATATGGTTCTGCACGCAAGGACCAATAAAAGCGTAGTAAGTGGTATAGACCTGAATGAAGAACTTGATCAGGTCGAACTCTCCCGTACCATTGAACAGATTATTAATTGGGCCTGTACTGCAGTAAACAACAAGGAAACTATTTTACCATCCATACCTATGATGAACTACCAATTTGAGCTGCTGGATACTGTGGTGGCTCAGTTATCAGACCGAAAAGACTTTACAGGAGCTGCAGATCTGATGCTAAAAAATGAATGTAAAAAGCTGAAGCGGTCCATCCCCAACCATGTACTGAGTCTGATGAATGAAACCCAGATCCGCAGTTATTTAAAGATGGTCGTGACCAAACTCTCAGACGCTGCCGATACGCTATATGACCCCGAAAGAAAAATAAACCCTAATGCCGAACTGATCGTTGAGGTTCTTAAAAGCATCTTTCGTCATTATTTTGATGCGCTTCCCAGTGAGGTGATTCTGCCAAAGCTGTTTTGCCTGAAAGAAGCGGTTGAATATAACCAGAAGTGGCAAAGGATCAAGGTTCACCTGGAATCGGCCGCGATTGACCCCTTCCTGATCGATGTAGTCTACATCCCCTTTAGCCGTTTGACTTCTCCGGACATCGAGCTGACCTGGCATGACTATAAATATTTAAAAATGTATGCATTTATGCTTGAATCTGAAACTGCCGAACTGATCAAGGAAGAGCAGGATTTGTTTGAGCTGTTAATTGGTCTTGGGTACAATCATACGCGATTCTCTGCTTATTATACCAATAAACTCAGGACCGCACTGGCAGGTTGCGATCAGCCAGCCAAACGTACCCTATTGGAACAACAGCTTACGGCCATCGGACAAACCACTTCCAGAACCCTAATGAGTTTTTGTCCCGGAAAAGCCAATGTGGTTGAAGACCTGAACAAATGGATCGTGATTGAGCTGAAGAAAGGAGAGGGCTCCCCTGTAGGAATTGAAGAAGTGATTTATGACAATAGTTTCAACACCGTGCTGACTACTTCTGAATTGTCCTGCTGGCAGAAACTTCAATACGATGCGGGTATCTATTCAGAAGCAAACGTGGATCTCTTTACCGGAAAGGTCTCGGCTAATTTTAAGACCAAGCGGGGCATGCGACCATCGAGTAACAGTGTCAAGTCTAAGCTTTATGGGAAGGAAAGAGAGATTTATAAATCACTGCAACCTTTTGTGAATAAGATGAAGGAGGATATTGACAGGTTCTTGATGTAGATAAGAAAGATTTGGTGAATTTGAGATGCTGGGCTTTGTTCCGGTAGCCTTTTTCTAATTTTCAGAGGGCTATTGGTGGTTAAAACAACAGCTTTCGCTTGACGCAGTTTTTGAAAAGACAGAAAGTCTTGAAGAACTTGAATGACCAAGCGATTCGAATATTATAATAAGTTCAGGCTGGTTAGAGTTTGTTTCTTTAACAGACTGATTAGATGTCGCGACGATAATAGCTATGTGTTCCGCATTCAAGCTGACAACTACTTTGGTTCGAGCCTGATCATTCATCTTTTGGGGGCATAATTCCGTTTTGATATCTTCAGTTAAACACTTCCATATATTATCGTCATTAAGTTTTGATTATAATTGCTAAATTACAGACTCAGAGTGCTGATCTGATAAGTTGATTAGGAGTACAAATGCTGAAGAGGGATTTTCGGGCTGAGGCGGGCTCAAATTAAGCCGAACGAAAATGCTAGACTAACGTAGTGTTGAGTAACGGTAAAGTTCATTGGTCGTATTTGCACTTCGCCTTAGACAGTTTTCGAGAACGTCAGGCAGTTGTTCATGCGGTCATTTTGACGCGAAAAGAATGTGCTTAAGTATATTATCCAAATATAATAATCAAAATAATTATAATGATATTAGGGAAATCAGTAAGGATATATTTAAAAGAAGGGAATGTTTCTGGAATAAAGTTAGGAGAAGTGGTCAATCATACAATCCAAGCTCTTGCTTGTCCAAGAAATAAAATTTCTGATTTAAATAAATTCTTTTCAAAGGAAATCAAAAGACCGGGGGTTTACTTTCTAATTGGCGAAGATGATAATAGTCAAAATAAGGTTTATATCGGTGAAGCAGAAAATGTGTGGGAAAGACTAAAAAATCATGATACTAAGAAGAATTTTTGGAGTGAAGTAATATTATTCTCAAGTAAAGATGAAAACTTAACAAAATCTCATGTTAAGTACTTGGAAAGTAGATTGATAGGCATAGCCTTAAATGCTGATCGTTACATGGTTGAGAATTCGAATTCTCCCAATCTTAGTTCCTTACCATTACCTGATCAAGATTCGATGGAAGATTTTCTTTTAAATGTCAAGCTGTTAAATGGAACACTTGGGCACAAATTTCTGGAAAACCCTATTAAGATTGGTGAAACAAAGATCTTGGATATTCCATTGACAGCTTCGACCGAAAGCGCGGTAGTCAATAATTCCTCTGGCAATTTAAAACTAGAACTTAAAGTAAAGGGAATATTTGCGAGGGCAATTCAAACGGATGAGGGACTGGTTGTTTTAGAACAATCCCAAGTTTCTAGTAAGACAAAACCTTTTGGCTATAGTACACTGAGAGAGAAATTAATTCAAGATCGAGTAATTGTTCCAAACGGACAAGGCAATTTGTATTATGGTAAAAACTATCTGTTTGAAAGTCCTTCAGCTGCCGCTGCAGTTACATTGGGTTATTCAGTAAATGGCAGAAATGCGTGGAGAGATGAAAATGGGAAATCCTTAAATGAAATTGAGCAAGCTCAGGTAAACAAATAGCTAAAAGAGTTTTTCATATCACTTGATTCTCTTCTTTTTATTAGATTCATTATCTAACATTTCCTAAAGAGATTTATGCTAACTGTACAGGTCCAGATTTCAATTTAGCTTCTATTGCAATACTTTTTGGTAACCTAGAAATCAGTTTTCAAGTCTTTGGCAATACAACATCCCCAAATGAATATATAGAAACCAAAGTTAATAGTCGATTTAGAAAAATGCCTATTTAATGATCTTTTTGCTTTGGATTCAACAAGGCGTCGGGGGAGAGCGCTAAGCTGAGAGCATGTTCGAACTCTATTTCTATGGTTCAATCAGGCCTAGTTTGATCCTTTGTAAGGAAATGCTTTTAGTGGGCTTCAGAACTTCTGTGCATACTTTTTCGTTTAGAACAATCCACAAGAACCAAAGCAACTGCTACTTATCCACAAATGTTTGTGCTGTGAATTATTGCGTTTCAGACAAATTACACTATTTTTTCAGAAAGAACATAGTGTAATTCTGATTAGAACAACCTGATATACAGCGGTTTGTTAATAACTTTGTAACACTAAAAAGATTAGTAGAGTTACCTTTGTATTAGCTGCTTAGATATGGATTAAATTTTTCAAACTATTGTCATTCAGCAGCTTAATAAATTAACAGAATCGGAGGTAATCAGATGGTTGAAAATGATATTGTGGTCAAAGTCCAAAGGGTTGTTCTAGATCCAAGAATGTCGCTAAAGCAATTCGCAAAATTTTGTACAGCAAGTGTAAGGGCTCGGGAAACTGTCTTGCAAAAAAGCAAATATCCTGGGGGTTATATTCCAAAATACCATGAAATAGCAAGAAAGATCATTTGCGAGACTTTTTCAGCAAATTTTGATGATCATGAACTGTATTTTGAGGAATTTACAAGACATGCTGTTAGCTTAAGAAAAGAAGCTATGGACTTTCCTGTTAAAACTGATGATTATAAGAACCGTGCCTATTCAGCTTCCGCTCTGGAATCCATGGTTAGAATTTCTGGCTTAATTGCGCCATTTTTAAAGACCTATGTGCTTGAAAACAACCTGCGCAAACGAATGGATTCCATAACCATTGCTGAGGTAAAGCTTGGAGCGATGTCCGATATGATATGTTACACCGATAGTGGGTTGACCTTAGCTGGATTCATCAAGTTCAATTTCACATCTACTGTGTTGAAAAAGGAAGAAGCAGCCCATATGCTATTTGTTTTAAGAAATTTCACCCAATCAAAGCATGCTGTTGAAGTCGAGCCAAGGCACTGTATATTAGTCGATGTGGTCGCTGCGAAGGTTTATCAGGGTATCGATACAAATTATCTTACTTCCTCCATCCAGTCAATCTGTACTGAGATCAAAGATAGGTGGAATGACATTCAGCCGCCCTTGAAGAAAGAGGATCGTCTCTAGCTCATTTCGTTTTTATCATGCCTCTATTCAATGTCCATAATCGCCATTTACTATCACTAAGCAATACGGTGTCGGTTTAGTGGCGCGGTGTTTGTTTTTGAGGTCGAGGATATTCCCTAAATGTGTTTTTTTATCCTGCCATTCTTTTTGTTCGTTATGTTTTTGGCACGATTGCGGCCTTCATCGCTAAGGTACTTTTTATATGGTCTCCTGGAGAGTTTGTTACTGCAATATTGCCTTTATAGTTATACATTTAACCGTTTATTTGCAAAATATGTTCAATTTATCGACAGTGGCTTTACGCTAATAAATTATTACTATTTTAGCACGTCGGCCATAGTGAAGAGGTTAAAAATCTAACCTGCTTGTTTACAGGCAGACAGACGCTCCAAGTAATCCAGATCCAAATGAGTTTCAATACCGTCCTAGAAAAATACCGCAAGATTTCATTTTCCCAAAAGGATAAAGGCGACCGTTTTGAGCGGTTGATGCAGGCTTATCTGCTCACCGATCCCCAGTATACTAACAAGTTTAAAAACGTATGGCTATGGAGCGAGTTCCATGGCAAAAACGATCTTGGAGGCGGAGATATGGGCATAGATCTTGTTGCCAAGACTTTTGATGGCGATTATTGGGCGATACAGTGTAAATGTTTCCAGGAGAGTTCTAGGATTGATAAGCCTGCGGTAGACTCTTTTCTTTCTACTTCAAGTAGAGAATTCAGGAACGAAGAGCTCAGGACCGTCGGGTTTTCGCACAGGCTTTGGATTTCAACAACCAACCATTGGGGACCAAATGCAGAAGAGGCCATCCGTGGTCAGAACCCGCCAGTAACCAGGATCAACCTATATAATCTACAGGATGCACCGGTAGAGTGGGAGAAGCTGGATAGCGGTATCCATGGAGAACAGGCCCGCAATACCAAAAGGGAACTAAAGACCCATCAGCGTACTGCATTGAACAATACCAATGCACATTTCAAGACCGCTGACCGTGGCAAACTGGTCATGGCCTGTGGAACGGGCAAGACTTTCAACTCCTTGCGCATTGCAGAAAACCAAACGGGTGGAAAAGGCCTGATTCTGTTCCTTGTTCCATCGATTGCCCTGTTAGGTCAGACTTTGAGGGAATGGTCAACTTTTGCAATCGAACCAATCAATGCGATTTGCATCTGTTCGGATCCGGAGATCACTAGGCAAAAAAATAAGAACCAGGACAGTGATGGCGCAAGTGTCGTCGATCTGGCATTACCAGCTTCGACCAATCCACAGGATATTCTTCGCCAGTTCGAAAATATAAAGAAGCGCGGAAATCCTGGCATGACCGTAGTATTTTCCACCTATCAGTCGATCGAGGTGATTTCCAAAGCGCAGACAGAACTCTTAGAGAATGGATTTAAGGAGTTTGACCTGATTATCTGCGATGAGGCCCACCGGACAACGGGTGTTTCCCTAGCCGGCGAAGCCGAATCGGCCTTTACCAAGGTCCATAACAATGAGTTTATCAAAGGAAAAAAGCGGTTGTACATGACCGCTACGCCAAGATTATATAATGACGACTCCAAAAGCAAGGCTGCTCAGGCCGATGCAGTACTCTGCAGCATGGATGATCCCGAGCTTTATGGGGAAGAGATCTACCGCATTGGATTTGGAGAGGCAGTGAACAAGGGTCTTTTGACCGATTATAAGGTATTGATCCTCACCTTAAGTGAGCAGGACGTTCCACCAGCGGTACAGAAAATGCTGCAGGGAGATAGCAATGAGATCAGTACCGATGATACCTCCAAATTGATCGGCTGTATCAATGCGCTTTCCAAACAGATCCTGGGCGACCACGGTATCATCAAAGAGACTGATCCTGAGCCGATGAAACGCGCAGTAGCGTTCTGCCAGAGCATTGCTGCTTCAAAAACGATCACTGATACTTACAACAGTATCAGTGATACCTATGTAGATTCGCTTCCGGGAGAGAAAAAGGAGCAGATGGTGTCAATTTCATCTATGCATGTAGATGGAACGATGTCAGCTCCGGACCGGGATGAACGTTTGGGATGGCTAAAGGCAGAAACTGATAACAATGAGTGTCGTGTGCTGACCAATGTGAGATGCTTGAGCGAAGGAGTAGACGTGCCTTCACTGGATGCGGTAATGTTTTTGTCCGCCAGGAATTCACAGGTCGATGTGGTACAGTCTGTTGGAAGGGTGATGCGGCTGTCTCCAAGTACGAACAAAAAATATGGTTACATCATTATCCCGGTCGTGGTTCCTTCAAATATCGAAGCGGATATCGCCCTGGATAATAATGACAGATATAAAGTAGTGTGGACGGTGCTCAATGCACTCCGAGCACATGATGACCGTTTCAATGCAACGGTCAATAAGATTGAACTCAATAAGAGCCGCCCCAGCCAGATATTGGTTGGAAGGCCAGAATATACCTTTGATGGAAATGGCAACGCGTCTATTGTCGATGATCATGGATCAAAAGGGAATTCCGAAGCCATCAACAATCAGATCGCAATGCAGTTCGAGCAGTTGCAAAACGTCGTGTTTGCAAGAATGGTTAACAAGGTGGGAGACAGAAGGTACTGGGAACAGTGGGCCAAGAGTGTTGCGGAGATTGCCGAACGCCAGACCGAACGCATCAACAGATTGATTTTCGAAGACAAAGTGCATCAGGAAGCTTTTGCCAATTTCCTTGGTGGGCTGCAGAAAAATATCAATCCAAGTATTTCCCAGCAAGAGGCAGTGGAGATGCTTTCTCAGCATATTATTACAAAGCCGGTATTCGAGGCATTATTTGATGGCTACTCTTTTGTAAAAAACAACCCAATTTCAGTTTCCATGCAGACGATGCTGGATCTTTTGGAAGCCCAAGCTGTTGAAAAAGATACAGAGACATTGCAGAAGTTCTATGAATCGGTAAAGATGCGTGCAAGCGGAATCGACAATGCAGAGGGCAAGCAGCGAATCATCATCGAGCTCTATGATAAGTTCTTCAAGACTGCGTTTCCGAAAATGGTAGAGCAACTTGGTATTGTATATACGCCAGTTGAGGTAGTGGACTTCATTATCCATTCGGTGAATGATGTACTGAAAAAGGAATTTGGAAAGAGCCTGTCAGATGAGAACGTGAATATACTGGATCCATTTACTGGTACAGGAACATTTATTACAAGGCTTTTACAGAGTGGATTGATCGATAAAAAAGATCTATTAAGAAAATATCAGAACGAGATCTATGCCAATGAGATTGTGCTTTTAGCTTATTACATCGCTGCAGTCAATATTGAGAATGCCTTCCACGATGCGATGGAGCTTGAGGAATATCTTTCATTCGATGGGATCTGTTTGACAGATACATTTCAATTGGGTGAAAGCGATAATAACAGTAAGATTTTCAAAGAGATGTTTCCACAAAACTCAGAAAGAGTAGCTAAACAGAAAAAAGCTGCACTTAGAGTAATTATTGGAAACCCCCCTTATTCAAAGGGGCAGAAATCTGCAAATGACAATGCGCAGAACCAAAGCTATGCCAGGCTTGACAACCGTATTTCCAGCACCTTTGCTGCGGAAAGTACGGCGACCAACAAGAATGCGATTTATGATTCTTACATAAAATCTTTTAGATGGAGTGCTGATCGACTAGATAAAGAAGCAGGGGGGATTGTCTGCTTTGTTTCGAATAGTGGATGGCTAGATGGTAGTGGTATGGATGGTGTGCGTATGTGCTTAGAAAAAGAATTTAGTGCTATTTACATCTTCAATCTACGTGGAAATCAAAGAACAAGTGGTGAATTGTCTAGGCAAGAGGGAGGAAAGATCTTTGGCTCTGGTTCGAGAACCCCTATAGCAATTACTTTATTAATTAAGAACCCAGATTTTCAAGAACAGAAAGCAGTCATTAGATACAATGATATCGGAGATTATTTATCTAGAGAAGAAAAACTATCGATTATTCAAAAATACAAGTCAATTTCAAATGAAAAAATGAATTGGAATGTTTTGGCTCCAAACGATTTTGGTGATTGGTTGAGCAAAAGAAATGACGCTTATAGTTTGTTTCTACCTATTGATCCTGAGAAAAAGTACGATCTTAAATCACAATCATTTTTCCTTACATACTCTTTAGGTCTGGCAACCGGAAGGGATTCTTGGGTATATAATTATTCACGTTCCAAATTAACTGACAATCTTATTCGTACAATTGATTTCTTTAATGGCAAGTCGGCGGCATTAAAGTCTGCAAAGAGAGGTTTAGACAGTGTAGATGTGGAGGAATTTACAAATACAGATACAAAACAGATAAGCTGGAATAGAAACCTGAAACAGGACTTGGTGGCCGGAAAATTACACTCTTTCAATAAAGAAGATATTGTTGTTGGTAACTATAGGCCGTTCTGTAAGAATAATTTGTATTTCAACAAGGACTTAAATGCAATGTTGTATCAGAATAAAAGATTGTTTCCCTCTTCAAACATTGAAAATTTTGTTATATGTGTATCTGGATTAGGAGGTACAAAACTCAATACGACCCTTATTTCATCACATCTAACCGATCTTAACTGCTTGGATGCAGGGACCCAGTGCTTCTCTCTTTATTACTTTGAAGAACGAAGTAAAGAAACTCCTGGCCTTTTTGATGATATTAATCAAACTAATTACATTCGGAGAGACAATGTTTCTGATTTTATCCTAGAAAGGGCTAAAGCTGTATATGGAAAAAGTGTAAAAAAGGAAGATATTTTCTTTTATGTTTATGGCTTCTTACACAGTAAGGAATATCGCCAGAGTTTTGAAAGTGATCTCAAGAAATCTTTACCAAGAATACCCCTAGTTGAAGATGTGAGGGACTTTTGGAATTTTAGTAAATCCGGGAGAACACTTGCAGACCTTCATATTAACTATGAAATCGTACCTGCTTATCAGGGTTTAAATGTTTCCGGGGCAGAAACCGGTTTCTTTGAAGTTGAAAAAATACGTTTCCCTAAGAAAGACCAGAAACAAACCATACATTTTAATAGCAAGATCACAATTGAGGATATACCATTAAAAGCCTATGAATATGTTGTTAATGGTAAAAGCGCTATCGAATGGATTATGGAACGTTATGCAATAACAACCCATAAAGAAAGCGGTATCACAAATGACCCAAATGACTGGGCTAAAGAGGTGGGTAATCCGCGATATATCTTAGACTTGCTTTTGAGTATTATAAATGTATCGGTACAGACTGTCGATATCGTAAATTCACTGCCAAAAATTAAATTCGAATAACCATATTTAAAAACACTCTCATTGATACCAAAAAATATAAACAAAGAACATATCCTCTTAGCTATAAAGGATATTGAAAAAAACGGACTGAGATATAAGCTTGGCGAATCTTCAGTTTATGATCTTTCTTATGAAGGAAAGAAATATCCTCCAAAACATGTTATAGTTGTGGCGAACGAGTATGCCAATGGCGAATTGCTGTCGCATACTGAACTTACAACCGATGTAGCTCAACGTTTCCTAAAAAAGCTTGGTCCGGAATTCCAGATCGAACAGAAGAACAGTGATCCTGTAAAAAAGATGATCGAGGATTATAAGGAGGACCTGATCGAAAAGGGACTTTCCGATGAGACCTATAAATGGGAAATGTTGGGTACTTTCCATGGACGTCCGGATACAGACGCCGCAGATTTCGGCAAAGAGATAAGAGAGATCGATTACAGAAATCTCGTCTATCACAATGGAATTGCAGTTAGGAACCATATCGTTCTTGAAAATGGTGAGCGTTACAGAGATGCTTTCAGATTATTGTTTGATGAGCAAATCCCTCTTTCTGAAAGGATCATTGAATTTCAGGTGAAGATACTGTCAATCTATCGTTCGATGGGTGAAAAGCTTCATCATCATCATGATGAGCGCTCAATTGCGACTTTTCTAACAGTTAAATATCCGACCGGATATGGATTCTATAAGAATTCCTTCTACACAAAGTACTGCAAGTTGTTGGGCGTTAAGACCAAGAAAAAGAATGAAAAATATGTTCATTATCTCGAGCTCTTAGATAATTTTGTTGAAGGTTACCTTAAAAACGATCACGAACTGCTTGAACTTGTTGCTCAAAGATTGCCTGAGGATGCTTATGGCGATACAAATCACAAATTGCTGGCACAAGATATTCTTTATAAGATGTTAGATAAGAATGCGCCGACTTTTAATGGTATCATTGAAGACCTGAAAGAAGTAATAGCTGATGAGGATAGTATGCTGAGGGATTTTACTTTTGATAATTCCAATTATAAGGACGGTGGCTTGAATGGCAAAAAGGTTAGCTATATCTGGATCAGGGATCCTCTGAGAAAGATCGGAAATCTAAATGCGCATTATGAAGTATCGATCAGAACCCGTGGCAATTTTAAAAATTCTTTTTTTGTAGATATTCATTTTGAAGGGAAGGACAAACGCAAATACCATAAACTGATAGGGGATGTCCTCCCAGAGGAGTTAGAGTGGATTTCTTGGCAGGACGAGAAAAGCATTGGCTACAAAAATGGTATTGAACCAACGGATGACGATGTGGTTGAAAAAATAATGGAGCAATTGCTCTATCTTGAAAATAATATTGCAGACCGTGTTAGAGCGGTAATTCCTTTAGTTTATAATGAAATGGACGATAAAAATCAAACCACGAGTTTCGAGGCTCTGAACCAAATTCTTTACGGCCCTCCAGGGACAGGAAAAACTTACCATACCATCGATAAGGCATTAAAAATTATTGATCCTAAATTTTATCAGGCCAATGAAAGAAATCGCAATGCACTGACCAGGAGGTTTAAAGATCTTTTGATCAAAGATTTCGACAATACCAGTGGACAAATTGCATTCTGTACATTCCATCAGAGCATGGCCTATGAAGATTTTATCGAAGGGATAAAACCTGTGGCCCCTAAAGGCACTGAAGATGCAGTAAACTATCGGGTTGCGGACGGTCTGTTTAAAAGACTTTGTCTTGAGGCAGCCAAAACCAAGTCTATATCAGGATTTGAAGAATCCTATGAGAAATTCATCAATGATGTTGTCGAGAATGACAATACGCTTGTCCTTCGAACTCCTATAAGAGACAAGCCATTTAATATACGGATCAATTCTAACCACAACGTGGTTTCCATTCCACAGACGGCTAATGCTACAGAGATGGTAGTGACTAAGAAAATGGTTATGCACTACATGATGGAAGGGATAGTGGATGACTGGAGTTCCTACACGATTGCCTTAAGTAACTATATAAACAAAAATTTCCCTTTCACTGTTGCAAATCAGGACAATTCAAAGAAGAACTATGTTTTGATTATCGATGAAATCAACAGAGGCAATGTTTCGCAGATATTCGGCGAACTGATTACGCTGATTGAGGACAACAAAAGAGCCGGTAAAAAAGAGGAACTTGAAATCATCCTGCCATATTCCGCCAATTCATTTACTGTGCCCCAGAACCTTTATATTATTGGCACCATGAATACCGCCGACAGGAGTGTAGAAGCACTTGACACCGCTTTGCGCCGTCGGTTCAGCTTTGAGGAGATGCGTTCAAAACCAGAGCTTCTTAGTCCGCAAAGATTGATCTGGCAATTTTGGTGGGCCTATGAGGAAAAACCTTGGAATGATCCGGAGTTCATGCAAAAAGAGAGTACATTCTATCGCTTGCTCGATGCACAAGAACTTATAGCAATGACTAGCGATCAGAAAGAAGTGCTCTGGAATAAAATGCAGGGCGGCACAGATGAAACTGTCTTTAGTACGTACCCTTTTACTCAGGCTTTTGATTTTAGGGGTTTTCTTGAAAAAATAAATGCCCGTCTTGAGAAACTTCTTTCATCAGACCATTCGATCGGCCATTCTTATCTTATGTCAGTTTATTCTATGGATGATTTGATGACCGTGATTTACAATAAGGTAATTCCGTTGCTGCAAGAGTATTTTTATGGTGATCTCGGTAAGATAGGACTGGTTCTTGGCCAGGGATTTATCAGAGTCAAAAAACAATTAGAGAAAGAGTTGTTTGCTGAATTTGACTATGACACCGACATGCTGAACGAAAAGGATATCTATGAAATTCTTGACTATCGCAACAATAACTCCTATGATATTGAGATACATAAGAAAAAGACTGTTGTCACATTTACGTTAGCGATTGAGCTTTTGATGGGCAAGAAGATTATCTTAGATGAATAAAAGAACGATCACAGTTTTTGAATATGAAAGTATTCGGGTGACGGATATCAATGTTGACAGCCTTAGCCGAACGGAACTGGAGGCGCTTCAGCGCCATAGCGGGGAGGATGGTGTGCCTTATTATTCGCTGATCCATAATGGAGTGAAATTCAGTGAATATGTGGGAGTAATTCAGGTCGGCAAACTGACCATTGAAGTCTTACCAAAGATTGATCGTGGCAGCAAGGAACAATGGAAAGAAATATTGGTCGATATGCTAAAGAAGGTAGGCCCTTTCGATGTGACCTCCACTAGTGAAACTAGCCTAAAAGTTAAGCGCAATAATATCCTTGATCTTTATCTTGAGGCCTTTTTGAATCAAGTGCAAATTATTATGCATCAAGGTTTGTTGAAAAAATACGGTAAGGTCGAAGCAAATTCAACCTCACTTAAAGGAAAGTTCCTTTTTCAAAAGCATATTGTCACAAACATCGTGCATAAGGAACGGTTTTTTGTGAAATACACCACCTTTGACCCTAACCATTTGCTGAATCAGCTGTTGTATAAAACGCTGCACCTGATCAAAATGGTAAATACAAATCAGACATTATCTAGTAGGGTGAACAGTTTGCTGCTGAACTTCCCAGAAATGCCCGATATTAGAGTTTCCGAGACGACCTTCGAAAAAATCGTTTATTCGCGGAAAAATGAGCATTACAGGCAATCGATGCTGATTTCCCGGTTGCTACTGCTGAACTATTTTCCAGATATCAATTCTGGCAGAAACCACGTGATGGCGATTATGTTCGATATGAATTTGCTGTGGGAAAGATTTGTTTACCAAAGCCTAAAAAAATATATCATCGGCGCGCAGATTGAGCCCCAAGCCAACAAGCCCTATTGGAAACTATCGGGCAAGCGGTCGGTCAATCTTAGGCCTGACGTTATCATATTGAAGGACGGGGCAAAGTATGTCCTGGATACCAAGTGGAAGCTTCCTTATGGAAATAAGCCCTCTCACGCCGATCTCCAGCAAATGTATGCTTATACCAAATATTTTGATTCTGACCATACAATCCTATGTTATCCCGGCGCTGACGAGGATTTCATTGACGGCTACTTCCATAACGAAGGCATTGCAAAGGGTAACGATTACCGCTGCTCGGTAATTAGGTTAAAATTCGATATCAACCAATACGATCCACAGAAATTTATGGCCTTTTGGCAGATGGATATCGCGGAGCGAATCAATGGATATTGCGGTCCAAAACCACCATACAATGGGGATGTTTTTTAGTACATTAGGCACCTATTCAATTATGATATTATGACCCAAAATATTAGAAATTATCTAACACAACATTTGATTGCCACTGTCCTTGTAGGCTTAGTTCTAATTGGGACACTACTGATGTCTTTCAGCTCTGCTGAATCTGCTTCCATTATTTCAATAGCCTTTACGGTAATTTCATCCTTAGCTACGGTTGGAACGCTAATCATTGCTTTAAAGTTGTATGATCAATTTGGTTTAAAAGCTAGAATCCTACATAAACAAGCGGACAAGGTGTTTGAATTGGCTGACGTGCTAAAGGGGAAGATTATCGATACAAAAGCTCTAAAAAAAGACATTGGATCACCTAAATAACTATATTTAAATTCACTCATTATACTTAACGCATGACTCATTTTGATCCCTCAAAAAACAGGATTTTTTTTGGTAATACAGATAAGCTCTATGACTGGATAGAGGCAGATCCAGATCAGTCCAAAATTATCGATAAAGTAAAGCTAATTCTAAAAAATTATCTTGAACTTGATAATGTTAGTTTTCTCTTTGGATCTGGAACTTCAATTCACCTTGGAGCTGTAGCAATTAGAAATTTTCCACTAGAGGTCGAGAATTACCTGTTGGAGAAAGAGAAGGAATGTGACGGAATTTATAATGAGCTAAACAAAACAGTGAAAGTTCTTCAGTCTGAGAAATTAGCTTATGCACGTGCTCATCTTGAAGATCAAACGAATGAATTTTTGGATGGACGTGGTTGGAAATTTAAGATCGAAGCAGATATAATTAGGGACGCAGAGTCAGAAGAAATAGCAACAGAATATGAGGCTATCCTCAACTACCTTATTGCAAAGGAATTCGTACTGGATCAAGATAAAAGTATAGAGAGAACAGATAAAATCAGCCAACTTATCACTACCATAAAAGAAGGTTTATTCAATGTCTGCAACTTGGAAGCTAGGCCAGTCTCTCAAGAGGTAATCAATCGGAAGAAAGCAAGTCCATTTCCTAAAGAAGTAGGGCAGGGCGAATTACTTGGCTCCCAAAGTAAATACATCTTCCACGAAAAATTTTTAAAGGCTCTACTCCAGCGCCCATTGAACCTCCGCCGGGCGACAATATTTACTGCAAATTATGATCTCGCTTTCGAGTATGCTTTCGATAAGCTTGGCATCCATTACATCGATGGCTTTGCCGGTTTTCATAAACGCTTCTTCAAACCAGAGACTTTTGAATACGACATATTCTACCCAGGATCAACTACAGCAGGAAAGGTCCAAAGGATAGAAAAGGTGGTTCGATATATCAAATTGCATGGTTCAGTATCCTGGATAAATTCTGAAAAAAGAGATGCAAATAATATATACGGAATCGAAGAAAAGCCGTTAGAACTGATAGAGAATCTTGAAAAAAAAGGAGAGATCATTATTTATCCGTCAGCAGTTAAAAAATCTTATACGTTAGACCTACCATATTCGGAACTATTTAGACAATTTGCTACAACAATAACTCAATCGCAGTCTGTACTTATCACTATTGGCTATTCATTCGGAGATGATCATTTTAATGATATCATCTATCAGGCGCTATCCAATCCCACATTTACTCTGATCATTGTCGATTTTTCAGGTACACGCAATGAATATATAAAAACCATGAAGGATCTCAACGATCCAAGGATAATTATTCTGGAAGGATCTTTCTTTGGTGACTTCCTTAGTTTTTCTGATACTTTAATGCCGAACTTTAATAAAACAGATGATAATGAAAGAGTAGCTAACACACTAAATAGTATATTCAAAAACACTAATAGCCAAACCGATAACACCAAAGCCCCTGAATGATGAGAGAAAAAACTATAGGAAGGGTAATTGCCGTCAACAGCTTTAGGGTGTCGATTAAATTAGATGACGAACTTAAAAGCCTTTACAAGAGCGGTTATGAAGGGATTTATGAAGTAGCTAGGATTAATTCTTACATAATCATTCCGATTGGTGCAGACAAAATAGTTGGAATGGTAACAGAAGTTAGGGCTAATGATGAAACCGAACTCGGCAAAAACAAGGAAGCTATCTTCTTAACCAAATCCGCGAGATATCTCACCGCAACTATGATTGGGACTATAGAAAACAGCGGTAAATACATACAAGGTGTCTATAATTACCCCATTTTAGATAACCCTGTCTGGTATGTCACGACAGACGATCTAAACAATATATTCGATCAGCAGCCAAAAGCAACTATTAACTTCGATGAAGACTTCTATCTACCCATAGGAACATCCCCAGCATTCGGTGATTATAAAATAAAGATAAATCCTGATAAATTCTTCGGAAAACATTCCGCTATATTGGGTAACACGGGATCTGGAAAATCTTGTACTTTCGCTTCCATAATACAAAGTATGTTTGACTTTGATTATAACGGAAAAAAGCTAAAAAATGCGCACATAATTATTTTTGATACCAATGGTGAATATAAAACAGCTTTTCAAGGAACATCAGAGAATCCCTACCAAAAAGTAGAAGAAATAAATCCCTTTCTTATAGATAAAAACGGGCTAAAAGTTCCATTTTGGTTTATGAATTTCGCTGATTTTGATTTTCTTTTTGAACCTACCGCGGGCACGCAAATTCCAATATTTAAACGGGCCTTGGGCCTAGCAAAAAATCAAACTGAAATTGAAGGTAAACCAATTTTGGATAAATTCTTAGAAAAAGGAGTATTAAGCTTGCTAGATATTTCCCCTGAAGAACTTAAAAAGAGGAAATGCACAAGTTCGTATGGCAACTGGATACATAACCCCAGTAATGAAATTATCGGGTTGGGAAGTGCTATAATTTCAAATGGAAGTGAAGTTTTAGAACGTATAAAAGTGCTGGTTACAGAGCTTGGCGGTAACATTACTGTAATTAGAGTTTCTCAAATTGTAGTTGAACTAAATGAACAATACTTAATATATATTAACAACAAAAATGTTGATCAGATAGCAATTGAAAAAAACATAGACCTACCTATTTGGTTTAACTTTCAAGAACTGCTGAGTCGATATTTTGATGAAGCTATTAATGAACAAGAAAATTCAAGCAATAGAATAAGGGAGTTTGTTGCCACACTCAAATTAAGATTGCAGTCTTATTTAGGCGACGAAAGAATTAATCAACCTTTGATTCTTAATCAAAATGAAGATATCCCCGCTGCATTAGCAAAATTTATTTCCTATATATTGGGTGATTTCTGTAAGGTATATAAGACAGAAGAGACAGATTTATTTAGTGATGCTTATAAGGAGCAAATAAAAAAAGAAGGTGTCGGTAAATTGATTGAAAGTAAACCTAGCCAGATTACCATTATAGATATGTCTTTGATGCCATATGAGGTGCTAGAAACTATTACAGGACTTATAGGAAGGTTAATTTTAGAATTTGCATCTAGATTTCCGGAAAGTGATAGAGGAAAATTACCTATAGTACTTGCATTGGAGGAAGCACAAAATTATATTCCAGAAAAGAATCATGGTGAAAAAGAGTCTATAGCCAAAAAGGTTTTTGAGCGAATAGCAAGGGAAGGTAGAAAATACGGGATATCGTTGCTTGTGTCTAGTCAACGTCCCTCGGAGCTTTCAAAAACCGTGCTTTCCCAATGTAATTCATTTATAATTCATAGACTACAAAACCCAGAGGATCAAAGATATGTAAGACAATTGGTTTCAGCTGCAAACGAAGATATTTTGCAACAATTGCCAATACTGCCTCAACAACATGTGGTACTTATGGGGGATGCAGTAAGAACACCTGTTCAAGCTAGAATGAATACCGCTAACCCACGACCGAACAGTAATAATCCAAAATTTATAGAAAATTGGACGAAAGAGTTGCCATCAAACTTCCCTGATTATAGAGGGATTGCCGGAGCCTGGGAAAAGGGAATGAAATACACTCTACCTATAGAAAAAGAAGCAGCCAAAGATCCAGATGATCCAAATACGGCTCAAAAAGGTGTTGCCAGCTAAAAAGGATGTTAGTATAGTATGGAAGAGTGATGCACTGAAAAAAGTGTTAAGAAGTGACTAAATCTGTGAGGGAGCCTTAGCAATGAGTAATAAATTATAACTATAAAACGGATATTTCATCTAATCGGGAATTCGGAACAAAATGTAGGATGAAGGTGTGTTCCCGAACCAAACGTAAGTTAAGCACTAACATTGAATATTACTGCTTAACTTACGTTAACTAAATATATTTTTACTATTTACATCGATAACGTTGGCGGCTTTAATTCAAGATTTACTTCCCAATACAAAAATTATACAAATGGATGATCATTTTTAATGCAATTAATATTCAAACCTAATTGAGTTACTCGATCTTTAAACAATTCAAAATTCGATGTCATTGGACCCGAATACATAGAATTTAAATAGGTTTTAGAATCTTTATGAAATGATAAATAATTCACATACATACGACTATTATCATCTGATATTTTAATATTAGAGTTATTTATCAAAGGTTCGACTTGAATTATTCTACATTCTTGTTCTTCTTTAAAATCATAATGCTTCACTAAATACCGTATATGAATTAAAAGCAACGGAATTAACCTAATTGCCTCTGAATGCTTTTCATGTTCATTTTGTATTTCATTGAAAATATTGTGTATTTCTGAATTTAGGCGATTTAGTCCTTCTTCTACTTTAACCTTAAGGTCGTTTATAAAATTTAAATATTTGTCAACTTGTTTATCTATCACATCTTTGGGATTATTTAAATTTTCCCTATAAAATACACATGCCTCCTTATGTCCTAATGAAATAACACGCCTAGAAATTGGGTCTAAATAAACGCAACGGAATAGGGGGTGTTTAATCTTGGATGTTGTTATTTTAAAGGGATTCACTAGTGAATCATTAATTTTTAGATCATCAGCAAAATAATTAAATGATAAGATTAAACTCACTCCACTACCTTCAATATTATTTTTTTTACCATAAAGCCTAAATTGATTTAAACTGTCGTGGTTAAATGTAAAACTACCAACAAAAGCCTGATAGATATTGGGAGAATATGAACCTGTAAATCCAATAAAATTCAAGAGAGGATATCCTTCTTTCGGATCATTTGCAGTTGTTACAGAGTTTAATCTAAATGGTGAATTATTAAAAATTAAAGTATTAGCTGTTTCTTGGGTAGTATAATGGGCGAACTCTATTTCGTCTACTTCTGATGCGTTCAATAATGCAACGATCTCTAATGAAATTTGATAAATATTCATATAAGAATCTATGTCAACTTTACAATTACGTGTAGTTTCTGAATAAAATATATCCATATTAATCATACCACGAAAAATTTGATGCATTTCAGACTTAGAAAACTGTATTTTAGATGAATTTAGAGCTGATATTGCATCTACTGTTGAAATGTTTCCGCGCATCAAACAATACCCGACATATTCTAGATTTTCTTTAGTTTGTTCACCTGATTTAATCAGAGAAACTAATATTTCTCCTTTATTTAGCCAATATTTTGATATGTCTGATTCTATTGATGTTGCAAGTTCTGCATAAGTCCAAGCGGTTTTATAATCAGATTTATTATGATACAAAATAGCCAGATTATTATATGCATAAGAATTCGACGGATCTAATGAAATAGATTTTTCCAATTCTTTTTTAGCTTGACCAACTTGGTTATTTAATTGATAAGCATACCCTAAATTGTTATGATACATGCTATTAGAAGCATTAATTTTAATTAATGCTTTGAAAATTTTAATAGCGTTTTGATATTCTTCTTTATTTATTAATAATAATCCTTTTGTGTTAAGAGCACCTTCATTATTACTATTAATACTTAATGTTCTATCTACGTACAACTGTGATTTTTCATAATCTTCTATCGTGTATAGATAGAAAGCTATTTGAGAATTACTTTGTTCAGTTTCCTCAAGGCTTTCAACCTTTTTAAAACAAATATCCGCCCCTGAAATATCTTTTTTTAATAGATAATATGTTCCTAAGCCCCCCCAGCTTTCTGCTTGACTATTATCAATTTCTAATGCCTTTTCAAAACTTGCTAAAGCTTCTGGATAATTCTTTCTTTTTAAATGACAAAAGCCTTTGTAATTTAATGCTTGCCAATTATTGGGATTTGATTTTAATTCAGTTTCTAATAACTTTAAAGATTCTTGAATTCTATTTAATTTGAAAAGGTCCTCAACTTGTTTTAATAATGTTTGGGAATTATTTATATTTTTTTTAGCCATAGTATTTTAAGTAGATCATAGGTTAACAGTAAAATTCTTTCTTCCGGAGTTGTGCCACCCAAAAGTTAGTGGAATAAATCTAGCTTATTTAATTAAGCTTATAGTTTTGCCGAAATAGAATGGAATGATTTCTTGAATATATGTTTAGCAGATACTTGACAGTACGTATCAAATCTATTCCTTAATATTTTATCCATGTCCAGAATAAACTTAGAAACCTATATCGACGATTATAAACAAACAGTTTCGATTTAATGTGTAGTATTGATTTGCATTAGGTATCTATTTTTAAAAGAAGGGGTAATTGAACAATAGGTTATATTAAAATATATTGAAGTAAAATATGATGAGTTTGTATTTTTATCGTTGTTTAATAGATTGAATATCAATGTTATATGTAGAATCAAGAAAGTGGTGGAAAAATATCACAAAACATTAACAATCAGCTAATTGTATCTTTATGATTTCCATACTTTTCGGGCATTTAATTCAGTATAAACTATTGATAGTCAGCAGAAAAACTACTGTGTATCGAAAAATAGAACTCTAAGATAATACCCAGACTAGGGGAACCGCAATCAAATTAAAGGTTGCATGTAGTAAGATGCCGTATTTTAGACCATACTTCACTCTAAGATACCCCATGGTTAAACCTCCAAAAATCTGGGAGCCAATGTAAAAAATGAATGTTGGGTCAGCAAGGGTCAATCCCTTGGCATTTGTAATATGTACGTATCCAAATAATATGGCTGTATAATAAAATAAGAAAACATAATAAGTCCTGAAGACCTTCACTTTCTTCAATCTGTTCAATTTGCTCATTACCAAAACAGTTGTTAGGCCAATCAGCAACAATCCAATGGCAGTAAAAAATAATGCATAGTCATTCTTAGTAAAAGTCCAGGCTACGATTTCAAGAGAGATCAATACAAATAAGATACTCCATTTAGGTTTACGTAGTTGCCATCTGAATAGCAATTCCTCAGAAATCGGGGCAAATACAACACCGAAGAACATAGCCAGGAGAAACCCATACTTAAAGATGTCGAATTCTTTATATTCCCTGATTAATTTGAAATGCAGTAGCGTATAGTAGATTACTCCTATGAGCATAGCAAATGCGATATCTAAAACTAATAACCATAACAAATCCTTCCACAGCATTTTCTTGTCCTTACTTAAAACAAGTAAGCGTGGGGACTTTAAATATTGCCAATAGGCAGAGAGCGATTCCAGCATGTATCAGAAAAATAAAAAGACAGCAATAATTAGAAGATCACATTGAGCACTTTTTGCTTCCAGCTCAGGTGGTTGTTCAGCTGCTTAGGATCGGTAACCACTATCTGAGGTTTATCCTTATGCAGAGATAGCTTACCGTGTACACTGATCTTTTTGTGCAGGTATAATTTCAAGACATCCCCGCCAAATTTGTCATAATCCTTTTTATCGATGAACACCGAAATCAGCTGATTTGGGAAATTGCCACCAACATTCAGTAAAGTGTGGTTTTCAAAAGCTCGGCCATCATAAACAGAATCTACCAGAACAACTTCTTTCCCGGCAGCCTTAGGAATATCCTTTAATTCCCAGTGGCCAATCACCTGATCGACCTCGACTTCCTGAGCTTTTAACCCAAAGGAAGTGGACACCAATAAACAAATCAATAAAAGCGTTTTCATGCACTAAAGATAGGATATTGGAAATGAATTTAAATATTCTTTTCAGTTCTTTAAATGCTTAAGTTCTTTTTTCTAGAACCTTTTGAGAACCAGACGATCTTTGGATAGGATTTATATAATTTTTTGTTAAACTTTACTACCTAGGTGTTGACGAATGGGGAGGTCGATACTTGCAATAGCTAATGGATTTTGAATAGATAAAATAGATAGATTTGAGATATTTATATTTAGTAGTATTATTTGTTTGTTTTGTTTCTCTTGTGTCTTACTGCTGTCACTCAGCTGAGAAAAATGCCGAAATTAGTTCTTCAAGATGATAGCGGCACTATTTAATCTGAATTTACATTTTTTACAATTCTTTTTACAATGTTGTTGGTGCCGAAATGGGCTGTTTAAATTAGGTTTGGGTAAATAACTATATTCAGATGAAAACTAATTTATTATTTCAGATGCTGATGTGCTTTTCGCTGGCGGGTTTTGGCCAGCAAAAGGAAAGCTGGGTAGACAAGCCGATTTCTGAGTGGCCGAAGATTGCGCTGATCAACGAGGTGCAGTTTAAAAATGGTGACCGCTACGTTCATCCTTCTTTTAAGTATGCGGGTACGGGCTTTTTAATTGACAATGGTAAGGACACGCTGGCGGCAACTGGCAAGCACATCCTCTGGATTGCAAAAAATAAACAAAGCAAGGCGACTGAAGTCAATGCTGCGCTTAAGGAATGGGTGATGAGGCCAAAAGGTGACACACAGGATTCGGCAGTGATCGGCAAATTGCTGAATGAAGACCCGAATGAAGTGCTGGAGGGTAAGGGCTCTACCGTACAGGACCGGGACTGGATTGTATTTACAGTGAAAAAGAGTTCGTCAAATTTATACCCTTTGAAACCCCGCTATACACAGGTGAAGCCGGGAGAGAAGGTGTATATCCTGAGTTGTGCCTATGATGACAGCCTGTGTACGGTTCATGAAGGAAAAGTATATCAGAAATACGGAATGGATATCCTCATTGAGCGGGACATGAAGACGCATAAGGGCGGCTGCAGCGGTTCGCCGGTAATTGATGCCAATGGTTACCTGATCGGGATCATTACGGGCAGTGCGGGTTCTAAGGTTGGGAATGTTTCTGTAGCGATCTCCAATGAATACCTAAAGGATGTGCTGGATAATAAACCGGGGCTTAATGAGCCAAAAAAGGATTATGGGGAATTGGTTTACAATACCGTAATCAAAGATGGTGTTGGGGCGGCGACCAAGCTGTATCAGAATCTGGTTAAAGATCCGAAGAATTATTATGTGTACAATTTGCGCAGCCCAAGCCGCAATGGCCTGAGGGAAACTGCAGAAAAGCTGTTGGCTGAGGGGCGCAATGAAGATGCTGTGGCGATCCTGAAGTTTAACATCAAAGTGAACCTCCAATTTTATGAGAATTATAACTTGCTGGGCAAAGCTGAGCTGGCGGCTGGAAATAATGCTGGTGCCATAGCCGCGTATCAACAGTCGGTAAAATCAAATGACAGTAAAGAGAATGAGGCTCATGCCGCGCTGGAAGAATTAAATGCTAAACCTTAAAAAAATGAAAAAGAAATATTTAGTGTTATTGGCCGTACTGTTCTTCCTGGCAAATACAACTATGGCAAGGCAGCAGCCAGCTGCCAAGCCGATTGTTTACAAACTGGATGCGAATACGAGCAGGCTTTTGTGGAAGGCTACGAAGGTCAATGGCGGGCATAATGGCTTTTTAATGTTTTTCGGGGATATTGTATGCCGATGCCAAGGGCAAACTACCGAGCGGGAACTTCGTAATGAATAGCAGCTCAACTGTCAAAATAAATTTCGGGTTTGGATGCTCAACTGATCAGTATATACGATGATATAATGAATCGTAAAACAAGCCAGATAATCCTCAAACAGTTCTTCAGCGAAAAGTGTTAGAAGGACTTGTTTACCTTTTCTAATTGTGCCTGTCAAGCAGCGGCATATGAAAAATAAACTCAAAATATCGGACGTACTGTAACTTTATTCCTCTTGCTACCTCTAATCTTAAATCAGTTAAAAATATATACAATATGGGGTTATTTTCAGCATTAATGGGCAATGCCGGCGCGGTAAGTCAGGACGAGGTAAGGAAAAACTACGGGACACTGCTTACAGCTAATGAAGAGATTGAAATGGGTTTTAAATTGATAAGGGACACTTTCATCTTTACCAATAAAAGACTGATCATTGTTGATGTCCAGGGATTGACGGGAAGCAAGACGGAGTATGTTTCTATTGCATATAAAGCGATTAGCAGATTTAGTGTGGAAACAGCTGGTACTTTTGACCTGGATGCAGAATTAAAAATCTGGGTATCCAGTGAAACTATTCCAAGTATCCGTAAGAAATTCAATAAATCAGTGAATGTCTTTGAGGTACAGAAAGTACTTGCACATCATGTTTTAGGATAGTTTCTATTCCGGGAAAAAGAAAAAGCGGGAAGCCCGGCAGCAATTGATCCCCTTTTAACAGATGTGCTTCATATGCCATTAAGCGTTTGACCTTACCGGATTTGGAAGGAATTGGTATGACCATAAATATTTGAAAATAGAGACATTTAAAAGTTCTCCTATCACAGGTGAAACGAAATTATGATCATAAGTTATGGGTTTCGTATTTTCCGGTAGCTTTTGTCAGGTCGATTCTGAATACGACAAGGCTGGTGTGTTCCTCAGTCTTAATTCCATGCGAAGTTTCTTGTGAGGGCCGGTTGGTTAAAGGCATGATCCGGTGTATAATACCCTGCATGGCCTGCTGACGTTCTTCACCAGTCAGTTCAACAAAATCTCCCCAAAGAATGGCACTCTTCCAGCGAAAAGTATCCTTGATCTGGTCTACCTGAAAGCATACCTTTGGATTGGCACGCATCATCTTAATTTTCTTTCCATTCCCTGAATGCGCATAGATCGCGTTGTTTTTGTACACATAATTAACCGGTACTACATACGTTTCACCATCGGAATGGCAACCGATCCTGCCAATGACCTGGCTTTCCAGTAAATCAATAAGCTCTTTTTTATTAAGGTCTCCTAACATTTTCTATGATTGATAAATTTTAAACCCAATTTAATTTTCAGCAAACAATTGCCATGTTAATTTTTGTTTAATCCAGCTATTTATTCTTATATAAGCGTATCCTAAATCAAATATGGAAAGAAGGTATGGAAATAAATATGATCTATATCACTTTTAGTGAGGTATTAGCAAGCCGGGAATTCTGAATGAGGTTATGTAGTTTAAAGAGTGAACAACTGTTTTCCATTCTTCCCTGATGTCATCTTTATCATGATTCGCATTCGCGGTTTCAAATTGAAAACTTCAGCAAATGACCTGCATTTCGCAATTGTTTTCACACCAAACTTACACCCTTACACTGGATCTAATTAATGCACGCAGGCATAGATTCCGAAAAATCAGTATTTCCCTTTTCTTCTTCCGAGCCAAATGCAAAATCCTGTAACAGGCAAACTGGCAGCAACCAGGCTCGCAAAAAATACCAGAAATTTTCCACCCAATCCCAGCACATTTCCGGTATGAATATCATAATTGAGCATACTAAGTTTTTCTCCGTTGTGCTGGTCTTCAAACGTGGTGGTTTTAAGAAGCCGTCCAGTATTTCTGTCATATTGTCGAATCAGGGAACGATAGCTCCGCCCATTGTCAATATAAACATTTAATACGCCCTGAGGGCGATCACCCGGAGGATAGATATAGTAAGTCCTGGCATCGGGCTGGTCTTTCCTCACTTCATTAAATATCTTGTCCAGCGGAGGCTGATATGCCACAAGCGTAGTATCAGATACCACCTGTTTCGGACTTTCATAGCTGACACCCCCGTTAGCTACCCATTGCATGCCCCGGTCAAACCATTCAAAAGCCATAGCTAAGCCCGTAAATGCAATTAATAAAGCCAAAATGGTGGCATAAAAGCCACTAATGCTATGCAGATCGTAGTTCTTTCGTTTCCATTTTGTCGCGTCCTTCCAGCGGAACCAATACCTTTTTCTGGCTACTTTTCTGTTTTTAGGCCACCATAAGATAAGACCCGTAATCAAAAGTACCACAAATACCATGGTGGCAATTCCTGTAATCATTTTTCCTACCCCACCGGCGAGTAACAAATTACAGTGGAGCATCAGGACTACGTTAAAAAACTCAAAAGTGTTATCTTCAATCTCAATCACCTCAGCCGTGTACGGATTAACATAAGCAGTCTGATGATATAAAACATTTTCCCATTCCCAAATACCCCCCGTTTTATCCTTATACGCCCTGAATTGATAAGTGTCACCCGGCATTGACCCGGTACTGAAACGTCCAATTGCTTTATCCTTTCCTAAGGCCAATTGGGCTTTTGCCCATAATTCACTCAGTGGTTTTAGCTTAGCCCCGTTTTCCTTTACATGTAATTTCTGATGGTAGAGCATCGGTTTCAGCTCATCGGCAAATGCATAGATACAGCCAGTTACACCCAGAATAACTACGACGAGCCCGGATAATAGTCCAAGCCATAAATGAAGTTTTCTAATCTGTTTTTTTAGCATCAGTGGAAAATCAGTGTAAGCTGTATCATAAATTTCAAATGGTCTATGATACAGCTATAAGTTTTTATTTAGAACCTAACGGTCAAGTTAACAGCGAAATTTGAAGGCCTTTGTGCATTCCATTGCGAGTCCCAATATTTTTTGTTGGTCATGTTATTGAACTTTGCACCAATCCGCCACTGCTCGCGGTCATAAAACACGGTCGAATTAAGCAAGGTGTATTCCGGAGTGTAAGCCAGGTTATCCGACAAGCGGAAAGAACGGTCCACATAATTGCCCCCAAATCCAAGTCCGAACCCTCTTAACTGATCCTGGAAAAGATAAGACACCCAGAAATTGGCCACATTGTTTGGCGAATTCTCCGCTTTATTGCCATCTAATGCAGGGTCATCAGTTTTCAAAATACGGTTGTTATTATAGGCGTACCCTACAGCAATATTCAATCCTTCAAGGGGATTGGCGATCAGTTCAACCTCGGCACCTTTGCTCCGCTGCTTTCCATCCTGTACTGTCAACAGTTCTGCTGTAGTTCTGGTGGCATTATTAATTTCGATATTGTAATAACTTACTGTAGCACTCAATTTTTTCTCAAACAGCTCCGCTTTGATCCCTCCCTCAAACTGCCTGGCGAAAATAGGATCCAGAACCTTTCGCGAGCCATCCGGCTGGTTTACCGGTGCCGAATTCTGGAAGCCGCTCATGTAATTCGAGAATACAGATAATTTATTGTCGATCAATTGATATACTAAACCCAGTTTTGGCGCCAGTGAAGTCTGTTTATAACCTTTATCGGTCTCATCAACGGCCTTTCGTTCAAAATGATCTACCCGCAAACTCAGCAAGGCTGAAAATCTACTGGTAAAATTCACCACATCACTTACATAAGCGCTCGCCGTATGCTGGTCCGCAGTCGGATAATTTTCCATTTCTGTTAGCTTGTCGATAGTCCCTTTGGTTACCGGAGCAAACTTACCGGTCACATCCACCTGGTCAATAACATCTACGTTAGAGGTAAGGAATTTGCCGTTATAGTAACGATAGTTCAGGCCAATCAATACCTTATGCTGAATTGTGCCGGTAGCAAATTCACCGGTTAAGTTCTCCTGGATATTGGTGTAATTGTTGTAGAGCGGACCATATACAGAAAATGCCCTGGTTGCCACTGTTGGGGACATCCAGAGTACGGGACGCTGGTAACTGTAGTCTACATTTTCACCCGTAAAGGAGAATAAGGTTTTTGACGTCCATTTATCAGATAACCGGTAATCGGCCACTGCAAAGAACTTTGTGGTATAACCTTTAGCATCTGCATCATCATGATACAAAGTTGAACGGTAAGGTAATGGAATATCTGCAGCGCTTTTGAAATTTGCTGCCGGATACACAATGTGGTTCAACGGCTGGGTATTGTTGAATTTTAACAACTCCGCATCAAAGTTTAAGGTCAGGCGTTCGCTTGCACGGTAGCTAAGACTGGGCGCTATAAGAGTTGTATTGTTAAATCCATAGTTTAAAAAACTTTTCTCCCTGTTTACTGAAGCATTAACCCTGAACAAAACAGTTTTATCGGGATTAAGTGGCGTATTTACATCCACAGTCATCCTGTTCAGGCCGAAGCTTCCGGTAGTATATGAAAGTTCGGATTTACTCGTCTCAAACGGTTTTTTAGTGACTACGTTAACCACGCCACCAAAGGAAGATGCGGAAGCACCGAACAATGTGCCAGACGGGCCTTTTAATACTTCTATACGTTCGATATTGGCAACATCAATCCCGGACCTTTCCGTAGTGGTTTCCATACCATTGCGGGCATTGGCACCGATAGAGAATCCCCTGAAACTGACACCAAAGCCTCCGGAAGGATAGATCACCGGCACCGCGCCAGTGGCATTGCGTATGGCTTCAACCGGGGTAACAACCACCTGTTCTTTCATCAATTCAGAGGTCACCACGTTATACACCTGTGGGTTTTCCAGGTTTTTAAGCTGCATACGTGCAACATACTCAGACTCTTTTGAAGCGAATTTGTTCTTCTTGTTGCCACTAACAATAACCTCGCTCAGCTCTTTGGAACTACTCGAAATCACGAAATCAACTGTAGCCTGTTCATTCATTTTCACCTCCACCTGCTGGCCTCCGGCGGCATAACCCACATAACTTACCTCAATCCTGTAATTTCCTGCAGGGATATTTTTGATGATAAAAGTTCCGTCTTCGTCGGAATGAGTTGTTCTTAATCCCTTCAGGGTTACCGTTACATTGGATGCCGGCTGGTTATCAGATGTGCGGACCGTGCCGCTGATGCTGCCGCGGTCAGACTGAGTAATCACAATCTGATTCCCGGAACGCTCAAAACGCAGACCAGTTTTGGCGTTGAGTGCAAAAAGAAGCTGGTCTATTTTCATTCGTGCCGATTGCAGGCTTACCGGTTGTTCTGCTGCTACAAACTTTTTACTGTAAACAAAACGAAAGGGGGTCTGTGCCTGCACCTGTTCAACGATGGCAGCAAGTGTAATGTTTTTTGATGAGAGCGTTATTTCTGCATCACTATTCTGGGCATAAAGCTGCCCGATGGCACCTAATAACGTTACGAGTAATGTTAAATATCCTTTGGCTGAAAGGAAACTAAATTTCATATTTTTGATTGTTTTAAAATTGGATTGATTGATCGTCGAATAATTAATTGAATCTGTTTTAAACGCCGGGTTCTGTTAGCGCAGGCCCGGTTTTTATTTAAGTAGTGTTCATGTCTTCTTTTCTGTTTGAGTTATTGATGAATGTAAATTGTTTTGCCTTTCTGGGTAAAATTTAGTCTGGCACTTTTTTCCAGGAGTGTTAATACCCTGGAAAGCGGTTCATTTTCAAATTGTGCGGAGATCAGCTGCTGTTTATCATGCTCCCTGTTTTTGAATGTAACCCCATAAAATTGCTCCAGTTCGTTCAACACCTGTGCTACAGGTGTTTCTTTAAACAGCAGGATATTCTTTCTCCAGGCGTTGGTTTCTGTTGTATCTACAGCAACCGGCTTGCTGATGTCATCAGATGCAGGGAAATAGCACAGCTGCTGTCCTGGCGACAGCAACTGCACCTGTTTTCCGGAGCGCTCAAAAGAGATTTTTCCACTATTTAAAGTGATTTCTATCCTGGATTCATGTCGGTTTTGTTTAACATTGAAATGCGTACCAAGTACTTTTATTTGACTGTTATTTCCGGTTTTTACCACAAAAGGATGTTTAGTGTCTTTTGTAACCATAAAAAAAGCATCTCCCTTCATGAGTTTTATCGTTCTTTCTGATGTAAAACGTTCGGGATAACTAATTGCGGAACCACCATTGAGTTCTATTGTACTGCCATCGGGAAGTATCACTTTTGCTTTCTGACCCATAGGAACAGCTGTTGTTTTCCATGTGACACTGCTTGCTGTGCTGACACCCTGCTCTGCACCGTGACGGTTAAAAAGTATGGTCACCGCACAAGCGATCAGCACAGAAGCAGCTATGCCCAATTGCCATTTCCGGGTGGTTTGCTTTTTTTTATACGATGCTACCTTGTCGCTGAGTGCATTCAATGCCCTTTCCTTAATTATTACATCTGTTTGTGTCGGTGTCACAATAGGAAGCTCCTCGGACTGCTCCAGCCACTGCTCAACAGCAGTTCGCTCCTGCTCGGTACAGGTTCCGTTAAAATATTTTTCCAGTAGGTGATGGTTCATACTACTATTGTTACCAAAACGGAACGCAGCACCAAACAAAAAAAGAAGTTTCTAGCTTTAATAGCTTAAAGTGCTGTCAATCAGATAAAAAAAATGAAAGGCGACGCTACAAAAAAGTATGAAGTTTTTTCCTGATGCGCTTTAATGCGCTTCCAATATGATATTCAACCATACCCAAAGAGATGTTCATTTTTTCAGAGATCTGCTTGTGACTCATGGCATGATTCCGGCTCAGCAAAAATATTTCTCTGCTCGGTTCGGGTAGGGTATTGCAGAATTTAGAGAAATATGCATTGAGTTCTTTAAATTCCATTTGTATGGCCGGATGCTCATTGTTCACCGCTTCTGTAGATAAATCTGTGATTTCCAGCTTAGCCCTGTTTTTATTACGCATAAAATTGAAGGCCTTTAATTTGGCAGCGCCATGCAGGTATTTGGAAATGTCCTGTATAGCTATGGTCTCTCTGCGTTTCCAAATGGAAAAGAAAATATCCTGAGCCAATTCCTCTGAATCGATTTCAGAACCAGTATACTTCAAACAAATATGATACACACTATTCCAATATTTTTGAAACAGTTCATTGAGTATCCGCTCATCAATAAAAGTGCAAGCCTCTAAATTTGCACCATTAGCATTCGGCATATTGTTTGATTTTGCTCCAAATATAATTATTTAGACTTATTATAAATAATTTTTTTAAAAACAACGCTTTTTGCCTTGTTTGGGAGTATTCCATATGAGGGCAGGTTCCGCGAAAGAGATGGACAACCCAATCGCCTGAAAGTTGGAATCAGCGTACTTCAAACCCGAAATCACAATCTCCGCACCAGAGAGGAAATCACTGCCACCGGCGGATGGCATTTTATACGGGCAAATCAAACAGGCTATGACGGCTCCATGGTGCTGAGCCCGCCCAATGACGGAACCAGGGCTTCAATTCCTCTTTTCAGCCAGCCAATTGATTTTGCAGGATTATTAAAAGGAAGCAGCATGCAGCGCATTTCGCTTACCGAAGTGCTATAAGTCCCTAAGGGTGTCCCAAGGTGGCATTATGCGATGCACATGAATGAAGGAATGCTCCGATTCGCCGCCTTTTAATTAGCCGCAGAAAAGGAGCATCGTGCATTTAACCTGCTTTTAAATTGAAAGGCAACAACAGCTGCCTACTCCGTCTGGACAGTTCCATTGCAGCCATAATGGTCACTGCCTTTGCATCACCTATTCCAGGAAATTTAGACAATCTTTTCGCTGGACAGTTGGAAAGTGCATTCAAATCTCCGTTCACTGATCTTAGAATACGTGCGGCAAGATCTACGGCGGTCTGTTTTGTGGTGCCTGAACCAATAAGCAGTGCCAGCAATTCCGCGTCTGATAAACCCCCGGGGCCTCCAGCGAGATACTTTTCACGAGGACGCATTTCAGCGGGCCAGCTTTTAATTCCCCCTGGTCTGGTTTCTATTTTAGCAGAAGAAGGGAATTCAGGTTTCTGATCTGATCTCGCTTCTCTGTGAATCATGCTCGTAAAAAGCAAAGAGAAACTTTCGATTAGAAAATGAAAATCCTCCTGGAAAATACTGACAGAACTTTTTTTATAAGTACCATCCGCCTGCCTGTCCGATCGGGTGATCTTAATGTAATTGCTGTTATTACTTGCCCTGGCAAAATCAAGAAAGTAAGTTCTTCTGCCGTTACCAAAATATTCGCTTTCTAAAATTCCTGTTTTCATAAGATTTGGATTTAAGTCGGTCCAAACCTCGAAACTGCAAAATTCGTAGCCGAAAATTATTTAAATAAAACCCGTGTTTATCCATGTAACTATTTTTTACACGGATAAAATGGGACTGGTATTTGGTGGTAACAGTCTGAATTACATAACTTTGATGGTGTATCTATTTAATTAATACGCTCATGATTAATAGTGTCATTCCTGTTCCTAAAGAATGCCGGAACTGCGGCGAAGAAATTCTCTACGGCAGAACCGATAAGAAATTTTGTAACGATGCCTGTCGTATTGACTACAACAATAAAGTGAAAATGGAGAGGCGAGGGGAGCATCCTGAGTTTGTTAAAAAGATAGCCAAGATCCTCAGCCACAACTATCAGATTTTGCGAAAGCTGAACACCAAGAGCAAGACCATAGTCAGCGAACAACAGTTAAACGGCCTGGGATTTAATTTCAATTACCTAACCAGTTACCATATCACTCAAAAGGGGGATGTTTATCACTTTTGCTTTGATCAAGGCTATCTTAAAATTAAAGACAATCAGGTATTACTCGTAGTCCAGCCGAACCAGACAGAAATGTAAACACTTCGGTTGGGTCCTAAACAGGCCGTTTAGTAAATAGAAATCTTGTGAGAAAAATCAGTCATAGGAAAGATTATCTAAATGTCTATATTTAACATCTAATGCTTTTTTGTGTAAAGCAATCTTAGTAAAAGACACCAAAAGCAACGAAGAATCACTATCTCCGAAATATACAGATGGAGTTAAACCTGATAACCAAAACAAATGCCACTTGGCAATAAATTCTAATTACAGTTAAACATGTCAAATATTCAACAGGCCTACACTCTTTTTGATCAATATAACCAGCGGTCTCCCGGAAGTATTACCTATCAGGGCAAGACTTATCCAATTGAATATTTTTATGCGTTAAAGCTCCACCAATGGGTACTAAAACTTGAACCAAATGCAGGTGAAGCCTTGCAGCTTGCCTCCCGATGTCAACATATTGGCCGTTGGGAAATCGCAAGAAAAACCTACCCCGAGGGCCGGATCGGCTATTTAAAATGGAGAAGTGATCTTTCAAAATTTCATTCAAAAAAGTGTGAAGAAATACTTCGCTCCATTGATTATAGCGAAGACATTATAAAGCGCGTCAAGGAAATCATACTGAAAAAAGGTATAAAAAATGATTATGAGGTACAGGTAATAGAGGATGCTTTGTGCCTTGTGTTTTTAGAATTCCAATACGATGCACTCATTAAAACGCAACCAGCAGAAAAAATGATCAGCATCCTTCAGAAAACACTGGCTAAGATGAGCGACATTGGCAAAAAAAACACTCAGGGCATTAAATTCAGTGACCCTGGAAAAATGCTTCTGCTTAAGGCTATGAATCCCACTTAGTGCTAAACAGGACTTATAATTACCTGTTTATTTCGAAGATAGGAATAAGGGATAGACACTATCTCCGAAAGATACAGCCTATACCAGCCTGGCCGGAAAATTTAATGGATAGTCGGTTACTATTTCTGTAAAAGTGCAGCGTTGAATTACCGGTTCTGGAAAAGTCTAGATTTCCCACATGGGATTCCAAGTCAATATGCATTGAAACTTGATTGAAGCTTCTGGACAGTTGATCTTTTTTCAACTATCCAATGCCTTCACAAATTAAATGATTATTTTTCCTTGACATTAAGTTAGTTAGCTTTTAACCCTGATCTTTTTATCATGAAAACTAATATGAAATTATCAGTTCTATTTTTATCAGGAATTTTGTGTTCATTCCAAATTTATGCCCAATCGATAAAGGCAACAAAATCAGATTCAAGCGGCGAAATTCAAATACCAATGGAAATTGAATATTGGAAAAGTGACACCGCTACAACTGAATTTATAACCTACAAAAATACGCGTGTCATAAGGGGGAAAAATGGAGGTGCATTTCAGGTGTTTTTAAAAAATCACAATTTCAGCAATGGTACAATTGAATTTGATGTAGAACTTAGCGGCATGGGATTTCCGGGAATTAATTTTCGCATGTCCGAAGACCATAAAAATGGCGAGAATTTTTATATCCGTTCTTTTGGGACTGTAAAACCAGAAACCAGAACAACATTGCAATATGCGGCCTTAATAGATGGCATGAGTATCTGGGACTTGACCGATGAGTATCAGGCAGGTGCCACGATACATCAAAATAAATGGAATCATGTAAAATTGGTTGTATCCGGTAAACAGATGAGGGTTTATATAAATGATATGGCCAAGCCTGCGCTCATTGTTCCTGAATTGGAAGGTGGGCGTAACTCCGGCGGCATTTCGCTTTCGGGAAATGTTATATATGCCAATTTTACAATCAAACCAAATGCTACCGAGGGCTTAAGTTCTGAATCTGGTTATATTACAACCACTGGTGACACAAGATATTTAAGAGATTGGATGGTAGCGACTGTGAAAGATTTTCCTTTTGGACAAGAAATAAAATTCTCTTTGCCAAGTATGTATGGAAAGCTAACTACTTCGGAGTTACCAGATAGTAATACAAAATGGTCACCGATAAAAGCTGAAGCGCGTGGAATTGTTAACCTCACCAGAATATATGGACTGAAAGAAAATGATGCCCGGCGACTTACATGGCTTAAAACGACAATCGATTCCGATAAGGATCAGGAAAGAATTCTAAATTTCGGCTTTAATGACGAGGTATGGTTCTTCTTGAATGGTCAAATTATATACGTTGATAAAAATTACTTTGGTACGCCCGCACAAAAAAGTCCGGAGGGAAGATGCACTATAGAAAACGCCACCATTAAACTTCCTCTGCGTAAAGGCAAAAACGACATAATGATAGCGCTTGCAAATTATTTCTATGGTTGGGGCATTATTGCCAGGTTGGATAATACTGACGGAATCAAGCGCTAAAAACCTAGATGTTACCAGACTTCAAGCGGGGAACTATTCAAAAGTTTCAACCTGATCTTTGTTACCCTAATACTTTTGAAGTAAAATCCCCAATGAGAAGTTAATTTTAAAGACTAAGCCTTGTATTTTCATTTAATATACTTAATGGAAATATGCCTTTTATTTTCTTTATAGCCGAATAGAATGTTGTAACAAATTATTGGCATATCCCTAAAGCTTAAAAAAAACTTATTTTCAATACTTTAGCTCATTGATTGTGAGTCTTCTGGCCTGGCCGCCCTTATATGAGGTAAAATTGGGGAAGAACCTTTAAACGACATATCATCTCGCAAACTGCCCCTCCATTTCGGAATAAAGTCGTCTTTTGTGGTTTGAAGCCTGTTTCTTATCTAAATATTTCAATTTCCCTTAGAAACATCTAAAGACCTTATAAAGATTTTCAAGAATATTTCGCATATGGGAAACTTTGTTTGTGAACTTGTGGGGATTCGAACCATTATAGGATCGAAGTCATCAGAGACTGACATTTGATTAGTCGATAGTGTAATTGTTTTCGCAGTTGACCTATAAAAATAGAAAGCGATACTGTATGGCTACATGTACCGCTTTCAAAATTTAACGCTCTCGATGCAATTGTAGATAAAATTAACCGAACTGCAAAATGCAATTAATCGAATTAATTATTAAGTGTATTTGCCTGTGCTTGGAAAACTAAATGAAGTTGGATTACAAAACCCATTATCTTCAACTTTGTCGATATATAATCCAATTACCGCGCTCTGAATTTTATCTAAGAGATTCCAGTTTTTAGCAATGTAAATGTCTGTAACCCTATTCGCATTGTCTTTATGGTTAAGTGCCTTACCTACGTCTTCCGTGCTAAAACCACAAATATTCCTAGCCTGGTCTCCAAACGCATGTCTAAAATCATAGAACTCCAGTTTTTGAATCCCCAGTTTTGCCCCAACTTTGCGCATGCCATAACTCAACGCAGAATCCAAAAACAATGAATTGGCATATTTATGTTGAAGCTTTCCTGCATACTTAACATAAAGTGGAATAGCAATGTCAGGAATATGCAAGCTGATAAATGCCCGGTCTTTTCTCCTGTCCTTCGTTTTAGACCGATTATAGTTCAACCTATGGATCGTAGTCTCTTCTGCCGGAGGTAAGTAATAAAGATCAACCGCATTCATTCCGCACAGGTAGAAACTCAGCATACCTAATTCAATTGCCTGATGCTCTCTGGAATCCTGCAATACATAAACGAGGTTTTTCATTGTATATTCCGGACTTTCCCGGACCAGCTTTTGATGCGCCCTGATCTCCTCAGAGCGCAACACTTTTAAATCCCTGATTTTTTTTACTTGGTCGACAGTTAGCTTTGGCTTGTCACGCTCAGGAGCGCCCCTCAGTTTATAGTTTTCGAAAGGATACTGCTTAATGATCTCTATGCCGCGCTCCTTATCGTTATAGAATTTGACAGCATCGTTAAAGAGCGTTCTGAGATCTCTCATGTGGTTATGCAATCCACCCTCAGTAACCCCGTTAGAGCTCCTTGGTCGCATATTCCCAAATTGGTCGGGTCGCATCATTACCCTGGGCATGCGAAGGTGCTCCTCATACCTAAAAAGCATTTTTGATGTAAACTCGGTAATCGGGACCACGTCGGATTTGAAAAAATCCTGAAGACCATACATCACGGCTTTGAAATTACCGAGACATCCCTTGCGTTTCTTTTGCTCAATGAGCTTAACGACACTCCATCCAAAAGCGATGAAATTAATTGATTCCGGCTTTAGCTCGCCATTCTTCAGTAAATCTGTTAGCGATTTAGCGGTGTGAGCGTTCAGTTTTTCTCCAAGTTCGCTGATCTTCTTTCTGTACCCATCGAGTACAGGATTCAAAGCGCTTAGGATAAACTGATCTTTGATGGTGTAGTCTTTTCTCAATTGCTTTTGAACAACAAAGTGTTGGGTTTCAATGTACCCTTTGTTTCTGTTGTGGGTTACAATGATTTTAACTTTCCATGTCCCGTCTTTTTTTTGTTGGTGGGGATCTACCATTGGTCGAACAGTTGCCATTCGATTTGGGTGTTAGACCGAAAATTTTCCAGTTCTTTTTTCTGCGGAACTATTGCGGAACATTTTCGGTGAATTAAACAATAAAACCTGTTTAACTCGTAAACTAAGTCTGAATAGACTGACATTGAAATTGGAGCGGAAATGTGCCTTTTAAAGCAGAAAAGCCCAATTTCGTTATGAAATTGAGCTTTTCTAAGTAGTGGTATGGGCCGGGATCGAACCGGCGACACATGGATTTTCAGTCCATTGCTCTACCGACTGAGCTACCGTACCTACTTCCCCTTTGGGATTGCAAATGTAGTGTCTTTTTTTGGATCACAAAATCTTTTTTTAAAATAGTTTGAATTTGGCGCATTAGTCGCTGATTATCTGCGAGTTTAATTTTTATGTAAATTTTATACTTTCTTAAAACCACGAAAAGCACCCCTGAAACTATTTTGATTTTTTTAAAAATTTCTTTGGTTCGCTACAAAAATTGCTCGTTATCCAAGCTTTTTCCTTCTGTTAGCACGGTATTGATTTGGAGAGATGCGCATATTTTTTTTGAATAACCTCGAAAAGTGAAAAGGATCATCATATCCAAGCAGCATAGCAATGTCCTTTACCTTGGTCTCTGAATTGTAGAGTTGCACACAAGCTCGCTGCAGTTTTAGGTGAATTAAATAGTCCATTGGAGACATCCCTGTCGACTTTTTGAACATTTTGGAAAAATGGGAAGTAGATAATCCGCTTTTACTGGCAAAATCTTCGACCGTTAATTTTTCACTTAAGCTGTTTTTCATGTAGGCTACAGTTTCCTTTATCATGTTCTTCTCGTCCTGCACCTTAACATTGCTATGTTTGTCGGGATAAAGAAAAGTTGCCAGAAGATGATACAAGCACAGATTTGTGTTAGTTAAATTTTCTTTACTATAACCGAGTTCCAAATTCTGGTACATAGATTCCCAAATCTGGATGCCCTTTTCATTTAGTAAAATCTGCTGTGCACCATCATAGAGATTAATGTTGAAGCCTTTATTGAAGGTGTCGATATCTTTTCCACTAAAATGTACCCAATGTATTGTCCAGGGATCATTTATATCTGCTCCGTAACTCATGGGTGCTTTTGTGGCAGGTATGATAATATACTCATTTGGGCCAACTTCTAAGCGTTTGTTGTTTATTACAAACCACCCCTTTCCTCTGGTACAATAGATCAGAATATTGTCGCTGCATCCATCCAATCGCTCTCTGTAATGGTAGGCGGCTTTGGGGAAGTACCCAATATAGGTAACATACAACTGATTCATTACAGGATTTCCCTTGATGGTACTTTTCCATGCAGATTCCGGGATGCAGATGTATTTTTCACCCTCAAACCCATCCTGTATTTTTTTTTCGTTCATACGCTTGTGTAAAACAAGTATAAGAATTATTCTGCTTAGTATGGTTTTGTTTTTTGATTGAATTGAACATTCCTGTTCTGTAAATGTATGTTAGTCATTGTCTTTGTTACGGGAGAAGATACTGTTGGTGAGTGTATAATTCATGTTGATGAATGTTTACACTATTTTTTTAGCTCTGAATAGGTTCTATTTTTGTTTGCAGTGTAAGTTTTTTCAAAGGATGGTGAGATAGTTTAATCCATCCTTTTTTAAAGTTTGTGCATTTTAAAAGAAATCAATGGAAGGTATTTTTACCTTCACATTTATTAGCCTGATTAGAGGTAATTCGATTAAAGGATGCTCATTCCATGATTTAGGAACTAGATGATAACCAAGTATAACCACACAAATGACTAGAAAACTATTTTTATCACTTTTTTTGTTGGCTTTAGCCACTTTAAATATTAAGGCCCAGCAAAAGGCATCAAAATTATGGTACGATCAACCTGCCAAAGTCTGGGAAGAAACCTTGCCTCTTGGTAACGGAAGGTTGGGCATGACTCCTGATGGCGGAGTATCTAAAGAAAAAATCGTACTAAATGACATTACACTTTGGTCGGGCGGACCTCAGGATGCCAATAATTATGAAGCATACAAAAGTCTACCTAAGATTAGAGAGTTGATACTTCAAGGGAAAAATGATGAAGCCCAGAATCTTGTGAATAAAGATTTTGTTTGTAAAGGCCCTGGTTCTGGGGGTGCTCAATGGGGCAAATATCAGGTGTTAGGAGATTTAGAAATTGATTTTACTTATGGGAAATTAAAGCCCAATGAGGTAGTTGCTGAGGCCTATCATAGAGAATTGTCTCTGGATAAAGCAATTGCGAACTGCAGTTTTAAAGTGAATGGTGTAAATTATAAGAGAGAGTATTTTACAAGTTTTGGGGGTGATGTTGACGTAATTAAAATTACAGCAGATAGGCCCGGCCAATTAAATTGCAGAATATCTATTAGCCGACCAGAAAAAGCTGTGGTAAAAACTGAGGGAACTGAACTACAAATGCACGGACAGCTTGATAATGGAGCTGACGGAAAGGGAATGCAATATCAGGCAAGGGTTAATACAAAACTAAAAGGAGGAACAGTTAATGCTGATCAAAATGCTCTTGTTGTAAAAAATGCCACAGAACTAATTATTTATGTTTCGGCAGCAACAGATTTTAAAGGGTTCGCATTTAAAGAGAAGACTAAACAACTGTTGTCCGCCGCTTTAAAAACTCCTTACGAACTTCAAAAAAGCAAACACATTGCAAACTATACAAAGCTGTTTAAAAGGGTAAGCATCGATTTAGGAGAAGGACAGTCGGCAAAGCTTCCGACCAATAAAAGATTGGATCTTTTTTATAAAAACTTTGCCGATGATAAATCCTTACCGGCACTATTTTTTCAGTTTGGGAGGTATTTAAGTATCAGCAGCACCAGAGTTGGGCTGCTTCCACCAAACCTTCAGGGATTATGGGCAAACCAGATTAATACACCATGGAATGGGGATTATCATTTGGATGTGAATGTTCAAATGAACCATTGGCCTGTAGAGGTATCCAATCTTTCTGAGTTGAATTTACCACTTGCTGAATTGGTTAAGAGTTTGGTTAAACCGGGTGAAAGGACAGCAAAAGCATATTATAATGCTGAAGGTTGGATAGCACATGTGATTACAAACGTTTGGGGTTTTACGGAGCCGGGAGAAAGTGCTTCGTGGGGAGCAACAAATGCAGGCTCAGGTTGGTTGTGTAATAACCTTTGGGATCATTATGCATTTAGTCAGGATGTTAATTACTTAAAAAGTATTTATCCTGTTTTAAAAGGATCTGCAAAGTTCTATAAAAGTGTATTGATAAAGGATCCTAAAACAGGATGGTTGGTTACCTCTCCTTCGGTATCGCCAGAAAACACTTTTTATCTTTCAAACGGTAAAACTGCGAGTATATCAATGGGGCCAACCATAGATAATCAGATTGTTCGGGAATTGTTTACCAATGTGATAGCTGCTTCTAAGCTTTTAAATGTAGATGCGGAATTAAGGAAAGAGCTGCAAGAGAAATTGAAGTCAGTTCCTCCGGCTGGCGTAATCAGCAAAGATGGTAGGATTCAGGAATGGATAGAGGATTATAAAGAAACGGACTTACAGCACCGTCATATCTCGCACTTGTATGGTTTATATCCCGCCAATTTAATTACTCCGCTTTCAACGCCTGAACTGGCTGAGGCTGCGAAAAAAACACTAGAAGTTAGGGGGGATGATGGACCTAGCTGGACTATTGCTTACAAATTGTTGTTCTGGGCAAGATTACATGACGGGAATCGCGCATTTAAGTTGTTTAAAGAGATTTTAAAGCCTACGCTTAGAACTGATATCAATTATGGTGCTGGTGGCGGTGTATATCCTAATATGCTTTCTGCAGGCCCTCCTTTTCAAATTGATGGAAACTTTGGTGCAACTGCAGGAATTGCTGAGATGTTAATACAAAGTCATGATGGGTTTATTGATCTTTTACCGGCTGTGCCTGATGCATGGAAGGCTTACGGATCGGTTAAGGGTTTAAGAGCAAGAGGTAATTTTACTGTGGATATGGACTGGAAAGATGGCAAGATAACTAGCTACCACATTAAGTCTGATAATCAAAAAAAGGTAAAAGTTAAAGTAAACGGCAAGATAAACGAGGTAATCGCTGCTAAATTATAAATGTCAAAATCGCTTAATATTTAGGCAATTGTGTAAAGTTTTTTATAGGTAAATCGTCCTTTCTTTGAGTTAACCGAGACACAAATAAAACCTAACCGCAAAATCATCATGAGTGGAGCTTTTAAAGAGCTACTTGTGATGATTTTTGATCTTTAAAAAACCAAACATTCTAATGAAAACCTTAAGACTTGCCGTAGCATTAGTGATTTTGATGATTTCTGCATCAAATATCGCTACCGCGCAAACTCGCCCTGCCTGGGCAACAGAAACCAAAGAACAAAAAGTTAAAAGAATGAAATGGTGGACAGACGCCCGATTCGGAATGTTTATCCACTGGGGACTTTATTCAGTGCCTGCACGCCACGAATGGGTAAAGCTTTATGAAAAGATTTCTGATGAAGAGTATCAGAAATACTTTAACATTTTTGAGCCAGATCTTTATAATCCCAAGCAATGGGCTGCAATGGCTAAAAAGGCAGGTATGAAATATTTTGTAATTACCACAAAGCATCATGAAGGATTTAGCCTTTGGGATACGAAATACTCTGATTATAAAGCTACCAAAACGCCAATAGGAAAAGACCTGATTAAACCAATGGTTGAAGCCTTTAGAGCTGAAGGTATAAAAGTTGGTTTCTATTATTCTCTGATAGATTGGCACCATCCTGATTTTGAGTTTGATGCTACTCACCCGCCAACACCGACAGGACAAGCAGAACGCGAAGCCGCAAATAAGGGCAGAGATATGAAAAAGTATCAGGCATTTATGAAGAACCAGTTAACAGAATTGCTTACTCAGTATGGCCAGATAGATGTTTTGTTTGCTGATTTTTCTTATCCGGGTAAAGGTCATGCGGAATGGGATTCTGAAAACCTATTGAAACTTGTGCGTAAACTTCAGCCAAACATTATTGTAAACGACCGATTGGATTTAGATAACACCGACTGGGGATGGGACATTAAAACACCTGAGCAGTTTATGCCACGTGAATGGATAAAGGTAAATGGAGAAAAAGTGCCATGGGAAACCTGTCAGACATTTTCAGGATCATGGGGCTACAACAGAGATGAGAACTCTTGGAAAAGTGTTCCGCAGTTAATCACTATGCTTATTGAAACCGTTAGTAAAGGAGGTAACCTATTGTTAAACGTTGGGCCTACTGCAAGAGGTGAATTTGATGAAAGGGCGAATGAACGACTAGAAGGAATAGGAGAGTGGATGAAACAACATAGTCGCTCGATATATGGCTGTACACAGGCACCCGATTCATTTAAAATTCCTCAGAATTGTTTCCTTACTTACAATCCTGAACGTAAAAGATTATATATACACTTGATGCAATGGCCATTTAAATCATTACATCTTGAAGGTTATAAAGGTAAATTCAAGTATGCACAGTTGCTTAACGATGGTTCTGAGGTGAAGTTCTACTCACCAACACAAGCGGGTAGTCATACTACAGAAACGACTAATGAAGGAGATGTAATCTTAAATCTTCCTGTTCAAAAGCCAAATGTTGCAGTTCCGGTTATTGAATTGATTTTGGAATAAGCTAATTAGCTCTCATTTTTATTGAAAAAAGGAGATGACTTTATTGTTATCTCCTTTTTTTGAAATAAATCGCCAAACGATTTGGATTAATTCTAAATAATAGCAACCTTTGTATTATCAAGAGTTTAATGTGAACATGCAGAATTTAGTTGTACTACCTTCAATAAATTTTACGGAAGTATTTAATACTAAGAATGGTGCTATTTATCAATCAGATAGTGAGAACTGCTGGTACATAGATTTCGCCGGTAAACTTGCCCGTTTCGATTATCGTAATTTACTTAAACTTAAAAAAGCAGTTTATCACATCGATATAGAAGATTTGCTTTTAAACAGTACTAAAGCTCCCGATCTTGAAATCATTTTTATCTGTGCTTGTGATCATTGCTATGTGCTTTCTATTTTAGAAATCATCGCTTTAAAAGAGCTTCTGCAAGGTACGTTCGTAATGTTAGAGCTTAATCACATCATATTTGATCGTTTGCATCGTATAGTTGCCTGATTAACTTAGAATTAGAATCTTTCCATATTACTCTAATATTATCTTTTCTTAATTTATTGCATTAATTTTGATGTTACAATATCATTTAAAAGATAGTAATTATGAAAGATATCATTCGCGCAAAGTGTTTACTCTCATCAGATGTAGAGACACTTATAAACCAACAAATTAAAAAAGAAGCCCACTCATCAGCTATTTATCTTTCGATGGCCTCATGGTGTAGTCGCAATGGATATGATTTTTCTGCAGATTATTTTTTCAAGCAAGCAGAAGAAGAAAGAATGCATCAGCTTAAATTCTATAAATATGTTTTGGATATGGGTGGAACAGCAATTTCTCCTGATATCACAAATATCAAAATTGAATATAATTCTTTCCGTGAGGTTTTTGAAGAAGCTTTAGATCAGGAAATTAGTGTAACCCAATCTATTAAAAGCATAGCAGCTCGTTGCCATAAAGAACAAGATTATGTAACTCTTGAGTTCTTAAACTGGTTCTTTAGAGAACAAAGAGAAGAAGAATATAAAGCTCGTCGTGCTGTTGAATTGTTTGACGTAATCGGAGAAGAAGGAACTGGAAGATGGCAGATTGACAAAAATGTTGGTCAGATCACATACGAAGGAGAGGCTTAATCTAGTTTAGCCAGTTTACCCTGGCATATAAAGGTACATACTGATAAAACAGTATGTACCTTTTTTTGTTTATAGATATATAGGCCATGTCAAAGAAAAACAAAGACAAAAAAAAATCTAAGCAGGATAAAAAAGATAAAAAGAAAAAAGACTGCTGTGAGAAATACCTTAGAGGGAAGCGATGTAAAAATTGCCCCTTAGCTTAGCTTTGGCTTTACTTTTGCAGTTTTAATTCAAGCTCACATTGTCGGGCAAATGATAGCATCTCCTGCAACGGGGCTCGTAACTATCCTTTTCACCCAATAATATTTTTGATTCGCTGGCTACAGTACGGAAAGAGTACATCGCTGGACTGCCACAACGTACGCAAACTGCGTTTACTTTTGTTACCAATTCGGCAATGGCCATTAAAGCAGGGATAGGCCCGAAGGGTTTGCCTTGAAAATCCATATCTAAACCGGCTACAATAACCCTGATTCCTTTTTGAGCAAGTTTGTTGCAAACCTCAGGCAAGTCCTCATCAAAAAACTGAGCCTCATCAATACCAACCACCTGGGTATTGGCATCTAAGAGCAAAATTGCCGATGATGTTTCGACTGGCGTTGATTGAATTGAATTTAGATCGTGAGATACCACTGCATTTTCATCGTATCTGGTATCTGTTTTAGGCTTAAAAATTTCTACATTCAGCTTAGCAATTTGAGCTCTTCTTAATCGCCTTAGTAATTCTTCTGTTTTACCCGAAAACATAGAGCCGCAAATTACCTCTATGCTCCCGCAAAACTCTCCTCTTCTGTAATTTTGTTCGCTGAATAACATCGTATTGTAGTACTTATAGCCTGCTAATATCGAAATTTTGTAGTACTTTTGAATGTCAAGTTACCAACATAAAAAGTCAATTCTTCCGTTATTAAACTATGATGAACCAAGGTGATATTTTCAAAAAAATCGGACAAATACTAAACGAACTTCAAGATCAGTACGAGTTTTTAGCCCATAATCCTGAACAACTTAATGAATTAGAGCTGGAATTGTTTCTAGCAAATGCCAATTTCTTGTCGGATCATGTTCAAATTGTAAGAAAATTAAATAACAGTAAACCTTTAAAGGAATTACCTGAACATACCTTAGAAGCAGTTACAGAAATAGCTGAGCCTGTGGCCCCGCAGAATATTGTAGTTATAGAGGAAAAAGTAGAAGAAGTTGGGTTCAACAGGCCGTCGTTTGAATTTATTTTGAATGATAATTCGTCATCTGATAAGTTTGATTTCGAGGAAAAATCTGTTGACAGTATTTTTGACAGACCTTTAAGCGCAGAGGAAGAACGCATTATTGCTGAAAAGCAAAGGCTAATGGAACTTAAAGTAGCTCAGGCTGAAGCTTCTGAGCAGCAAGTTGCTGAGGAAATAACTCCAGAACCTGCACCTCAAACAATTCCTGTACCTCAGCCTACACCAGCTCCAGAGCCTGAACCAGTGGTTCCTGAGCCAGTTATTTATAGGCAAGAACCTGTAGTTCAAATACAGGAAGAAGTAAAGGTTCCTGAATCTGCTCCAATACCTATTCCCGAGCCTACGCTTTTTAGAGCTCCTGAGGCTGTTAAAGTGGTGTTGCAAGAAAGAGCTCCTGAGCTACCGAAAGAAGAGCCTGTGGGTAATCTTAGGCCAACCATAAACGATATTCTAGCCGGCAAGAGTAGTAACAACTCTGTTAACTTGAATTTGGAAAGCAACAAGCCCGCAATAACAGACCTTAAAAAGGGAATAACCCTTAATGAGAAATTACTATACATTAAGGATTTGTTTAATGGTTATAACCTGGCATATTCTGAAGCAATAGATCTGATCAATAAAATGCCAGATCTTAAAACAGCGGATACATTCCTTAAAAATAATTATGCAGAGAAGAATAACTGGGATACAAAACAGACTACTGTTGATAAATTCTATGAATTGCTAAATCAGCGTTTTTCGTAGTCTTTAGATAAAGCCCATCCTATTTGAATCAAGCTTCAGGAAGATAAAGAGCAATATTGTAAAGCTCCAAAGAGAAGATCCACCATAACTGATAAAAGGCAGCGGTATGCCAATTACAGGCACAATGCCTATTGCCATACCGATATTTATAAACACGTGGAAGAACAGGATACTCGCCACACAGTAGCCATATACTCTGGAGAAGGTGGATCGCTGTCGTTCCGCAAGATTTATCAGGCGAAGTAATAGGAATAAGAACAAGCCAATTACCACAAAGCAACCTACAAAACCCCATTCTTCACCAATTGTTGAGAATATAAAGTCTGTACTTTGGGCTGGTACATAGCCATACTTTGTTTGTGTTCCTTGTAAAAAGCCTCGGCCTGTTAGCTGACCCGAACCAATTGCAATTTTGGATTGTATAACATTGTACCCAACTCCTTTGGGATCCATTTTTAGCCCTAAAATTAGCTCTATCCTCGTGCGTTGGTGTTGCTTTAAAACTTTTTCATAAGCTATCCTTACAACAAATAAATAAGCAATGGCAACTATTGTTACAATGATAGCAGAAAACATCACCTTTTGCTTTCGCTTGTTTTGGTAAACAAAAATGCCTCCAATTGCAAGAATAATGGGGATTAATATTTGTAAAGGAACAAGGAAATCTGCCACAAATAAAACGATCATCCCTAAAAAGATTAATAAGAAATAACCAGATAATCCTTCTCTATACATTGGAAACATGAATGCAAGGAAAACGAGAGCTGATCCGGTATCAGGTTGAAGCATGATTAGCACCAGGGGAATCCCCATGATTAATCCTGCAAAAGCTATAGATTTTAGATCTCTAAATTTGGGACTAAAACTGCTGATATACCTTGCCAGCAGCAGCGCTGTACCAAACTTCGCAAATTCAGAGGGTTGTAACCTAAAGCCTCCTCCTAAGGATATCCAGGCCTGATTTCCGCCTACATTTCTACCCACAATCAAAACCAAGATGAGGAGCAACACAGTAACACCGTAAACAATAGGAGAGAAGACACTAAAGAATTTGGCGTCTAATAACAGTATTGAAAAACCAAGAACCAAACCGGCAATAATGTAGATCAGTTGCTTACCATAATTGCTGCTGAAATTAAACAAAGATGAGTCCGCACTATTGTGTGAAGGTACTGAGGCATAAATGTTTACGTAGCCGACCGTACACAAAGCAATATAGATCAGAATAGTAATCCAATCCACATTAAAGAAAAATCTATTGCTTTGCTGAGTGCTCATTTTTTATTAGGGTTGGATTTTTTATGTTGGGTAAATCTGTCACTTTTTTAGGTTCAGTACTATTGATGCTTTTTTTAAGAGAATCTGCTTTGCCTGCAGAATCTAAATTAGTAGCCTTAGGCTTTACCTTCGGTTTTGGAGGTGCTGGAAGTATTACTTGTTTTTTCATCCACTCTACTCTATCTCTTCTGTTAGGAGCTATACTATCTTTAAGGTATTTTTCTGTAATATAACTTGCAATCGGCGCGGCATAGGTACCACCGAAACCTGCATTTTCTACAATAACAGCAATGGCAATTTTTGGATTGTCGCGCGGAGCAAAACCGATAAATACAGAGTGGTTTTTACCACGTGGATTTTGTACTGTACCAGTTTTTCCGCACATCACAATTCCATCTATTCTTGAAGCTACGGCTGTACCCCAGGGAGAATTCACCGCTTCTTCCATCCCGTCGATTACCGGCCCAAAGCGGGCTGCATCAACACCAACATAGTTTTTCTTTAGATATTCCTTTTTAATCACATGGTCTTTTCCTATGGATTTAACCAGATGAGGCTTTATGTAATAACCTTTATTGGCGATGGCAGCCATAATGTTTGCCATTTGTAGTGGTGTAGCATCCATCTCTCCTTGCCCAATAGCTAATGAAATAACGGTGGAATAGCCCCAGTACTTGCTGTATTTCTTTGAATAGTAAGCTGCATCATATAGTCGGCCTTTTCGTTCTCCAGGCAAATCTATACCAAGGGTGTCTCCAAGTCCCCATAGTTTTACTTTCTTTTGCCAGTAATCATATGCTATTTTCTGATTTTTGAACTTTTTCTGTGTTAATAATTTCTGGAATACATAACACGCGTAAGTATTACATGATCTGGCAAGAGCTCTTCGCATTGCAATATTTCCATCTACGTGCTCACATTTGGTGATATGATTTCCAACCTTGAAATACCCCGGACAATTGAATGTAGTATTCTCATCAATAACGCCTTCTTGCAATCCAATCAAAGCATCTAACGGCTTAAATGAAGAGCCTGGTGAATAATACCCCTGAATAGGACGAATATTAAGTGCACGGTTTGGATCTTTAAGCAAATTCATGTAATTGTTTCCCTGCTCCCTACCTACCATTAGATTAGGATCATAACCCGGACTGCTCACAAATGCCAGTATTTCGCCAGTTGCAGGTTCTATTGCAACAATACTACCTACCTTGTTTTTGAGTAATTCTTCTCCCAATTTCTGAATTCCTATATCAAGTGAGGATATGAGCTGTTCTCCGGATACAGCTGAAGTATCAAATTTACCCTCTGCATAACTACCCTTAGGTACATTATGGACATCATAGAGCATATTTACAACCCCTCTTTTTCCTCTTAGCATCGTTTCGTAAGATTTCTCTACACCTGTTTTTCCAATATAATCTCCCGATCTGTAATAACCTTCAGATCTTTCAATATCAGTAGGACTTACCTCTTTTATATATCCTAAAAAGTGGCCGGCTATGCTATCAGGATATTGCCTTATCGTACGACTTTGTACAAAGAACCCGGGAAAACGATATAGTTTTTCAGATAAGGATTGATAAATGCTTACCGAAAGTTGTTTCTCAAATATGCTTGGCTGATATCTGGATTGATTTAAAGCTTTCTTGAAGCTCTTTCTGAATCTTGTCGTATCGATACCGATAATATTGCAAAGTGCAATGGTGTCAAACTCCTTTACATCATTTGGTATAACCATCAAATCGTATACCGGCTCATTCTGTACAAGAACTTTCTCATTCCTATCTAAAATAACCCCACGAGCAGGGAAAGTATAGAGTTTACGCAATACATTACTCTCTGCAGAAAGGAAATATTTGTCGCTAAATACCTGTATATAGAAAAGTGTGCCTAATAATATTAGTGATACAACAATAAATAATCCCTGTACAATGTATTTTCGATTAAACAGATTATCCATTAGCGTACCTTCCTGTTATAAAATATAAACTCAATTAAGGTAACGAGGAACAGTGTGAAAACAGCACTTAAAAGACATTTTAGCAGGGTGTATGAAAACTCCGTTAATCTAAATGTTTCTAAAAAGAAGAGCACAATGTGATGTGCAAATGTGCATAAAAAGGCATACAATAGAAACCATTTGATTCCCATATTTCCAAGAGTGGGCTCTGGTTCATCAAAACCATCTCTACTTACTGTTACCGAAATGAAAAGTATTCTTACAAAAACTAAGGTTACACATGCTGCGGTATGAACGCCTAATGTATCATAAAACGCATCCAGCGTTAAACCGGTAGCAAAAGCGATTAGATAAAGCAACAGATTCGGAATACCAAATGGGAGCAATAGCAAAAACAATATGTAAACAAAAGGAGTTGCCATATTGTAAAAGCTCAAATTCCTAAGTATTAGGATTTGAAATAAAAGTAGTATGAACCACCTAACTATGTTTGTTAATACTAATCTACTGCTCATTGGGTAATTTCGCTTCTAATTCTGTTTGTTCCTTTGCCAGTTTATTTTTAATGACGTAAACGTATTGTAGGGTGCTAAAATCATTAAAAAGATTAATTTCAACGGTCATAAAGTTATCTCCGGTAGAAATACCGGTATTGCTAACTGTACCAACAGGAATACCTGATGGGAAAAATGAGAAACCTGATGTAACTACAGTGTCCTTTAGCTTTATTTTAAAGTGATTAGGTATTTCCTTAATATAAGCCTTTCTGTAATCTGAGTTTCTATCTCCCCATACCAATGAACCAACTGCATTGTTTCTTTTAAGGCTCACACTGATGTGAGTGTCTTTATGCAATAAAGAACGTACAGTTGCCAGATGGTCTGAAACATCTTGTACAAAACCTACTACACCTTTTCCTGGAGAAATAACCGGCATATTAGTTTCAATACCGTCATCTTTACCGCGGTTAATGGTGATGAAATTGTTTCGGTTTGTAATAGAGTTTTTGATAACTCTGGCCGAAAGGTAAGTGTATTGAGGTGGTCCGATAGAGTCCTTCACTACAACATCCTTAGCTGTGTCTATATTTTTAAGGGCAAGTATCTCCGTCTTCAGTTTCGCATTCTCTACTGCCAGGCTATCATTTACAGAACCCAGGTTCATGTACTTTTTTAATACATTAAGGTTGATGTAAACATCACCTACAATTTTATTGGTTGAGTTGATGGTTACACTACGTTGATAGGAGTTGTTTCTTACGGTAAGAACAACTCCTATACTAAAGAATATGATGAAGAAGAAAAATGCGTTATATCTGCTTATAAAAATCCAAAGGTTACGCATATTCTAAATATAAGAGGGAAGCCCTTAGTTTATCTTCATTTAATTATTGCATTAAGAATTTGAAACCGCCAATGTTTTTTAAGGCGATACCCGTACCACGTACAACTGCACGAAGAGGATCTTCTGCAACGTGAACCGGCAATTTCGTTTTAGCAGCTACACGTTTATCTAAGCCACGAAGCAATGCGCCACCACCGGTTAAATAAATACCAGTTTGGTAAATATCAGCAGAAAGCTCTGGTGGAGTAATCTCTAAAGCTTTAAGAATAGCTTCTTCAATTTTCGAAATAGATTTATCTAAGCAGTGTGCAATCTCGGTATAAGAAACGGTAATTTGTTTAGGAACACCTGTCATCAAATCTCTTCCTTGTACAGCAAAATCAGCAGGTGGATCTTGCAACTCAGGTAATGCAGCACCTACTTCAATTTTAATTTTTTCAGCAGTACGATCACCGATCATAATGTTGTGCTGGCGACGGATATAGTTTACAATATCAGAGTCAAAGTTGTCTCCCGCAACGCGGATAGACTGGTCGCATACAATACCAGACAAAGCGATTACCGCGATCTCTGTAGTACCACCGCCTATGTCAATGATCATGTTACCCATTGGTTCTTCCACGTCGATACCGATACCCACAGCAGCAGCCATAGGCTCATGGATCAGATAAACTTCTTTAGCGCCTGCAATTTCTGCAGAATCCCTTACCGCACGTTTTTCAACCTCGGTAATACCAGAAGGAATACAAATTACCATTCTTAACGAAGGGAACATCCAGCCTTTACCGCCATTTAACATGCGGATCATACCTTTGATCATGGCTTCAGCAGCATTGAAATCAGCAATAACACCATCTTTTAGAGGTCTTACTGTTCTGATATTATCATGGGTTTTACCCTCCATTTGCATGGCTTGCCTACCAATCGCTATAATTTTATTTGTTTGTCTGTCAAAAGCAACGATTGAAGGTTCATCAACTACTACTTTGTCATTATGTATAATCAAGGTGTTTGCTGTACCTAAATCGATAGCAACCTCTTGTGTAAACCAGTTAAATAGACCCATTTATAGGTGATAATTTAAGTATTAAAAATTCTATGTACTATAGTAATGTAAAACTACGTCTTTTTATTGTATTGAGAGACAAATAAAGTTAGTGTTTAAAATGTCTGACACCAGTAGTAACCATTGCAATACCTTTTTCATTAGCCATATTTACAGAATCAGCATCTTTAATAGAGCCGCCTGGCTGTAAAACTGCGGTGATGCCAGCTTCAGCAGCTATTTCTACGCAATCAGGGAAAGGGAAAAACGCATCAGAAGCCATAACCGAACCTTTTAAATCGAAATTGAAAGCTTCAGCTTTAACAATTGCTTGTTTTAATGCATCAACTCTTGAAGTCTGACCAACACCGCTTGACAACAACTGATCATTTTTAACAAAAACAATAGTGTTTGATTTAGTATGCTTTACAATTTTATTTGCAAAATGTAAGTCAATTAACTCTTGAGCAGTAGGTGCTTTCTCCGTTACAGTGGTCATTTGATCAGGACCTTCAATAACTAAATCCTTATCTTGCTCAATAACGCCGTTTAATAACGTTTTGAATTGTTTTTGGCTTAATTCCACATCGTTACGCTTTAAAATTACTCTATTCTTTTTAGCGCGGAAAAGCTCAACAGCTTCAACTTGATAAGAAGGGGCGATCAATACTTCGAAAAACAATTTGTTAATTTCTGTTGCAGTAGCCAAGTCAACCTCTCTGTTGGCAATTAATACACCGCCAAATGCAGAAACCGGATCGCAAGCTAACGCTACGTTCCATGCATCTAAAAGATTGGTTCTTGAAGCTACGCCACAAGCATTTGTATGCTTTAAAATTGCAAACGTAGGTGCTTCAAATTCATCAATTAAAGCAACAGCAGCATCAACATCCACAAGGTTGTTGTAAGAAAGCTCTTTGCCATTTAATTTGGTGAACATTGCATCTAAATCGCCATAAAACACACCTTGTTGGTGAGGGTTTTCACCATATCTTAACACTTGTGCTTTATTAATGCTTTGTTTAAATACGTCAAGTGGTTCTTCAGTATTGAAATAATTGAAGATTGCAGTATCGTAGTTAGATGAGGTATGGAATGCTTTTTTGGCGTACGCTTTACGTTGAGTTAAAGTAGTTTCTCCGGCTTGATTTTCCAGTTGCTCCTGTAAAGTTGAATAATCATCTTTAGAAGCAAGGATTACTACGTCATTAAAGTTTTTAGCAGCAGCTCTGATTAGTGAGATACCACCGATATCTATTTTCTCAATAATTTCTTCTTCAGTACCACCAGCTTTTAGTGTTTCTTCGAAAGGATATAAGTCAACAATAACAAGGTCAATTTCAGGGATTTCATACTGAGTGATTTGTTCCTGATCAGAACTTAAAGCTCTGCGGTTTAAAATACCACCGAAAACTTTAGGGTGTAAAGTTTTAACTCGCCCACCTAAAATTGAAGGATAACCGGTAAGGTCTTCAACTGCGGTAACAGGTAAATTTAAATCTTTAATAAATTGTTCTGTACCTCCGGTAGAAAACAATTGAACACCTTGTTTTGCCAGCAGGCGAACTAAAGGCTCTAAACCATCTTTGTAATAAACTGAAATTAAAGCGTTTTTGATCTTTATAGATTGACTCATTAGAGAAAAATTTTGAGCCGCAAAAGTACCTATTTTTCTTTTAATGTCAAACGGTTATTTATTGTGTTGTAAATGGAAATATCCTTTTTGTTTTCAAGGCGTTCATTTTAAAGATAGAATGTAGCTAACCATTATTTTAGCATCCTCAATTGATACCTTTGGGTGGTCGCTCATTGTGGCGCTTCCCCAGGCTCCTTTGCCTCCGCTAACCACCTTTTGGGCAAGCATGTCAATGTACACACGCTGAACCGGATATCTTTTGGCTATATCTTTAAAAGCTGGCCCTATTGATTTTTTAAGTTCTTTATGACAGCTGTAACAATCTGAATAAGCAATAAGTACTTCTCCCTTTTGAGATATTGATACAGGTATGGAATCATTTTTCCCGGAGATCGCCCGGATATAGTCTGTTTTTTGTATTGGTGTTTTAACTCCAGAATTAGTACAAGCTAGGGGGCTAGCAGTCATTAATAATAAGCAGTAACCATACAGAGGATACTGCTTCCTTATCCAGCCAATCTGAAGCATAAAGTTGTAGCTGATTATTTTTTTATCTTTTTGATAATACCGTCTATGATGCGAGGGTAATGTAGGTGTTCTAGTTGTTGACCTTTAAATTTAATCATTTCGAGGTTGTCGTCTTTATCTATGCGATATTTTGCCTGATAGATATATTCCCCCTCGTCGTAATTTTCATCAACGTAATGTATGGTTATACCGCCTTCGGATTCTTTCGCAGCCATAACAGCATTGTGTACATTATCACCATACATTCCTTTTCCACCAAACTTAGGTAAGATGGCAGGGTGGATGTTGACAATACGTCCTGGATATTCATTAATTAAATTTTTAGGAATTAACCATAGAAAGCCGGCTAATACAATAAGGTCGATGTCCAGATTTTTTAACAGATCTATAATGTTGTCTGTTTGATAAAATTCGTGCCTGTCGAAAATATGTGAAGGAATTTCAAAGTTATCTGCGCGCTGTAGTACGTAGGCGTCGGGATTGTTTGTAAGCACCAATGCAATTTCTACTTCTGGATTACTTTTAAAATGCTCCATTAGTTTTTGAGCATTAGATCCTGACCCTGAGGCAAATATGGCTATACGTTTTTTCATTGGGCAATATTAAATTGAGGCTATCTATTCTTTTTCAAAGGTAGTAATGTTATCATTATGTCCAAAAATAGCATTTTAAGCCTTTAATGAAAGCTTTTTAATTGGAGTTTTTGAATGTGGGCTATGTTTTGCCTGACTTCTTTTGCTCACCTTCTGCATAGTTCCTGCGGGCTCTCTGCGGAGAAAAGTCCTTTTTTGTGCATTAGCTGCGCTAAAGCTCCGCAGGAAGTGCGCAGAAGAGGCATTGTTTTAACCTTGGGCTAACGATATAGTAATGGCAAGTATTTATGTTGGAGAAGATTAAAAAAAATATTTATGTTCTGATTTTGTATTTTAAAAACATTAGTTCTATATTTGCAGTCCGAAAAATAAGAAGAAATTAAAAGAGCTGGTCTCAACATAAAATATTTTAATAACAAAAAATGGCAAATCATAAATCTTCATTAAAGAGAATTAGAGCAAACGCAACTAAACGTTTACGTAATAGATATCAAGCAAAAACAACTCGTACGTTTATCAAAAGACTGCGTGGTGCTGAAGATAAAAAAACAGGATTAGAGTTACTTCCTAAAGTAATTTCTATGTTAGATCGTTTAGCCAAAAAAAGCGTTATTCACAAAAATAAAGCAGCTAACAACAAATCTAAGTTAACTAAGTTTGTTAATGGCTTAAAATAAATATAGCTTTACAATATTGTAAGAGGGATATGCATTGCATATCCCTTTTTTTATGTTCAAAAAAGCGAGTTGATGAAACCTTACCAACCAAAACTAGGTATAAAATTATGGGCAGAGGCCGACAGGCCCCGCGAGAAGTTATTACTGAATGGCCGTAGGCATTTAACAGATGCAGAGCTTATTGCTATTTTAATTGGTTCCGGTAATAGAAATGAAAGCGCAGTTGATCTGAGTAAACGAATACTTGCTGAATATGAGAACGACCTTGATGCTCTGGGGAAAGTTTCTGTAAAAAGCCTTTCCCAGTTTAAGGGTATCGGAGAAGCCAAAGCTATAGCTATCATTGCAGCGCTGGAATTAGGTAGGAGGCGAAAGGAGAGTGCCGCGACTGAAGTGATTAGTATAACTTCATCAAAGGATGCTTTTGAAGTGCTACTTCCGGTTTTTGCCGATTTGAATCACGAAGAGTTTTGGATTTTGATTCTGAATCAGGCAAATCGTGTTATTGGAAAGCAACTCATCAGTAAAGGTGGGCTTGCGGGTACTATAGCTGATCCAAAAATTATTTTTAAAACTGCAATCGAGCATAATGCCGCTTTTATTATTCTTGCCCACAATCATCCTTCTGGAAATTTAAAGCCAAGTGGACAAGATATAAGCATTACCAAAAAGTTAGTTGAGGGTGGGAAGATGCTTGACTTACAAGTATTAGATCATCTTATTTTAACGGATAGAGCCTATTATAGTTTTGGCGATGAGGGCTTAATATAGCAATGAATGAATTTCCCTGTTAAATTTGAACTTTTTGGTCAGCTCTACCACTGGCATTATATTTTTGAAACCTTATCTTTTCTGATAGGAGTTAGAGTTTATTATTTCTTGAAGAAAAGGGTAGCCGATCCGATTTCTGATGAAAATAGGTTGTGGATTATGCTTGGTGCAATGGTTGGTGCATTGTTCGGTTCAAGAATAATCGCCGCACTTGAAGATCCAGAATCTATAAAACGGCTGACTTTATTTGCATTTTTTAGCAATAAAACAATAGCCGGCGGCTTTGTTGGAGCTTTATTTGGAGTGGAGTTGGTTAAGAAAGCTATAAATGTTAAGGTTGCTTCAGGAGACTTGTATGTTATTCCAATTATAGTTGCATTGTTTATTGGACGTATCGGCTGTCTTTTGATGGGAATAGACGAACCAACCTTTGGTATTGAAACCGATTTCTTTATGGGAATGGATTTGGGTGATGGTATAAAAAGGCATCCTGTAGCCCTGTATGAAATGATTTATATGGTGTTGCTATTTATATTTTTTACTTCTTTAAAACGGGAATTGATTAATGGCGACCGTTTTAAATTGTTTATGGTTCTGTATTTTTTATACAGATTCCTGGTAGAGTTTATTAAGCCTTATCATCCGCTGTTTTTGGATTTAAGTATCATTCATTGGATCTCATTGTTTATATTCATCTATTATAACAAGTTTATTATTCGCATTTCAAAAGAAACCTTCAAATGAAAACAAGAGATTATATTTATTACGACTATACAAAAAGTCTATGTCCGGAGTGTTTGGAATTAATAGATGCTAAAATTGTTTTTCAGGACGAGAAGGTTTACATGTTAAAGCACTGTAAAACTCATGGTGATAGTAAAGTGGTAATAGCTGATGATGTAGAATATTATAAGCAGATTAGAAATTATAACAAGCAGTCAGAAATGCCGTTGAAGTTTAATACTAAAGTGCATTACGGGTGCCCTTATGATTGTGGGTTGTGTACAGATCATGAACAGCACTCGTGTTTAACGATAATTGAGGTGACGGATAGGTGTAATTTAAGTTGCCCAACTTGTTATGCGATGTCATCTCCTACTTATGGCAGGCACCGTTCTCTTGAGGAAATCAACAAAATGATGGATACCGTGGTGGCTAATGAAGGAGAGCCTGATGTGGTTCAGATTTCTGGAGGAGAACCAACAGTTCATCCTGATTTCTTTAAAATTCTAGATCTTGCAAAAAGTAAGCCTATTAAACATCTAATGTTGAATACCAATGGAATCAGGATTGCAAAGGATGTCAACTTTGTTGAGAAATTAGCATCTTATATGCCTGATTTTGAGGTTTACCTTCAGTTTGATAGTTTTAATGCACATGTTTTAGAGAAATTAAGAGGAGAGGATCTTACTGAGGTAAGAAGAAAAGCTATAGAAAACCTCAATAAATTTAATGTTTCAACCACGTTGGTGGTTACTTTACAAAAGGGATTAAATGATGATGAGATTGGCGATATCTTAGATTATGCCTTGAAACAGAAATGTGTTCGGGGAGTAACATTTCAACCAACCCAGGTGGCCGGAAGGAATGATAATTATAATGATCAGAAGGGTAGGATAACCTTAACAGAGGTTAGACGAAAAATATATGAGCAATATCCATTGTTTACTCCTCAGGATTTGATTCCGGTGCCTTGTAACCCAGATGCACTTTGTATGGCTTATGCACTTAAAATTGGTGATGATGTTATCCCAATGACACATTTGATTAATCCTGAAGACTTGCTTAACAATTCAAAAAATACCATTGTGTTTGAACACGATGAGAAATTAAAGGAACATTTGCTAAATTTATTTAGTACAGGAATATCTGTTGATTGTGCAGAGGGTGAGTTTGGTGAACTTATGTGTTGTTTGCCAAGAGTAAAATCAGATCACCTGAATTATAATAACCTGTTTCGAATTATTATTATGAATTTTATGGATCCTTTGGATTTTGATGTACGAGCCGTGAAAAAATCTTGCGTTCATATTGTGAGTGATAAAATGAAAATCATTCCGTTTGAAACCATGAATATTTTTTACAGAGATGATAAAATTAATGCAATCAGAGAAAAGTTGAATTTCAGTTAAAATCGGAAAATATGGAAGGGATTGTCGTATTGTCGATAATATATTGGTTGGTAGTTGGTGTAATCTTATTGATAGGAGTTATTAAGGTAATTTCCGCGTCTATAAATAACACGCCAACAAAGCCAGGGTTAAAACTGGTGATTGCTTCGGTGATTATGCTAGTGATTGGGGTTGGTGCCTGTGCTGCAATTTTGGGTGGTATCAGCATGCATTAGTGATATTTCATAAAATTAATGGTTCTAGGCTATCCTTAGCTTTCTGCTTTCAGCATTAAATAATATCTTTGCGTTTTATAAAATAAAAATGAAGATATCGTACAATTGGCTAAAACAGTTCATTCAAACAGATAAAACACCCCAGGAACTTTCTCTTATATTAACCAATATAGGATTGGAAGTGGAAAGCTTAGAAACTGTACAGCCTGTTGCTGGTGGTTTGGAAGGATTGGTTGTAGGTCATGTATTAACTTGTACACAACACCCTAATGCAGATCGTCTTCGTGTAACAACGGTTGATGTTGGTGGGCCAGATGTTTTGCAGATTGTTTGTGGTGCTCCAAACGTAGCTCAAGGCCAGAAGGTTATTGTTGCTACTGTTGGCACAACTGTTTACCCTAATGAAGGAGAACCTTTTAAAATTAACAAATCGAAAATAAGAGGCGAGGTATCTGAAGGGATGATCTGTGCTGAAGATGAGATTGGTTTGGGCGTTTCTCATGATGGAATTCTTGTTTTGCCTGCCGATACCGCAATTGGTATTGCGGCTAAAGAATACTTTAAATTAGAAGATGATTATCTTTTTGAGATAGGTTTAACACCTAATAGGGCAGATGCGACCTCACATTTAGGTGTAGCCAGAGATTTGGCCGCTTATTTCCGTACCAGCATTCAAATGCCTGATGTTTCTGGTTTTAAAACTAATAATGAAAACCTTAAAATCGAAGTTAAGGTTGAGGATACTGATGCTTGTCCACGTTATAGCAGTGTAACCATAAGTGGTGTTACTGTTAAAACCTCTCCAGATTGGCTTCAGGATAAATTAAAAGTAATAGGCATCAGACCAATCAATAACATTGTAGATATCACCAATTATGTTTTACATGATTTAGGTTTGCCTCTTCATGCTTTTGACGCTGATCAGATAAAAGGAGCACAGGTATTTGTTAAGAAATGTGCAGAGGGAACACCTTTTGTAACTCTTGATGGAGTTGAGCGTAAGCTTTCGGCGGAGGATTTGATGATCTGTAATGCAGAAGGTCCTATGTGTATTGCTGGTGTTTTTGGTGGCAAAACCTCTGGAATAACTGAAAATACCAAAAATGTATTTCTGGAAAGTGCTTATTTCGATTCAGTATCTGTACGTAAAACTTCTAAACGCCACGGTTTAAAAACTGATGCTTCGTTTAGATATGAACGTGGTGCAGATCCAGAGATTACAACTTTTGCTTTAAGACGGGCAGCATTGTTAATTCAGGAATTGGCAGGTGGCGAGATTGCTTCTTCGATTTCAGATATCTATGCTAAGCCGATAAAACCATTTGATGTTGAAGTTAGCTATCAAAACATCAATAAATTAATCGGAGCTAATATTCCGGCTGAAGAGATTAAAGGCATAATTACAGCATTAGGTATCGAGGTAACTAAAGAAACAGCAGAAGGTTTGGATCTGAAAGTACCTAGTTTTAAAGTTGATGTAACCCGTGAATGTGATATTACCGAAGAGGTTTTAAGGATTTATGGCTACAACAACATTGAAATTCCAAGTAAAATAAATGCATCGTTATCTTATAGCGCTAAACCAGATAGAGAACAGACGCAACACGTTATTGCTGATATGTTAACTGCTAATGGCTTTTTGGAGATTTGGTGTAATTCATTAACAAGGGGGGCATATTCAAAGCTACCTGAGCAAGCAGTACATATCTTAAATCCGCTAAGTTCAGATTTAAATGTAATGCGCCAGGAATTGCTTTTGCCTGCCTTAGAAAGCGTTGCTTATAACCTGAACAGGAAAACTGCAGATATTAAGTTTTATGAATTTGGTAAAACTTATCATTTGATAAATGAGAAATATGTAGAGCGTCCACGCTTATTGATTTTACTATCTGGTTCAAATCAATCTGAGCAATGGAATCATAAGGTTTCTCCGGTAAGTTTTTACAGTTTAAAAGCAGCTGTTGATGCAGTTATAGGTCGTTTAGGCATAACTAGCTATCAAACTGAAGAGGTTAAAGACGAAAATTTTGCTTTTGGCTTAAAATACTTCAGGGGTGAAAAGGCAATAGTAACCTTTGGAGCGGTAACTGGTGCCGATAAAAAGAAAGCAGATATTGATAAAGATGTTTATTACGCAGATTTTGATTGGGCACAGCTTTTAGATATTGTTAGAAAAAATAAAATTATAAATAAAGAGGTTTCAAAGTATCCGTCAGTAAGAAGAGACTTATCGATGTTGGTAGATACAAATGTTACTTTTGATGATTTAAAGACCATTGCATTCAAAGCAGAGCGCAAACTCATTAAGAATGTACAGGTATTTGATGTTTACGTTGGAGATAAATTGCCAGCCGGTAAAAAGTCTTATGCACTTAATTTTACCCTTCAAGATGAAGAGCAAACATTAACTGATAAACAGATTGATTCCGTTATGCAAAAGATTATATCTAACTTAGCGCAAACGGCGAAAGCAGAAATCAGAAAATAGATTGGTATTTCCCGGGAAATAAAATTTTTAAATAAAAATCAACTTTAGTAGAATGTCTTCTGTAGCAGATCAGTTAAATTCAGTATTACAAAAAACAACTCGTTTAATAGAGCTTTGTAATGCTTTGCAAGAGGAAAATGATTTATTAAAGCTTGAAAATCAATCAGTAAAAGTTGCCCTTGATACCTCGAAAGGTAAGAACAATGAGCTCGAAGAAAAGCTTAGAGTTTTGAAGCTTGCGAAAAGTATTGATGGCACAAGTGAAAAGACACTTGATATAAAGCAAAAAATTAACGATTTTGTGCGTGAAATAGACAAGTGTGTTGTATTACTTAAGAAATAAGCAATACTTGAAAAGTGAAACAAAGCTAAGAAATGGGAGAAATCTCTATAAAAATAACTATTTCCGATCGTATCTACCCCTTAAAGGTTAATACGGAGGAGGAAGAAATTGTAAGGCGAGCAGCCAAGATTATTAACGAGCGCATAAAGGACTATCAGGAAAATTATGCCGTTCGCGATAAACAGGATTTGCTTTCTATGGCAGTACTGCATTATGCAACCGCAGTATTGAGGGTAGAAAACAAAGTTCAGGATCAGGATACTGCTGTGACCGAGAAGGTGGAAGAACTGGATAGTTTATTAAGTGATTTTTTCTCAAAATAAGATCGTTCTTTATATTAGTTAAGATAACAAAGATATTAGCCGTAGCTAGGTTTTTGAGTTTCATTATTTTTAAAACTTAACACTTCAATATTTATAGGATTAAGAAGGTGTATTTCATTTGCATTTATGTACCTGAAAATGACTTAAATCCTAATTATAATTCGTTGAGGTTTTTAAAACTTTGGGACTTAATAAAGTTAGTTGCGGCTTTTTTTTAAACAATTTTTAACAGCTATACACTTGTATGAGCTGTTTTATATAGAAAAATAGAATGGAAATATTAGGATACGTACTTGCCGGATTAGTACTCGGCATTTTGATAGGCAGATACCTGCTGCGTAGCTTGCTTAAAAAGCAGGAAATCGCAGTTCAGAGCAAAGTGAAGAAAATACTTAAAGATGCAGAAAGTAATGCCGAAATCTTAAAGAAAGATAGGTTACTGGAAGCGAAAGAAAAGTTTTTGCAAATGAAATCTGAGCATGAGCAAGAAGTAAATACTAAAAACAATCAGATCAACCAACGCGAGAATACATTAAAGCAAAAAGAGCAGTCTTTAAACCAGAAACTTGAAAATGCTAACCGCAAAGATCAAGAACTGGATAACCACAAAAAGAACCTGGAGAAACAAACTGAAATTGCTGTAAAGAAACAAGAAGAGGTTGAGTTGTTAAAAAATCAACATGTAAAGCAATTAGAAACTATTGCAGGTTTAAGTGCTGATGAGGCAAAAAGCCAGTTGGTTGAAACAATGAAGCAGGAAGCACGTACTCAGGCAATGATCCAGGTTAAGGATATTGTAGATGAGGCTAAACTTACTGCAACAAAAGAAGCAAAGAAAGTAGTTATACAGACCATACAGCGTACCGCTGTTGAAGCTGCTATAGAGAATACAGTTTCAGTTTTTCATATTGAAAGTGATGAAATTAAAGGACGCGTTATTGGACGTGAAGGTCGTAACATTCGTGCCTTAGAAGCTGCTACTGGTATTGAGATTATTGTAGATGATACTCCAGAAGCAATTATCTTATCAGGATTTGATCCGGTAAGAAGAGAAATTGCGCGTTTGGCATTACACCGTTTGGTTACTGATGGTAGGATTCACCCTGCCCGTATTGAAGAGGTAGTTGCTAAAACCAAGAAACAGATTGAGGATGAGATTGTAGAGATTGGTGAGCGTACTGTAATTGATTTGGGTATTCACGGATTACATCCTGAGTTGATTAGAATGGTTGGACGTATGCGTTACCGTTCATCTTACGGACAAAACTTATTACATCACTCACGTGAGGTTGCTAATTTCTGTGCTACTATGGCTGCAGAACTTGGTTTAAATGCTAAAATGGCTAAGCGTGCTGGTCTATTACACGATATAGGTAAAGTGCCTGATGATAATCCGGAATTACCTCACGCAATTTTGGGTATGCAATTGGCTGAGAAATATAAAGAGCATCCTGAAATTTGCAATGCTATCGGTGCTCACCATGACGAGATAGAGATGACTTCAATGATATCGCCAATTGTTCAGGCTTGTGATGCGATATCTGGCGCACGTCCTGGTGCAAGACGCGAGGTTGTTGAAAGCTATATTAAGCGATTAAAAGAATTAGAGGAACTGGCCCTTTCTTATCCAGGTGTAGAGAAAACATTTGCAATCCAGGCAGGTAGAGAGCTTAGGGTTGTGGTTGAAAGCGAAAGAGTAACTGATCAGCAAGCCGAATTATTAGCGGCTGATATCTCGAACCGTATTCAGACTGAAATGACTTATCCTGGCCAGATTAAAGTGACTGTGATTAGAGAAACCAGATCGGTTTCTTTTGCAAAATAGAATAAACAAGCCTACGTCATTGTTGTAGGCTATTAATATTTCATAAAAGCGACGGTTTATTCTGTCGCTTTTTTTATTTTTACTCAGTAAACTTATAACGATATGAAAACGGAGCAAAGAAGTGCAGTGGATGTCCTTTTTGATAAATACGCAGAAAGTCATCAAAATCCTTCAAATGAAATTATTCACTGGATATGTGTTCCGCTAATTGTATTTAGTTTATTAGGTTTGGTTTGGGCAATTCCTTTTCCGCATCTGGAGTTTTTGGGTAAGTATAATGGTTACTTGAACTGGGCTTCTTTCTTAATCGCATTTTCTATCTATTACTATTTAAAGCTTTCGCCTGTATTGTCATATCTTATGTTGTTTCTTATTTTTGGTATGAGTATGGGTATTGTTCAATTGGAAAAACTGGAAGCTGGCGGTGGGCCAGCATTGTGGCTTGTATGTCTGGTAATTTTTGTGGTTGCATGGATAGGGCAGTTTATAGGGCATAAAATAGAAGGAAAAAAGCCTTCTTTTTTAGATGATGTTAAGTTCCTATTAATCGGCCCAATTTGGTTATTGCACTTTATTTGTAAAAAAGTTGGGCTAAGATACTGAGCCTAATAGTACTTAACATACAGTTAACACTCTGGTAAACGAATGGTAATTTACATCTAACATACACCTAACATTGTGGTAATAGCTTTGCTGAAAATTAATATACGGCAAATTGAAATCACAACTAAATCTTAAAAAGGCAATAATTACAGCCTTATTTGTAATTATCGGCACAGCAGTATTTGCACAAACAGGCAAAATTTCAGGAAAGGTATCTGATAAGAAAACCGGTGAGACACTTATTGGTGTTACGGTTAAGATAAAGAATACCCCAAAAGGTATGGCTACAGATGTTGATGGTAAGTATTCATTAACAGGATTAGCTAACGGAAAATATACGTTGATTTTTCAATATGTTGGTTACAGCGGAAAAGAGATCAGTGACGTAGAAGTTACTGGAGGTAAGAACACAATATTTGATATTATCCTAGATGAAGCCGGCGGACAAAATTTGAATGAAGTAGTTATTCAAGGAAGCTTTAAAAAGGAAAGTGTAAATGCGCTTTACGCCAGACAGAAAAATAGTGCAGTAATATCTGATGGTATTTCATCAGATATGATCAAAAAGAGCCCAGACCGCAGTACAGGAGATGTATTGAAAAGAGTAAGCGGAACAACAATTCAGGATAATAAGTTTGTTATAGTTCGTGGTCTTGCGGATAGATATAATAATGCAAGTTTAGATAACTCAAGCTTACCAAGTACAGAACCTAATAAAAAAGCATTTTCTTTTGATATAGTGCCATCAGGTTTGATTGATAATATTGTAGTTAATAAAACAGCTACTCCTGATTTGGCAGCTGATTTTGCAGGTGGGTCAATTAAGATCATCACTAAAGATATTCCAGATAACAACTTTTTCGAAGTTAGTTTGGGTGGTGGATATAATAGTCAATCTACATTCAAAGAGTTCTTTTACGGACCAAGATATACTGAGAATTACTTTGGCTTTGATGGTGGTTATAGACAATTGCCCGCATCAAAAAGCTTTCCTAAAAATACCAATGCAACTGAAGCATTAAGAGGAAATGAAGCGGCAACAATAAATGCAATTAATCAATTGCCGAAAGTTTGGAAAATAGGAGAACACAATGCACCTCTTTCTCAAAACCATCAGTTGAGTTTGGGTAGAGTGAAAGATTTTAAAAATGGCGGAAAGCTTGGTGCTATCGTTTCATTGACTTACCGTAACTCCGAATTAACCAAACCTGAAGTGGAACGTGATTATTATACCTACCATTATTCAGATAGGGTAAATACTTTCTCTTCAAACATTGGTGCAATGGCAAACTTTGCTTATGTGCAAGGAAAGAATAAAATTAGCTTTAAAAATTTATACAATAGAATACTGGAGGATAAGTTTACCTATCGTACAGGAACAGATGATGGAAGGTCGAGTGACTTAAAGTATTATGCATTTGATATGGTGCAGAAGGGGATTCTTAAAACTTCGTTAGATGGAGATCATCAGTTGACTGAAAAGAATAAATTGAGCTGGAACCTTTCTTATGCAAATATTACCAATAACCAACCAGACCAAAGAAAAATAGGTTATTTAAGAAACGTTGGATTTAGAGATGATCCTACTAAACCATTTTTAGCTGCTAATACTGCAATAACTAAAGAAAATAATAGATTCTTTTCCGATTTAAATGAAAGCCTTTATGGCGGGGCAGTTAATGATCAATATAGTATCAAATTGTTGGATAAAAATGCTACGCTAAAAGGTGGGCTGGGAGCGAATTATCGCACGCGTGATTTTGGTGCTCGTTTACTAGGCATTACATTAAAAAATGCAGATCAGGATATCCAATCTTTGCCGATAAGCTCGTTGTATTCGAATGCATTAATTAAGTCTGGTGTATATGAATTAAGTGAAATAACAGGTAACAGTGATAAATATGACGCTAATTCGTTAACAAGCTTTGCGTACCTAATGCTTGATCAACCAATTACCGATAAGTTAAGAGCGGTTTACGGTGTGAGGGCAGAAAAATTCAATTTGAATTTGAATTCAAAAGGGGTTGACGGTTCTCCTGTAAAAGTTAAGCAGGATTATACGGATGTTTTACCATCTGTTAACTTAACTTACGCACTAACAGAAAAAGCAAATTTGCGCGCTTCTTATTACAGAACATTAGCCAGACCTGAGTTTAGAGAACTGGCTCCATTTGACTATTATGATTATGAGCTTCTAGGTAATGTTTCTGGAAATACAAATCTAAAAAGAACATTAATCGACAATGCAGATATTCGATATGAAGTTTATCCTGCAGCCGGTCAAATCCTGTCTGTATCTGCATTCTATAAACATTTTGAAAATGCTATTGAGCCAAGCATTTATGATCAGAATTCAACACCAGCATTCTCTTACTTTAATACTCCAAAAATAAATAATTATGGAATTGAGGTTGAGTTAAGGCACTCTTTAGCTTTCATTGATGAAGAATCAGCTTTTAAGAACCTTATGTTTTATGCTAACGGAACTATAGTTAAATCGAAGGTTACTAATCCAACTGACCAGCAATATTTAGCAAAAGAACGCCCGATGGTAGGCCAGTCTCCCTATTCTGTTAACGCAGGCTTACAATATGGCGCTTTAGACAATAATCTTAATTTCAGTTTGCTTTATAATAGAATTGGCAGAAGAATAGTAAATGCAGGCGGTCAGCGCTTTGGCGATGTTTGGGAGGCTCCACGAAATGTAATAGATTTCCAGACCAGCTATAGTTTCTATAAAAAGAAGGCGCAGATTAAGCTTAATGTGAATGACCTATTAAACAATCAGGCTGTGTTCTACTTCGATTATAACAACGATAAAAAGTTTAGCCCAAATAATCTTGTTACCAATTCAGAAACCGGTAAAACAACCAAAGATGAGATTTTGTCAAGGTTCAAAACAGGAACAAATGTTTCAATGTCAGTTTCTTACTCATTCTAATCAGATTTACATAACAGTAATTTAATATATAATTGACTTTCAGTTTATTCTAATTTAATTCCTTTACAAAAAAATAAAAATACGAAAACATGAAAAAACATTTTGTTCTTCTTGGTTTAGCCTTCACCTTATTGGCTGTATCTTGTTCTAAAAATAGTAATGATGATCCGGAAATAATTACTCCAGTTGAAGGTTCGGTAGTCGTGTCTGGCGATATTAAAACTAATACAACATGGACTGCTGATAAAATATATAACTTAAAAGGATATGTATATGTTACTGATGGTGCAACATTGACCATTGAGCCAGGTACAATCATTAAAGGTGATAAAGCTTCAAAAGCAACTTTAGTTATCACAAGGGGTGCAAAAATTAATGCAGTAGGTACTGTTGATAAACCAATTGTATTTACTTCAGGTGTTGCAGCAGGTGCCCGTCGCGAAGGTGACTGGGGTGGATTGGTCCTTCTTGGAAAAGCAAAACATAATAAAGGTACTGCTAAAATCGAAGGTGGTTTAACTCCAACGGCAGGAGGAGATGAAGCTAAGTATATCCAATTTGGAGGTACTGATGATGCTGATAATTCTGGTACGCTTAAGTATGTGCGTGTTGAATATGCAGGTATCCCTTTTTCAGTAGATAATGAGATCAATGGTATTACATTTGGTGCGGTTGGGTCTGGAACTACTATTGACTATGTTCAGGTTTATCGTTCAGGTGATGATGCATTTGAATGGTTTGGAGGTTCTGTAAATGCTAAACACCTTATTGCAACAGGTACATGGGATGATGATTTTGATACTGACAATGGGTTTAGTGGGAAAATTCAATTTGCATTAGCGCAACGTTTTCCTTTAATAGCAGATCAATCGGGTTCAAATGGCTTCGAGTCAGATAATGATCCTGACGGTTTAGATATTGTTCCTCAAACATCTGCGATATTTTCTAATGTTACTGTAGTTGGTCCATTAGCATCGGCGAGCACTAAAATCAATGGCTTTTTTCAGCACGCTGCTCAAATCAGAAGAAATTCGGCTATCAGCACCTTTAACTCAATCTTTACTGGATTCCCTGATGGTATCTATATTGATGATACTAAGGTAGCTACTGCCGGAGCAACTACTGCAAATTATACTGCTGGTCGTTTATCATTCGAAAATAACTTAATATACGGTATAACGGGTCAGGAGATTAAGGGAAATAAAGGAGCTATTGAAGCTACTTTGAGAGCAACTAATTCTTTTGTTGCGGGTAGTTGGGCAAGTGTATTACTTGCGTCTCCATACAAATATTCATCTGATATTGCTGCTGGTACTAGTGTGGGAAGACCAGATTTTACTTTGGCTACAGGCTCTGTTGCTGCAGCCGGCGCTTTATTTACAAATGCCAAGGTTGTTGATGCTTTCTTTGAGAAAGTAGCGTATAAAGGTGCTTTCGGTGCTGCTGACTGGACTGCTGGATGGGCTAATTTTGACCCTCAGGTAATGCCTTACACAACTCCTGGAGCTGTAAAATAGGATGTAAAATATAAAAACTTTGAAAGGTCTTTTTGCATTGCAAAAAGACCTTTTTATTTAACACAGTTTTACGGCTATGGTAGAGAATTGTATTTTAGCGCTTTGGTTCATAAGCATAAACAACCTGATATGGAATTTTTTTCAGTTTAGCAGACATTTGTCCGATGCCAAGGTTCTCTTTCTGCGGTGTAGGCTCACAGATAGAGTATGTTCTACCTTTATAGACTATGGGATCGCCACCTATAGGGGTATCAAACTGAACTGCCATAGTGATATGGGTTGGGTATAGCAAAGCAATCATTGGCACATCATAGATCTCTTTTACAAGATAAAAAAATAAGGCAGCCCTATCATCGCAATCGCTATACTTAGAAAATAGTGTTTCTTCAGGAGAGAGCCGCTTTTCTTTTCCAAAATTCTCTTCATCATTCTCATAAAGAAATGCATATCTGGTAAAACGCATTAGGTAGTCAATGCCTTTCTTTTGTTTCATTCCGCTTACATTCTTTTTGAGCAGAGGTATTAATGAACCATAAGTTTCTTTGCTCAAAGGAATATTAAAATAGGATTCAAAGTCAACAACCGGATAATTGGCAAAAATAGATTCTACATCAGGATTTAGCTTAATATTGAAATGGTAGGTTTTATGTTTATAGCTAAACTGAAGTTGTTTCTCATAATAGTCCTCAGGTTTGAAATCAGGCATTCTGGTTACTTTGTATGAAAATGCTTCCTTAGCGTCAGGAATGCTAATCATATCATGCGGAGGGATCTTATTAAGGTCTGCATAGGCATAATCGTGATGGTTCAGGCACATGTATTTTTTGTTTTTAAACATGATGAAAGGGATATCAGAAATATCCTCATCGTTAAAAACATAAAATATGATCCTATTGTCGGCAATGGTAAGTCTTGCATCGTATCCTGATTTACCTAATAGAAACCATTTGTAAAAGGTATAGCGCTCATAATTGTCCTTTTTGGGACTAATCTGTTGGGCTGTTTTTCTGATTAGTTGATAATAAAGCCAGTCATTTAGCTGATGCTTTTCCTTGTAGATAGTAAGTGCCTTTATTATGGAGGCATATTTGCCCGCATTTACCTTGCTGTAGCTGGATTTAATATATTGTTCCGAAAGCTCCGTTGGGGTATTTACAATTATAGAGGAATCAACTTCAAGATTGAAGGTGTCATTATAAAACTCAAAGCTAATATTGTAACTAGTGTTTTGACTATATACAATGTTTGTAGCCAGAAGTAAAATTAGTGTACCGAATATTTTTAGCAAACGGCCCATAGCTTTGTGGATTAATTAATATTATGATAACATTAAATATACACAGAATTAACAGTGATTGTATATTAAGTTTTTGTCTGTATAAAATTATATAGTAACCAATAGTTAACAGACACTTAACATTATGCCTGTACTTTTGTGGCATAAATATTTGGTTAGTATTTATATACGTTTAGGTTTAGTTGATAAAAAAAGCCCCGATGGATGTCAGGGCTTTTTTATTTAAAAATTCTTACCAATCTTCTCCAGCATTTCAGGCGGGATATTCTGCATATCTACAACGAGAAAGCCATCAAGACAATCAGAAAATTTAGGATCAATATTGAAACATATAATCTTGGCGTTAAGGTTCATGTACTGTCTCAGTAATACCGGTATCTTGATATGAGAGTTTTCAATATCGGATATTAAACTATCCAAATCTTTTAACGAGTCGCTGCTTTCAATTAATAGATCCTTATCAATTGCAGAAAGATCTGCTTTAAACTTATTTTTGGGCTTTACGTAATGTGTCAGCTCATAATCAAAGTGATTCTTAGTAATATAATCTACGATTAATGACTTAGAGAATTTAGAGAAATTATTGCTGATACTTACAGGACCAAACATGTAGCGATAGTGTGGATTATCTAGCAGGTATTTTAAAATACCTTTCCATAATAAGAAAAGTGGAAGCGGTTTTTGCTGATATTCTTTTCTTATCCATGATCTTCCAAGTTCGATTCCTCTTCTTAAGATTGGGTAAAAAGGCTCCTTGATTTTAAACAGTTCAGAAAGGTAAAAACCTCGTCTGCCCATAGTATTTAAAATCTCATCTCCTTTTCCGATACGATAAGCACCTACAATATTTTGTTTTTCCTTATCCCAGATGAAAAGGTGGTTATAATAGATGTCGTAGTTGTCTAGATCAATCTTTTTGTTTGTCCCTTCACCAACTTCTCTAAAAGTAATTTCTCTTAAGCGTCCAATCTCCCTTAAAATATTTGGGATGGCAACAGTAGGGGCGATATAGACCTCATAGTTCTTTTCCTGCCATACCCTGAAGTTTTCAAGTTGATCAACCTCTTCTACTATTTTACTTCGGTCGGTTTCTGCAATAACCTCCTCCGGCTTTTTCTTTATCTTAAAGAGATTAATTGGGTTAAATAGTTTCTTCTCTTGCTCTAAACCTGTTCCTAGCGCATAGGTACGTGCTCTAAGAAAATCAAGTAGTTTATTCGTGTTATTTCTATAAGAGACATCTTCTATATTGATAGGCTTGCCAATTCTTACCTTTATTTTTAAACCTTGTTTGTTTAGAAATTCAGAAGGTAGTTTAGCCGTTCTTAATGTTGGATGAATAAAGCTCAGGATATTAAATAGAACTCCGTTGTTACCATGAAAATAAATAGGTACTACAGGTAATTTAGCTCTGGCAATTAATTTACCAACTACCGGATGCCATATTCTATCTGTAATTTCTTGTTTATCTAAACTAAAAGTAGAAACCTCACCAGCTGGAAATATTCCTATAGGCGTGCCACTTTGAAGCAAGTCGAAAGTAGCCTTTAAACCACTGATACTTGATGTGTGCTGAACATTCTCAAATGGGTTTACAGCTACAAAGAATTCACTTAGGTTAGGAATCTTTTTAAGTATGAAGTTTACCATCACTTTTGCTTCAGGCCTTACAGTACATAGTAATTTTACCAGGGCAAGTCCTTCAACTCCACCATAAGGATGATTTGCAATTGCAATAAAACCTCCGGTTTTGGGAATATTTTTAAGGTCATCCTCATCAAAATCTATGCTTACGCCAATGGTTTCTAGAATTTTGTCGACAAATTCTAGACCATTAAAGTGTTCATTCTGTGAAAAAACTTTGTTGATGTCATTGAGTTTCATCATCTCCATGAGTAAAGCAGCAAGTCCGGGTACGCCCAGTTTATCTATTTTGGTAGCTTTTGCAAACTCTTGGGTAGTTATGATCTTCATTTAAATTCCGGTTTGTGAAACATTATCCAACCTCAAAAGTAAGATTTATATTTTTAATCATCATCGACAACATAAAATATAAAGGGATTGCCTGTAAGGAATGGATAATAATTTGAAAAGGATTTACTGACTAAAACTTTAATGGGTGGTTATTTAAAATAATCTGATATAGATTAGGCAATGAAAAAGTTGTTGAATGCTTATTTTGATTTTAGTAAACGTGAATTTAATGGCCTTATAGTTTTAATAGTACTCATACTGTTGATTAGCGCTATTCCTTATATAGATGAGTATGTAAGTTCTGAAGACGATAATTCAGAGGCTGAGCATTTGGCAATTAAAAGGCTATCCTTACCTGTTAAAAAGACTACTGCTTTTAGAAAGGCCAAACTAAAGCAACGTTTTAAGAATGAAGTTAAGCATTCGTTGTTTCTGTTTGATCCCAATACTATTGATACCGATGATTGGCAAAGACTTGGTTTGTCATTTAAACAGTCGGCAGCTATTTTAAAATATTTAGCAAAAGGAGGAAGGTTCAGGAAAGTAGAGGAATTACAAAAGATGTACACTATTAATGGAAAAATGTATGCCAAGCTGTATCCTTATGTACGAATTAAAAGTAGTGATACAGGAAAAGAAATAAAACGAGTGAGCAGTTTTAACAGAAAGGCCGAAGGGGTTGTTTCCAAGGTAAAAATAATTGAAATAAATGGGGCCGACAGTGTAGCTCTTATTCAGATAAGGGGTATTGGTGCAAGTTTCGCCAAAAGGATAATAAAGTATAGAGAACAGGTTGGCGGATTTTATAAAAAGGAGCAACTGCTTGAGGTGTTTGGACTGGACTCTGCAAAGTTTGAAGAGATTAAGAACCAGATTTCTGTAAATGCTAACGAATTAAAAATGATCAATATCAATACGGCAAAACTGGAAGATTTTAAAGGACATCCTTATGTAAGGTATAAACAAGTAAATGCTATAATTGAGTATAGAAAACAACACGGAAATTATAGTAATATTGCTGACTTAAATAAGGTAGCCATCTTAAGTCAAGAAATGATAGAACGTTTGGCCCCTTACCTTACTTTTTAATCATGATTGAATCGAGAATAAAACAAAGTGTACGTGATGTAAATGATTTTCCAAAGCCGGGTATCATTTTTAAAGACATTACACCGATATTAAAAGACCCTGGCTTGTGTATGGATATCACAGCTGCTTTGGCCGAGCAGCTTTCTAATGTGGATATTGATGTGGTTGCGGGGATAGAGAGCCGCGGTTTTTTATTCGGACCACCATTGGCACAGTTGTTAAAGGTACCTTTTATCCCGATCAGGAAGGCAGGGAAGCTCCCTTATAAAACTATACAACAATCTTACGATCTTGAATACGGTAGCGCTACGATAGAGTGCCATCAGGATGCTTTGCTTAAAGGGCAAAGAGTTTTGGTGCACGATGATTTGTTGGCTACAGGAGGAACGGTGGTTGCGGCGTCTAAATTAGTTATGCAAATGGAAGCAACTGTTGTAGCTTATTCTTTTATTATTTCCCTGGATTTTTTAAACGGTAGAGAACGATTAAAGCCATATGGAAATGAGGTTTTTTCCCTGGCTTCGTATTAACCGGGTTAATACATTGTAAATTACTAGCTTGCTAGAATTACAAGATTGGTAAAGAAAGTGCAATTAGTTTTAAAATGAGAATAGAAATTGAAAGGAAGTTGATGAAATGAGCGGTATTTTTTTTAAACTTGTTGCAAAATTAGTAGTACTTCTACTTATAATCAACTGAGTAAATACACAGTTTTAATTAGAAGAACTCTCTAAACGGATATAAAATGAAAGCGAAAGGGAATTTTGGAGACTATTCGAGGAACTTTATTACTGATGTTCCCACTGATCTGAAGAGCGAGCAGTCGTTATTCTTTGAAAAAACAATTCCCAGATTTGCGGAAGAGGCGATCTATATTTATTCGTTTAAAGAGAACAGAATGATTTTTGCCAGCGGTTGGGAAGAGGTTGTTGGTTACAAAGATGATGAGATAAATATGCTGGCGATAGTAAATATGTCGGCACCGGAATTTGCGCCTTTTTCGCATGATCTTAATGATAAAGCGCTCAAGTTTATTCACAACAAAACCAAGGATCTGGAAAAATATAGTTTTACTATAGAGCTCAAAAAGATCCATAAAAACGGAAGTGAAGTCCCTATTTCAGCAAGAGTGGGTGTTTTTAGTTCTGAGAATGGTAAAATTGAATGTATTATAGGTCGTTTCCAAATTAACCGAAGTCTAATCTTTGGGAAAATAATGAGGTATGCTGCTTATGGCCCTGATAAGGAAAAGTTTGAAGAGGAGTTAAATAAGATCTTATTTTATCATTTGGCAATATCAAATAAAGAGAAAGAAGCCCTTTCATTGGTTGCAAAAGGGTATTCTTTTAAGGAAATTGCTCATGAACTTGGCGTTTCACATTCGGCAATTGAAAAAAGAATAATCCCTCTCTATAAACGCTTTGATGTGAAGAGCTTAACTCACCTGGTTAGTTTTGCATATGATAACAATATACTACCTTAATTAAACTACATCCAGGTTTACGGTTGTAATATTTGATTTTTCTATCCCTATGTTTTCTAATAATGTTTCCCAGCGCTCTTCGGAATGTCTGGTTGGATCTTCGTTGCCCATAACCCAAATGATACTTTTTTCTTTAATGGCTTTTTTATTTAACTCGCCACATGTCAGATTATTGAGAATAGTATAGAATTGCTTTGCGCTTAAGATATCTCCTTGCACATTTCCGCCGGGGTTTATGTCGTCAATAACTAGTAAGGACGAGTTTCTCCAAGACCAGGCTCCTGGCTTAGTAATAGGTGGATTATCCTCATTCTCATAAAACAAACAAAGTAGTTTTACAGCAGTAACATAACTACAGCTGTTATTTTTAATGGATGACTCTGTCGCAATGCCAACGGATAACATTGTTTTTCCGCTACCTCTGGAGCCAAATAGTAGCATGTGCTTTCCAGGTTCATTGTGGCTAAGAAAATTCAGTATAGCAGCTTTGTTTTCTTCTTTTATTTGCTGATTCCATTGGCTTAATCGTAATTGAAAAGGATAGTCTGCATTTTGAAGGAACATTTTTGTCGTGTACCAATAATAAAAAGGGTAGGTAACCAGAAGGATTAACACAATAAGGCCTATAAACATGCCCTCATGAAATTTACAGGTGAGGCTGGCAGCGAATGCGCCAATTCCAAAGTACACCAGGTCTGTTAAGGTATCAAAAGTAACATTTAGCCACGCCGGTTGGAATGTGTATTTACCTGCTCCGAGTGCCTTTCGTTTTGATTCCTTTTTAAATAGCAATGGCCAAAGGAAATTAAACATTTCGAATAAAATCCAGGCGCCCCAAATGCCGAAAGCAGCCCATAGTTCGGGATGAGAAAGTTTAGTCTCCGATACCAGAATTTTATGAATAAGAATAGTGGGGATAAAACCAAGAGAAAAGTGACCAAATTGGTTTGCCAGCCAGGAATAAGTTAGGGTTACTCCTCTATAGGAATCTTTACCTATAAGGTCATTTTTTAATTGAGCTATAAGGTCTTTGATCGTAATGAACTTCATGAGATGCTTTAATTAGATAATTCCAAAGGGGTAAAGCTAAAAAAAAATAAAAAAAGTTTTCTACGTATTTGACTGACTTAAAATCAGGAGGTAAGGTTAATGAACTAAATACCATTTCGTTCTACTATTTTATAAGTTTAGAACTTGTGTTCCTGTTGTTTTATTTGTTTATAATTGTCCAGATTCAATCTGTAAATTATGTTAGAAACAATGGATAATTCTGTGGGGTATAACTTTGGTATCTCAGAAAATCAGGAAATGATAAGAAAGATGGTAGATGATTTTGCAGAAAAGAATATTCGTGCAAACGTAATGGAGTGGGATGAAGTGCAGCATTTTCCGATGGAAGTTTTTAAAAAACTTGGCGAACTTGGTTTGATGGGAGTTATGGTGCCTGAGACCTATGGTGGTTCTGGTTTTGGATATCAGGAATACGTTGATGTAATTGTAGGAATATCAAAAGTCTGCGGTTCGATAGGTCTCTCTTTGGCTGCCCATAACTCATTATGTACAGGTCATATTCTTGCCTTTGCTAATGAAGAGCAAAAAAGAAGGTGGTTGCCGAAGTTGGCAACAGCTGAATGGATAGGAGCATGGGGATTAACAGAAGCAAATACTGGTTCTGATGCTTTAAGAATGACGACTGTTGCAACTCTTGATGGAGATGAGTATGTTCTTAATGGATCTAAAAACTGGATTACTCATGGCAAAAGTGGAGATGTAGCGGTTGTTATGGCTAGAACGGGAGAAAAAGGTGATTCTAATGGGATTTCTGCTTTTGTTGTAGAAAGAGGAACCCTAGGGTTTGCGGCGGGGAAAAAAGAGAACAAGCTTGGAATGAGGGCTTCTGAAACAACTGAAATGATATTTGACAATTGTCGTATCCCAAAGGAAAATCTTTTGGGAAATATCGGTGAAGGCTTTAAGCAGGCGATGAAAGTTTTGGATGGAGGAAGAATTTCTATAGCGGCTTTGTCTCTTGGTATTGCAAAGGGAGCTTATGAGGCAGCAATTGCCTATGCAAAACAGCGTCATCAGTTTGGCCAACCAATTGCAAGTTTTCAGGGGATTAGTTTTAAACTAGCTGATATGGCTACTGAGATTGAAGCGGCAGAGTTGTTAATCAGGCAGGCAGCTGATTTAAAGAATAGAGGTTTACCTATGACTAAAGAATCTGCAATGGCGAAATACTTTGCTTCGGAAGTTGCTGTGAGGACTTCAACTGAAGCTGTGCAGATTTTTGGTGGCTATGGGTATACAAAGGATTTTCCGGTTGAGAAATTTTATAGAGATAGCAAATTATGTACAATAGGAGAGGGAACTTCAGAAATTCAGAAAATAGTTATTGCAAGAGAAGTTTTAAAACATTAGATTAGTGTAACTAAATAAAACAGAATATTCTAACCAAATATAAAACCAATTAATCCGGCATATAAGTATGCCGGATTTTTGTATTATATGGGATTTATTTTATTGATATAATACGATCAACTACAAAAGTGCTGTAGCCTCTCCATGGAAGTGTGCCAATATATTCTTTATAGTGCAACTCAAATGTCTTTCCACTATTCATCATCATTTTTTCGGCAATGGCCTTATCTTCAACAGAAAATTCAAATTCATTAGATTGGATATTTCCGGTTTGTTTTGAGCGGATTCCGGATTGGATCAGTTTACCTTCGTAGGTTTTGAACATATAGCCTTTTCTTACTACATAATTTAATTCGCCGGCTTTAACACCGTCGCCAAATACAAAATAGTAACGATAATAAATAAACCCAGAAAGGATAACGACTAGTATAGCTAAAGTGATAAACAGCGGTTTTTTAGATTTCATATTAGATTTGTTTTGTTATTAAAAATAAACATAAAAAGTATACTGTGTGTTTCGAAGAACAATATTATTAATTATATTAAACATACTGTTTTGATTATCAAATGAAATACCTATCTTTGCAGTCCTAAAAACAACGAGAGGAGGTATTTTACGTTATGATCATTATTAATATTAAAGACGGTGAATCACTAGATAAAGCGTTAAAACGTTTCAAAAAGAAATTTGAAAAAACAGGTGTGTTAAGAGAATTACGTAGCCGCCAAGCTTACGAGAAAAAATCTGTAGCACGTCGTACGTTAGTTAAACACGCTATTTATAAGCAAAATATGCAACTAGAAGGAACAATATAGTTCTAATAGGTTACCATAATAGTATTAAAAGCCATCAATTTTTGATGGCTTTTTTTTGTTCAAATAAAAAGGAATTGTTAAGATAATGTTTTGTATATTCACTCTATCGAGCAATACAAATAGTTTCTATGACTGTTGAACAATTTCTAACATATCTCCAGCACGAGAAGCGATATTCTCCACACACTGTACAATCCTACCGAACCGATCTGATTCAGTTTAGAGATTTTATGTCTCAAACATTTGAAGTAGAACTTACGGCTGTAGAATACGTTCATGTAAGGAATTTCATGGTTTGGCTGATGGAAGAAGGAATTGCTGCGAATTCAGTAGGTAGGAAGCTTTCTACGCTACGTAGTTTCTATAAATATCTTGTTAGGGGGCAAGTTATTCAATCGAGCCCAATGGCTCTTGTTAAAGTGCCTAAAGTTCCTAAACGACTTCCTGTATTTGTTGATGATCAGAAACTGGATCTTCTACTTGATTCTGAAGAATTCTTTAATGAAAGCTTCTCATCTGTAAGAGATAGATTGGTTATTGAAACATTATTTGGAACCGGAATGCGGCTCGCAGAGTTGTTATCATTAAAGGAATCAGATATTAATTTCTATGAATCAACAATCAGGGTTTTAGGCAAAAGAAATAAAGAACGGATAGTTCCGGTAAGCAAACTACTTGAGGATCAGTTAAGAGCTTATGTTGAGCTAAAAACATTACAAAATTTTGATAACAAAACGGGGGGCTTATTCGTTACAGATAAAGGAGCGGATGCATATCCTACATTGATTTACCGAATAGTTCAGCGTTATTTAAGTTTCATTTCAACGCAGGACAAGAAAAGCCCGCACGTGTTGCGTCATTCTTATGCTACCAGTCTGTTGAATAGAGGAGCGGATTTAAATGCGATAAAAGAGTTGTTAGGGCATGCAAGCTTGGCTGCGACCCAGGTTTATACTCACAATTCAGTAGAAAGATTAAAATCAATATATAAACAAGCCCATCCAAAGGCATAAAAAAGAGGAGGAAAATATGAAAATTACAGTTCAATCGATCCATTTCAATGCAGACCAGAAGTTATTAGATTTCATTCAGAAAAAAGTAGATAAGCTAGATCAGTTTTTTGACCAGATTATTAGTGGCGAAGTTTATTTGAAATTAGAGAATGTAGATGATGAGGCTAATAAAATAAGTGAGATTAAATTGATCGTACCGGGCGGAACAATGTTCGCAAAAGAACAATGTAAATCATTTGAGGAAGCTACAGATTTAGCAATTGAGTCGTTAAGAAAGCAAATAACCAAACATAAAGACAAGACGCGAATAAAATTAAGTGAACATAAGGCAATTTTAAATGCGAATGAAGTATCTGATTATTAAGGATATATTTTTGCATTTTTTTAATATTGAATTGGCGGAGTCACTTCCGCCAATTTTTTTTAAAATAAATTTTGCGTCTATCAATTATTCTTGTAGATTTGCATTCCATTTCAGAGAGGGCGTTACCTCAACAACTAAAATGGAATGTTCTATGAAAGATTAATATTATAAAATTTGTTGCTTCATTTGTAAGCAGCACATGATATAAGCCTCCTTAGCTCAGCTGGTAGAGCAACTGACTTGTAATCAGTAGGTCATTGGTTCGATCCCGATAGGAGGCTCTTTTTTTGGGGAGATACCAGAGTGGCCAAATGGGACAGACTGTAACTCTGTTGTCGCAAGACTTCGAAGGTTCGAATCCTTCTCTCCCCACAATAAAAGAAGCGGAAGTAGCTCAGTTGGTAGAGCGATAGCCTTCCAAGCTATAGGTCGCGAGTTCGAACCTCGTCTTCCGCTCTTAAATGGAAAAAGGTGGGCAGTCGGCAGGGATTGTGGAATTTGATTCTTAACGGGATTAAATAATAAGCTGCTAGAGATTAAAAGCCGAAGTAGCTCAGCGGTAGAGCACTTCCTTGGTAAGGAAGAGGTCGTGGGTTCAAGTCCCATCTTTGGCTCAAAAGTAAATAGGCTTTGTTGAATCTGTTTAAACGCAGAGTGAACAAGGTTTTTTGTATTGAATTGTATCAAAACAATAAATAAATAAAAAGTTATAACCTACTAATAAGTATAAAAACATGGCAAAAGAAAAGTTTGACCGCAGCAAGCCGCACTTAAACATCGGCACAATCGGTCACGTTGACCACGGTAAAACAACCTTAACAGCAGCTATCACTAAAGTGTTATCTGATGCTGGTTTATCTGAGGCGCGTTCATTTGATTCAATTGACTCAGCTCCTGAGGAAAAAGAAAGAGGTATCACCATTAATACAGCACACGTTGAGTATTCAACAGCTAACCGTCACTATGCACACGTTGACTGTCCAGGTCACGCGGATTACGTGAAAAACATGGTTACTGGTGCTGCGCAAATGGATGGAGCTATCATTGTTGTAGCTGCTACAGATGGTCCGATGCCACAAACTCGTGAGCACATTCTATTGGCTCGTCAGGTAGGTGTTCCTTCGTTGGTAGTATTCATGAATAAAGTGGATATGGTTGACGATCCTGAATTGTTAGAATTAGTAGAGATGGAAGTTCGTGAATTGTTATCATTCTATGAATTCCCTGGTGATGATATTCCTGTTATTCAAGGTTCAGCTCTTGGTGGCTTGAACGGAGATCCGAAATGGGTAGGTAAAATCATGGAATTAATGGATGCTGTTGATAGCTACATTCCAATTCCTCCACGCTTAACTGACCTTCCATTCTTAATGCCTGTTGAAGATGTATTCTCGATCACTGGTCGTGGTACTGTTGCAACTGGTCGTATTGAGCGTGGTGTAATCAACTCTGGAGATCCAGTTGAGATCTTAGGTATGGGTGCAGAAAATCTTAAATCAACTGTAACAGGTGTTGAGATGTTCCGTAAGATCCTTGATTATGGTGAAGCAGGTGATAACGTAGGTTTATTGTTACGTGGTATTGAGAAAACTGATATCCGTCGTGGTATGGTTATCTGTAAACCTGGTTCAGTAACTCCTCACACTGATTTCAAAGCTGAGATCTATGTATTATCAAAAGCAGAAGGTGGACGTCACACTCCATTCTTTAACAAATATCGTCCACAATTCTATTTCCGTACCACAGATGTTACTGGTGAGATTACACTAGCTGAAGGAACTGAAATGGTTATGCCAGGTGATAACGTTACTATCAATGTTAAATTGATCAACGCAATCGCAATGGAAAAAGGTCTGCGTTTCGCTATCCGTGAGGGTGGTAGAACAGTAGGTGCTGGTCAGGTAACTGAAATCGTAAAATAGTTCTAAGTATCTAAAGATACTAGACAATTTATAAAGCAAAGTACTTAGGCTTTGATAGTCTAAGTACTTTGTTCTAATACCTAAATCAATTCGCTCGGAAAAGCGTAAATTATACACGGGAATAGTTCAACGGTAGAATAGAGGTCTCCAAAACCTTTGATCAGGGTTCGAATCCTTGTTCCCGTGCAAAACATTAATTATGGCTAAAGTAGTTCAATTTGTTAAAGAATCATATGAAGAAATGACCCAGAAGGTTACTTGGCCTACATGGGGAGAATTGCAAAATTCTGCAGTGTTGGTTTTAGTAGCTTCGCTTATTATTGCATGTGTTGTTTTTGCAATGGATAAGGGTTCTACATTCGTTTTGGATACTTTTTATAAATCACTTTCTAATTAATATAGCTAGATGAACGATCAGTTGAAATGGTATGTGGTTAGGGCCGTTAGTGGAAAAGAGAAGAAAGTAAAACAGTATATTGATTCTGAAATTAGCCGTTTAGGCTTTTCGCATTTGGTTCCACAGGTATTAATACCGATGGAAAAATATTATCAAATGAAGGACGGAAAAAAGATTGCAAAAGAGCGCAACTTTTATCCGGGCTATGTTTTAATTGAAGCGATTTTAGATGGTGAATTAGAACATATAATTAAGAATGTTAATAGCGTTATTGGTTTCTTAGGAGATAAGGGTGGAAATCCGGTTCCTATGCGCCAGGCTGAAGTTAACCGTATTTTAGGTAAAGTTGATGAGATGAGCCAACAAAGCGAAATCATGAACGTTGCTTATTATGTTGGAGAGAACGTTAAAGTAATGGATGGACCGTTCAACGGTTTTACCGGTGTTATTGAAGAGGTTAACGAAGAGAAAAAGAAATTAAAGGTTATGGTTAAGATCTTCGGAAGAAAAACTCCGTTAGAACTTAACTATATGCAAGTAGAAAAGGAATAGAATAAAGATCTTAAATGTTACATGCTTCCAACATTTTAACATTGAGTATTACAAATTAACAAAACAGAAAATGGCAAAAGAAGTCAGTGCACTTGTTAAATTACAGATCAAGGGTGGAGCTGCAAATCCGTCGCCACCAGTAGGACCTGCTTTAGGTGCTAAGGGGGTGAACATCATGGAGTTTTGCAAACAATTCAATGCTCGTACTCAAGATAAGCCCGGTAAAGTATTACCAGTTGTAATTACTGTTTATGCTGACAAGTCTTTCGAATTTATCATCAAAACCCCTCCTGTTGCAATCCAGTTAAAGGATGCTACTAAATTACAGAGTGGTTCTGCTGAGCCCAACCGTAAGAAGGTTGGTTCGGTGACTTGGGATCAGGTTAAGTCAATTGCTGAAGATAAAATGACTGATTTAAATGCTTTCACTATCGAATCGGCGATGAGTATGGTTGCCGGTACAGCACGCAGTATGGGAATCACCGTTAGTGGTGATGCACCTTGGACAAATTAATTAACAAAAAACAGTTTACAACAGTGGCTAAATTAACAAAAAATCAAAAAAAGGCACATGCTAAACTAGAATCTGGTAAAACGTATTCTTTAAAGGATGCGGCTGCTTTGGTTAAAGAAATAACTACTACTAAATTTGATGCATCGGTTGATATCGATGTTAGTTTAGGTGTAGATCCACGTAAAGCCAATCAAATGGTACGTGGTATTGCAACTTTACCACACGGTACAGGTAAAACTGTACGTGTTTTAGTACTTTGTACTCCTGATAAGGAAGAAGAGGCTAAAGCGGCTGGCGCAGATTTTGTAGGTTTAGACGAATATGTAGCCAAGATTGAAGGTGGATGGACTGATGTTGACATTATTATCACTACTCCTGCTTGTATGGCAAAAGTAGGTAAACTGGGCCGCGTTTTAGGTCCACGTAACCTTATGCCAAACCCTAAATCAGGTACTGTAACTAACGAAGTTGGTAAAGCAGTAACTGACGTAAAAGGCGG